>Ga0209373_10000252_pt1 | contig 109685 bp, 87 predicted proteins | sample Higcelweek5metaG_FD_187173 | JGI IMG/M metagenome (GOLD analysis project Ga0209373, IMG submission 187173) | Freshwater pond sediment microbial communities from the University of Edinburgh, under environmental carbon perturbations - High... | ecosystem: Environmental > Aquatic > Freshwater >...
ATATTGATTTTATTACATAAAGTGAAGATGCATTTTTTGACTTACTTATTTTTAATCTCATATAATCCTCTCCTCACTCTATATTATATCACATTACGTACAAAGTACGCAATAGTTTTCAAAAAAATTTGACTTGATTTTTTTAGTTTTTACGTTGATTGAACCTTGTTTTTTTTATTCAACTGTCAAAGACCCGGGGTTTATTTTATAAATTATTGCCAGTTCACTGTTTGACGGAAGTTTGTCCCCAGGGTTAAGTTCATTTTTTATTATTTTTCTTTTTATATCATCTACAACCTGTAGATAAATAGGGTAGTTATTGTTGAATTCCAGTGCAAACACCTCCTAATTGCTTTACTAGTTATATAGTACACTATAAAAGAGAAAAAGTCAATAGTTTTTTTATAAAAAATAAAAAATATATTGTTTTTATTCAAGAATTAGTATATAATTATAAATAGTTATTTTTAAAATTATTAAATATTTTTAAAGTTTTTTGTTACTATTCATCCTTTAAAGGTAAAGTTCGTAATTTTGTAGAGTGTCGACTCTGCGGAGTCGACCAGGCTTTCTGGTCGCCCTGGACCTTAGGTAAAATATCTCTGACCTCGTATATGGCTGAATTGTAGCGGTTTTTTAACCTTTTCTTTATATAAGATAAAGAAAAAAATTAGTAAAAAATATTTTATGAAAAAGGAGTATAATTTATGTATAACAATCTTATGGATTCTATAGGTTTTTTGGCAGATACAGATTTAGAAGTATCATCAGCTATGAAAAAAGAACTTGACAGACAAAAAAGAAATCTTGAGCTTATTGCTAGTGAAAACATTGTCTCACCTGCTGTAATGGCAGCAATGGGTTCAGTTTTAACAAATAAATATGCGGAAGGTTACCCAGGTAAAAGATACTATGGCGGATGTGAATGTGTTGACATAGTTGAAGATATTGCTATTGAGAGAGCTAAAAAGTTATTTGGAGCAGGTTATGCAAATGTTCAAACTCATTCTGGTGCACAAGCCAATACAGCAGTTTATTTTGCGTTAATTGAACCAGGTGATACAGTTTTAGGTATGAGTTTAGCTCATGGAGGCCACTTGACACATGGTTCCCCTGTAAACATGTCAGGAAAATATTTTAACTTTGTGTCTTATGGACTAGGTGAAGATGAAAAAATTGATTATGATAAAGTTGAGCAGTTGGCAAAAGAAAATAAACCAAAACTAATAGTTGCTGGTGCTAGTGCATATCCAAGAGAAATAGATTTTGAACGTTTTTCAAAAATTGCAAAATCTGTTGGTGCATATTTTATGGTTGATATGGCTCATATTGCTGGTTTAGTTGCCGCAGGTATTCACCCATCTCCAGTTCCATATGCAGATGTTGTTACATCAACAACTCATAAAACACTAAGAGGCCCAAGAGGCGGTTTGATTTTAACAAATGATGAAGAGTTAGCGAAAAAAATAAATAAAGCTGTATTCCCAGGTATACAAGGTGGTCCATTAATGCATGTTATAGCTTCAAAAGCAGTTTGTTTTGGAGAAGCTTTAAAAGATGAATTTAAAGTATATCAGAAAAATGTAGTGGAAAATGCACAGGCTTTAGCAAAAGGTCTTGTAGAAAAAGGATTTAATCTTGTTTCTGGTGGAACTGACAATCACTTGATGTTAGTGGATTTAAGACCATTTAATATTACCGGAAAAGAATTAGAAAACAAACTAGATGAAGTTTACATTACAGTAAATAAAAACGCTATACCAAACGACCCTCAAAGTCCTTTTGTAACAAGTGGTATCAGAATAGGTACTCCAGCAGTTACAAGCAGAGGTTTAGGTGTAGAAGAAATGAAAAAAATAGCTGAGTTTATTTATTTAACAGCTTCTGATTTTGATGCAAGTGCAGATAAAATCAGAGAAGGCGTAAATGAAATATGCAAAAAGTTCCCTTTATATGAGTAATTTTGTTGCCATTCAGCAACTAAAGGTAAAGTTTATGATTTTGTAGAGTTTCGACTCTGCGGAGTCGACCGGGCTTTCCGGTCGCCCTGGACCTTCGGTAAAACATCTTTGCCTTATACATATGGATGAATAGTAAAGTAATTTTTAATTTATAGGAGCGATTTATTCGCTCCTAATAAATGTATGATCCATTTTATTGTTTGTGGAGATGAAGAAAAAATAAAAAGGTATGGAGTATGTTATGATTTATGAATATGATAATTTACAATATAAAATTGAAAATAACGAGATAGTGATAATTGGATTTTTAAAAAATAATATTTCTGTTTTATCTATTCCTGAATTTATTGACGGTATGCATGTTAGAAAAATAGCATACAAAGCTTTTACAGGCTGTAGTACATTTTCGTGTAAATTTGTTGAAAAATTTATACTCCCTAAAGGTCTACAAATCATAGAAAGTAATGCCTTTTCTGGTTGCTCATCAATAGAAGAAATAACTATTCCTGATACAGTTCTAAATATTGGGGAAAAGAGTTTCTGTAACTGTACAAATTTAAAAAAAATATATATATCAAATTCTATTATATCTATTGCTTCAAACGCTTTTGAAAATTGCTTTGAAATTGAAGGAATATATATGACAGAATTAGAAAGTGCAGCTACACAGTTTATTTATATCCCTAAAGATGAAAATGGTCCATATGAAGATTATGTTGAAATATGTAATCATTTTTTTAGTTGGAACAAATATGATTTAATTTTTTTGAGAAATAGTCCTTTAAGTGGGAAAATAAAAGTCGCTTTGTATAGACTTTTAAATCCAATTGATTTAGATGAAGATGCTAAAAAAAGATATAGTGCTTTTTTGTTAAGTAACTATGAGTATTTTTTAAATCATTATGTTGAAACGAATAATTTGGAAATGATTGTGCCCTTTGGGAAATTAAATTTAATAAAAGAAGAAAATATAAATAATTATATAGAAAAAGCTTTAAAAAGTGATAGTAAATCAGTTCTTCTATATTTGATTGCTTATAGACATAAAAAATTTAATTATGAAGGTTAATTTTAGTTTGGGGGGATTTTTTTGTGTAAGCCACTAGCAGATAAAATAAGACCAATTAAACTTGATGATATAGTTGGACAGAAGCATTTGCTAGGTTCAAATAAACCTTTAAGAAAAATAATTGAAAAGGATTATATCCCAAATTTGATTTTTTATGGCCCTTCTGGAACTGGAAAAACTACTTTGGCAAAAATAATTGCTGAAAAAACACATAAAAGCCTGCACATATTAAATGGTACAAGTGCATCTATTGCTGATATTAAACAAATTATTTCTGAAATAGGAACATTTTCAGGCTCAAATGGAATTTTATTATATTTAGATGAAATACAATATTTAAATAAAAAACAGCAGCAAAGTTTACTTGAATATATAGAAAATGGTGACATCACTTTAATTGCATCAACAACAGAAAATCCATACTTTGCCATATTTAATGCTATTTTAAGTCGTTCAACCGTTTTTGAATTTAAAATTGTTGAAAGAGAAGAAATTTATAAAGCTATAGTACGTGCATATGAATATTTAGAGAACGAGAAAAAAGTAAAAATAAATATAGAAGATGCGGTGATTGATAAAATTTCTGCTGGATGTGGTGGAGATGTCCGAAAAGCAATAAATACAGTGGAATTAAGTTTTTTTACCGCTAATTACATAACAGAAAGTATATTGGAAATAAACGAAGAAACCGTAAATACATTGATACAAAAAAGTAGTATGAGATATGATAGAGATGGTGATATGCATTATGATATCATTTCAGCATTACAAAAATCAATAAGAGGCTCAGACGAAAATGCAGCACTACATTATACAGCTAGACTTATTGAAGCAGGCGACATCATATCGTTATCAAGAAGGTTACTAGTTATAGTGGCTGAAGATATTGGTTTGGCTTATCCAAACGCTATAGCTGTTGTTAAAGCTTGTGTGGATACAGCTATTCAGTTGGGGTTCCCTGAGGCTAGAATTCCTTTGGCGGAAGCCGTTATTTTTATGTGTACCCTTCCTAAGTCAAATACAGCAATATCTGCGATAGATTTAGCTTTAGAGGATATACGAAAAGTATCTGACTATTCTATACCCAAACACTTAAAAGATAGTCACTATTCGGGTGCAAATGATTTGGGGAATGGGAGAGGATATAAATATCCTCATAGTTACCCAAATAGTTATATAAATCAACAATATTTACCCGATGAAATAAAAAATAAAGTATACTATAAATTTGGAAACAATAAAACTGAGCAGGCAGCATATGAATATAGAAAAAAAATATCAAAATAATTAATTATATTTTAAATAGAATATTGCTTTATAATTAAAAATAGTTTATAATATAATTCACAGATGTTATGAAAGGGAATGGCATATGGATGTTAGTATAAATGATATTTTAATTTTAAAAAAAAACCATCCATGTGGTTGTAATAGAATGATAGTTTTAAGAGTCGGAATGGATTTTAAAATTAAATGCGAAAAATGTTCAAGGGAGATTATGGTGGGTAGAAATAAAATCGAGAAAAATATTAAAAAAATAATAAAAGTAGATGATAAGCTGTAGCTTTTTTATTATAATACTAAAACAAATCAAAAGAATAAATACATAAAGTTTTAAAAGTTCCATGTCAATTGATATGGAGAGGTTTTTTGTTTGCCATAAAACCATTAAATTATTTTATGTTATCAGCTTTTTAAATGAATATTATATTAAAAAAGGAAAGGTTTTATTATGTTTGAAAAATTAAGATTGACTGAACAAAAATATGAAGAAATAAGCGAAAAATTATCTGATATAAATGTTATAAATGATAATAACTTATATAAAAACTTAATGAAGGAGTATAAAAATTTAACTCCTGTAGTAGAAAAATATAGAGAGTATTTGCAAGCACAAAACCACTTTGATGAAGCAAAAGAAATTTTAGATACGCCAAATATAGACAAAGAGTTTAAAGAAATGGCTCAAATGGAATATGAAGAACTAAAAGTGAAGACAGCTATTTTAGCAGAAGAATTAAAAATTTCTTTATTGCCTAAGGACCCAAATGATGATAAAAACGTTATTATAGAAATAAGAGGTGGTGCAGGTGGTGAAGAAGCTTCCCTGTTTGCAAACTCTCTATTTCGAATGTATACTATGTATGCGGAAAGTAAAGGCTGGAAGCAGGAAACTTTAAATTTAAACGAAACTGAATTGGGCGGAGTAAAAGAAGTTAGTTTTTCTATAGAAGGTGAAGGAGCATACTCAAGGTTCAAGTATGAAAGTGGTGTTCATAGAGTACAAAGGGTTCCCGAAACAGAATCACAAGGAAGAGTTCATACTTCTACTGTTACTGTTGCAGTTTTAATTGAAGCAGACGAAGTAGAATTAAACATTAATCCTACAGAGCTAAAAATAGATGTATTTAGAGCTAGTGGTGCAGGTGGGCAGCATATAAATAAGACTGAATCCGCAGTTAGAATTACACATTTACCAACTAATTTAGTAGTAGAATGTCAAGATGAGAGAAGCCAACATAAAAACAAAGACAAAGCTATGAAAATTTTACGTTCTAGGTTATATGAAGCTTTACAACAAGAGCAAGATGATAAAATAGCATCCGAAAGAAAAATGCAAGTAGGAACTGGTGACCGTTCTGAAAGAATTAGAACTTATAATTATCCTCAAGGAAGGATAACAGATCACCGCATAGGATTAACATTATATAGATTAGAGGATGTGCTAAATGGTAACATTGATGAAGTAGTTGATTCGTTAGCTACTGCAGATCAAGCTGCTAAATTAGCAATGCAGGATGAGTAATATGAAAGAAACAAAATTATTATCTACAAATGAATATGACCTAGAGACTGCAGCACTACTTTTAAAAAAAGGTGAGATAGTTGCAATACCTACAGAAACAGTATATGGACTAGCTGCAGATGCTACAAATGAAAAAGCTGTAAGTAAAATTTTTGAAGTAAAAGGAAGACCATCTGACAATCCTTTGATTGTTCATGTTTCTGATTCTTCAATGATAAATTTATTTGCTGAGGATATTCCTTCTACAGTATATAAGTTAGCAAATAAATTTTGGCCTGGACCACTTACAATAGTATTGCATAAAAAAAATATAATACCTAGTATAGTTACGGCTGGATTAGATACCATTGCATTAAGAGTGCCTGCAAATGACGCTACAAGAAAACTTATTTCTCTATGTGGTAAACCTTTGGCTGCTCCATCTGCAAATTTGTCTGGATATCCAAGTCCTACTACTGCAAAACATGTATTAAAGGATTTAGATGGTAAAATATCTGCCATTGTTGATGGCGGTCCTTGTACAATAGGTTTAGAATCTACAGTGATTATGTTTGAAAGTTTTGATTCTATTAGAGTTTTAAGGCCAGGGGCTATAACTGTTGAAGACTTAAAAACAATCGTAGATGATGTAATAATAGATAAATCAGTTTTATCAGATAAGCCAGCTGATGAAAAAGCGTTATCACCAGGAATGAAACATAAGCATTATTCTCCAAAAGCTAAAATTATTTTGGTTAGGGCAGGCTTAGAGAGATTTACGAAATATGTAGAAGAGTTAAACATAGAAAATTCATATGCTTTAATATTTGATTATGATTCAAAAGATTATCCATATAAACATTTAACTTATGGTGATAATTATAAAGAACAGGCACAACAAGTTTTTTCAAAATTACGTGAAATTGATGATATGGGAATTGAAACTGTATTTGTTAGAGCACCAAGAAAGGAAGGTATAGGTCTAGCTGTTTATAATCGCTTGATTAGAGCAGCAGGATTTGAGGTGATAGAAAGGTGAACAGTTTAGACGGAGTGATGGTAGTTGGATTGACGGGGCAAACAGGTGCTGGGAAAACAACTGTTTGTAGAATATTTCAGGAAAATGGATTTACTGTTATAAATGCGGATTTAATTGCCAGACAAGTGTTAGAGCATGATTCACCTTGTTTACGAGAGCTGGTAGATTGTTTTGGCACCACTATTTTAACAGAAGATAATAATTTAGATCGTCATAAATTTGCAGATATAGTGTTTTCGGATAAAAATAAGTTAGAACTTTTAAATAGTATTTGTTATCCATATATTACTTCTGAAATTTTAAATTTAATTAGATTTAATTCGGACAATGGGCATAAGCTTATCTTACTTGATGCTCCAACACTTTTTGAGAGCAGAGCAGATGATTTTTGCGAGATAATTATATCTGTAATATCCAAAGAAGATATTAGGTTAAAAAGAATAGTTAAACGTGATGGAATATCAAAAGAATCAGCATTAAAAAGAATGGCATCACAATTAAGTGAACAGTTTTTTGTAGATCGTTCTGATTTTATTATTAAAAACAATAAGACAATTACAAATTTAAATGAAGTAGCTAAAGAAGTTTCTGATAAAATTAAAGATTATTATAAAATTCATTATGCGTAAAAATTGAATATTTTGTTAGAAAATCAAAATAAATATAAGTGTTTATTTTGATTTTTTAAAAATAAATATATTTAGTTTACTATTCAGCCGTTAAAGGTAAAGTTTACAGGGATTTCCGGTCGCCCTGGATCTTCGGCAATATCTCTCTGCTTTACACATATGGCTAAATATAACATATTATAAATAAAGGAGATGTTAAAAATGGCAAAGGAAAAATCAATAGCAAAAGAATTGAAAAATGATTTATTTTATACAAAAAAAAATGCAGGTTTAATAATTAAAGATGATGAGATAAAAAAAAGTGAAAGTTTTTCTGAAAAATACAAAAACTTTTTAAATAAGGCTAAGACAGAGAGAGAAGCCATAGAATATACTCTTGAAGTCGTAAAAGAAAAAGGTTTTATAGAGTATAAAAAAGGTATGGCTTTAAATAAAGGTGATAAAATTTACTTAAACAATAGAGGAAAAGCTATTATATTGGCGGTAATAGGAGAAAACTCTATTGGAAATGGATTTAATATATGTGCTGCACATATTGATTCTCCAAGAATTGATTTGAAGCAATGTCCATTATATGAAGATTCAGAATTGGCATTATTCAAAACACATTATTATGGTGGGATAAAAAAATATCAATGGACCGCAATTCCTCTTGCTTTACATGGTGTAGTGGTTAAGTCAAACGGAACAATAGTAAAAGTCAACATAGGTGAAGATGAAGAAGATCCTGTTTTTTGCGTTACTGATTTATTACCTCATCTTGCAGAAGAACAAATGAAAAGACCGTTAGCTCAAGGAATAAAAGGTGAGGAACTGAATATATTAATTGGCTCAGTTCCATTTAAAGATAATGGTGAAAGTGAACTGGTAAAGCTAAATATAATGAAAATATTAAATCAAAAATATGATATCACAGAAGCGGATTTTCTCTCAGCAGAATTGGAAGCTGTTCCTGCTTTTAAAGCTAAGGATATCGGGTTTGATAGAAGCATGATAGGTGCATACGGACACGATGATAGAGTATGTGCATTTACTGCTTTACAAGCTATTTTAAAATGTAATGAACCAAAAACCACTTCAGTAGTTATTTTGACAGACAAAGAAGAAACAGGAAGTGATGGAAATACAGGCTTAAAATCTGCTTATTTAAAATATTTCTTATATGATTTGGCAGAAGATTTGGGCGGTAAAGGAAGAGATGTTATCTCAAGATCAAAATGTCTATCTGCTGACGTAAATGCGGCTTTTGACCCAACTTTCCCAGAAGTTTTAGAAAAAAGAAATGCTGCACATATAAACTATGGTGTGGTAGTAACTAAATTTACAGGTTCAAGAGGGAAAGCAGGTACATCAGATGCTTCAGCCGAATATGTTGCTTTTGTAAGAAATTTATTTGATAAAAATAAAATTGTATGGCAAACTGGAGAACTTGGAAGAGTTGATTTAGGTGGTGGCGGTACAGTTGCGGCATATGTTGCAAATTTAAATATAGATACTATCGACGTTGGAGTACCTGTTTTGTCAATGCATGCTCCTTTTGAAGTAGTTTCAAAAATAGACGTTTACATGACTTATAAAGCTTTTAGTGCTTTTTTAAACGATAAATCTTAAAACAATAATACCGTCTATATGACGGTATTATTGTTTTATAAAAGTAAAGTTTACGGTTTTTCAAGGGTTTCGACTCTGTGGAGTCGACTGAGCTTTCCGGTCTCCCAATGTCGTCAACTTAGAAAAAAAGTTAAAGTTTTACTCGATTTTTTTCAAAAAATCGTAGGTTTCCAAAGGGCAACGCTCTTGGTCGCTTTCCGCAGAAAGCGAAATCCTTATGCTTTAAGAGCTTTTTTGCTTCTTTTTGCGATAGAAAAAGAAGCGGAGTTTGATGCAGAGCCTCATAAATTGCCTCAGCAATTTTCTTAAATGGAATAATTCAAAGAGTTTCGACTCTGCGGAGTCGACCAGGCTTTCCGGTCGCCCTGGACCTTCGGTAAAATGTCTTCACCCTATGCTAACATTGCCTCAGCAATTTGCTTAAGTTGACGACATTGTCCGGTCGCCCTAGACCTTCGGCAAAACATCTCTGCACTATACATATAACTGAATAGTATCAAAAATTAAAAGGAATATAAATGATGAATAAGATAGTTAGAAAGTTAGAACTTAAAAATAAAATGATAGAATATGAATTGACTATAAAAGATGTTAAAAATATAAACCTTAGAATTTTTCCAAATGGAAAAATCTTTGTTTCGGCAAATAGAGGAGTGAAATTTGAAACAATAGATGAATTTATAATTTCAAAAGCAGATAATATTTTATCTATATTAGATAAATTTGCAAATTTAAAAGAGACTCCAAAAAATAAAAGGCAATATATAAGTGGTGAGACTTTTAAAATACTAGATAAAATAATTTATTTAAAAGTTCATATAGGTAGAGAAGAAAAAGTAAGATCAGATGGAAGAAATATATATTTAACAGTTAAAGAAACATCTGGCCTTTATGTAAAACAGGCATTAGTTAATAATTATTTAGATAATCTTTCTAGAGATATATTTACCAGAATAATAATAGATGTGTATCCTATTTTTAAGGAATATAACGTTCCTATTCCTACTTTAAAAATAAAAAACATGAAAACCGTTTGGGGTTCATGTATGCCTTCAAAAAATCAAATAACATTAAATAAAAAACTTTTGTCAGCACCAGAAATCTGCATTAAATATATAATTATTCATGAATTTTGTCATTTTATACATCAAAATCATTCAAAAGAGTTCCGTAACTTGGTTACGAAAATCATGCCAAACTGGAAAGAGTATAAAGATACTTTAAACAAAAATTTTACAAGCGACTTTAATTATTAAAAAATAAATAGAGATTAGTTTTTTACTAATCTCTATTTATTTTTTTATTACTATTCAGCCTCTAAAGGTAAAGTTTACGGTTTTGCAAGGGTTTCGACTCTGCGGAGGCGACCAGGCTTTGTTGCCCTGGACCTTCGGTAAAATATCTCAGCCATATACATATGGCTGAATAGTAAAATTTTTTTATTTAAGTATTTATTTTTTATTTGATTGCTGTTTTAGCAGGTCTCTTATTTCTTTTAATAAAACTACCTCGTCTGAAGGTTTTGGTGGTTCTTTTGGTGCTTCTTTTTTCTTCATAAATTTGTTTATAATTTTTATTAAAATAAATACACAAAAAGCTACTAAAATAAAGTTTATAATTGATTGTAAAAACAGTCCTATTGGTATAGATAAACCATCATTACTCCAAGGAATAGAGATGGATAATCCACTAATATTTATTCCTCCAATTATAGTTCCTAATAAAGGGGTTATGATATCTTTTACAAGAGATGTCACTATTGCAGTAAACGCACCTCCAATAATTATACCTACTGCTAAGTCAATAACATTTCCACGAGATATAAACTGCTTAAATTCGTTGATAAAACCTTTTGATTTTTCAACAGATTTTTTAAAATCTTCTTTTTTTGCCATTTGAAAATCAATCCTTTCAGTAATTTAATTAAAATACTTCGCTTAAAATGTTACTATTCAGCCAAAAGGTAAAGTTTACGATTTTTTGAAAAAAATCGTAAACTTTAATTTTTCCACTAAGTTGACGACATTGTCCGATCGCCCTGGACCTTCGGTAAAATATCTTTGCATTATACATATGGCTGAATAGTCACCTTAAAATATTATATCATAAATTTACTGAAAAATCTATTATTAGTAATTACTAAAAATATTCCAGTTGCATTAGTTAATATAATTGTTTTCAACACTAATTTAAATTTATTTGAAAAATAAAGCTTTTATTTCCTAAACAGTATTTACAAATGAAAATTAATATAGTATAATTAGTAAAAAAATAAGGAGGGATTTTGATGAAAATAGAACAAATTATATATAAAGAACAAAAATTTAATAAAAAAATCGAACTATCTGAAAAAGCACAATTAGTTTTATTATTTGGATCTAGAAATTTAATAGAAGATAAAGAAATATTTTTGATAATAAAAGAAAAATATAAAAATGCATATATAATGGGAAGTTCTACAGCAGGAAATGTTGAAAATTTGCAAATAAGTGACGAACAAATAAATATAACAGCAATATATTTTGAAAAGTCACGTATAATTTGTGGAAGTGTCGATTTAGAAGACTTTGAAGATGATATGCAGGCATCAATAAAAATGATAAATAGCATTGAAAAAGAAAATCTGAAGTCGATATTTTTATTAACTGAAGGTTTAAATATAAATGCAGGAAGATTTGTTGAAGGTCTCAAAAACTCCTTAGATGTTAGTGTAAAAGTAGTTGGTGGTCTTGCCGGAGATGGAGCAGATTTTAAAAAAACATCAATAATTGCAAATGACTATGCAAAAAGTAATTGTGTAGTCTATGTTGCATTTTATGATAATATAAATGTGGGTTGTTGTGCATATGGTGGATGGACAACTTTTGGTATAGAAAGAATTGTTACAAAATCAAAAGGTAAAAAAATATATACAATAGATGGTCAGCCGGCAGTAAACCTATATAAAGCTTATTTAGGTGAGGATGATATAAATAAATTATCAGAAAATTTAGATATCTTGAGGTTTCCAATGGCTTTTAGGAAAAACGAAACGGACGAATATTTTATAAGAACGGTCTTAGGTATAGATGAAAAAACTGGTGCTTTAGAATTTAAGGCTGATATTCCGGAATCATCGACGTGTAAATTAATGAAAGCAAATAAAGAAAAATTAATCGAAGGTGCCGCTATTGCAACACAAAATAGTTACTCTTGTATGAACAACAAAGTTGATTTAGCCTTGATAGTAAGTTGTTTTGGGAGAAGGTATATATTGCACAATAGAATAGATGAAGAATTGGATGCTATAAAAAGTGTAATTGGCAAAGATGTTATGATTTCAGGTTTTTTTTCATATGGAGAAATAGGACCTCAAAAAGAAAATACATATAGTGAAATGCACAATCAAACATTAACCGTGATGTTATTATCTGAAGATTAATGGAGTGATATTATGGAATTAAATAAATTGTTTAAAAAACAACTAATCAAAACTGGACAAATAACTGAAAATATAAATGATACAGATGAAATGATAGATCTTGATGATAAAAAAAGAAAATTATTAGAGATAATAAACGATACTTACAAAGAGTTTGAAGAGGATAGGGATTTTCTTGAAAGAAGCATAGATATAAGTTCAAAAGAATACATGGAGAGATTAGTTCAAATAAAAAATTTACAAACATCTTTAATTTCAAATGAAAAAATGGCAAGTATAGGACAACTTTCAGCAGGTGTAGCACATGAAATAAATAATCCTTTAAGTTTTATTCAGAGTAACTTAGAAACTTTTGAAAAATACACAAAAACTATAATTGAATATAAAGAGATATGTGAAAAGCTAAGGAAAGTTGATTACATAAAAGATGACAGATACATAAATGCAATGAAAGAAATAGAAAATCAAGCGAGATTGAGAAAGGTTAATTATATATTTGAGGATATGCCTGTGCTTATGCAGGAAACAATAGATGGAATATATAGAATAGTAAATATAGTAAACAGTCTACTCAATTTTTCCAGAATGGGGTTAAGTGGTCAATGTGAGGATTATGATATTAATAAAGGTATAAAAGATACTCTAACTATTTCATACAATCAACTAAAATACCATGCGAAATTAGAGGAAGAATATGGGAAAACAGAGATAATTAAAGCAAAAGGGGGGGAAATAAATCAAGTAATATTAAATATAATTATGAATGCTGCCTACGCAACTAAAGGTATAGATAGACAGGCAGTTATAAAGGTAAAAACATACGTCGATGAAGAATTTGTTTGTTGTGAAATAACAGATAATGGTGTGGGGATGGATAAGGAACAAATAAATCATATTTTTGAACCTTTTTATACTACAAAACCTATCGGAAGTGGTACAGGTTTAGGGTTAAGTATATCTTATGATATTATAGTAAATAAACATGGTGGTAAAATAGAAGTGTTTAGTAAAAAAGATAAGGGTTCGACTTTTAAAATATCCTTAAGAAAAGTTATTAATCCAGAATTTTGTAGTAAATAAAATTCATATAAAGAAGGAAGTGATGGATATGTATGAAAATTATTCTGTTTTATTTGTAGATGATGAAGAAGGAGTTATAAATGCATTAAAAAGAGTGGTTGCATATGAAGAATACAAATCTTATTTTGCAAGTTCAGGACAAGAAGCTCTTGAAATTATAAAAAAAACAAGAATAGATGTATTGATTTCAGATATGAGAATGCCTGAAATGGATGGACTACACTTGATGAGACTTGTTAAAGATATTTCTCCACATACTGTAAAAATGATATTGTCTGGATATACTCAAATGCAACAATTTATATCAACTATAAATCAAGTGGATATTTTTAGGTTTATACCGAAACCTTGGAGAAGAGATATTGTTGATGCAATAAAAGAAGCATTGGATTACTTTATAATGAGAGAAAAAAGTGATAAGTATAGAGATGTATTGGAAAATCAGAATAAATTCTATAAAATGTTAATAAAAAAAATGGAAAATACGATAAAAAAATCAAAAGATGATGTTGATAACATATACAAACTAGGTAGGGCCATGTGTGAGTTTCATGGTAGTTTTGGGGAACTTAAGAAGACTGAATTTCAAAAAGTATTTAACATTCAAGATGAAATCTATATTGCCTTATCTAAAGCTTTATTAAGTGATAAAAATAAATATGAATTTAACGAAATACATAAAATTTTAGAAAATAAAATAATCAAGCTTTATTCATTGGCAAAAGTTGAAACAAGTAATAAATTTGATGAGCTTATAATTATAAATATAAAACTATATGAAGCACTTATATTTATAGTTATTAAGTTTTTTGAACATCATATCGAAAAATGGGGATTATATACTAAAATCAAAAATGGAATAGAAGATTTTGAAGTCAGATTTGTTATATCCAACATTCATGAGTTAGTTCAAAAAGAAAAGGATACTCTAGATTTAAAAATGGAGTTTTTAAATTATATAACTAAAAATGTAATTGAAAAAAATAAATTTAAAATCGAAGCCCAAATAATAGAAAAAAACTTATTGATAGAAATAAAATCAAAAAAAGAAGGTGATTTAGATGAAAAGGATTTTGGTAGTTGATGATGAACCTCAAGTATTAAAGGCTATTAACAGAGTGTTTGCACATACAGATTATGAATATTTTACTTGTTTAAGTGCAAAAGAAGCTTTAGATTTATTGGAAAATGAAAAAATAGATTTAATAATAAGCGATATGAGAATGCCTGTAATAGATGGATATGAACTTTTGAGTTTAGTCCGAAAAAAATATCCTAATATAATTAGGGTTATTCTAAGTGGATATGCAGATGAAAAAATAATAGTAAAATCTTTATGTAATAACCTAGCGAAAGTTTACTTATTTAAACCTTGGAAAAATGATGTTTTTCTAAAAACTATTGAAAATGTTTTTGAAACATTAGAGGTTTTAAACTCAAGGTGCTTACTTCAAATTATCAATAATATTGAGTTGCCTACTTTGAAGCATAGCCATCAAAAAATTATCTCTATGATTAATAACGACGATGAAATTGATAACATTGCAGCTGAAATAGAAAAAGATCCTTCTATATCCGCTAAACTATTGCATGTTGCAAACGCAATAGTTTATATGGCAAAAACAAATTCTATAAAGCAAGCGACAATAATAGTAGGTTTAATTAATTTAAAAAATATTATATACACTACTTCTGTTGTAGACTCATCAAGAAATAGAATAGAGAGTAATGCTTTAGAGTTGATATGGGAACATGCTGTATGGACCAATAAAATATTGGCTTTTATGTATGATAAATTTTTTAATAAAAGAATAACAGAGATAGCTTTTTCAGCGGGTTTATTACATAATATAGGGGAAATAATTCTTGTAAAAGAGGATTTTAAGAGATATTATTCTAGATATATAAATGCAAAAGAAAATCATATAAATTTACTAGAATTAGAAAAATCAGACATGGAAATAACTCATCAAGAAGTAGGGGTTTACCTAATACACTGGTGGGATTTACCGTTTGATATTATAGAAACAACATTATATCATCATAAACCACATGCTTCAAATATAATAAATAAAGAATTAGTTGCAAGTGTACATATATCAGAATTTTACGCTTGGAGAATAATGCGTGAAAGAAGAGGATATGATTTTTATCCAACTGCTTTCGAAATTGTGGATATAAATCAAATGGAATTTGAGGAAAAATTAAAAATTGAATTTGATTTAAACATGGAAATTTAAGTTGCTATTCAGCCATATGTATAAGGAAGAGATATTTTACCGAAGGTCTAGGTCGACCGGAAAGCCCGGTCGACTCCGCAGAGTCGAAACCCCTTGCAAAACCGTAAACTTTACCTTTAATGGCTGAATAGCAAAAATAGTAATAAGTTTAATAAATTTTAAAATATGAATGTTGATTTTACGATGCTTTTATGATATAATTTTAAATGTAATTATAAAAAGTGTTAGGGGCTATAAAATGAGTAAAAATAAATCAAAAAAAAGTGTAATACAAAAGACAGCAGAATTAATTTTTTCGGTGTCATTAATCGCCATAGTTGTCATTGGCTTAAAATACGTTAGTGTAAACACAAAGGAGATTTCTGAAGTTAGTTTTGTTACAGAGTCTACAACGACTACAGAAGTAGACAAGAATTTAGGATTTAAAAAGATTTCAAAGCCAAATAACGACGTTTATTTTGGTGAATTGATTTTAGTTAATAAGGAACATTTATATGATATAAAAGACAGTGAAAGCTTAAATTTAACAAGTGTTATTTCAAAAAGTAATTCATCTTATGGGGTAAGGGATAGTTCTGTTTATTTGAACACATATATGGTAGATGAGCTTAATTTAATGTTTACTGATTTTGAAGCGAATACAGGATTAAAAACTATTATGTGTAATAGCGGATATAGAAGCATAGAAGAACAAAGACTTATGTATGAAGATGATTTGGCTGTAAATGGTACGGATACATCTACTCTAGTTGCTCCTCCTGGTGGAAGTGAACATCATACTGGATATGCAATAGATTTGGCGATATATGAAAATTCAGTTACAGCTTTTAAAGGTGAAGGTGCTTATTCATGGATAAATGAAAACTGTGATAAGTATGGATTTATAGTCAGATATACACAAGAAAAATCTCATATAACTGGTTATCAAGATGAATCATGGCATTTTAGATATGTAGGTAAACCACATGCTGAATTAATGAAATCAAAAAACTTATGTTTAGAAGAATATATGAGTTTCATAAAGGATTTTACCCAACATTCTCCTTGTGAATTTACAGATAGTAATAATCAAAAATATCTTATATATTTTCAACCAAAAGAATTGGATTCATCTATAACAGCAGTCTATATTCCAGAGGGCACTACTAGCTATACTATTTCAGGAAATAATATAGATGGTTTTATAGTTACTGTATTATCAAATAATTAATAAAGGTTTTGTTATTTTTATGCTTAATGAAATTTTACCAAGTGTTTTAAACATTGATTATAACGCAAAAAGAAAACATAAATTAGATGATTATCTTGTTTGCTATATAAACGAATGTGTTTATTTAGATGAAAAAAAATCATTACCATTGATAAAGGATTTTATCGATTCAAATGGTGATGAAAAAGAATTAAAATATCTTTTTACAATAGATGAAAAGGCTTTTTATTGGGTAGAAGGGTTTCCTTTAACAGAGGAAGAAAAATATGAAACTTTTCATATCGAGTATTTTAGACTTCATAATTTAAAATGGCTTTCTTTTGCCTTGATTGTTGCAATACAAATTTGCCGTTGGTCATTAAACAACAAATTTTGTAGCAAATGTGGAGGAGAATTAGTTCCTAGTGAAACAGAAAGAGCATTTATATGCAAGGACTGTAAAATGATTGTTTATCCTAAAATTTCACCGGCAGTTATTGTAGGTATTATTGACAGAGAAAAAGATAAGATGTTATTGACTAAGTATACAGATAGTATTTACAAAAGATATGCTTTAGTTGCTGGATACTGTGAAATAGGTGAAACTTTAGAAGAAACATCCAAAAGAGAAGTAAAAGAAGAAGTTGGTTTAGATATAAAAAATATCAGATATTATAAAAGTCAGCCATGGGGTTTTTCTGATTCTCTACTTGCCGGTTTTTTTGCTGATGTAGATGGTTCAACTGAGTTTGTACTAGAAGAAGCAGAATTATCTGAGGCTATATGGTTAAGTAGAAATGAAATTCCAGATTACGAAGAGATTAAAAGTTTAACTCAAGATATGATAGAAGCTTTTAAACAGGGAAAGATATAATAAAGGTTACTATTCAGATGCTTAAGGAAAATTTTACAGTTTTGTAGAGTTTCGACTCTGCGGAGTCGATCGGGCTTTCCGGTCGCCCTGGACCTTCGGGAAAATACTTTTTATTACAAATATGGCTTAATAGTAAATAAAAAAACATCGGATTTTTAAAATCCGATGTTTTTTTATTAAAACCTGCTAGGCAGATTAGGGTTTTTCTAATACATTGTCGCCCATTATATGTTGTTTCAAAATAGCACAATCTGCAACATCAATTAATTCATCACCAGTTAAATCAGAAGCTTTTAATTGTAGTTCATCAAATTGGATGTCCTTAATTAAAAACTGGCATAAAAATATTAAATCCATATTATCAACTAGACCATCCTTTTTAATATCTCCGACTAAAGAATTAATAACAGGAGTTTCTTTTTCTGTATAGTTATATGTAGGTACTTCGCCTTCTTTGAAATAAACATTAAAGTAATCCATACTACCCATAAAGTAGTTATCCTTGTATCCTCTTGATAGATAGAATGAATCATCAAAGGAAGTTACTTCATCTGGATTTAGGGTGATAGTTGAACTTGCTACTTCTTTTTCGTTTATAATAAGTTTAGCATTATCACCACTTAAAATAATTCTAACTATTGACCATTCACCGGCAACTAAAGACGAACTAGCGGTTAATTTTTGAGTTGTAATTCCATTTGATATTACAAATTCAGATTTATTATTTTCGTTGGAGGGGGTAAAGTACAAATAAGATTTTTCGTTTCCAAAATAAAATACCTTTTGATTTGATTTTCCGCCTTTCCAAAGAATAGCTGTTCTTAACTCTATATCTTTAAAATCGGCAACAGTATTGTCAGTAACAATATATTGGTTTAAACCGTTAAAAGTCAATGTTCCATCGGCACTACTTCGAGTTTGTTCCCATAAAGGTTCATTTTTAATATATCCATCTGTAGAAGCATATTTATCATAAGCTATTTTCTGACTAGGTCTTGAAAAGTCATAACTTGTATATAAATTATTTTCATATGGACGATTATTTATATAGTTTGCTGATTCCAGCCAACCATATTGGACACCTTTTGAAGCAGATTGGTTGTCGGCGTAATCACCATCAAAAACTGCCTGTTCAGAAGCTACTCCATTTCCATAACAAAATGCCATACCCTTTATAGTTGAATTATCTGTTGCTGTAAATGTATCGGTTATAAAGGCATTTCCCATAACACGGGCATTTCCACTTACATTTGCAGAAAGAGCGACTACAGCACTTTCTCCTACTTTTGCATTACCAGTGATTTTTGCACCAGAGCCATTCCAAGTATATGCTCCTTGAATTATAGCATGTCCGCTAATTATTGCATTTTCACTAACAGTACTATTGCCCATAACAACAGCATAATCTTCAACTCTTGCATTACCAGTGATTTTCGCATTGCCAAGAACCATAGCATTTGGGCCTACATATGCAGTTTTATCTACGCTTGCGGTAGAGGCAACAAAACCATTTCCATTTGCATGAAGTGAACCACGTATACCATCTTTGGAAATGCCATTAATGATAGGTGTGGCACCATTTATTTTAACTTTATATGGATAACGTTTTTTCGCTATACCTGTATTGTAAATGTAATTTTTATCTGTTTCAGCTTTATTAAAAGCGTTAAAAGCAAATAATTTATCTGGAGTTGAAATAACTGTTAAATAAGCTTTGGTTTCATTTCCTTTTAAAGATAGGGTTTGAGACTCGTTTTTACCAAATGTATTTGAATAATTAGTGTTTCCGTCAACATCTTCAGTTACAATGCAAGCACGCCAATCAGCGTTGTTTTCATCACTTAAACTTTGTAATGCTACATTTATACTTGTTCCATTTATGGATAGAGGGATTATATTCATTCCGGTTTGCATAGGTGCTTTTTCTGTGGGAACTTGATACCATTCAGCTTCATCATTCGTTTTTTCAAGTCTTGTATATACTAAATTCCAGTAATAGTTTTCTTTAAGCATACCATTAAAAGCTTTTTTGTAAATTTCTTGTTGTTTAAAATCAAATGTAGCCATTCTTTTTGAGTAATTACCAAGTATATCTTTTATATTTGTGCCACTTAACCTAGCTATAGCGTCAAATGGAGGTTCATTTTTGTTTGTGTTTGCCATTAATTTCTGCATAAAATCAGAACCTAAGCCATTAAAATTGTCGGGGTTTTCAGTTAGGTATTGTAAGAAAGGCCATGTTTCGTAGTAGGTTCGGCCATGTGGTATTGCTAAGGAAAGATTTCTCATATAGGGTGCAAAAAACTCAGTATGTGGATTTGGTTCAAAATAATCCGTATAAAAGTACTGCTCTCTGAACCAATTTGCAGTGGCTTCCCACCATGCACCTGTTATAAACTGGTCAACCCATGATTTTTGGTGCATTGTTATTACATGACCATATTCATGTTGAACAACAACATTTGTTGCAAGTGCTTCAGGGCTAATGATGATAAAACCATATCCATCGGCAGCACTTTGGAATGCCCAACCTTCTTTAAATTCACTTAAACCTGTATAAGTCAAGTAAACATTTGTTTTATATTTTTTACCATCATTATTATAACTATAAATGGATTCTGAAGGTTCTATCATTGACATTTTATCCATGTATAAAGACCAACAATTTTCTAGTAGTTGAAGTTGTTTTTGAAGAAATTCAGGATTGACTAATTTTGTTGTATCGTTGTTACCGTAAATAATTTGAAAATGTTCTGAAGTAACTCTATTTACATTTGTATCATTTAATGAAAAAATAGAGTCTCTAGACAAGTAGGTTTCAGCGGCAAAAGTAGTAGAATAATTTGAAACAGAAAACGAAGTGGCTAAAAGTAAAATAGAAGTAATAAAAGGGATGATTTTCTTTTTCATAACAACCTCCAAAAATAAAATTTATGTATAAATGCACAAATATAAAACGTTTTCAATAAAATTTTATCATTTTTTAATATATAAGTCAATATGTTTTTTTGATATAACGATTAATATAAAAATAAATTAAAAATTATCGACAAAATACAATTATTATGTTATTATAAAAAGTCCTTGAAAATATTTTATGTAAGATAAATGTTGGAAAATATGTATCCAATTAATAATATTAGGGTTATTTGTATGACGAATAACAGTGAAAAAGTCGCTCTTTTTTTATACTAATATGAAATAGAATAATGGAAATAATTCAAAATCTTTCTATTCAGGTTTCATGGCTTTTGAAATCCAAGATTTTTCAAAAATCAAGTAGACTATAAAAATTATCAATATTTTAAATTCATTTTAGTATTAGTTTAGAGCGACTTTTATATTTGCTAAATTAACTTATTGGATTAAGGTTTGAAATAATTTTAACTATATATTTTTTTAGTTGTACTAAATCTTTCAGGTCAACAAGTTCATCATGAATAACATCAGAATTTTCAAAAGCCTGTTGAGTAAGTACGGATAATTTTAATATATATTGATTTAATTTAGTGACATCTCTTATATCAACAATTCCATCACAGTTCACATCTCCGTAAATAACTGGCGGAATTTCAGTAGTGGTTGTGGTTTCAGCATAATAAAGAACTATAAACTTATATTCATTATCTAATGCATATTTTTCAGCTGTCGTATTTGCATAACCGTAAATCGTTAAATCATCACTGCAAAAATCTAATATATCATCACCTATACTTGTAACTGATTTAGGAATTGTTATTGACTCTAAGCTCCAGCAGCAATAAAACGCTTCATGTCCAATGCTTTGAACAGAATCGGGAAGTGTTATTGATGTTAATTTAGCACAACCAGTAAATAAATTAGCACTAATATTAGTAATAGAATCAGGAATATTTACTGATGTTAATTTAGAACATCCCCTAAACGCATATTTACCGATAGATGTAACAGAATCAGGTATTATTATTGAGGTTAAACTGAAACATTGGTAAAACGCTTCATCTCCAATTCCTGTAATAGAATTAGGGAGTGTTATTGACGTTAATCCATTGCAGTCAGAAAATGCTTCATCTCCAATATAAACAACAGAATTTGGGATTGTTATTGAGACCATTTTGTAACACTCAAGAAATGCACAGTCTCCAATAATATTAACAGAATCAGGTATCACATAACTTTCTGCCACTATACCCGATGGACATTGGATAAGCATAGACTTATCTTTATTAAATAATACACCATCAGAACTGCTATAGTAAATATTGTTTTCATCTACTGTAATTGATTTAAGAGCAAAACATAGAGAAAACGCACTTTTTGCAATACTTGTAACTGAATTAGGAATGATTACAGAATTAAGTCCAGATAATTTAAAAGCAGAATATCCAATACTTGTAACTGAATTTGGTATGAGAATCGAATTTAATTGTGCTGAGAGAAATGAATTGTCAGCAATTATATTAACTGAGTCTGGTATCATATAGTCTGTTGGTTTAATTCCACTGGGATAGCGAATAATAACAGTTTTATCCTTGTTAAATAATACTCCATTAATATCACTGTAATATTGATTGTCTTCATCAACATCAATTGAAGCAATGTATTGGTTGAAATTAAAAGCATTATATTCAATACTAGTAACAGAGCTTGGAATTGTAACTGAATAAAGGTTTTCACAATACTTAAATGCTGAATTTTTAATATTAATTACCGAATTTGGGATATCATAATCTGCTGCGATTTTACCATATGGATACTTAACAATTTCGGATTTATCCTTGTTAAACAACACCCCATCAATGTCACTATAAACTGGATTGTTGGAATCCACTTTAATAGCAGTAAGACTAGTGCAAAGGCTTGAAAACGCATCTTCTGCAATGCTGGTGACTGAATTTGGAATAGATATTGAACTAATATTATTACTGTAAAATACACTAGAACTAATACTTGTAACTGGTAAGCCCTCAATTGTTGATGGTATGTTAACTTCAGTTAGCTTGATAGGAGGAGAGTAGTCAGTGATCATAACCTCACCATTATTGATTTCATACGTTATATTCAAATCTTGTATTGGATTAATTTCTATTACAGGAAAATCATCTATATTCAATGCCCCTGTATATTCTGACAGTCCTTTTGAGTTTACAAAGAAAGATTCTGTTATTTTTGATGTTTCTTTTAAAATTGTAAGTATCATTATTACCACAAGAATGATTTTAATTTTTTTCATATATCCTCCTATAAAATTGTAAACTCTACCTTTAGTGGCTGAAGTAACATTTTTTATTACATTGATTTTATTATTATACCAATAATTTGGTGGCCAGCGTGACAGGAAATTGTTGCACCTACTTTATAAACTTCTTCAGGTGGATAGCCTAACTTTGCTGTTATTTCTTTAATCATGCTTTGGGTTTCACACTCTAAACTGCCTGATAAAATACAGTATGGTGAATGTGGTATCATATTTCTTTGGGCAGTTTCTATTATTTTGGGAATTATATTTTTTTCTCCTCTTATTTTCTCCATTACAGTTGATTTACCTTGTGCCATGCTGATAATTGGCTTTAAACCAAGGACTTCTCCAGCAAATGCCGCAACTGCAGAAACACGACCAGAACGTTTTAAATATTTTAAAGTATATGATGCAAAATATAATTCGACCTTTTTAAACCAATCTTCAAGGTAGGATAAGATTTCATCTAAATCTTGATTTTTTTGTATTTTTAGAGCAGCTTGTAAAATAGGGTAACCATATGCACCAGAGTAATTTAAAGAATCTACTATATGTATATTCATCTTACCTTCTGCTTCTGGATATTCCTCGAAAAATTTGTCTACAGCCATATGAGCGTTGTTATGAGTGTTTGAACCTGTAGAAGAAATGGAAACATATATCAAATCACTATAACCTTGATCATATACTTCTTTATAAGCATCAACAAATTCTAAAAATGTTATTTGAGAAGTTGATGGAAATTCCTTTGCATTATCCAAAAGATTATAAAATTCATCGGTAGTAAAATCCACACCTTCTCTAAGTGCTTTACCATCTAAAGTGATAGGGAAACCAATAACTTTTATGTCCAGTTTTTTTGCCGTTTCTAAGTTTATGTCGCTTGCGGAATCTGTGATTATCTTGATTTTACTCATTATAACCCCCCCCTTAATATTTTGTTAGTTTACCTTCTGTTGTGAATTCTGGAAAATCCCATTGCCTTAGTATTTCATAAGTTGCAATAGCAACTGAATTTGATAAATTTAAACTTCTTAAATCACCCATCATAGGGATACGAACACATTTATCCATATTTTCATGTAAAAGGCTCTCTTCAATTCCTTTATCTTCTCTTCCAAAAATTATATATACATTTTCAGAATAGCTTACATCACTATATTTTTTCTTGCCTTTTGTTGTGAAGAAATAATAGTCACCTTGAGTTTTATTGAAGAAATCTTCAATATTTTCGTAATAATTTATATCTAGTTTATCCCAATAATCTAAACCGGCTCTTTTTAAATGTTTATCTTCAATTACAAAACCAAGTGGCTTTACCAAATGAAGTGAAGCACCTGTTACTGCACAAGTTCTTGCTATATTACCTGTATTTTGAGGTATTTGCGGTTCTATTAATACTATGTTTAATTTTGACATAAAAATCTCCTGATTTATCTTTTTTTAATAAAATGCCCGAAGGTACGGGGATACCGGAATGCCCGAAGGTCCAGGGCGACCGGAAAGCCCGGTTGACTCCGCAGAGTCGAAAACCTTTTTAATCTACAATTCATTTAAGAAAATTGCTGAGGCAATTTATGAGGCTCTGCCTCAAACTCCGCTTCTTTTTCTATCGCAAAAAGAAGCAAAAAAGCTCTTAAAGCATAGGGATTTCGCTTTCTGCGGAAAGCGACCAAGGGCGTCGCCCTTTGGAAACCCACAATTTTTGAAAAAATGCCCGAAGGTCCAGGGCGACCGGAAAGCCCGGTCGACTCCGCAGAGTCGAAACTCCTGTAAAGCCGTAAACTTAAGCAAATTGCTGAGGCAATTTATGAGGCTCTGCCTCAAACTCCGCTTCTTTTTCTATCGCAAAAAGAAGCAAAAAAGCTCTTGAAGCATAAAGGTTTCGCTTTCTGCGGAAAGCGACCAAGGGCGTTGCCCTTTGGAAACCCACAATTTTTTGAAAAAAATTGAGTAAAACTTTAATTTTTAACAAATAATTTTTTATAAATATTTTTTTAAGTAATGACCAGTATATGAAAGTTCATTATTGGCGATTTCTTCAGGAGTACCCTGTGCAATAACAGTACCACCCTTATCTCCACCTTCAGGACCAAGGTCAATAATATAATCGGCAACTTTTATTAAATTTAAATTGTGTTCTATTACCAAAACAGTGTTACCATTTTCAACGATTTTTTGCAATACATCTATCAACTTATGCACATCAGCATTATGCAGCCCTGTTGTAGGTTCATCAAGAACGTATATAGTTTTCCCTGTAGAACGTTTTGATAATTCTGTTGCAAGCTTAACTCTTTGTGCTTCACCACCTGAAAGCGTTGTTGCGGATTGGCCTATTTTTATATAACCTAGACCTACTTCTTGAAGAGTAAATAATTTTCTATATATTTTTGGAATTTTACTGAAAAATTCAACACCTTCATCCACAGTCATCTCTAAAACATCATGGATGGATTTGTTTTTATACTTTATATCCAATGTTTCACGATTATATCTTCTACCTTTACAAACCTCACATGGAACATAAACGTCAGGAAGAAAATGCATTTCTATTTTTATTATTCCATCGCCCTCACAGGCTTCACATCGGCCACCTTTTACATTAAAAGAAAATCGTCCGGAAGTATATCCTTTTACCTTTGCGTCAGAAGTTTGAGCAAAAAGATCACGTATATCTGTAAATACACCTGTATATGTTGCAGGATTTGAGCGTGGAGTTCTACCTATAGGCGACTGGTCGATGTTTATAATTTTATCTAAATTTTCAATACCTTCAAAGCTTTCAAATTTTCCAGCACGAGTTTTTGCCCTATTTAATTTTGCGGAAAGGTGTTTATACACAATTTCATTTACCAAAGATGATTTGCCGGATCCTGAAACGCCGGTTACACAGACAAATTTGCCTAAAGGAATATCCACGTTAATATTTTTTAAATTGTTTTCAGTTGCACCTTTTATGGTGATAAAGTTACCGTTTCCTTGTCTTCTAGAAGTAGGAGTTTCAATACCTTTTTTACCTGATAAGTATTGACCGGTAACAGACTGTTCACAATTAAGTATATCATCAATACTACCTGCACAAACTATCTGCCCACCATTTACACCGGCACCAGGTCCTATATCCACTATATAATCCGCTGCGAACATTGTATCATCGTCATGTTCAACAACTATAAGTGTATTTCCTATATCACGCAATCTTTTTAAAGTTGCTATCAGTTTATCATTATCCCTTTGGTGAAGTCCAATACTAGGTTCATCTAAAATATACAAAACGCCCATAAGAGATGAGCCTATTTGAGTGGCTAGTCGAATTCTTTGACTTTCTCCACCAGATAAAGTTCCGGCAGCTCTAGAAAGATTAAGATACTCCAAGCCTACACTTTTTAAAAAGCCTAAGCGTTCTTTGATTTCCTTTATTATTTGAACTGAAATCATTTGCTCACGTTCTGTCAAATTTAATTCATCAAAAAAAATCAAGGAGTCAATTACAGATTTTCTTGTAAGTTGTGTTATATTCAGCTCGCCAACTGTTACAGACAAGCTTTCTTTCTTTAATCTATATCCATGACATTCTGGACACTCGACTTCAGTCATATAATTGTTTATCTCATCACGAGAAAAATCACTATTTGTCTCTTTATAGCGACGTTCTAAATTTGTAACAACTCCTTCAAAAGCCGCTTTATATGTACCGCCACCCATTTCAGTTACTCTAACTAGCTCAAGTTTTTCTCCGTTTGTACCATATAAAAATATATCCAAATCTTTTTTTGGTAAATCCTTAACCGGAACATCCAAAGATATATTATATTTTTTTGAAATTGCACTATAGTACATCATGGCAATGGTAGTTTCACCTAGAGTATTCCAGCCCATTGCTTTTATAGCACCCTCTTTAATGCTTAAATCCTTATTTGGAATTAAAAGATCAGGGTCTATTTCTCTGAAAACTCCCAATCCGGTACATTTTTCACAAGCACCAAAAGGATTGTTGAAAGAAAACATTCTAGGGGTAAGTTCGTCAATGCTTATATTATGGTCTGGACATGAATAATTTTGAGAAAAACGCATTTCCTCACCGTCAATAACATCCACTACAATAATTCCGCCACTTAAATGACTTACCGTTTCTATACTATCTGTCAATCTTGTTAAAATATCCTCTTTAATAACTATACGGTCAACAATTACCTCTATAGTATGCTTTTTGTTCTTATCTATTTTAATATCCTCGGATAAATCGTACATATTTCCGTCTATTCTTACACGAACATATCCGGAACGTTTCAAATGTTCAAGTTCTTTTTTATACTCACCCTTACGTCCTCTAACTATAGGAGCAAGCAATTGTATTTTTGAGCCAACAGGAAGTTCCATTATTTTATCCACAATTTGATCTATAGTTTGTTGATGTATTTCAACTCCACAAACAGGACAATGAGGAATTCCAATTCTAGCATATAGTAATCTATAATAATCATAAATTTCAGTGACAGTTCCAACAGTAGAACGAGGATTTCGAGATGTTGTCTTTTGGTCAATAGCTATAGCAGGGGACAGGCCCTCTATACTATCTACATCCGGCTTTTCCATTTGCCCTAAAAATTGTCTTGCATATGAAGAAAGACTTTCAACATACCTACGCTGGCCATCTGCATAAATGGTGTCAAATGCTAAAGAGGATTTACCGGAACCAGACAAACCAGTCATAACAATAAGCTTGTCCCTAGGTAGTTCTAAATCAATGTTTTTTAGATTATGTTCTCTTGCACCTTTAATAATAATTTTGTCAATCATATAAACAAGAACCTTTCTTTATAAATCATTTTTAAGTGATTGAATTTTATCTCTTAAGAATGCGGCATGTTCAAACTCAAGCATTTTTGCCGCTTCTTTCATTTCTCTAGTTAGCTTTTCAATCAGCTCTTTTTTCTCGGCTTTAGATAACTGTTTGTCCTTTGTCTGGCTGTTTACCTTTTCTTTAGATGTTATTTCCAGTACGTTTCTTATCTCTTTTTTAATGGTTTGAGGTATTATATTATTTTTTTCGTTGTACTCAAGCTGTATTGCTCTTCTACGATAAGTTTCTTTGATTGCTTTTTCCATAGAGTTTGTAACATGGTCGGCGTACATGATAACTTTTCCCTCGGAGTTTCTAGCGGCACGTCCTATGGTTTGAATCAATGAAGTTTCACTTCTTAAAAATCCTTCTTTATCGGCATCTAAAATAGCAATTAAAGATACTTCTGGTAAATCTAAACCTTCACGCAAAAGATTTATTCCAACCAAAACGTCAAACACACCTTGGCGAAGGTCTTTTATTATCTCCATACGCTCTATAGTGTCTATATCATGGTGCAAATATCTTATTTTTATATTCATATTATCCAAATAATTTGTCAAATCCTCAGCCATACGTTTTGTCAATGTAGTTATCAAAACACGTTCGTTCTTTTGGTTTCTTTTATTTATTTCAAAAATAATATCTTCTATTTGTCCTTCTATAGGTTTAACCACTATTTCAGGGTCGACTAAACCAGTAGGGCGTATTACCTGTTCAATAACATTTTTGGAATGCTCTTTTTCAAAAGGTCCTGGAGTAGCACTAACGAAAATAGCTTGATTTATATGGCTATAAAACTCATCAAAATTTAAAGGTCTGTTGTCATAAGCACTGGGCAATCTAAAACCATAATCAATCAATGTTTTTTTTCTGGCAAAATCTCCTGCATACATACCCCTTACTTGTGGCAAAGTAACATGGCTTTCATCTATTATAAGCAGAAAATCCTCTGGAAAATAATCAAGTAGTGTATAAGGTGTACTTCCCTCAGGTCGCCTAGACAATACCCTTGAGTAGTTTTCTATACCACTACAAAAACCAACTTCCTTTAACATTTCCATATCATAATGTGTTCGCTCCGTTATTCTTTGTGCCTCTATAAGTCTATTATTTGCTGTGAAAAATTCTATACGTTTTTCAAGTTCTGAATCTATATCCACAATAGCTTCATCTAAGGTTGTCTTATCAACTATATAATGTGTAGCAGGGAAAAAAGCTATATGTGATAAAGTGGATAAAATTTCACCGGTAACGGTATGTATTTCACAAATTCTATCTATTTCATCGCCAAAAAATTCAATTCTTATTGCTGTATCAGTTGCATTTGAGGAAAAAACCTCAACAACGTCACCACGAACACGAAAGCGGTTTCTACTTAAATCAATATCATTTCGCTCATACTGTATACGAACCAAATCCTTTAACAATTCATCTCGAGATTTTTCCATACCTTTTCTAAGAGATACAACCATTTTTTTATAGTGTTTTGGATTTCCAAGTGAATATATACAGGAAACACTGGCAACTATTATTACGTCTCTTCTTTCACAAAGGGCAGTAGTTGCAGAATGTCTTAATTTATCTATTTCCATATTTATAGAAGCGTCTTTTTCTATAAAGCTATCTGTGTTTGGGATATATGCTTCAGGTTGATAGTAGTCATAATAAGAAACAAAATATTCTACTGCATTTTTAGGAAAAAATTCCTTAAATTCCGAGCACAATTGTGCCGCTAATATTTTATTATGAGCGAGGACCAGAGTTGGCCTATTTACAGAAGCAATAACATTTGCCATGGTAAATGTTTTACCAGAGCCGGTTACACCTAGCAAAGTTTGTTCTTTTAAGCCTGATTCAAGACCTTTAATAAGTTGTTTTATTGCTTCAGGCTGGTCACCAGCAGGAGAATATGTAGAAGATAGTTTAAATTTATCCATAGTTACTCCGTTTCACATATAGTGCTTTAATTTAAATATTTTAAAGTGATTTCTAAAATATTTCAGATGCCTTTTTGTTACTATTCAGTCATATGTATAGGGTGGAGATGTTTTACCGAAGGTCCAGGGCGACCGGAAAGCCCGGTCGACTCCGCAGAGTCGAAACCCCCTTGCGAAACCGTAAACTTTACTTTTAGTGGCTGAATAGTGACCTTTTTGTAGATGTTTTTAAGTTAAAGAAAATTAATTTAAAGCACTATATTAATTTATCGTTTAATTTCATGGAATAAACTTTGTTATTTGAAACAATTATATGATCAACAAGTTTAATTCCAACATTTTCGAGAATATGATTTATATAGTTGGTATTTTGTACATCCTCATTTGATGGGGTTTCATCTGAATTTGGATGGTTATGAGCCAAAATTATTTTATCAGCTTTATTTTTATATGTATATTCAATTATTTTTCGTATATCAACTGGTATTTGACTAGGAGAACCTTTTAAAATAGTATTACATGAAGTTATCTCTAAAACATCGTTTAAACAAGCTACTTTTAAAAGTTCTTCTTTTTCATATAAAAATTGATTTATAAAAAAATTTGATACTTGATTTATATTATCCATTTTAACTTTTTGAGGATTTCTTAAAAAATATTCTTTTGCAAACTGGGGAATAAGCTTTATTAAAGTAGCGGAATTATTGGTTATATGTTTTATGGTACATAACTCCTCAATATCTGCATCAAAAACAGCTGAAAAACTACCGAATTTTGTTATTAAATCATGTGCAATAACGTTTGTATCTATACGAGGTATGGTGTAGTATAACAGCAGTTCTAAAATTTCATAGTCTGTAAAACTCTTTATTCCATGTTCTATAAACTTTGTTTTCATTCTTTGTCTATGACCACAATGAACATCGGACATATAAAATATTCTCCTTAAAAAATTTAAAATAGTAGTATATGTTTTATATTTATAATAGTATATAGTTTTAAAATAAAGATAAATATATATTGGTAAAATGTTTTTTATAATAAATACGTATAAAGATATTATAATATATTTTTTTTATAATGTCCACTTTTTTTACAGGTAAATGAAAATAGAATTAAAGCAAAAACGTTTTACCGAAGGTCCAGGACGACTAGACAATGTCGTCAACTTAGTGAAAAAATTAAAGTTTTACTCGATTTTTTTCAAAAAATCGTAGGTTTCCAAAGGGCAACGCCCTTGGTCGCTTTCCGCAGAAAGCGAAATCCTTATGCTTTAAGAGCTTTTTTGCTTCTTTTTGCGATAGAAAAAGAAGCGGAGTTTGAGGCAGAGCCTCATAAATTGCCGCAGCAATTTTCTTAAGTTGACGACATTGGGCGACCGGAAAGCCCGGTCGATTCCGCAGAGTCGAAACCCTTGCAAACCTTAAATTTTACCTTTAATGAATGAATATTAACCCATCATTCTATGGCTGAATAGTAATAATAATGGATATTATGTTTGAAAAAAATTATAAAAAACATTGACAATGATGGTGAAATGGGTTAAAATATTTATAGAAGGTATCATAAATGGAAAAAAACATTGTTATTCGGGTGTCAATTGAAAATAGGCTTATTTTTTAGTTAAAAATGAGTTTCACCCGCAAACTATATGTTTTGCCCATATAAACACGTTGTTTGCAGGGGGTGCCCTGTAAGGTACCTTAAAACCGAAAGGTTATCGACACTGTGAATTATTAGAAATTAGTCAAATAGAACAGGGATCTGTAAGGTACCTTAAAACCGAAAGGTTATCGACACTATGATTATTTAGCTTTAAGCCATTCATCTTGTGTACGGCTGTAAGGTACCTTAAAACCGAAAGGTTATCGACACTCTACATTATTTTTTCGTTCTTTACAATATTCTTTAACTGTAAGGTACCTTAAAACCGAAAGGTTATCGACACAGAATATACCCTTAACCTCAATGTATCTAGGCTTCATCTGTAAGGTACCTTAAAACCGAAAGGTTATCGACACGCATCTGTTAAAGCCATTTTAAAGCATTCGTCGCCTGTAAGGTACCTTAAAACCGAAAGGTTATCGACACCCACTATTGCGGTCGCCACTATTGCCTGTAAGGTACCTTAAAACCGAAAGGTTATCGACACTCTTGCTCTAGAATAAAATTGTCATATTTTATTGCTTTTCTGTAAGGTACCTTAAAACCGAAAGGTTATCGACACTTCTTCGTCCGACAAGTTGATTGTGTAGACTTTTTCATCTGTAAGGTACCTTAAAACCGAAAGGTTATCGACACATTAATTCGTTGCCTTGTACCCAAAAGTTATTTATATCTGTAAGGTACCTTAAAACAGTTATGAACAAAAATTAAATAATTAATTTCCAAAAAATTTAATATTAAATAAAAAAAGAAGGATAAAATCCTTCTTTTTTTATTTCCCTTACATCAAATTACAAAATTTCAAATACAATATTGACATTTTATATATATTTGGAGTATAATAAATATATTGTATTTATTAAAATGCATAAAAATAGTACGTTTTAAATAATAATATATATAATAAATAGTTAATGGAGGACGATATGGTTAATATAGGTTATACGCACGCTGGTCTTTTTCATGCAGATGATGTTTTTTCTACAGCTTTGTTAAAAATAATAAATCCAAATTTTCAAGTTAAAAGAGTATTTAGAGTTCCAGAAGATATTTCCGATGCAATAGTTTATGATATAGGTGGAGGCAAGTTTGATCATCATCAAAAGGATAGTGAGATTAGAGAAAATGGAGTCCCTTATGCTTCCTTTGGATTAATATGGCGAGAATACAGTTCTTATATTTATGAAAATCAAAAAATGTGTGAAAATTTTGACGAGAATTTTATACAGCCATTAGATTTTTCAGATAATAACGGAGAAAAAAATTCAATATGTAGTATAATTTCAAGTTTTAATCCAGAATGGAATTCAAGTAAAAACTTAGATGATGCTTTTGCAGAAGCTGTTGACTTTGCAAAAATAATACTTGAAAATATATTTAGAAGAAAAAAAGCCGAATTAATGGCAGATATAATAGTAGAAGAAGCTTATGAAAAAAGTGATAAGGTAGCTGTTTTTTTAGATTGCTATGCACCGTGGAAAAATGTTTTGATGCCGACAGATGTAAAATTTGTAGTGTTTCCCTCAAACAGAGGTGGATATGTAATAAACGCTATACCTATTTCAGAAGAGGATAAAGAACTAAGACAACCTTTTCCAGAACAGTGGGCAGGGCTTGAAAATGAAGAAATAGTAAGTGTTTCAAAAATAGCTGGATTAAAGTTTTGTCATAAAGGAAGATTTATGGTAAGTGTTGAAGATGTAGAAACTGCAAAAAAAGTAATTGAAGAAACTTTAAAAAATAAATAAAAGGGGATAAAAAATGAATAATCAAAATAATACAGAAGTTTATAGTTACCATACGTTTTTATTTCCTTTTTTATATATCGAAAATAAAAAATCAAGTTTTTCTTCTTTTTTTGATAAAAATGAAAGATGGGAAAATACAAATTTATCCTTTGATTCATCGGGGGAATTTAACAAAAACAAGAAAATAAAAGACGAAAAAGATAAAATTTTAGATTATGCTTTATATCAGTATTTTAATTTTCCAACTCGAAAAGTTATATTTGGAGAAGATAACGACATAGTGAAAAATTATCTTTTATTTGATAAAAACAAAACAGAAAAATTTTCAGGAAAATATATTATAGAAAAGGACAATGAGACGTTTAAGTTAAATTTGTATTCTATAAAGTTGAAGATATTTAATACTGGTGTTGGTGTTTTGATTTTTGAACTGGAAAATTATAATTATAGAGACATTGAAAGTGTAAAGAAAATAAATGAATACGGCAGGAGAGTAGCAGTTCCGTTTATAGTAAATGCAAATGATAAAAATTGCTTTTTATGTGCGGATAAAATAACTATAAAATCAAATTCAGAGGAATTAGCTGTTGCAAAAATAAAAGAAGATTTTGAAACAATAAAAAGTAATGATATGATATACACAAAAGGCACATACCATTATATATCAGACGTTGTTAAAGAAATATTTAACATAGGTGCAGAAGAAAAAGATTTTAACTTTGGAGAGTCTATAAAAAAAGCTGATAAAAAAAAGTTTGATATAATACCAGTTATAGATGATAGAATGTTTGTGGCTTGTATAATAAGGGATGCTGGATTTGTTTCAATAATTAAAGGAAACAGTGAATATGACTATAAATCTGATTTTAAAAAATTAAAAAAACTATACGCATTGAGTTTTATTGATGTTGGCGATGCAACATGTCAAAATAAATATATGATAAAAGACTTATTAAATAAACATATATATGATAGATGGATAGAATATGGAACAATTCACGCTATAACTCATCATTCCCTTATTTGCGTTACTGGAGATGATGATTTTTTAAAGGATACTGTTATAAATCCTTTTTTAACGCAATATATAGAAATGGCTATTATATCGATAGTTCAAAGGGCTTCTATGATTAAATTTTCAAAACAAGCAAGTGAAATTTCAACTAAATATAAAAAATCAAAAAATAAAATAATTAAAGAAATAATTTCACTACAAGAAGATTATACAGCTTTTAAAAATCAGCTTTTGCTTTTTGAACTTACACCTCAAGAACAGGGAATAGAAATATATGAAATGCTTAAAGATTCTTTATACATTTCTAGAGAGTCTGATGGAATAGAAAGTCAAATTCAAAATCTTTATGAAGTAGCAAATGTAAGACAGCAATATAATTTTAATAAAATAGCATTAATTATATCTCTAGTTGCTGCTTTATTGACTGTTTTGAGTTTAAAAGACATAGTTGAATTAATAATACAATGGATGGAGTGAAAAAAATGGGTGAGTATAAATATAAAATAGAATTTGAATTGGAACAACAAACTCCAATGTTACATTTTCAACATGATCAAAAGGGTGCAACTTTAAGAGTAAGTGAAGTAAAACCTAAACTTGATAAGTTTTTGTTGAAAATTTTAGGCAAGGGTGATTATGATGAAGGTAAAAAAATTGCTAAAGAAAAAGATGAAGAAATATCAAAAGAAAAAAACGGAAAAGCTACATGGTTAGTTGGAAATGGTGAGCACCCTGCACTAAATTATAAAATGCAAATAGTTGCAAGTGGAGAACCTGAAATAAGTAAGGATATAAAGTCCTTTATTAAAAGCAAAAATTTTCAATCATCAATTCCAAAAAGCTTTTTTGGAAATATGGTGGATTTAAGCAAAGTGGAAAATGTCGAAGATAAAAAAAAATTGGTTAAAAATTATTTTAAGGAAACTGTATTATATAAAAGTTCTAACAATCCACATATTAAAATTACAATAATATGTTTTAATAATAGACTTTTAAAAAGAATAGAAAAGTGTATTTGCAGTTTCTTCCTAATTCATAATTTTGGTACACGACAAAATAAGGGGTTTGGCTCCTTTAAAATAATGAATAAAAATGAAAAATGGGATAGACTATATATGAAGTATTTTTATAAAAAATATTATTGCATTAATTATAATAAAGAAGTAAAAAATGAAAATGAAATGCTAAATGACATAAATGTTATTTATGGTTTGATGAAATCAGGTTTTAATTTTACTAAATTAAAAAATAAACGAAATGAACTTGTGTCACCAAATGATTATTATAAGGGTTTTATTTTTCAATATATGCATAATATATATGGGAATTATAATAATAGTGTTGATAATGATAAGGCTTTTATGAAGTCAAATATATTAGAAGAACAAAAGAAAAATAATGAAAACAATGAAAATTTTAGGTTTGTTCGTGCTTTATTAGGTTTAAATGATATATATAAATTTAAAAATGTAAATGTAATTGTAAAGTGTAAAAATAAAAATGAAGATGAGAATAAAAATAAAAATAAAAATGAAGTAGACAGATTTTCATCTCCAATTTTATTTAAACCACATGGAAATAAGTTGTATATTTTCCCGGGAAATATACACGAAGAAATGTTTTCTCATAAATTCAATTTTAGTAAAGAAGATAAAAAGAACATAAATAATAAAGATTTAATTACACCGTCTAAGGAGGAGTTTAATCTTACAGATTTTATAGATGCTTTTTGTGAATACTATAATGAAGAAGATGAAATTAAGAAAATAAAATCTGACAAAAATATTCGTTTACTTGAAGAATGTGAGAATAATAATATAAAAAAAACTATAGATAAAAAATTAAAAATAGAAAAAATAAAAGTAGGAGATGAAAAAAATGCCTAAATATATAGGAATTACACTTGGGCCTATTTATGAAACTATGCAACTGACATCAACTCCAGCGGGACTATGGTCAGCAAGTTATATATTTTCTTATATTGCAAAAAATATCTGCATTAAACTTTTAAATAAGATACCTTGCGATAATTTCTTAATACCTTATATCAGCAAAGAGGGTATTAATATAGAAAAAAATGAACAAGTAGGAATGTATCCGGATAGGATAATATTTAAATCAGATAATGTCATAGATATTGAAACTGTAAAAGGTATTATTGATGATGTTAAAAAATTTTTTGTTGTTAAATTTATTGGAAAAATTACAGATGAAAAAGAAAAAGAAAACGTTAAAAATTATCTGGAAAATTATTTTCAAATTTATGCAATAGAAAAGGAAATAGATGAAAAGGAAATAGATGAAAAGGAAATAGATGAAAAGGAAATAGATGAAAAGGAAATAGATGAAAAGGAAATAGATGAAAAGGAAAATCCCATATTGTTTCTTTCGTCATACCTTGATGCTATAGAAAACCAAAAGAACTTCTTTTATGAAGAAAATAAATCAAGTTACACAGGAAATCCATTTGTTGAGTTTTTTGATTCTAGGGATGATAATAATGGCAAGAATGAAAAAATAAAAAACAGTTTTTTAGTTGAAAATATTAAAGAATGGCTAATAGATGACAATAATAAAATTGAAAAATGGATTTTGCTAGATGATAATGATAATATAAAAAATATAGAGTATATAGCTAAAAATGGTCGTGAACTTGAATATAAATATCAAAATTACTATGCTATTGTTTATGCAGATGCAGATAATATGACGGCAACGCTTAAAACATTAAAAGAACAAAAGAAAATAAGGGACTTTTCAGAGCATTGTTTTGAATACATTGAGGAATCTGTTACTGAAATAATTAAATATGGTGCAGTTCCTATATATGCGGGTGGAGATGATTTACTTTTTATTGCACCTTTAAAAGGAAAAGCGAAAGATGATTTTATTTTTAGTCTATTATCTAGAATAGAAGAAAAATTTAATTATAATATGGGGCAGTATGGAACATCAATTTCTTTTGGCGTTAGTATAAATTATAAAAAATATCCGTTGTATGAAGCTTTGAAAAAAGCAAGTTCACAGTTGTTTGGTGTTTCAAAAGGTGTTGAGGGTAAAAATGCAACTTCGATATACTTACAAAAACACAGCGGAAAAAATATTGATTTGATTTTTAAAAAACTAGAAGGCAATAAAAACCCAGAAAACAATAAAAACCCAGAAGACAATAAAAAATATAAACCAATAATTGAATTATTAAATTTACAATTGGAAATAAAAAGAACTAATGACCGTAACTATTTTTTAAATTCTGTTCGTCAAAAAATAGTGAACTTTAAACAATTATTTATAAGTGCTATTGAATTAAATGATAAAGAAAAAGTTAAAAAAGCAATTGAAAATTTATTTGAAAATTTATTTAAAGATGTTTATGAAAATGAAAATAAAGATTATATCCAAAAAAAATATATAGAAAAGGTAATCGAATTATTTATATATATATATGATGGTAAATACATAGTGAACGAAAAAGGGGATAAATGCACAGAAAATGTTGAAGAAAATATAAATGTTTTAGATTCATGTTTAAGGATGATAAAATTTTATTCAGAAGAAGGGAATGAATAATAGAAAATGCCAACTTATTTAATAAAAATTAAACCTTTAGAACCTTATTTTTTTGGTGGAGAACGTAATTTTGGATTTGGTGAATTAAAATCAAAACTTTCTTCAAATACATATTTTATAGCATCCGAAACAGTACCTTTTCAAACTGCTATTTTTGGAACCTTGAGATATTGTCTTTTACCACATGTGAACTCAAATTTTTCTTATGATGCTAAACAAAGAAAAGATAATGAAGAAATGATAGGTGCAAATGGTTTTAATATATATTATAAAGAAGAAAAACAGGGGTATGGCGTTATAGATAATGTATCACCCTTGTTTGTAACAAATGATAAAAATGAAATTTTTATCAAAACACCTTTTGATCATGCAAATGATGATACAAAAAATATATATAATCCTTTTGAAAAATATGAGGAATTTGAAACTAATATTGGTAAAAAGCAATTACCTAAATACGATTCCAAAAAAGCCTTGCAAGATAGTTATATGTGCGTTGAGAATAAAGAAATTGTAAAATCAGATGAAATTTTTGATTCTCAAGTAAAAATAGGAATAAAAACCAATAGTGATGAGGATGGTTTTTTTAAAAAAGAGTATAAATCATTAAAAAATGATTATTCTTTTGGGATTTATGCGAGTTTTTCAAAAGAAGTAATTTGTAAAAATGATATAGTTTTTATGGGGCAAGGTAAATCAACATTTAAAGTAACATTTAAAAAAGAAGAAAATAAACTGGAAGAAAAAATAAATAACATTTTTACTGAACATCCTAAAAAAGAATGTTTCGCATACGCTTTGTCCGATGTTTATTGTTCACATGAAGTTTATAATTGTTGTGATTTTGCTATGACTAAACTAAGGGATTTTAGATACTTAATGTTAACAAAAGAAGTAGAAAATAATTATAAAAGATATAAAAAAGAAAATATGATTAAACTTATAGAAGCAGGAAGTATGTTTTTAATAAATAACAATGAAAAACAAAAATTTCAAGAAATTATTAAAAATAAAAACTGTGAGAAAATAGGACTTAACAAAATAATTTATGGAGGAAATAAATAATGAAAGTATACTTATATAAAATGGAATGTTTAACAAATATGCATGTAGGTAGTGGAGATGTAAACTACAATATTATAGATAATGAAGTAGAAAGAGACCCTGTAACTGGATTACCAACAATAAATTCATCTGGTGTAAAAGGTGCATTAAGAAATTATGTTAAATTAATAGCTGAAAAAACGGAAGATAAAGATACAGCAAAAAATATACGTAAAGACATAGAGGATTGTTTTGGAAGCGATCATTATGATGGTGAAAATGGTAACACTACAAAACAAGATAAATCAAAACAAGATAAATCAAAACCAGGAAACTGTAAATTTTTAAATGCAAACTTATTATTTAGACCAATGAGAGTTTCTAAAGGAAATAGGCCTTATGTACTGGTTACAACTAAAGAAATATTAGAGCAATTTAAAGAGCATACAAGTAATTTTGGCATTACAAATTCGTTTTTTGAATTAAATGAAGATAAATTGATTATTGAAAAAAAAGAAATGGTTGAAGGATATAATGTTAGGTTTTTACAGGGGGTAAACAGTAGTTTTATTGATAGCCAAATTGCAGTTATGGAGCATAAAGATTATAAAAGTGTTGATTTGCCAGTTATTGCTAGAAATCATTTGGAAAATGGTGTAAGTCAAAATTTATGGTATGAAGAAATAGTACCTCATAAAAGTGTATTTTATTTTACGGTTTTATCTACTGATGGAAACATTGATAAGTATATTGATGGAGAAATGATACAGTTTGGTGGAAATGCATCAATAGGATATGGGTTGACTAAAATAACTAAAATAGGAGAAAGGTAGAACTTAAAATGAATAAATCAAATGTAGATGCGTTGATACCTCGTGCATATAAAATAATTGAAGAGGTTGAAATTTCAGAAGGAGGAAAAGTAGCAAACGGATACAGAGGTCAAATTGCAACATTTGGTGCCGCTGTATCTATGGGTTCCTTACTTTCAGCTGTTGCTTTTTTTAGTGAAGAAGAATCAAGTTCAGCGGTAGATAGAAGTAAATTAATGTTAGCTATATACAGATTGATACACTCTGAAAGTGAAGGTACAGATGTAAAACCTACAGAAAATGAAACTGAAGTAAAAGAATTTTCAGAAAAGAAAAAGGAAAATAAAAAGGTTAAATTATTTAATTATATAATAGAAAATAAAGATGATATAAATGAAATAAAAGAAAAAGTATTTGATGCAGCATTAGCTATAAAATTGGCTATAAATATGTATGAAATTAAAGAGAAATAAGGTGTAAGTGATGTTTGATTGTAATTTGCATTATCTTTTTTATAAAAAATATTATGAGTGTTTAGAAAAAATAGGTAAGATAGAAGAAGCAAAAGATATTGAAAAAGAAATGAAGAAATATGAAAATGAAATAAAAACAATAAATGAAAAAATACAAAAGTTTAAAATATTGGATAAAGAAAATACTATTAAAACGATAAGTGATGAAAAAAAATCAGATTTAGAAAGTGATATTAAAACTTTTGAACTTAAAACTGTTTATCCTGGTTTGTTGTTAGGACTAGGCTATGCACATGCAATTGGAAATGTTGATGATGAAGTTAAAGTTGGATTTTCATTTGATTATGTTACTGGAATGCCATATATACCAGCCTCAAGTATTAAAGGAACACTTAGATCTGCTTTTAAATATGGAAATGGTGCTTATATTAAAGAATTGTTATCTGAATTAAAAATAGATTTAAGTAAGATAGATATTGTTGATTTTGAAAAAAGTATTTTTGGTGAATCGAATGAATCAAAAAAAACAAATGAACAAAATGAACTGAGTAAATCAAATGAAATAAGTGAAACCAAAGAACAAAAAGACGAAGATGTAATCCCAGTAAATAAAAGAGATATTTTCTATGATGCTTATCCAAATTGCTCAGGTAATTCATCTTTATTAGATTTTGATTATATAACACCACATTGTCAAAATGAACTTAAAAATCCTATACCAATAAAAATTTTAAAGATAAGTCCAGATGTAATTATAAAATTCACTTTTAATTTAAAAAAATATGAAGCAAATGGAAAAATAATAAATGTGAAAAAAAAGCTAGAATTATTTAAGAAAATACTTATTGATTTGGGAATAGGAGCAAAAACAAATGTTGGATTTGGAGTATTAAGGGAAGATAAAAAAGTTTGTAAGGAATGTAATGGAAATGTGGGTAAAAATCCAATAACAGGGAAATATTATGAAATGTGCAATTCATGTAGTGTAAAAAAACAAAAAAGATGAATTAAAAAAGGGGTTAAAATGATGAGTCAAAAACCTTATAGTTATCATAATTTTATTTTACCATTTACTTATAGTGGGGATTTATTAAAAGGTATAGAAAACTGGACTGAAGAAGAGCTTATTAGTGGAGATGAACGCTTGGATTATAATAATTTAAATTATTTTTATCCATCGGCACAAAAAATAATATTTAATAAACCAATAGTATTTAATTATAAGTATAAATTTGGAGATGCAAAGGGAACAGAGGATGCAAAGTATATTTATAGTATTTCAACTGGTAAAGAAGAATATAAACTTGAAATAGATAATATAAGGTTAAAGTTATACAAATCATATGGAATAGGAATATTAATTTTTGAAACGAAGTATTTTCCAGATGATAAATTGAGTTATACAGAAAAATTCAATAATGTATTGAATATAAATCAATATGGAAGAAGAATTAAACCTCCTTTTTTTTCTTGGGAAGATAACGGCAAATATGTATGTCCGGAAGCACCTTTAGAAATTTCTATAAAAAAAGAAAATGTTGACTCTGAATTAATTAAACAATATTATTCAGTTAAAAAAGATGAATTCAAAAAAGACAATGTATTTAAAATATCTGCAGTTATAAATTGGTTATTTGGTGGTGGTTTAAATCAAGTTGATTTTAAACCTGTAATAGATGATAGGATGTTTGTAATGTCTTTGATCCGCAGTTATGAATATAGTAAAAAAGTTGAAAATGCTTATAAAAATAAAAATGTTTATAACGATTATTTTAAAAAAATAGGATTATATAATTATATTTTTGTGGATAAAGCGGATAGCTGTTCATGCCAAGATGATTATATGTATGAAAACATTATGAAAAAGAGTGTCTATAGTAGGTGGGTCAACTATGGTACTTTTTACGGAGTTTCGCACCATTCATTTGTTGGAATAATTGATGAAGATGAAGGAATTGATTATATTAAAGATCATTTTTCAACTATGTATAAAGAAATAGTTATAATGGTGCTTGTACAAAGAACTATTTTAATAAGTTATAATGATGCAACAACAAAGTTATCAGAAAATTTTGAAAAGTCATCTTCTAAATTAAAAAAAAATATAGAAACTTTTAACAGCATTAGTGATCTTCAAAAAAAATATGTAATTTTTAATAATCAATTTATGAATATAGAACCAACAGCACAAGAACAGGGCATAGAACTTTATAATATGATAAGGTCTGCTTTGTATGTAAATGAAGAAAAATCAGAATTTGAAAATCAATTAAGCCAACTTCATGGATATGCGGATTATTTAAATAAAATGAATATAGAAGAAGTAGTTCGAGTAATATCGTTGGTGGGGCTTTTAGGTATTTTTATTCAAATAGGTTGTGATGTAATTGATGAAAAAGGACTTAATTTAAGTGAATATTGTATATTTAATGTTAAATTGGTTTTGTTTATTACTTATTTTTCGATTTTATTTATAATTGCTATTTATTTATTTTGTAAATTTTCTAAATCAAAAAAGAGAAAATCTAAAAAAGGCGAAGAAAAAATTAAAAACAAATAAAAAATAACCCCCTTACTTTTTAAGGGGGTTATAGTACTGTAAAATCATCAAACTTAGTTAAATCAGATTCACAGCCAAGTGATATAGTTTGAGTGTTTGCGTTGAAAATGTATATTTTAACTGAGTCCTCCATAGATATAACCTTTTTGATTTTCAAGAACATTTTTTGGTATATTGTATTACTCAGCTGGAACTCAAAAGCAGAATATTGGACTCTGATACCATAGCTTTCTAATATTTTAACTAGTTTACGTCTTCTTTTATCGTTTCTTATATCATAAATTATAAGTATATTTTTAACGTTTGAGTTTAAAAAATACATAGTAAAATCTCCTTATCTTGTGTAAATAGGCTGATATAGTTCGGCATTTTGTTCGTCATATGCACGAGAAAGCGAGTCGGATTGGATATATAAAGCACCTCTATATGTATTACTATACCCATTTTTAAATATATAAGATACTTTTTCATTCATTTTATTTTCATACATTCCTATTATTTTCTTTAGTCCTGTATTATTTACATAGACATTTCCATTTTGATTAAAATTAAAATCGTTTAAAGATGTGTTTTTATTAAATATAAAATCAATAACAACGGAATCGGCAATTACAGCACGAAATTCTTCCATAATATCAGATGCTAAAGCGTGATGTCCATGCCGAACTTCGTGCATGATTCCAACATAAGTATTAAAACCTCTGCTTTTTAATGCTATAACCGCATCACGATATAATAAGGTATAGGTAAAACTCAAGGCGGAACTTACTGGGTCTTTTGGCGGATGCTTAGTTCTAGAATTAAACCCGAATTCTTCAGGGATAAATTCTTTTAAAGCACTAAAATAATACTTGGCGGCATTACCTTCTATTCCTAGTAGTTGTGAAATATCTTTTATATCATTACAAGAGTTTTTACTTAGTTTCATTAAATTATAAAATTCTTCAGCATTTTTATTGTAATTATTTCTCATCAATCTAGAAATGAGCATTCTTTGGTTGTTTATTTTTGCTTTAATTATATTTTGTGCAAATGTATTTCTGAACTTTTGATTTTCAAGAGTTTTAAATTGATTGTATTGTTTTTGCGTGTCATTATTGTCTGGAGAATATATATTACCAATTATTTTTCCTGATGACGATATCCAAGATATCATAATACCTATATCACATAACTTTTCTATAGCCTGTGATGATATTTGAACAGTTGATAATAAAGTTACACTTTTTATAGTGTTAAAAGGAAATGTTTGAAGTGTATCATCAGGGAAAGTAACTGTTAATTTTCCACCAAGTATTCCAACCTTTGAACCATGTGTTGATACATAAATATCCATAATTATCATCCTTTCAATTATAAAATGTTCTTCTTGTATAAAATTATTTTGTATCTATAAGTTTAATTATAGATACAACAATACTAACAATATTGCAAATATTTTTTAACATAAAATCACCTCCTATCAAATGTATTGCAAAATTATTCCTTGCGAAGAATTTTTTCTATTGCACATACAAGTTCACCAAGTTTGATTATAACTTCACCTACCATAAAACTCACCTCCTTTGTTAGTTGATAATGTAATTATATCATTGCATAAAAAATATAACAAACAAAAAACTGTGCGAAAAAATATGCTTATAAAAAAAAGTTGTTGACAATTGGGGGTAAATAGGTTAAAATATTTATATAAGGTATCATAAATGGAAAAAAAATATTGTTATTCGGGTGTCAATTGAAAATAGGCTTATTTTTTAGTGAAAAATGAGTTTCACCCGCAAACTATATGTTTTGCCCATATAAACACGTTGTTTGCAGGGGGTGCCCTGTAAGGTACCTTAAAACCGAAAGGTTATCGACACTTGTCTCTATGGAATGACTGTTTTTTGTAAATAGTCTGTAAGGTACCTTAAAACCGAAAGGTTATCGACACTTGATTATTGTTTCTTGGAATGGAATGAAAGTTTCTACTGTAAGGTACCTTAAAACCGAAAGGTTATCGACACTTCCAAAACTTAACTGTAAAATCATAGTCCATGGCTCTTCTGTAAGGTACCTTAAAACCGAAAGGTTATCGACACTTATGGATACGCCCGCCTTGGAAAAATGGTTTTACTGTAAGGTACCTTAAAACCGAAAGGTTATCGACACCCATCTCTATGATATGACGGTCTAAATCTTCGTAGATTTCCACTGTAAGGTACCTTAAAACCGAAAGGTTATCGACACATTAAAATTGCGTTGTCAAGCTCTTCCATTTTGAACTGTAAGGTACCTTAAAACCGAAAGGTTATTTGAAAATAAAAAAATCATCACATTCTTTTGTTGAATGTGATGATTTTTTTGATTTTATGAAAAGGAGCAAATCATTATGTTGAAAAAAATAGATATTTTAATACCATATCAGGATTTATCAGAAACATTATCAGAGTTTCCAGTAAAAGTTCATGGTTTTCTTATGAAAAATATTTCACCTCAATACGCCGATGAACTTCATAAACAGGACTTAAGACCATATTCTATTTGTACCTTGTCAAACGGAAAATCAATAAGTATTCATATTTCAACCTTGACAGAAACAGCTAGTGAACTTATAGAAACTATGAAAAAAACTTCAAAAATAGATATAAAAGGTGTAAAAAATAAGTTTTCAGTTGAAAAATATAGAGAATATAAGCCGGTTTCTTTTTCTGAAATAGCTGGAAATAATCAAAATAATAAGTTTAAACTTTCCTTCATTACACCAGCTTCGTATAAATCAAGTGGTAAGAACTGCTTTATGCCAGACATACCAGCGTACTTTTATTCAGTTGTATGTAAAATAAATAAGTTTGAAAGTTTAAATATTGATTTTGAAAAATTTAAAAAAATATATTCAGAAGTAAATATAATTGGTTATGCATTTCAAAGTATTAACTATAACCTTACAGGAAATATTATTCCGTCTATGATAGGGGAAATACACTTGGAAATACCAAAAAATAAAGAAAAATTTGATATACTTTATAAAGTATTTACATATGCGATGTATAGCGGTGTGGGAGGAAAGACAGCTTTAGGAATGGGTGGCTTCGCAATAGAAAATTTATAAAGTCATATATAAATATGATTAAAAAATTAACACGTTTTATGTAATATTTGATAAATTTTAATGTTTTGTAAATTATAAATGTGTGTTATAATTATATTATAAAGAACAGTTTTATTTTTTGATTAGGTGGAGGGATTTTTATGATAGATGAAAAAAATTTAGAATTTGATAATGAATTTGGAATTACTGAAGATGAACTTGATTTTCGCTTTAAGGAAGCTGTAAGAATAGAAAAAGAAATCTATAGAATTAAAAAGCATCCTACCTCAGAATATGATGATGAAAAAGGTTTATCATATATTCTGTATCCAGATGGTAGAAGAGAATATCCAACAATTGATTAATGGAGAAATGTATGTCAGAAAGAAAAACCATGATTCTTGTTTTTGCTGGACCAAATGGTTCAGGTAAAAGTTAATGTTTTATTTAAATAAGTTTAAAAATATATATTTAGATGTTAATATAATTGGTTTTGTATATAAAAATAAAAATCCTCTCTAATTAAATTAAAAATTAGAGAGGATGATATATTTATTTGTTAACAGGGTATTTTACTCCATTAATTACTCCAACTACTTCTGCCCATTCTATTAGTGAATTTACTGCTGAACGTGTGATTTCTGTATCTTCCTTGATTTCTTCAACCGTATCTTCAATATTTTGAACTCTGGTATCAATTTCTTGAACCTTGTCTTCAATATTTTGAACTCTAGTATCAATTTCTTGAACTTTGTCCTCAATATTTTGAACTCTGGTATCAATTTCTTGAACTTTGTCCTCAATATTTTGAACTCTGGTATCAATTTCATTAACCTTGGTGTCGATTTCTTGAACTTTGTCCTCGATTTTTTGGACTCTAGTATCAATTTCATTAACCTTGGTATCAATTTCTTGAACTTTGTCCTCGATTTTTTGGACTCTAGTATCAATTTCATTAACCTTGGTATCAATTTCTTGAACTTTGTCCTCGATTTTTTGGACTCTGATATCAATTTCATTAACCTTAGTATCAATTTCTTTAACCTTAGTATCAATCTCGTTAACTTTAGTACCAATTTCTTGAACGGTTCCATCTATTTTATTTAATTGGCTTAAAATAGACTTAAGAATTTCTTTGTCTTCCATTTCATCATTCCTTTTAGCATAAATATTCTTTTTAATAATTATAATTAAATTTTAAAAAAAAGTCAATGAATAAAAGTTATCATATTTTGTAAATATAGTGCATGTTCTTTTCAAATCAACGTAGTTTAATAAAATGTAAAAAATCTCACCTTAAGTTTTCTTGTATTTCAAAATTATAAATGATATAATTATAGCATTACAATAAAGAAATTATGGAGAGAGGGATAAATATGATTTGGGATAAATTAGCTTCTAAATATGATAAATTATGGGTTCAAAAATATTCTTTAAAACCGACTAGAAGAGAGATTTTAAAGAGATTATCTTCATATGAGTTAAGTGAAGAAATAAGAATTCTTGATATAGGTTGTGGAACAGCACAGCTTTTGGGTGAAGTTCAAAAAAACTTTGGTTTGAAATATTTGTATGGTATAGATAAATCAAAAAATATGCTTAATTTAGCGAGAAATAAATATCAAAAACTTAGATTTAGGCATATAGATATTGATATATGTAATTTATCACATTTTAAAAATATGAAGTTTGATATAATAATTTGTACACATTCATTTCCATATTATAAAAATAAAGAAAATGTCTTAGATGTAGTGTATAATTTGTTAAATGAAAACGGTATTGCTATATTTGCACAGGCAAGTATAAACAACATTTATGATAAGATAGCAATGACTATAATAGAAGCTACAGCAGAAAAAGCAGATTATCTTTCAAGAAAAGATTTTGAAATATTGGCTTCAAAAAGCTTTTTTGTTGAGGAAAGATTTTTAATAAAAGAAAGATTTTTTATGCCTTCTATTTATGGTTTTGTTTTGAGGAAGAAAAATGAAAATTTTACTTATACGCCCTAAACCACATAAAGAAACTATAGGCCTGCAAAGTGTTATGATATGTGAGCCTTTGGAACTAATGCAATTGTCAACGGTATTACGCAAAAACAATCATGAAGTAACTATTTTAGATATGATTTTGGAAAGGAAACCAGTTCAATTTTTTGTTGAGCAATATAAGCCGGATGTGGTGGGTATTACTGGTTATATAAGCCATGTTGGAGTTATAAAAGAATATGCTAAAAAGGTAAAGGAAATTAATAAAAATATAAAAGTAGTTGTAGGTGGAGTTCATGCCACTGTGTGTCCGGAAGATTTTAAAGATGAAAACATTGACTTGGTAAGTATAGACACTGTTGATTTTTATAATTATGTGGGTTGTGAAAATATAGAAGTTTGTCTGCCAGAAAGAAATTTACCGGAAAAATATATGAAAAAATATTATTACCTTTTTTCAAAAAACACTTCACTTATAAAAACCTCCTTTGGTTGTCCTTATAATTGTAACTTTTGTTTTTGTAAGGAAATTTCAAAATATCATGCTCGAGATATAGACGATGTAATTGACGAGTTAAAAACCATAAAGGGCGAAGAGGTTTATATAGTAGATGATGATTTTTTATTTAATAGAGATAGGTTAATTGAATTTTCAGATAAACTTATTAAAAATAAAATACATAAAAATTTCCTTGTATATGGTAGGGCGGATTTTATAGCTCAAAATGAGGATGTTATTTTTACTATGAAAAAAGTAGGATTAAACGCTGTTATAGTGGGAATAGAAGCATCCAGTCAGGAAGAGTTAAATTCATATAACAAGAAAACTAAGATAGATGATAATGTGAAAGCTATAAAAATACTGCAAAAATATGATATAGAGTGTTATGCAACAGTTATTTTGGGTATAGACTGGGATAAATCAAACTTTAAAAGATTGTATAAATTTATAAAGGCGAACAAACTTGTGTTTGTAAATTTACAACCGTTTACACCTATGCCACATACGCCTTATTTTGATGAACATAAGGATAATTTGATTATACCATATAAAGAACATGAAAAATGGGATATGGCACATTTGGTGGTTAAGCCCTCTAAGATTTCAATTAGGCAATATTATTTTCAAATAATTAAGCTATACTATAAAATAACTATGCCACTCCCAAACGTTATATATATGTTTAAAAAGTACGGAGTGAAAACAACTTTCAAGCTTTCAGCTGGAGCGTTAAAGATAACTTTTCAGTATATAAATAAAATTTTAAGGGGATGATTAAAATAAAAGTTTTGTTAGTTAGACCTCAAGCACCAAATATGCTCAACTTTACAAAGATACTGGATAATGAACCTTTGGAACTGGAATACTTATATACAGGTTTGAAAAACTCAAATATTAGCTCGTATATATTTGATGGTTTAGTTGAGAAATCAAAATTTTCACAGGTGTTTATAGATGAAAAACCGGATGTTGTTGCTATAACAGGCTATATAACTCAGCAAAATCTTATGCTGGATTTTTGTAAAAAAACAAAGTCTTTGAACCCCAAAGCAGTAACAATAGTTGGGGGAGTGCACGCACAATTAAATTATAAGGAATTTTATAAAAATGAAGTTGATTATATATATAGAAGTGAATGTGTAAACGACTTTGTAAATCTTGTTAATCTAATTAAAAATGATATGCAAACAGAACAAAATTTATCATCTATAAATGGTTTGTGTTTTAGAAATAAAAATGGAGAGTTTATAAACAACGAGCTTGTTTCTATAGATATAAATAGTTTGCCAATACCCGACAGAACACATTTTTATAAAAATATTTCATCTTATAGATACTTAAATTTAACTGAAGTTGCTACTATGAAAACAGCTTTTTCATGCCCATATAACTGTAATTTTTGCTATTGTACATTATTGAATTCTGGAAAATATCAAGCTAGAAATCTTGATTTGGTTATTGAGGAATTGAAAAATTTAAAATGTCAAAATGTACAGATAGTAGATGATGATTTTCTTGTGGATAAAAAAAGACTTTGGGATTTTATAGATTTAGTGAAAAAAAATAATATAAATAAAACTTATATATGTTATGCTAGAGCAGATTTTATTTCAAAAAATGCAGATATTGTAAAAGCACTTGCCGATATTGGATTTAAATATTTTTTAGTAGGTTTAGAAGCTGTAAATGATGAGGAATTAGAAAACTTCAATAAACAAACTACTAAGTATATGAATGAAAAATGTATTTCAGTTATAAATGAAACTTCTGCCGATTGTATAGGGCTTATGATTGCACCGATAGATGCAGATGCAAAGTATTTTGAAAATATGTATAATTGGATTGTGAAGAATAATTTGAAATATGTAACAGTTTCTATGTTTACACCTATACTAGGAACACCACTTTATGAAGAGTATAAACATAAAATTATTTCAAATGATATTGAGGATTGGGACTTTCTTCATTTGGTTTTAGAGCCTACAAAATTAACAAAGTGGCAGTTTTATAGCGAGTACAACAAGTTATTTTTAAAATTGTATAAAATTGCTAAAGATACAGGCATATATGACTTTATGAATATAAGTTTCTATAAAAATATGCTTACAGGTTATTTAAGTTCAAAAATTAAAGGAGGAAAAATTTGAAGATATTATTTATTCAATCAACTCCTTATTACAGAAAAAAAGAATTGGTAAAAAAGTCAAAGCTTTATTTTGTAGGACTTGCACCGGCTATTTTGGCAAGTTTAGTTCCAGATGTGGAATTTGAAGTTTGCTTGGAAACTTTAGAAAATGTTAATTTTGAAAGTGATGCGGATATAATTGCTATTTCGGGAATGGGACATGCTATAGTTAGAAGCATAGATATAGCAAAAAAGTTTAAATCATTGGGAAAAACAGTTGTTATGGGTGGATATATGGCTAGTCTTATGCCGGATGAGGCAAAAAAATATTGTGATAGTGTTATTATAGGTGATGGTGAAATAAGTTTTGTAAATATGGTTGAAGACTTTAAAAATAATAGTTTAAAACCTTTTTATAATATTCCTATAACTAAATTAACGTATCCATTGCCAAAATATGAATTACTTACAAGTAAGAAAATAGGCGATTTTTTACCTGTACAGGCAGGTAGGGGCTGTCCACATTCATGTAGTTTTTGTTCTGTGTATTGCTTGTATAAAAATACATATTTAAAAAGAGAAATACAGGAAGTTATAAGGGATATAAAGCGAATAAAAGAACTAGGTTATAAAAAGTTTTTATTGCTTGATGATAATATTCTTTCTGATAAAATATATTTAAATGAATTATGCAAAGAAATAAAAAAACTAAAAATGCAATGGCTTTCCCAATGTTCCATAAAAATTGCTGATGATCTAGAAACTCTTCAAATGGTAAAGAACAGCGGTTGTATTTCCCTTTCTTTTGGTATAGAAAGTATTTCACAAAAAAGCCTGGACTCAATGCAAAAATCATGGGCAAAAGTTGATAAGTATAGTGAGCAGATAAAAAGAATAACAGATATAGGCATAGATGTTTCAACAGAAATGGTAATAGGTGCAGATGGGGATACAATAGAATCTATAAGAAATACTGCAAATTTTATAGTAGAAAATAAAATAGTTGTGCCTAGATTTTATATACTTACACCTATACCGGGAACTTTGTTTTATGATGAAATGAAAAAAGAAAAAAGAATTATAAATGATGATATTTATAGTTATAACGGTACAGAAGCAGTTCATATGCCGTTGAATATGTCTCCTCAGGAGCTGACAAGTGAATACTGGAGCTTATATAAAAAGGTGTTTTCCTTTAGTGCTGTTTTAAAAAGAACTCTTATAAGGAAAGATTTCTTCAAATCACCACTCAAATATATTTTTTACTTTTATGTAAATTTATACTACAGACATCAAATAAACCAAGGAATAACACCAAATATAATATGAGGTAACTAAATGGAAATTCAAGTTATACAAGACCAGAAAAAATATTTAGATTTTTTAAAAATAGTTTATAAAAAAGATAGTTTTTATAAGGATAATAAAACAGATTTATTTTATATATTATGTTCTCAAAAAGGAGAGTTTTATAAGCGTTCCAAACAAAAGATGATTTCAGTAACGGAAAATGGAGAAATACTATGCCAATCGGTTTTTATAATTCATAATGATAATTCAGAACATTTGTGCTTGTCATTTTTTGAGGCACTGGAAAATCAAAAAGATGCAGTGAATTTTTTGGTTAATTATGCTGAAAAATATGCAGTAGAAAATAACTGCAATAAAATAATTGTATCACTAGAAGGACACTGTAACAACGGACTTTCATTCACTTTAGATGAAAATCAAATGCCTGGATTTGGAGAAAGCTATAACCCTGTATATTATAATGATTATTTTGAAAGCTTTAATAAAATAAAACTGAATAGTTATTTTGATAAAGCTGATTTGGTCGCATCTAGAATAGAAGAAGATGTATGTAAGTACAAAAATATTTTTAGTAAATTTAGTTTGGAATATGCAAGTTTTAAAAACAGAGATTTTATAAACACTATGAAAATTTATACCGACCTAAACAATGTGATTTTTAAAAGTCATAGATACTATCATATGAGAAATTATGAAGAAGATATTGAGTTATTTAAAGATATGAGACTGCTTTTAAGACCAGAAAATTTGATTTTTGTAAAAAAAGATGAGGATTATATAGGGTTTATTCTTTGGTATCATGACTATAACGAGTTAGTGAAGAAAGGTAAAAAAGTCGGAGTTATTGCCTGTTTAAAATACAAATTACTTAATGTAGCCCCAAAAAAGGTTAAAGTAGTTGAAATAGGTGTACTACCTAAGTTCAGAAGATATGGGATTATACTCATGCTTTTTGATGCAGCAATAAAATGTGCACAGAAGATAAGTCCTAAATCAGAAAAAATAATTAGTAGTTGGATACTGGACGAAAACAATAAATCAAACTCAATTACACTTAGATATACTAAAAATAAATATAAAGGATTTGCTGTATATGAAAAAGAAATCTCATAATTGGAGATTTAGTTCTTTAGGGGATACCTGGGATGAAAAAATCAAAAATAATATATGGCTTAAATCAAAATATTTAAAAATAGCACAAAATAGTGACAGAAAATTTGATTATATTCAAGGTGAAAACTTTTCGATGTGTAGATGTAAAACAAAAATTAATGTTTTTACATTTAGTAAGTTTAAATTGAATTTACCAATATATATGGTTTCACTGCCTTTTTCTATGGATGAAAAGGGTTTTGAAGGAGATATTTCAACCGTATTAGAGGGATATAAGCATAGAGGAATTCATATTTTTTTAAATTTAAAAAAAGAAGAAATTGAAACAGTAAAAGATAAATATGCAGTTGGAACAACTTTGTCTTCATTTCAGTTTGATAATAACTTTTCTGATTTTGATGATTATATAAAATCTTTGAGAAGTAGTTATAGAAGAAGAATTTTATTGGCTTTAAAAAAAGGAGAAAATTTAAAAGTAGAAAAAATAAAAAATGAAAATTATACAAGCTCAATTCATGAAATGTATATGCAGGTTTTAAAAAGATCAGAGTATCCTTTAGAAACTTTAAGTTATAATTTTTTTAAAGAGAGTGATTTTGATATATATGTTTTCAAATATAATGAGTTAAATGCAGCTTTCATAGCTGTAGAAATAGTTGAAGATACTCTTTATTTTATTTTGTGTGGCATGAACTATAAGATTAGAGATGAAGTTGACCTTTATTTTAATATTTTAATAAAAATAATAAAAATAGCTATTGAAAAAGGGGCGAAAAAGATTAACTTTGGTCAAACTTCTGAAGAATCAAAATGTAAGGTGGGTTCCACTCCTCAAAAAAGGTATATGTTGTTGTATAATAAAAATATAATAATAAATTTTTTGTTGAAAAAAGCGGTAAAAAACATTGAATATAGTGGTGAAGTAGTAAATTATAGAGTTTTTAAAAAAAATTAGATTGATTTTTTGTATTAAATACTATATAATAAATATGTTAGCATTTTTATGTTGTTACTATTCAGTCAATAAAGTTAAGGTTTACGATTTTGTAGTTACTATTCAACCCCCAAAGGAAAAGTTTACGATTTTGCACGAGTTTCGACTCTGCGGAGTCGACCGGGCTTTCCGGTCGCCCTGGACCTTCGGTAAAACATCTTTGCATTATAAATATGGCTGAATAGTAACATTTTGTAGGAGTTTCGACGCTAAGGAGTCTATCGGACTTTCTGGTAATCTTGAATCTTTGGCAAAATATCGTTATTTTACACGTATTGTTGAATTGTAACTTGATGCTATTAATTTTTAAATTTTGAAGGGAGTTTGAAAAACATGTGTAAAGATCAGAAATTTTTTGTTTGTAAACATTGTGGCAATATCATTGGACTAATTAAAGATGCAGGTGTTCCAATGCTTTGCTGTGGAGAAAAAATGGGAGAGTTAGAAGCAAATACTTCAGATGGGGCTGTTGAAAAACATTTACCAGTTGTAAATGCTACAGCAAACAAAGTTGAAGTAAGCATAGGTTCAGTACCACACCCTATGGTAACAGAACATTTTATTGATTGGGTTTATTTGAAAACAAATAAAGGTGGTCAAAGAAAATGTCTAGATGTAGGTTCTGATCCAAAAGTAAGCTTTGCTTTAACAGAAGATGAAGAAGCTGTTGCAGTTTTTGCTTATTGTAATTTACATGGATTATGGAAAACAGACATTTAATTTAAATTTTTAAATAAAAATTTAGCCTCATATAAATTAATTTATATGAGGCTTTTTTAAATAAAAAATATAATTTATGTATGTTCTTGTTATTGACATAATTTTTTTATGCTGTTATAATTAATTAATGGAATTTGTACAAACATATTAATTTATTATAATATTTTTGAACTAAAATATACATAAACTATACTTTATATATTTAATATATATTTTTTAAAATAAAAAAAATCTCTAAAATTATAGAAAAGGGTGATTAAGATGCCTTTATTAGATCATGTAACAAAAGAACAAAAGATATTTAGTAATTTTATAAAATTGCTTTTTCTTTCCATTTGTTTCGCTTTATTTACAATAGTTCAAGTTAAATTTGACGCTGTTTCAAAATTAAATTTAAATGGAGTCTTAGCACAAATGCAGGTAGTAGTGTCTGTTTTTATGGTTTTATCTGTGAAAAAATGGGGTTATATTGTTGCTGCTTTTTTGAATATTATGTTATCTTTTGTTATTTTATTCCGTTTCGTACTTAATGATATGGGGTTTGCTTTGCCAGGAGTATTTGTTCCAATATGTACAATTATAACTATATCAATAATATCAAATGTTGGTAGAAAATTGAATGATAGAATGTTTGAAATAAATAAACAAAAAGAAAAGCTTTCTCACATAAACGAGGAGTTGGCAAAAACACATAATGAGTTAGAAAAACAAAATAGACAACTTCAAGAATATAACAAAAAAATGCATGAAAATGAGGAGAAATTAAGAAAACTTGCTTATTTTGATGTATTGACTGAATTGCCAAATAGAAAAATGATTATAAATAAACTAGAAACATTACTTAACTCTTATGAGTACAAATATAAAAAAATTGCAGTGGTATTTATAGACCTTGATAATTTTAAAAAAGTGAATGATTCTATGGGACATCATGTGGGAGATGAATTACTTCAAGTTGTATCTTCAAAATTAAAGGGGAGTTTACATCAACATGATATGTTAGGAAGATTGGGTGGTGACGAGTTTGCCGTAATTATAGAAACTCAATTTGATGGTGATGGTCTTTTTGAATATATTGACAATTTCAGAAAATCACTTATTGATAAGATAATAATAGGCACAAATGAAATAGACATAAGAGCAAGTTTTGGTGTCGCTGTATATCCAAAAGATGGTGAAAACTCTCAAGATTTATTGAAAAGTGCAGATACAGCTATGTATAAAGCAAAAGAACTTGGCAAAAATAGTGTTCAATTCTTTGACAAAGAAATGAAAGAAGAAATTTTAAGAAAAATAAAATTTGAAAATAACTTTATTAAATCAATATATAATCAAGAGTTTTATTTTGTATATCAACCACAGTATATAGTGGAGTCAAATAGAATAAGAGGGTTTGAACTACTTGCAAGGTGGAAAATGCAGAGTGGAGAAATAGTAGGACCAGATGTTTTTATTCCAATTGCAGAAGAAACAGGCCTGATTTTAAAATTGGGTGATTGGATATTAAATCAAGCTTGTGTAAAATTAAGGGAAATGCAAAATAAATATGATGTAGATTTAGTTATTTCAATAAATATTTCTTCAATACAATTTTTTGCTTTAAACTTTATTGAATCAGTAAAAAATGCTCTTAAAAGAAACTGTATTGAGGGTAAATATATAGAGTTTGAATTGACAGAAGAAATTTTCGCAAGACCAATTAATGAAATAGAAGTTATAATGTTGGAAATAAAAAAAATAGGAATAAAAATATGTATTGACAACTTTGGTGCAGGACGTTCTTCTTTAAAATATCTAAAATCATTACCGATAAATACAATAAAAATAGACAAATCATATGTGAAGGATATAGAAAAAGAAGAGGATATTATTGGAGATTTGATTTCTATAATACATAAGTTTAATATACTTGTTATAGCAGAAGGTGTTGAAACAACGGCACAACTTGATTATTTAAAAGAGCAATACTGTGATTTTATACAGGGTTTTTTACTTGGAACTCCTTTGAAAGAAATAGAATTCAAAGAACTTATTTATAAGTTAAACAAAAAATAAAAAAATTCGTTACTATTCAGCCATATGTATAGGACAGAGATATTTTACCGAAGGTCCAGGGCGACCGGAAAGCCCGGTCGACTCCGCAGAGTCGAAACTCCCGTAAAATTATAAACTTTACCTTTAACGGTTGAATGGTAACAAAAATTTCAATACGAGGACTTATTTTCTATATTTGCATATTTTTCAAATAATTCCAAACACAATTCTCTATTAAATTCTTTGATATTGAATTCCCCTTTTTGTATTTGTTCATAGAATAAGTTATCCCTAAAACCTATATTTTCAGTGTCTATTTTATTGCAACCATAGTATACTGTTTTTATTCCAGACCAAAGTATAGCACCTAAACACATAGGGCATGGTTCTGCTGTTGTATAAAGTATGCAATCGGATAAGTCTATGGTACTTAAGGATTTACAGGCGTCTCTAATAGCTACAATTTCACCATGTTGGGTTGGATCGGTTTCTTTTATAACACAATTATGACCACGACCTACTATTCTGTTGTTTTTTACAATAACAGAACCAAATGGTCCTCCATGATTGGATTGAATTCCTAAATAAGCTTCTTTTATAGCAGCTTTCATAAAAAGGTGATGCATACGTTAAAACTCCTTTAAAAAAATTATAAATAAACCGATTATACATTATATATACAAAACATTAAATGTGTGATTATTCAGCCATATGTGTATAGGGCAGATATATTTTACCGAAGGTCCAGGGCGAGCGGACAATGTCGTCAACTTAGTGAAAAAATTAAAGTTTTACTCGATTTTTTTCAAAAAATCGTAGGTTTCCAAAGGGCAATGCCCTTGGTCGCTTTCCGCAGAAAGCGAAATCCTTATGCTTCAAGAGCTTTTTTGCTTCTTTTTGCGATAGAAAAAGAAGCGGAGTTTGAGGCAGAGCCTCATAAATTGCCTCAGCAATTTGCTTAAGTTGACGACATTGGGCGAGCGGAAAGCCCGGTCGACTCCGTAGAGTTGAAACTCCTGTAAAATCGTGGATGAATAGTAAGCTAAATGATAGTTTTAGTGTAACATATAAAAAAACAAAAATCAAATAAATATTAAAGAAGGTGAGTTTTGTGAAATTAAAATATAAAATATTTTCTATGTCAGTTTTATCTGTTTTGATATTGATCATTTTTACATTTGCAATTTTTAAACTCACTATATTTGAACATATAAAAGAATATAATATAAAACTAGTAGAAAATAATTACGAAAAAATAGATGTTTTAATGGGTTACGAAAAAACAAATCTTAAAACATCACTTTCAAATAACGGTTCATTTTATAACCCTGATTTAAAATTTGATAAATCCACAACTGAAATGATAAATTTCAACAATGAAATCTTAAAATACAATCAAATTAATATGTTGATAATATTAGATGATAAAGGAGAAATTTTTGATTATATAGATATTAATCTTACAAAAAAACAGTTGGAAAGTATTTTTGTAAATTTTAAGGAAAATGATAATTATTATAGTGAAAATTACGAAAATTTCCAAATTATTTCAGGGTTAACATTGATTGATGATAACTTATATATGGTAGGTGTTTTACCTTTAAACAAAAATTACTCAGAATTAAAAACTGAAAATAGATATGCAGTTTTATTTTTAAAACTTTTAAATAATGAAACTATTGAAAAAATGGAGTCTATTTTAGATGGTAAAATAGTTGTTGAAACTGCAAAAGATGATAGTAGAAGTATTTCTATAGAAAAAAACGACCTTTCAACAATATATTCAAGTAAAAATTATTTAGACATAAAAGGTGAGCTTAGTATAAGTATTAAGTTGTATATAGAAAACGAGGAAACTGCACATTTCGATGAGGAAGTAAATGTTTTTATAGTTAATTTTATGGTTTTGCTTTTTATTATTTTAGTTGTTGATTATTTTATTTTAAAGTCTATTATTTTTAAGAGGATGGATAAAATAAATAAATTTATTGATGAAGTTACTTTAAAGAAAAATTCAGAACTGCAAATAAATATAAATGGAAATGACGAAATAAATGTACTGGCAAATTCCTTAAATAATATGCTTTATGAAATTACTCAAAAAAACAAAGAACTTAAGGAAACAGAAGAAAGATATAATCTTATGATAGAGGCTACAAGTGATGGATATCTCGATATTAACATCGAAAATGGTGAGATATATTTAAGTCAAGAATGTATAAGAATGCTTGAATATCAAGGACATCAAAGCGATATGTATCATTACATGCTCAGTATAATACATAAAGACTACAAAGAATTAATTCACATGAAATTTATGGAAATAATAAATGGCAAAATAGATTACTTTGAAGAGGAATACAAAGTTGTTTTAAAAAATGAAACAAAATGGATTTTGCATAAGTGTAAGATTATATTGAAAGATTCTGAAAACAGGGCATTAAGATTTGTAAATGTTTTGTCAGATATCACTTTAAGAAAGAAAAACGAAGAAAAACTCATATTTTTACGTTATTCAGATTCATTAACTGGATTAAAAAATAGGGTTGCTATGGAAAATATTTTTGAAAGTGTTGATTTAACCATGCAAAATGAATACTCATATCATATAGTGGTTTGTGATATAAATGGTTTAAAATTAACAAATAATGCTTTTGGTTATAAAGAGGGCGATAAATTAATAAAAAACATCACTAGAATTATTGTATCAAACTGTGAAACTGATGATATAGTTTCAAGATGGGCTGGAGATGAATTTGTAATACTTATTAAAAATAAGTCTAGTATATATGTGACAAAATTAATGAAAAAGATTAATAATGATATCAATAATATAACTGATTATCATTTTAAAATTTCTTTAGCTATAGGGAAAGCCTCCCTACAAATTGATAAGGTTAAAGATTTAAATTCACTTATGAATTTGGCGGAAAAAAGGATGGTTAGAAATAAACTGATAGATAGTCAAAGTTCTAGAAGTGAAGCTATTAACTCTTTAGTAAGTACTCTTCATGAAAAAAGTAGTGAAACAGAAGAACATACAAAAAGAATTAAACAATTAAGTACTTTAATTGGTGAAAAACTGGGTTTGCCTCATGAAAAAATTGATGAACTTAAATTATTATCTTTACTTCATGATATAGGAAAAATAGGAATACCAGAAACTATTTTAGAAAAGCCAGGTAAGCTTACAGAAGAAGAATGGACTATAATGAAGACACATACAGAAATAGGCTATAGGATTGCAAAGTCAAGTGAGGCTTTAGAACATATAGCAGATGAAATACTTTCACACCATGAAAAGTATGATGGAACAGGATATCCAAATGGATTGAAAGAAGACAAGATACCATATTTGTCAAGGATAATAAATGTTGTTGATTCTTTTGACGTAATGACACATCCAAGGGTTTATAAAGAAGCAAGAAGCTTAGAATACGCTATTTCAGAACTTAAAAGGTGTTCTGGAACCCAATTTGATCCTAAAATCGTAGAAGCTTTTTTGGAAATTATTGAAAATTCAGATGTGACAGAATATTTATAAAAAAAAAATGGCTACATTATTGTAGCCACTTTTTTTATAATAAATTATTTTTCAAAATATTTTTACTGTTTTCTAAATCTGAATCAGTGTTTATTTTAATCATTATATCTAAATATTTTTTGAGATTTTCTTTTGAAAAATCTTTTTCATCTGCCAAATATCTTCTACAAACTTCAGAAAAATTGGGGGATTTTTGTTGACTTTCTCTATGGATACATCTTTCGAGTCTTTTCTTATCATCTATTTCAAGATAAACTAACTTAATATTTTCTTTTCCATACCATTTTATAATTTGATCTAAAGCCTCTAGAGTTGTTATGAGAATGTAGTTTTCTTGAAAATTGGGATTGAAATCAACAGTGAAATAACTCCATTTTCCATGAACTGTTTCATAGGTTCTTTTTTCTATAATTTTATTTTGATTTTCTAAACTTATCAACTTATCTTCGTTTACAAAATAATATTGAATTCCATCTGTTTCGTTTTTTCTTTTTGGTCTTGTGGTGTATGTAATAACAGGAATTATATCAATAGCAATGTCGTTTAAAATACTATCAAGGAGAGTATCTTTACCAGTGCCACTTTTTCCTGTTATGCAATATATTTTCCCCAAATTTAACACTCCATAATTAATTTATTTCTATAACTCCGTTTATTTTGACATACTTGTTTTGGCCAGTAACAACTCTAAAAATGACTTCATTTGGTCCTTCAAGATTTTTTAAAGCCATAGAGCAATAATCTTTGTCACTAAAAATACTATGCTCGATTAAATTTGAGCTTTGACACACTCGATTCAAGTACATATCCACATATCCACCATTTGATGATACAAGTTCATAAGAAAATCCAACAATATCTGCCTCAGTATTTAGTATATAATCCGTTTGAACATTTGTAAGTTGTGTAAAATCCGTATATTTGAAATTATCATATTTAATAACATCAGGTCTTAGAACATTGTTCAAATCAATAGCATTAATTTCTTTTTTATTTGTTACATTTTCATCAATTATCTTTTTAACACTTTCAAAAAATAAATTATAGCCGATATTATTAAAGAAGGTTTCGGAAATTTTTAAAGTATTTATATCTATATTTGCCGTTTTATATGTATTTATCAAGTCAATATAATTTAATTTATAGAAGTTTGATATTTCAATAATGGCATTTGTATATGCGTCATATTCAGGGGCATAATATACTATAGGTATTATTTCGATTTTATGATTTTTCTTTTTTAAATTTCTTATTATTGCTTCATAGTTGTTGTAAAAATCATTTATATCATAGTTCAAATCGTTGTAGTAAAAACTTATAAATGCTAAGTCACATGAAGAAAGATCATTCATCATTACTTTATAATATCCGCCAAAAGATACTCCACCACTTGTTGAAAGGTTTGTGAAATTTACATTTGATCCATATTTTTGCTTTATATCATTAGAAAGAAGATTATACCATTTCTCGTTTTCGGCCACACCTTCACCAAATCCAGTACTGTCTCCAATTATAGCTACATTTATATCAGATTTCTTTTCTAATTTACTATATACATTTGTAAAAGTAGCTGGTTTTCCAGCATTTGAAGTAGTAGTTTCAGTTTCTGTTGATGTTACTACTTCTGTTTGCTCTTTAAAAATCAATTTTTCAGTAACTACAGAAGTTGATTCAGTTTCTTTAGGTTTTTCAGTAACTTCGAGGGGTTTTTTTTCAGGATTACTATTATACTCGTTGTGAAGTTTTTCGAGGTCTTGTTTTGTGGACTTATAGTCTTTTTGATAATCAATGAAAGATATTGTAACAACGATAACAATTAATATACTTGATATTATTGCTATATATTTATGTAACTTTTCTTTTTTAACTGTTTTCTTTTCTAACATATTAAACATCCTTATTTAAAGTTTTATTATGTTCAAACTAAGTGAATAAACACATTTATTATATTATACGATTTCTGTTTTTAATTGTCAAGAAAAATGTCAAAATCAAGGTTAACTATGTTGTTTAAAAGGTTACTATTCAGTCACTAAAGGTAAAGTTGATGGTTTCGCAAGGGTTTCGACTCTGCGGAGTCGACCAGGCTTTCCGGTCGCCCTGGACCTTCGGTAAAATATCTCTGCCTTACATATGGCTGAATAGTGACCTTAAAAGTTACGCTGTATATCTTTGTGGTTGGATAGTAACACTATGTTATGTAAATAATATAATTTTTATATTATTTTAAAATATATACTCTATGAAAAACAATTTATTTGTTAAAAAAGATTGAAAAGAATAATTAATAGTAATATAATTATATTAAAGAATAAAATTATAGTTTTAAATTTTAAAGTAAAGGAGGGACAACATGAATCAAAATAAAAATATTGCAGTTTTAGTTTCTAGTATAGACGAAAAATATCAAAATTTAATTATAAAAGGAATTCGTGACTATGCTAAAAAAATAAATTATAACGTAAGTGTTTTTATTGCATTTGGGGGAATGATTGATTCAAAGGAATATGACATTGGTGAATACAATATATATAACTTAATAGATACTGATAAATTTGATGGTGCCATACTTTTAACAAATACAGTATCTTCTGCTGGAATAGTTGCATCTATAATACGAAAACTAAAAGAAAAAAACATACCAATAGTTAGTATAGATAATGATTTTGAAGATATGTATTACATAGGCGTAGACAACTATAAAGGCATGGAATTGATTTTAGAACATTTTATTAAAGTACATAAAAAAACAAGAATAAATTACATTTCAGGACCATATGAAAATTCGGAAAGTATGGAAAGATATAGTGCATATAAACATGTTCTTGCAAAGTATGATATACCAGTAGAAGAAGAAAGAGTATATATAGGTAGTTTCAATTCACGTGACGGAAGCAATGCTGTAAAAAAATTTTTAGATTCAGGCTTACCAGAGCCAGAAGTAATAGTTGCAGCAAATGATACTATGGCATTGGCAGCAGTTATAGAGCTAGAGAACAAAGGGAAAAGAGTACCAGAAGATATTTTGGTATCTGGGTTTGACAACATTTATGAAGCTAAAAATTATTCACCAAGTATAACATCTGTAAAAAGACCATTGTATAAATCAGGATTTATTGCATGTCAAAAAATATATAATCATATTGAAAATAAAAATCCACAAAGAGTTGAAATGCTTGATATTTCACCAGTTTTTTTAGAAAGTTGCGGGTGTAGTAAAAATAAACTTTCTATTGAAGATGTAAAAACTTACAAAAAAATAAATTCAAGACTTATTGAAAATTATGAAATTGCTATTCCATTTCTTGCGGATATGAATGCAGAACTAACTGCTTGTTCGGATATAAATGCATTTTTGATAACATTAAAAAAATATGTTTTAGATATACATTGTGATAAATTTTATCTTTGTTTATGCGATAATTGGATGGGGGATATAGACAACGGGAGTCTAATTAACAACAATTATTTAAAAAATGGTTATACAGAAAAAATGTACATGCCTATTGTATTTGAAAACAATAAATTTTATAAGACTTGTAGTTTTAAATCAAAAGATGTTTTACCAGATTTGTTTAAGCTAGAAAATGATAAGAGTAATATTTATTATTTTTCTCCAATTCATCATAATGATAGATGTTTTGGATACTTAGTTATATGTGGTAGTAACTTTCCTCTTTCAAACCCATTATACAACTCGTTGGTTATGGGTATAGGCAATGGGTTAGAGCATATAAGAAAAATGACTTGTTTAAATAATTTAGTTCAAGAACTTGATATGTTATCCATTTTCGATCCGTTGACGAATATTTACAATAGAAATGGCTTTATGCGATTTGCAAGAAATATATTGCATAAAGGAGAAAAACATAAGCCAGTTGTGCTTATGTTTATAGATATGGATGGCTTAAAGTATATAAATGATACCTATGGCCATCAAGAAGGCGATATAGCTATTGTAACCTTGGCAAACACACTTAAAGAAGTTTGCACAAATGGTGAGGTTTTTTCTAGGTATGGTGGAGATGAGTTTATTGTACTTGCACAAAATTATAAAAAAATAGATGCTGAAAAATTAAAAAGTAAGATAGAAAAGAGTTTGTTAAAATATAATTTTTCTTCAGATAAAGAATATAATGTAGAGGCTAGTATTGGCTATTTTATTACATATTTTAAAGAGGATACATCTATATATGATTTGATTAGTTTAGCGGATAAAAAAATGTATGAAAACAAAAAAATTAAACATCAAGAAAAGACGATAACTTAAGAGTTGTCGTCTTTTCTTGATGGTTTATTTAATTTTTTTATAACACTGTATATTTCTTCCCAACTATTACACCTGAATTTTGTATTATTGTCCACTTCAAAACATTCATTCCAAGGATATGCATAACATATTTTTATATAGTCGGCTGTGATTAAGTTTCCATGATGGTCTTTTAAATCAGAAAGGTTTTTATGATAGTCATCTATAAGTAAATCTATCTTTAAAAACTGTTTATTTTTTATACAAATTAAATCGTGTCGTAAATCTATTTCAGGAAAATTTCTTTGCAACCATCCTTCTTTTTTGAAGAAATTTCTGGGTTCAGTTGCGGTTACTATAAGTATTCGATGGCCATCTTCAATAAGTTTTTTTATATACAATTGACTTCCATGGGATACAGTTATGTTTTTCCATACCTTTTTATCTAAAAAATAATCTTTTATTTTATCTTTATATTCAGGAATAACAAAATCATCTATTCTATATCTTTTTATATCGGATAATATTAAGCTATCGTTTGCATCAACGTTATATAGTTTAATAAGTTCTTCTGTTAAGTTATTTAGTACATTATCGCAGTCTATTCCAATAATCATAATAATTAGCTCCTAATTTTTATTTAAATATTTAAAATAAATATAATTTAATTATACTATAAAAATTGCAAATTTGTAAAGAGTCAATAATATGTATTTTATTAATAAAATAAAGGCATTTTGATTTTTATATCAAAATGCCTTTAAAATTTATAGGAGTAAGATTTTATTTAGAGTTATTTGCCTAATTTAATATTATCACCTAAAACTGCTTGTTTGAGTATTGCAGCATCTGATATTTCAACGACACCATCTCCAGAAACATCAGCTAATTTTAGTTGAGAACTAGTTAAGTCTATTTCTCTAACTAGGTACTGGCAAATTACAAGCAAATCTGCATTATCTATTTTTCCGTCACCGTTTAAATCTCCATATTTTTCAGCTGTAATAGGAGTATCAGAAACAAGTTTTAAAACACCATAATCAGAAGTACTTGTCCATCCTGCACCTGTGAAGTCGTTCCAGTTACTCGTGTTAACTCTAGTGCCAGAGCTATCTGCATCGTTTACTTGAACATCGAAACCAAGAACTTGGTTTTGACTGTATGCTCCTGTTGTGTTTGGGATGGCAAATTCTATCGAATATTTTACAGAACCTGTAGGTAAAATAGTTGCTGCAGATTTATAACTATCACTTGTTTTGTTTGAACTTGTTGATTTTCCGTTTTCGAAATTTGTTCTAAATTGCCCATCATCTGCTTGGTAAAAAGGAGTTTTAGCATTGTTTTCATCAAGGAATATTTCTACGCTATCTTGTTCCCATGGATCTTGATGAGTATTGTTTAATATGCTATCAGTTACTTCAGCAAGAACATAAATGTAATCTTTATCCCACATGGTTTTAACTTTTGCTGTAGCACCACTTCCAGTTGTTTGGATTTCATTTGCCGTTCCCCATATATCGTCCATTTTACCATCTAAAACAGGAGTTCCATAAATAGCTTCTGTAGAATTTGGAATAGATTTTAAAGTAACTGTTCCATCTGAATAGCCAGTATCTTTTTTAACAGTATTCCACCAGCTAGATCCAAGTTGAATATTGACTGGCACAACCGTACCTTCTTCTAAGGAAGTTAAACCTAGTTCTGTTAAAGGTACAAAAATATCCTTTGTTCCATTTATAGTATCACTAAATAAGTTTGAACCATTTGATACTAATGTAACTTTTTGATTATTTGCAGATACTCTAAATGTTAGACCATTTGCAGACCATGATACTTTAAAGTTACCAGAACCAAGAGTTAAAGCATTTTGAACTTCAAAAGCATGTTCTAAAGTTTCGCTTTCAGAAAGAGCGATAGCAGCCTGAGGAATTTCTATCTCCATTGCTGGATCAACTATTGCATGGAAGGCAACTTTGGCTTTGTAGTACTGATCAAACAACAATGGATAACCACCAATCCATGATCTACCATCAATAAGACCCCAAATGATAACGTCAGTTATATTTGCTCCTTCTTTGTCTAATCTTTTATACATTTCAAAAACTTCTCTGTATCTTTGAGCAAGTTCAGCCATACCCTTATCAGAATTATCGGTTTGATCTATATCAAGTTCTGTTATATTAAGGTCAAGACCAGTTTCACTATATTTGTTAATAGCTTCTTCATATACTGCTAAACTTGGATAGTTTAATTTGATGTGAGATTGTAGTCCAATACCATCAATGTTTCCAGCTGCTTGTATTTCTTTAATCTTTGCAATTATGGCATCTCTTTTTTCTGGAACATATTCGTTATAGTCATTATAGAATAATTTGCAATCAGCAGGAGCATATTTTCTTGCAAATTCAAAAGCTAAATTAACAAAAGAGTTATCGCCATATATTTGTGTCCAAGCAGATTGACCAGATACAATGTTGTTAGAACCAGGAACTCTTATTTCTCCTGAATCAGTAAATGCTTCGTTTACAACGTCCCAAGCGTATACCTTTAGATCTGGATATTGTGTTTTAATAGCATTCATTATATTTTTGATATAATTTTCTAGTCTCTTTGTCATTATCTCTTTTGAAACCCAATTTCCAGCTGGATCGAAGTTTTCTTTAAAGAACCAGTCAGGGGTTTGACTATGCCATACAAGAGTATGACCTCTTAAAGGAATGTTGTTTTTAACACAGAAATCAAGTAAAGATTTAGCTTTTTCCAATGAAACTTGAGGATTTGTTTGATCTCCTGTTTCTTGTGCAAATTTTGCACAATCACTTTGATTTAGAGTATAATCAGGTTTTAATTCATTTCCTGTTGTAAGTGAACCGAAATGCTTAAGAACTAAGTCTTGAGTTGCAGGAACTTCAAGTTCATATCCTTCAACAGAACAGCCTATTGTAAAATAATCTGAGAAGACTTCTTTTAGAGAAGCTATATCAGTTTGAATTTCTGGCTCTGGTAATTTTTCGCAAACCATATCGTCTATATAAAAGTTCATTAAATCTTGAGGTGTAACTTGTGCATCAGGAACATATCCTGTTTGTGAGTAAATAGAAAAGTTTGTTGCTCCGTTTGGAATTGTATAGTTTCCTTCTATTTTTGTCCATTCACCTTTTTTTGCAGTTGCACTGGCAATTTCAATGTAATTTTCCTTGCCTTCGTTTTGAAATTGAATATTTATTGAAAACTTATGTGAATCTGTCCATTGTTCTTCGTTGTACATAACCCAACCACTAAAATGATAAGTTGTGCCAGCGTTTAACACCATAGTTTTATTTGATGCTGGTCCATTCCAAAGTTGTACCCTATTTGTTGTATATAGAGATGATTTGCCTGTATTGCTATAAGTGGTAACGACCTCTGTTTTTGCGTCTCCACGTCCAGTCCAGCCCATAGCACCACTTTCGAAGTCATCTTTATATCCTTCAACAACTTCTTCTTCAGTAACAGCTTCACCCATAGCTTGAACATCGTCTACATAGAAATTAATTAAGTTAGTAGCCTCAACATATATAACTATATTTGAAGCATCTTGAGGAATAGAGATATTTTCACCTTTTATTTGAGTCCATTCGCCATTTTTTACTTGTGCACCAGCTATATAACTATATTGTTCTTTGCCTTCAGAATCTGTATACATCATTTGAAGAGCCATTTGTTCACTAGCAGCACCTTCATCTTGCATTACCCAAACACTAAAATCGTATGATTTTCCAGCACGAAGTTCTTTGATTTTCGCACAAGCAGCACCATTCCAATTTTGTGTTCTACCTGTAACATAGAGGCTTTTTTCACCAGAATATGAAATGTTATCAACTATTGCAATTGCAGTTGTGTCACCACGTGCAGCCCATCCGTTAAAACCAGTTTCAAAAGTATCTAAAAATATTTGTGATTTTTCGGCTGCCAAAACATTTGAGTATGATGCAGTAAGAGTTGATGCAATCACCAAAGCTGAAATAGCAGATAAAATTCTTTTAATTTTCATTAATATACCTCCATAATATAAATTTTAAAATAATTATAACAAATGCTTGAAAATTTTTCAACCCTTAAAATTAAATATAATACAGGGGTAAATTATAGTTTTTGACCTTAATATTTATAATCTATTAGTAAAACAGATATAAACAGACAAATTTTTTTCACATTTTTTTCATTTTAATTTCACAATAATACTTTAAAGTTTATACATAAATGGTGTATAATTAAAATATATTATATAGAAGAAAGGAACAATTTTATGAATAATGCAGTTATTATACCGTCATTAGAACCAGATGAAAAATTATTTAATTTGGTTGACGAACTTTTTTATGTGGGTTTTGTTTGTATCATAGTAATTGATGATGGTAGTGGGGAAAATTATAAAGCTATATTTAATGAAATAGAAAAAAAAGGATGTAAGGTTGTTCATCATAAAAAAAACATGGGTAAAGGTGAGGCGATAAAAACGGCCATAAGATTTATAAAAAAAGATTTTCCAAATATAAATGGTTTTATAACTGCAGATTCAGATGGGCAGCATTCTCCCAAAGATATACTCTCTATTTCAAAGGCATTAGATGAAAATTCGGAGCACATAATTTTGGGAATAAGGGATTTTACTTTACATACTGTACCGTTAAGAAGTAAAATGGGGAATGCTTTTTCATCTTTGTTTTTTAGAATAAATACAGGATTAAAGTGCATAGATACGCAAACAGGCCTTAGAGGTATACCATCAAGCATTGCTGATTTTGCATTACAGATTGAAGGTAGTAGATATGATTACGAAATGAATTTTCTATTGGATTCGGTTAAAAGTGGAATAAAACTAAAAATGATTTCTATAGAAACGATATATGAAAATAACAATAAAAAATCACATTTTAAAACTATTTCAGATTCAGTGAGAATTTATAAAACACCTTTGAAATTTGTTTTAGCATCATTAACATGTGCAATTTTTGACTTGACTTTATTTACTGTTTTTAGCCATATATTTAATCATGAGTTAAAAATATTTATTTCAACTTTAACAGCTAGAATTTTATCTGGAGTTTTAAATTTTGTTTTAAACAAAAAATGGAGTTTTGTTTCAAATGGTGACATAAAAAATCAATTTTTTAAATATATTTTGTTATTTGTGTCACAAATGTTGGCGAGTTCGTTATTTGTGTCCATTTTAGAGTTTCTTCCTATTTCATTAACTATAATTAAAGGTATTGTGGATAGTTTCCTTTTTATAGTAAGCTACTTTATTCAAAAAAATTGGGTATTTAAAAAAGATAAAAATAATAAAGGAAATGTATAATTATGTATAATTTTTTCAAAAAACCATTTGCATGGGCTATTTTTTACTCTTTGCTTCTAGTTTTATTTACTTGTTATGTTATTTTAGATACTTTTGTTATTCCACGAAAAGAACAAAATGTTAGTGGTAAAACAACAAGTGAAATTAGCGAACAAACAAAAGTGGATGAAACTGAGGTAAATATAGAAATTGAACAAGAAAAATTCGATAAAGATCAAAATGCTATAAAATATGATGATAATTTATATGAGGATGAAAATATAAAAATATATATTTCAAAGTTATATAAAAACAACACACAAATATATATTGCAGATGTAAAAATTAAAAGTATAGATTACTTAAAGACAGCATTAGCGAAAAATTCTTATGGTAGAAATTTGAAACAAAATACTTCTGAAATGGCAGAAGAACACAATGCTATTTTAGCTATAAATGGTGATTTTTATGGGTTTAGAGATGATGGATTTGTTTTAAGAAATAGTGTCTTATATAGAAAAAATGCAGGCAATGGAGAAGCCTTAGTGATATATGAGGATGGTACTTTTGAAACAGTCTTAGAAAAAAAATCGGATGCGGATGAACTTTTAAAAAATGGTGCAGAACAAATATTATCTTTTGGACCAGGGTTATTGTCAAATGGAGAAATTTGTGTCGATGAAAAAACGGAAGTTGCTAGAGCTACAAACAGTAATCCAAGAACAGCAATAGGAATGATAGAACCACTTCATTATATAGTGGTAGTTGCAGATGGAAGAACGGATGAAAGTAAGGGACTTTCTTTATATCAGTTGGCAGAATTATTTAAAGAAAATAACTGCATTGAAGCTTATAATTTAGATGGTGGAGGTTCTGCGACAATGTACTTTAATGGAAAGGTAGTAAATATACCAACAGATGGAGCGAAATTTGGTGAAAGAGAGGTGAGTGATATTGTTTATTTCGGATATTAATAAAAAAATTTCTAAAACTATAAAAAATTATTTTGTTATTTCTATTTTATGTGTTTTGATTGTTTTGATTTATTATAAATTTAGTCATGGTGTTACATCACAATACATGACATTTATATTTTTATACCCTTTAATAGGGGGGACGTTTGTTTTTTTTATAATAGAAAATATATTGAAAAAAAAAGTTAAAAGATTAGCTTTTAACTTTTATAATTCTGGAGTTGCAACTCTTGTTGTGGGTAGTCTTATTAGTGGGATTTTTGAAATTGCAGGGACATCATCAAAGTATCAGTCTATTTTTTATATTTTGGGGTATACATTTATTATTCTTTCTGTATTAAAATTTTTATTTGATACTAAAAAATGCGTATGAAATTTTATATTTATTAACTTTTTTAGAATTTATTCCTTAAGCCTTGTTTTGATTTTTTATGAAAATAAACGTTTCTAAATTGATATTAAGAGCATATTTGTATAATGTTATAAAAAATAATTATGCTTTTATATCAATTATATAAAAAATAATATTTTTTTTGCACTTAAAATGTCGTTATTGACAAATGATATTTTTGGTGTTATAATTTTATTATATAGAAACGATTATATTAAATATAGAGATTATTTATATACCATCTAGTGGGGGTAATATAATGAAAAAGAAACGATTAATAATTATATTTTTATTTTTTATAATTATTTTCATAAATTATTTTGAAAATAATACATATTTTATCAAGGCTGAAGAAAATACGGTTTTTAACGAGGATTTTGAAGAGGCGAATATTAATTTTTGGTATCCTTTGGGAGAAGTGAAGTTATCAATTGACTCTTCAAAAAGTAAAGATGGTAATTATAGTTTGGCACTTAAAGATAGAACTATGCCTTGGCATGGTGCTGCAATACCATTGGATGAAAAACTTAATGAGGAAACTGAATGTACATTTAGTGGATGGGTTTTCCAAGATGAATTGGCTTCTGAAAAAATAAAAATGACCTTAAAGTATTTAAACCAAGAGGGTTCAGAAGTGTATCATTTTTTGGGTGAATCTAAAGTAAGCAGTGGTGTTTGGACTGAAGTTAAAGGAAGGTTTAATATACCTAAAAATCTAAAAATGCCTGTTTTTTATTTTGAATCTGAAAATCCAACTTTAAGTTTTAATGTAGACAATGTTAGCATTATAGAGAAAAAAACTAAACTAGATTCAGAAAGTACATCTGTAAAAGAAAAAGTTTTATTTACTTATGATTTTGAAGAGGATTTTGAAAACTGGAAGACAAGAGGAGAAGAAAAGTTAGTTAGAGATAACAAACATAGTTTTAAAGGAGATTATGCTTTAAAGATTGTAAACAGAAACCAGCCTTGGAGCGGACCATCTCTATCTCTAGATAAAGTTATTGAAAAAGGTGTAACATACTTTTATTATGCAAATGTATTTTTTGAGGGAAATGAGCTTAAGGGCTCAGATTATTTTTTATTTCAAATCCAGTACGATTTAGATGGAACTACTAGGTACTCTACTTTATCAAATAAAATTATGAAAAAAAATATTTGGACTGAAATACAAGGAGAGTTTGTTGTTCCGTTAGATGCCAAAAATGTATACTTATACATGCAAACTGAAAATATAGCTACATTTAAAAAGGAAGATTTATTAGATTTTTACGTGGATTATATTCAAATATCAAATGAACTGATAGAAGATGATACATTTGTAGAAAAAGTTCAAGAAATACAAGAAAAAGAAGCTGAAAAAAAGGATGATAATAAATATATTTATATTATTATATTGGCTAGTATTCTTTTAACTGTAATAATTGCTTTGTTGATTTTCTATAGGTTGGTAGTTATGAAGAAAGAAAATAAAATATCTACAAATTATATTGATTTAGATGTTATGACAAATGCTTTAAATAGAAATGCATATGAAAGAAAAATACAAGAAGTAAATAAAAACTACACTATGTTAAAGAAAACAAACATCGCTACTTGTGATATAAACTTTTTAAAATATATAAATGACCATTATGGGCATGATAAGGGCGATGACGCAATAATAAAATGTGCAACATTATTAATGTCTCTAGTTGGTCAAAATGGCTTGGTATATAGAGTTGGAGGGGACGAATTTATTTGTATTTCAAACTTTGATTTGGAAAATATTTTTAAAGAAAAAATATCTGATGAAGTTGATACAGAAGATGGATATCCTTTTTCTATTGCTTTAGGATATGCAAGTTTTCTAGAAGGCGTTGACCAAAACATAAACGATATAGTAAAAAGAAGTGACATCAATATGTATGCACATAAGCAAAAAATTAAATTGAACAATAGTCAGTTTGATAGAAAAGACTAAATAAAATAAAGCATTACTTTGGTAAGTAGTGCTTTATTTGTATTGAATGTTAATTATAATAATTATAATAGAATTTTTTTTATGATTTTTAAGTAGAATATTTGTAAAAACTATAGTTATATTCTTGACGAAAACTAAAAAAAGTAGTACAATTATAAAGAAAAAAGTGATATACTTATATCATAAAATATTATATGTTAATCATATGGAGGAATTATTAAAATGGCAAACAAATTTATAGTAGAAACATCAGCAAGACATATCCACATTTCACAAAAAGATTTAGAAATTCTTTTTGGAAAAGATTCATCTTTGACACCTAAAAAAGATTTGTCACAACCAGAGCAGTTCGCATGTGAAGAAAGAGTTACTATAGTTGGACCAAAAAAAGAACTAGAAGGAGTTTCTATTTTAGGTCCAGTTCGTCCTGCAACACAGGTTGAACTATCTGCAACAGATGCACGTTCTATTGGAATATTTGCCCCTTTAAGAGAATCAGGTGATGTTGCAGGTTCGGCAGGGTGCAAAATAAAAGGTCCTTGTGGTGAAATTGAAATTAAAGAAGGAGTTATTATAGCTAAACGTCATATTCATTTAACGCCAGAAACTGCAGAACAATTTAAGGTTAAAGACAAGGATTTAGTTTGGGTAAAAGTAAATACACAAGAAAGAAAAGCTATATTTGGTGATGTTGTAGTTAGAGTGTCTACAAAATTTGCACCAGCTATGCATATAGATACAGATGAAGCAAATGCTGTTTGTGCTAGTAGAGACAGTATTGGTGAAATTGTTTTTGTATAAACTTGAATAATCGTTACACTGTAAGTAATTTAACAATTTGGCAGGGATTTCGACTCTGCCGAGTCGACCAGGCTTTCCGGTCGCCCTGGACCTTCGGTTTATAAATTAGTCTTATATAAGTGGCTGAATAGAAATGTAAAAATTCAGGATAGATTTCGACTCTGCGGAGTCAACTTAGTGAAAAAATTAAAGTTTTACTCGATTTTTTTCAAAAAATCGTAGGTTTCCAAAGTGCAACGCCCTTGGTCGCTTTCCGCAGAAAGCGAAATTCTTATGCTTTAAGATCTTTTTTGCTTCTTTTTGTGATAGAAAAAGAAGCGGAGTTTGAGGCAGAGCCTCATAAATTGCTTCAGCAATGACATTGTCGAGTCGTCCTGAACATTCGGTGTGTGTATATTAATCATATTTTTATGGTCAAGAATTAATTTATAAACTGGATTTTATAAGGAGGTTTTTATGTCGGAAAATAACAAATTAATGTTTTTTAAAATAATAGAAGATAATATAGTGAATATAATAAATGATTTATCCAAACTTCCTGTTCTAAAATTTGAAAACCTTGATAAAGAAAAATCAACACTTATAGTTATAAATCCTGTAAATGGTTACGTAAAAAAAGGTAAACTTTGCAGTGAAAGATTAAGTGATATAGTTAGACCAATAACAAAAATATTTAAAAAGTTTAAAAATGAAAATATGGATATTATAGTTTTTTCAGATAGTCATACTTTAAAATCTGTTGAGCTTTTCAATCAGCCTGAACATTGTATAAAAGGAACTGAAGAGGCCGAAATTATAGATGAAATTAAACAAATAGGTGGATTTAAACAAGTAGAAATGAATTCAACTAATGCATTTCATGTGCCTGATTTTCAAGAGTATTTAGCGAATAATAAAAAAAAGGACACTTTTGTTATTTGCGGGAATTATACTGATACCTGTATATTAAATTTTGCAGTTACGTTGAAAACATATTTTGATCAGTTTGATAAAAAAGTTGATATATATATTTCAATTGATTCTGTTGAAACATATGATTATGAAATACATAATGGTGAGCTAATGAATATTTTATCACTACAAATTATGTTGAATTCTGGTATAAAATTAGTGAGCAATATTAAATAATCAATAATACTTTAAAATAATGATTTTTCATTATTTTAAAGTATATTTTTGAAATGAGGAGATTGTTATGAAAATAGTAGGAATTATAGGTGCAATGCCATCTGAACTTGTAGATATAAGGAAGAAACTTGCTGATCCCAAAATAGAAAAATATTCAGGATTTGAGTTTTATATAAATCAGATAGAAGATAAAAAGGTTATAAATGTATGTTCTGGAATAACAAAAGTAAATGCAGCAATATGTACTCAAGTTTTAATAGACAGATTTAATCCAGATTCAATTATAAACGCAGGAATAGCTGGAGGAATGAACTCAGAAGTTAAAGTTTGTGATATTGTTGTTTCACAAGAAGTTATTGCACATGATGTAGACCTTCACTTTTTAGTTGATTACCCACCTTATTGTGGAATATATAAAGCTAATGAAGAACTAATAAATATAACAGTTAAAACTTGTGATTATTTTGGAATTAAAAGTCATGTAGGAAGAATAGTATCAGGAGAGTCTTTCATTTCAAGTAATGAAGTTAAGAGTGAAATTGTAAGTAGATTATCTCCTTATGCAGTAGATATGGAAAGTTCTGCTATAGGGCATTGTGCTTTTTTGAACGATATTCCATTTGTTTCTGTTAGATGTATATCCGATAATGCAGATGATGAGGGTGCAATGTCTTTTGATGAGTTTGAAAAAATTGCAGCTAAAAAAGTTGCAGACATAGTTTTAAAAATGATTACTTACTAAAATTAAAAAAGAAGTTACTATTCCACAAAGTTTACGATTTTCTAGGATTTTTGATTATGCGGATTCGACTAGGTTTTTTGATAGGCCTTGGAATTTCGGTAAAATATCTTTGCATAAACATTGCCAAATAGTAACAAAAGTGAGGTTTTAAATGAAAGAAAAAAGAAGTTCGTTAATTTGCTTTTTTATTGGTGCTATAATAGGTTTTATATGCTTTATATTTGTTTATGGATGGTTAGTTATTAATCCTAAATATGATGACTGGCTTTTTATAGGTGGAGATTTAACTCAGCATTATGCAGGTTGGCTTTTTTTTAGAGATTCAGATTGGAGTTTTCCTTTTGGAATGATAAAAGGACTGTCAACAGAACCTGTTAGTATAATTTACACAGATTCTATTCCCATGTTTGCTGTTATATTTAAAATCCTTTCACCAATATTACCGGAAAAATTTCAATATTTTGGGGTGTGGGGGGCCGTGTGTCTTTTTTTACAAGGTGGATTTGCAACACTAATAGTAAAAAAATATGTCAAAAATTACTTTTTTATTTTTATGTCAACAATATTTATTTCAATTTCTACGGTAACTTTTCAAAGAATGTTTGGGCATACTGCGTTAGCTGGAAATTGGATTATTTTAATGTCTATTTGTGTTTGTGTAAATCATGAAAAATTTGAAAGTTTAATTAAAAAGATTATTATTTGGAGTATTGTGGTTGCAATAAGTGTTTCAGTTCATCAATATTATGTTGTCATGACATACATTTTTATAGCATGTTTTTTACTTATATATTTCTTGAAAAACAAATCAATAAAAGCTATATTAAATTCAATTTTAGTATTAGCTATTAGTGCAATTATTGGTTTATTCATTTTATTTTTATATGGTGCCTTTGAAGGTGAGGGAACTCTTTCTACAGGTGGTTTAGGTCAATTTTCTGCAAATGTAAATACCTTGTTTAACTCTTCTTTTGAAGAAGCGTCATTTTTTACAAAACCACTGCCAGTTATTTCTCATTTTCAAGGAGAAGGATTTGGTTATTTAGGGTTAGGTATGATTTTGTTATCTGTTTTGGTTTTGATTTTTTCTGCAATATACTTTGTAAAGCAGAAGAATAAAAAGAAATTTGTAAAGGAAAACATATTTAGAATATTACCGTATTTTATTGTATTTGTTGTTGCCTTTGCTCTTGCAATAAGCCCTACAATTACTTTTTTTGATAAAGTTATATTTGAAATAAAATATCCTTTTCTAGTAACTAAAGCACTAGGTATTTTTAGAGCTTCTGGTAGATTTATTTGGATAAACTATTATTTAATTTATGTATTCGCTATTGTAATGATTTATAGGTTATTTAAAAATAAAAAAATCCCTGTAATCATATTGTCATTGTGCTTGTGTTTGAATTTAGCAGATTTACATGTTTGGTTAGGGAATATCTACAAAAGGTTTTCTACTGAAGTAGGATATGAAAGTGCGTTAAAAGATGAAAAATGGGCAAAATGGGGAGGAGAAAAGGAGAATATTGTTTTTCTTCCTATTGAAGGTAATTATCTTGAAAAATCAGATATGTATTATCTTTTTGCGGAATATGCAAATAGAACAGATATGACATTAAGTAGTTTTTGTGTAGCAAGAGCAGATTTTGGGGTTTTCAAAAATTATGCAGATACAAAGTTAAATGATATTAATAATGGTATTATATCTGAAGATGATATATATATATTTACGAACGATGAATTTATTCCAAAAGTTGATGGTCTGTCTGTTTATGAATTAGATGGTTATAAGGTTGGAGTAAAAAAATAAGAAAAAAAGATTTAAAATCATTTAATTTTGATTTTAAATCTTTTTCGTTTTATTCTGAAATATTAATATTATGAATAGGATCAGTATAATAGTTTTCTGAATCATTTTTTAGAAATACGGAAACTTCATAATTCCCAATTGGAAGTTGACTTTTGTTAATATATAGTGAATATCCTTCGTGCTCATCTTGTGGATTTTCGATTAAATCAGTCTCAAGTATAGGAAAACTTTCAAAATATAAATTTGTATTTTCGTTTTTAAGATTTATAATTATTTCTTTATTTGAATTTAAAAACTTAGAGTTTATTGTCCCATATAGTTGAATATAATCACCAGCATTTTTTTCGAAAATAGTTACATCCTCATTATTGATTTTATTTGTAAAATTAGAATTGTCTATTTCTCTTTGTGGTGCTGACATAAAAGGTGTTTTTGAAATGAGATTTGGTATATTTCTTTCTACAATTTCTAGAATAATGAAGTTTGAATTTGAAACTTCGTCTATTTTATAAAGATTAGATCTCAAAAATGTAGTATCATAAAAGGTTTCCGCAAGATAAGGTATCAAAGATCTTCCAAATGAATCCCTATACATAACAAAAGTTTGATTATCTGCATTTTCGTTTAAGGTTTTAATTTCTATATCATCAAAGTCTTTGAATCTAGAAGCATATGAGTAAGAAAAATTGTATTCATAGTCAGTTTGATAGTCCTTTATTTTTAAAGAGGGATATAACATCGTGGATAAATCTCCATCCCAGTTTTTATTAGAGGAGAAAACTATATTTTCAAATTTATCATGTTTAACCTGCATTGAATTTAAAAGTTCCTTATAAGCAAAAAAAGCACCTTTGTATGTCCAATGTGAATCAAACTTATGATATAAAATTTCTGAATTTTCATTAAATAATTTTAAAAGATCACAGTATACTATGTCTGATTTTTTTAATTTGTCAGTTAGCATTTTTAAATTATTTTCATCTGAAATTTTTACATATCGTTTTGGCATAAACTCATTATAAATGCTGTTTTTGTTTGGTGCGACAGTAAAAATAAATTTGTTACCTTTTGAAGTGATATTTTCATTCATAAGTTTTAACGTTGTGACGATTTTATTTATTTCATCTTCAGAAAGAGTATCTCTAGCTAAATAGTCATTTAAAGTTGGTGCATAAAAAAGCCAATCATTTTCACCTAAAATTACATCGTCTTCAGCAGATGTAATAAAAACTTTATTTGTAATAAAATTATTTATGGTTATTAAATTTTCTCTAAATTTAAAATTTTCAGAGAAGAATATGTCGAATTCAGAAGGAAATTTAAGGTTTAGAACTCCTTCTTCATTTTTTAACTTAGGAAAATTAGATAAACTTCTTTTTTCAGATGAAGGTGTTTTGTTTTTATTATTTATCATTAAAACAGAGGGAACACATAATAAAATGACAATTGAAATACAGTAAATTGCTTTTAATATTTTTTTCATATATTCCTCCTTGATTAAAATCTAAAATAAATAAAAGGGTTGTGAGTAGATGCAGAGAGATTTATTATACATAAAAAAAGCAAAACAACAGAGGAGGCATAATAAAAAGTGTTTATGTATTGCGGTTTGTTTTTTGATAATTTTTTTGAAACATAATCTTTTATGGGCATAGAAAAGATTATTCCTAACAAAAAAGTTATTATAAACAAAGGAGACATATAACTTAAAAAAATTGAATTTGCTTCTGGATTCTCGTTAAATCCAATAAACATTTGTTTAATAAAATAAAATCCTTGAGAAAGATTATCTGCACGAAAAATTACAAATGTTAAGGTGATAACTGCCAGTGTATATAAGTGACAAATAGGTTTGAACTTTATTTTTTGTACGGGTATTATGTTATATGATTCTAAAGTTAAAAATAGTCCATGCAATAAACCCCAAACAACAAAATTTAAACTTGCACCATGCCATAGACCAGTACAAAAGAATACTATAAGTTTGTTTATATTTGTTCTTAGTACTCCTTTGCGATTGCCACCTAAAGGTATATATAGGTATTCTTTGAACCAAGTTGAAACAGAAATATGCCATCTTCGCCAGAATACCTGCATACTATCGGAAATATAAGGAAAATTGAAGTTTTCTTTAAATTCAAATCCAAATATTTTGCCTAGCCCTATTGCCATATCCGAATAACCACTAAAATCAAAGTAAATTTGTAAAACATAGGTCAAAGCACCTAGCCAAGCTAGAGAAATATTTATTTTTGAGTTTTCAAGGCTAAAAATATAATCTGCAACATTTCCCATAGTATTTGCTATTAGTAATTTTTTTGAAAGACCAAAAATAAAACGTTGAAATCCTAAAGCGGTTTTATCTAAAGTTATTTTTCGATCATTTATTTGTTCTGCAACATCATAGTATTTGATAATTGGACCAGCTATTAGCTGAGGGAATAATGAAACGTAAAGTATTAAATTACCCCAATTTTTTTGTATCAGTTTTTTATCTTTGTAAACATCAATTACATAAGAAAGTGCTTGAAATGTAAAAAAAGAAATTCCTATAGGAAGAGCTATATTTGCTTGTGGTATATTTAAATTTAGCACATTGTTTAAAATAGATATTGTAAAATCTGTATATTTAAATAAACCCAGCAAGCCTAAATTAAGCAAAACACATATAGTTAAAAAAGTTTTTTTGTTTTTTTCATATTTTACTATAAAAATAGCAAATATATAATTTAATGTGATAGAAATAAGCAATAATAAAACTGCAAAAGGTTCTCCATAAGCATAAAATAAAATACTAAAAAAAGTTAACATTATATTTTTAAGTTTTATGTTTGGCATGGCAAAATTTAAAATAAAAACCATAGGGAAAAATATGAAAAGAAATACTGTACTACTGAAAACCAAAGAAATACCTCCTTAAAAATTTACATTTTAATTGCCCTCGTAAAAAAAAAATTCGAGGGCAATTATTGAGACGTTTGGTGTGGTATAAAATATATTAACTCAAAAGCAGAGAAAAATCTTTTATTGTATTATCAGTAATTAGGAATGATAGTTCTTGTTTATCGATTTTATAAAAATATAAATTTCCTGACTTTTCATAATTATCTCCATATGCAGCAATAACATCATCAAGAGACATATTAATTTTTATACCTTTAACGGTTGATACTTTATCTGAGTTAATATTTATATTATAAGAATAATATTCTTTTCCATCTGAATAAGTTATTACTGAAAAACCATCATAATTAAATGCTTTATCATCACCAACACTGGCAGAAAAACAGCTTGGAATATCTTCAACAGTTATAGGATCACCTATTTTTGATTTTATTTCTGCTATTTTTTCATTTAAAAAGATTTGTTTATCATTTATTTTTATACTAAAATCATTTAATGAAATAGAACCAGGTGTTTTTGGTTTTTCTGTAGCAGGAGGATTTGTTGCGGGTTGGTTAGTAACAACAGCAGGATTAGTTGTAGGAGAATCTGAAACTTGAGTATTTTGAGCTGGAGACTCTTCTTGTTTATTTGTAGTGGCGTTTTCAACACTTGATCCACTTGAGGTTTCAGTAATTTTTTCACTTATAGTTGTTTCTCCGTTTTTTGAAGTTGTATTTTTATCCTCTTTTTTTGAGGTAGTAGTTTTTTCTTTTGAAGAAGTTGAAGTAGTGATTTTTTTATCTTCTTTAGAATTGGAAATAGTAGTTTCCTTTACATTGTTTTTGATTTCGCTTTCAGTTGATTTTTTATCACATGAAATTAAAGTTAATGAAATTATGGATGCCATTATTATATATGATATTGCCTTTTTCATTTTTATGAATTCCTTTCAAAAATAAAATTATTTATAAATTGGTGTTACGTTTTGATACCAAGTATAATTAACAGATCTTAAAAATGCATCAGATACATTTCTATATCTATTACATGTATCATAATTTGTCCAATTTCCATTTATCAAAACTTGATTCCAATAATGGTCACCATTTCCACGTCCTGTACCATACACTATTCTGCTTTCAAAACCAGCTTCTTTAAACATGAAGTCTGTTATAGATGCAAAATAATAGCAAACAACATATCTGTTATTCATTGCATAATCGACAAAGTGTAACCAACCAATATCTTCTATTGTTGCTAGAGATTTTGTAGGTTCAATGTATTTATAAACATTGTTGTTAATTATAAAATTAAATATAGCATCCGGTGTTCTACCTTGAGCAACAAATATATCTTGTACACGTTGTTTTAAACTTATAAGAAGAGGAGAAAATGCAACTACACCATCAGCGTTTGTTTGATAGCCATCAACAGTTGCATTTGTAGCTAAAATACCAGTATCTAAGTAGAAATAATAATTAGTGTCATCTATTTGTGATAGTCCTTTTTTAGCCTTAGCTGTAATAGGATCGAAATAATATTTATTAGTTCCTATAGACTGCCATCCTGTTTGATTAATACCAGTAGAATTTTTATAATAAAAATCTCCATTTATATTACATAATCCTGTTCTAAAGATACCGTCTGAATCAATAAAATATTCTTTATCATAAATAACGATTGAGCCTGTAACCAGTTTACCATCTTTGTAATAATGAGTATAACTATGTGCACCAGTTATCCAACCAGTAAATAAGGAGTTATCGTTTTTGATTAGAAGTCCATTTTCAAACTTTAAGGATAAAATGTAATTTAAATCAAAATAGTGATATGAATCATTTATAATATGCCAGCCGGAAACAGCATAAGTTTTTTCTGGATCAAAATAATAAGTATTACCATTTATGGTGTGCAAACCAGTTATAGGGATACCAGTTGATGTTTTATAATATACCTTATTACTTTCAGCTATTGTATAAAATCCTGTTCTGAAAATACCATCTGATTCTATAAAATAATCCTGATTTTCAAAATTAAAATAACCAGTTACCAATTTTCCGTTTTGATAAAAATGAGTATAACCATGTGCACCAGTAATAAATCCAGTGTAAATATTGTCATTATTGTCAACTAAATTTCCATTTAAAAATTTTAATGTTAATTTGCCGTCTAAATCAAAATAATGATACGAATCATCAATAATAATCCAGCCTTTATACATAGAATAATCTGTAGGATTAAAATAGTAAGAATTATTATCAATATTTTGTAAACCTGAAATCTTATGACCGTATTCATCTCTGTATATTGTCAAATCATTTTCCTTATCCCAACCAGTTCTAAAGACAGAATCTTCTTGGATAAGGTATTCTGAGTTATCAATTGAAACTGTTCCCGTAGCAAAAACACCATCTTTAAAATAATGTTTTAAGCCTTCGTCGTCCGTATACCAGCCAAAAGTTACAATACCGTTACTATCAAAATTGTAAAGATTTCCGAAAATGTTATTTCTACCTTTTAAAGGTGTATTTTCTTTGTAAAAATAATACTTACCATCAATTTCTTTCCAACCAGTTGATGAATCATAATTTTTAAAATCATCATCTAAACTAAGTAATTTGTTGGAAAAAACAAAATAATCTTTTGGATCTAAATTTAAATCATTGTTGATGTCAGCAAATATTTTTTCGTTATTATCTAAGTAATTATTCGCCAATACTTGCCTTTTTAATCTCGCAAGATCTAAAACACTAACTGATTGGTCGTTATTTATATCTCCGATTTTGTAATTTTCCTGAGCGTTTATAGTATGCGACATTAAAATTACAGAAGAAAAAATAGCAGATAATATAAATATGGATTTAATTTTTTTAAACATAATATAGTATTCTCCTTATAAAAAAAGTTTTATTTTAAAAATTCAAAATAAAAAGAATAAAATAAAATTCTTGAACAAATTTAATTATATAAATTATAAAAATTATATAATTAAAATATTTAAGGATATTTAAATTATTCATTTTGTACAAATAAATGCTGAAAACAAAAATACGGAAATAATTGTCAAAAACTTGACTGTTTTTTTAAAACAGTCAAGTTTTATGGATTTTAAATATAGTCTTCGTCTATGTTCCCGGGAATTTCTAGTTGCTTTATTGGTATTCTTTTTAATGGTGAGTATTCAAATTTTGAACAAGAATAATCGAAATTAACCATACCAACTTTTTCACAAAGTATTTTTTTCCCATCTTTTGTTCGATTTCCAAATTCACAATATTGGCACTTAGGTTTTATAGTATTGCCGAAATATTTGCCAGTTTTTTCGAATATATTTGAAATTTTCATTAAATCATTCCTTTCGCATAAAAATGAAAACATGTAGTCGTAAATTTCTGAATGGTTATTATAATAATTATATCATTTTTTTATAAAGATGTCTAGTGTTTATGTAAAAATCATCAAAATAAACAGTGATTTTTATTTGTTTTTCAAAGATATGTCTAAAATATTATGATAATTTGTATGATTTTTGGATTTATAAATAATATTTACTTTTTGTAAATATCTTATTTTGTATTATACTAACAAACAAATTGTAACACGAAAAAAATTATTTGTAAAGATTTTTTTGACAAATTTAATAAATTAAAAACCTATAAAAAAGTATATATAATTATAAATTAAGCTTAAATTGTTTAAAATAATTGTGTATATAGTTAATTTAGCTAAATAACAGATATATTTCAATAGTATAATGATAATTTTGAGCAAATTTATCTTAATATAAAAATAAATCTTTAAAATTTATTATAAATATGATATAATTGTTTATGTAAATGCTCATATATTTAAAACATAAAAATAGGGAAGAGGGTAAATATGGTCGAAAAAACCATAAAAATTCATGATCCAGAACAAATATCTGATTTATTTGGAAATTGTGATGTAAATATAAATGCTATACAAAAAAAATATAATGTTTATATCGTAACAAGAGGAAGTGAAATGAAGATTATAGGTGAAGAAAAAAGTGTTGAGCAAGCTATAAATGCTATTAATACTATAAATTCTTTATATAAAAAAGGTGAAAAAACTTCAGAGCATACAGTTAGATATGTTTCATCTATGATAGCAGATGGTGCTGACGAAGAACTAAAATCTTTAGTAGCAGATTCCATATGTTTGACTTCATCTGGAAAACCAGTTCGACCAAGAACAGTAGGGCAGCAAAAATACATAAACGCTATAAAAGAAAAAACTATAATTATAGGTGTTGGTCCTGCGGGTACAGGAAAGACTTATTTAGCTGTAGCTATGGCAGTAAAATCATTTAAAGCTCACGAAATAAATAAAATCATTTTGACTAGGCCAGCAGTCGAAGCTGGTGAAAGTTTAGGGTTTTTACCTGGTGATTTGCAAGATAAAGTTGATCCATATTTAAGACCACTGTATGATGGATTATTTGAACTGTTCGGTGCAGAGGTTTTTCAAAAACATATGGAAAGAGGTTCTATTGAAGTAGCACCTTTGGCATATATGAGAGGAAGAACGTTAGATAATGCTTTTATAATACTGGATGAAGCACAAAATACAACTCCAGAACAAATAAAAATGTTTTTAACAAGACTAGGTGAAAATAGTAAGATGGTTATAACTGGAGATATCACGCAGATAGATTTACCATCAAGTAAAAAATCCGGATTAATAGAGGCTATGAAAGTTTTGAAAAATATTGAAGATATCTCAATACAAAAATTTACAGATAAAGATGTTGTTAGACATAAATTAGTTCAAGAAATAGTAAATGCTTATGAAAAGTACAATGAAGAAGGGAAGAAAAATAAAAATGGCTAAATTAAAAGCATATATCAGAAATAATCAAAATAAAATCAAAATACCAGTTGGGATAAGATTGTTAATTAGACGTTGTTGTCAAGCTGTTTTAACTACTGAAAAATTTGAAAAAGATACAGAAGTGAGTGTAACTTTTGTTTCAAACAATGAAATTAAAAACCTAAATAAAACTTATAGAAATAAGGATTCAGTAACAGATGTTTTATCTTTTCCTTTAAATGAAAATGATAATTACGAGATAAACGCTGAAACTGGAGCAGTGGTTTTGGGTGATATAGTTATTTCCTTGGAAACCGCTTTTAAGCAGGCTGAAAATTTTGGGCATTCATTAGAAAGAGAAATCGGGTTTTTAACAGTTCACTCAATGTTGCATTTATTAGGTTATGACCATGAAACCAGTTCTTTGGATGAAAGAAAAATGAGAGAAAAAGAAGAAGAAGTATTAGAGATTTTAGGGATATCAAGAGATGTAACTTTTGTTGTTTCTAACAACGATTAAATTATTTAGAACGGGGATTATTAATGACTAAAACAGTTTTCATTACAATTGCAGGGAGAACAAATTCTGGGAAATCTTCATTGCTTAATTTATTAATTGGAGAAAAAATAGCTTCAGTTAGTGAAAAAACACAGACTACGAGAACCAAGATTACAGGTGTTGTAAATAAAGATGAAACACAGCTTGTATTTATAGATACACCAGGTTTGCATAAAGCGAAAAATAAATTAAGCCAATATATGTTAAATGCAATTAGAGAATCTGCAAGTGATATAGATGCAGTATTTTTTATGATGGATTGTACACGAAGATTAGGAGTTCAAGAAAAAGAAATGATAAAATCTTTAAACAATTCAAAAACACCAGTAGTTTTAATTTTAAACAAAATAGATTTGTTAAAAGACAAGTCAGAACTTGTATCCACTATGATGTTATTAAATTCAGAATTTGAGTTTGAAGCATTAATACCAATAAGCGTATTAAATTCAGATGGAATAGACTTAGTGTTTGAGGAAGCAATGAAACTTGCAGTAGAAAGTCCACATTTCTTTTCAGAGGATACAATTACAGACCAGCCTGAAAGAGTAATTGCTGCCGAAATCGTAAGAGAAAAACTACTGAATTTGTTGAATGACGAAGTTCCTCATGGTATAGCAGTTGTAATTGAACAGATGAAAGAAAGAGAAGAAAAAGAAATTTTAGATGTAACCGCAAATATTTATTGTGAAAAGGAATCGCATAAAGGCATTGTTATTGGTAAAAATGGGACTATGTTGAAGAAAGCGGCTTCTTTAGCTAGAGTTGAACTCGAGGAATTTTTTCAAATAAAAGTAAATCTTCAATGTTGGGTAAAAGTTAAGGAAGATTGGCGAAACAGAGACGGATTAATTAAAAACATGGGACTAAAAGATGAATTTAAAATATAGTTTTTTAAAAATATACTCACTTTCAACAAAGATAAGTATTGTGAGGTGATGTAAATATGATTACTACAAATGGAATAGTTATAAGAGAAAGAAATTTTGGTGAAAATGATAAATTTATTGATATCTTAACAGACAGTTATGGGGTTATAGAAATAATGGTTAAGGGATCAAAAAAAATAAATAGCCAAAATGCTTCTTCTACACAGTTATTTGCTTATTCTAAATTTTGTTTAGAAAATAAGAAAGATAAATATTATCTAAATAGTTGTGAACCTATAAAAATTTTTTATGATATAAGGCTAGATATTGACAAATTATCATTGGTATCATATTTTTCAGAGTTAATCTCTTTTACAGTTTGCGAAGACAAAAATAGTGAAATATTAAAATTGTTTTTAAATACAATACATTTTTTATCTATAGGAAAAAGAGAAGAAAGTTTATTAAAGAGTATATTTGAACTTAGATTGATGGCGGAAATAGGTATGATGCCCAATGTTGTTGGATGCGGATGTTGCAATATATACCTAGACGATAAAATGTTTTTTATTGTTGAAAACGGTGGAATTTATTGTCAAAATTGCTATAATAATTTTGATGAACTTACATCAATAAGTTTAACTGACTCAGTACTGCATGCTTTAAGATATATTTTATTAAGTGATTTTAGTAAAATTTTTAATTTTACAATTTCACCATTAAGTCAAAATAAGCTTGCGTACATATCAGAAAGTTACTTATTAAGTCATTTAGGACGAAAATTTAAAACCCTCGATTTTTATAAATCAATTAAAAAGAATTAAGAAAAAAACAAGAGGATAAGCAACAATATGAATAAATATTTTAAAATTTTAGAATTAGATAAGGTTTTGGATATGTTGGCGTTAGAGGCTTCAAATGAACAGACAAAAACAATGATTAGGGAAACAGTTCCTTGTAGTGATTTTGATACTGTAAAAAGTGAAGTTAATAAAGCTTTAAATGCTTTTGATTTAAGCATCAAATTTGGAGCACCTCCATTTATCAATTTTAAAAATATAAATAATCATTTGGCTAGGGCAAAAGCTGGTTCAAGGCTTTCGTTGAAGGATTTGTTGGAGATAGCAAATTCGTTAAAACAAATAAATATGATATCAAATTGGCATAAGCATTGTAGTGAAGTTGAAACAGATTTAGACTATTTATTTTCAAGAGTTGTACCAAATAACCATCTTCTAGATAGATTAGAAACGTCTATATTATCCGAAGAGGAACTTTCAGATGCAGCCAGTTCGGAATTAGCATCTATACGTAGGAAAATAGCTCAATCTGGTCTAAAGCTTAGATCAGTTCTTGATAAAATGATAAAATCTACTACCATGCAAAAATATTTGCAAGAAAATATTATAACCATGAGAGATGGTAGATTTGTTCTGCCGGTTAAAGCTGAACATAAAGGAGATATACAAGGTTTAGTACATGATACATCTGCAACAGGGCAGACTCTTTTTATTGAGCCTATTTCAGTAGTGGATGCAAATAATGATATAAGAATTTTAAAAATAAAAGAGCAGGAAGAAATAGAGAGGATAATAATTGAATTAACAAAGTTGTGTGCAGATAATTCAGAACTTTTATCTGACAGTATAGACTCATGTGTTGTTTTAAATTATTATTTTTCAAAAGCTAGTCTTGCAATAAAAATGAAGGCAAATGCACCATCTATAACAAATGATGGTATAATAAAATTAAACAAGGCAAGGCATCCTCTTATTGATAAAAATTCAGTAGTTCCAATAAATATTGAATTAGGAGAAAACTATCAGGCACTAATAATTACTGGACCTAATACAGGAGGTAAAACTGTTGCGTTAAAAACTGCAGGATTGTTGACCTCTATGGTTATGTGTGGATTACTAATTCCTGTTGCAGATGGAAGTCAAGTTTCAGTTTTTGAAAATATTTTGGTTGATATAGGAGATAATCAAAGCATAGAGCAAAGTTTATCTACTTTTTCAGCACATACAAACAGAATTATAGAAATTTTAAAAACTGCAAATACTGAGTCTTTAGTTTTAATAGATGAATTAGGCTCAGGAACAGATCCTATTGAAGGTGCTGCTTTGGCTGTTGCTATTATAGATAAACTAATTGAAAAAAATGCAAAGTTGATGATAACGACACATTATCAAGAATTAAAGCTATACGCAATTGAAAAAAAAGAAGCAGAAAATGCATCTTGTGAAATTGATATTGATACTTTAAAGCCAACATACAGACTTTTAACTGGCTCACCAGGTAAATCAAATGCTTTTATTATTTCTTCAAATTTAGGTATGGAAAAAGACATTATTGAAAAAGCAAAAAAATTAGTAAGCGAAGAAAACTTAAGATTTGAAAGTGTAATAGAAAAGTTAGAAGCATCAAGAAAAGAGTTAGACAAAAAAAATGAAGAAATCTCAAAAGTCAAAAGAGAAATTAAAGAAACAGAAGAAAAGTTAAAAAAAGAATTAGAAGAATTCGAAAAAAACAAAAATATAGAATATGAAAAAGTTAGATTAAGTGCTTCAAGTATAATTGAGCAGACAAAAGAAATTTCAAATGAACTTCTTGATGAATTAAAATCAATAAAAAGAGAAAAGGATAAGGATAGTTTTCATAGTTCTTTATCGTCAGCGGAGAGTAAAGTTAGACAAAGCTTGAACAAAATGTATGATACATCAAATCCAGTCACCGAAAAGAAAAATGATAATTATAAGTTGCCTAGAAAACTTAAAAACGGCGACAATGTTTTAGTAGTTACATTAGATAAAAAAGGTATTGTTTCCAGTGAAGAAGATAGTTCTGGAAATGTTTTTGTACAATTAGGTATAATGAGAACTAAAGTCAATATAAACGATTTAAGACTTCTAGAAAAAGAAAAAGTCACATTTAATAACGCTAAAGTAACACAGAAGAAAAGTACAAATACTAGCAGATTAAATGCAAAGGTTGAGCAAGAACTTGATATTAGGGGTTATAGTTCAGATGATGGAATATATGAAATGGATTTGTTTTTAAACAATGCAATATTAACAGGGATACATATGGTTACCATTATTCATGGGAAAGGGACTGGCGTATTAAGGAAAGCTGTCCATAAAAGATTATCTGAAATTTCTATAGTAAAAAATTATAGATTAGGAGTTTTTGGAGAAGGCGAAGATGGTGTAACAGTTGTTGAACTAAAATAAAAAAACATTGACAATACGTTTATTATAGTGTAAAATTAATATATAATTTAATATTTCCGGTAGGTGAGGCTACCATAGGGATACGGATTGCTACCGCAAAATAGTGGAGACACTATAAGATGGTCAGCAGGATATGTCGAATCAAGGCATATCCTAATGCAATTTCAAGGTAATTTTGCTATAAGTTACCACGCCCTACGAAGCTGAAGCTTGAACGGTGATTATGTTTGTTACACTATTTTTGTGTGCATACATGGATTTTGTTATTTTAATCCTTATCATTGTTTAAGCATTGATAAGGATTTTTTATTTAAAAAGGTGGTTGATTATGAATTCGGAACCAGATGGGAGTAAAATTAAATAAAAGTCAGAGTGTATTCATTATCTCCCACTATGAACACTCTGAAAAGGAGTGTATCATCATGATAAAATATTATAAAACGTTGAACAATGTAGTTACTGAAATAAATGCACCTCAAAATGGTTGTTGGATATCTGTAGTCGCACCAGATGAAGATGAAGTTAGGTATATAATTGAACATTTTTCTCTAGATGCAGGCTTTGTAAGAGCTTCTTTAGACGAGGAAGAAAATTCTCGTGTTGAAATTGAAGAAGATCAAACTTTAGTTATAGTTGACTATGCAGTCCAAGAAGCAGATTCTAACGCAACAAATGCTATTTTATATTACACACTACCAATGGGCATTATATTAACTAAAGAGCATGTTGTTACCATTTCAATTAAAGAAAATATAATTTTAAATGAGCTTTCGAGTGGAATGATTAAAAATGTTCATACAAATCTAAAAACAAGATTTATTTTTATAATATTGCTTAGAATTGCAATTAAATTTTTGCAGTTCTTAAAACAAATAGATAAATTGTCTCATATTGTAGAGAAAAACCTTCATAAATCAATGAAAAACAAAGAATTAATACAATTGTTGGATTTGGAAAAATCTCTAGTGTATTTTTCTACTTCACTAAAAGCAAATGAGGTTACTTTAGAAAAAATACTTAGAGGAAGAGTAATTAAATTATATGAGGAAGATCAGGATTTATTAGAAGATGTATTAATAGAAATAAAACAGGCAATAGAAATGTCTGAAATATACTCAAGTATTTTATCTGGTATGATGGATGCCTTTGCTTCAATTATATCAAATAATTTAAATATAGTTATGAAAAGACTTACAATAATAACAATACTTATGGCGGTACCAACTATTGTGTTTAGTTATTATGGTATGAATGTAACCAATCTTCCGATTGCGACCAATTGGTTTCCTATCATAGTAGCAGTTATAATTACATCTATAGTTGCATATGCTATGTTAAAAAAAGATAAATAATCAGGAGGTTTTTTATGGTTGATGTTTGTTTGTTAGGTACAGGCGGAATGATGCCTTTAAAAGACCGCTGGTTAACAAGCTGTTATATAGAGTATAATGGTAAAGGCGTTTTAATAGATTGCGGAGAAGGCACACAAATTGCCTTTACTGAAACTGAATATAGAGCTAGCAAAGTGGAAGTGATTTTATTTACACATTTTCATGCAGATCATATTTCAGGATTGCCTGGATTTTTATTATCATTGGGTAATTATTCAAAAACTACACCTTTGAAAATATATGGTCCAGCTGGAATAAAAGAAGTAGTGGAAAATCTATGTTGCATATGTAGAAAATTACCTTTTGAATTGGAAGTTGTAGAATTAGATTCTTCGATTTCAGGTGTATTTGATTTAAAAGAAATAGGTGAAATGGTTAAATTGAATTATATTCCTTTAAAGCATACATTAACCTGTTTTGGCTATAGTCTAGAATTTTTTAGGAAACCTATATTTAACCCGGAAAAAGCAACTGCATTAAATATACCTAAAACAATGTGGAAAAAGTTGCATTCAGGGGGAAATATTGAATTTGAAGGTGTAACATATACAACTGAGATGGTTGTAGATGGTGAGAGAGACAAAATAAAAATAACATATACAACAGATTCGCTACCTATTTATGAAATATCAGATTTGGCTTATAATTCGGATTTATTTATATGTGAAGGTATGTATGGCGATGATGAAAATATTGATAGCATGAAACAAAAAGGACACATGGTCTTTTCTGATGCTGCGTTTTTAGCGAAAAATGCAGATGTAAAAGAATTATGGTTAACTCATTATAGTCCTGCAATGAAAAATGTTATGCAATACGAAAAACATGTAAAAAAAATATTTCAAAATACTATCATTAGTCGTGACGGCCAAAGCAAAAAAATATGATTTTTGTTTAAAATGTATAGATTTTCAACAAAAAAACGAGTCAATATATCCAATCAAACAAATTTTCCAAAATGTCACATGCAAGGCTTGACAAAATAACAAAAAGGGTATATAATAATATTAACAAATCAGTTGATGTGTTAGATAAATGTATTAAATTTATCACTAATTAGAAGTTTTTCAGTTGTTTTATAGCTCCAAATAAATAGCTTGTTATTTTATATTTTGCCCACGTTTGTTGATGTTAGCAATGCATAAAGGCCAAGATAAGCTTGATTAATTTAAGAGCAAGAATCAAACAGTTAAAACATCAAACATATGGCCTAAGTAGCTTAATTCCAGAGCGTTGTTTAATCAAAGGTGGCGGTGGAAATCCGTCCGTGGTCTAAAAAATAATGAAATACAAGCGAGGTAAATTACAATGTACGAAGACAAAACTTTACAATGTAAAGAATGCGGAGCAGACTTTACATTCACTTCAGGCGAACAAGAATTTTATTCAGAAAAAGGTTTCGAAAATGAACCACAACGTTGCAAATCTTGTCGTACTGCAAGAAAATCATCATCAAAATCCGAAAGAGAAATGTTTGTAGCAACTTGTGCATCATGCGGAAAAGAAGCTAAAGTTCCTTTCAAACCAAGAGAAGATCGCCCTGTATATTGCAGCGAGTGTTTCGCTAATATGAAGGAAGCATAAGAAGCTTATCTAAAGCGTAACCGCAAGGTTACGCTTTTTTTAAGATTAAATTTAGAGGGATGTGAAAAAATGATAAGCATTATGAAAGAAGGTACGCGGTACGAAGCGTTTCAAACTATTACAAAAGAAATAATAAAGCAAATTAACCAAAAAAATTATGCTAAAATTATGGAGATAGTTGATAAAAATAGTTATACACTTCAAGATTTTGCGGAATTTTTTTCTCAAAATGATTCTTATATACCTGACGATCCTTATGAAATTAAGTTAGATTTTGATTATGAAATTTATAGGTTAAATCAAATAGATGAAAATAATTATAATGTACAGTATGATTTAACACATGATGGAGTACTGAATAATTTAATTTTACATATTGGTTTTTCAAAAGTTCAAAATGAAATATTTAATGTTGAACTTCAAAAAATAGAAATAATAAAATAATTATGTTGAGGTGTTTATTATGGCATTTACAGTTACTAAAGAAACAATTATTGGCGATATTCTAGATAAAAGTTATGATGCTGCACCATTTTTTCTAGAAATGGGTATGCATTGTTTAGGTTGTCCTTCTGCAAGAGGAGAGTCAATAGAAGAAGCTTGTATGGTACATGGAGTTGATCCAGACGTTTTAGTTGAAAAATTAAATGAATTTTTTAACATTGAAGGTTAAACAAGTATAATTTTATTTTTGAAAACGTATTTACAAACGTTTTCAAAAATAAAATATAGTAAAAGTAATATTTTTAATATATTTTATTATTATATTTGGCTTGTATTGTGATTTCAATATGTGCCAATTATAATAAAGGGGGTATTTTTATTTCACTAAATTCTAGACTCTTGCTTTGTGCAAGTTTGATTAATCAAAATGCTGTTGTTTGTGATGTAGGAACAGATCATGCTTTTTTGCCTATATATTTAATTGAAAATGGATTATGTAATAAAGTAATTGCTTCGGATATAAACGAGGGACCCCTAGAATCAGCTGCAAAAAATATAGAAAAATCCGGACTACATGAAAAGATTTTTTTAGTTAAGTCAGATGGATTAAAAAAAATAAATAAAGCTGATATTACGGATGTTGTTATAGCAGGTATGGGTAGTGATACTATATGTAAAATTATAGATGAAGCTGAATGGTTAAAACAAGATATAAATATTATTTTACAACCTATGACAAAAGCAAGTAATTTACGAAGATGGCTTTATTCAAAAGGATTTGAAATTGTTCAAGAACGTGCTGTTACAGAAGAACAGCATATATATACTGTTATGAAAGTAAAGTATTGTGGCTATAAAATTCAATTAAATGATATTGCAGAAACAATTGGCAAATTAAAATGCTCGGAAGAAGCTTCAAAGCAATATGTAATTAAACAATTTGAAAGAATAAATAAGGTTATTGCTGGCTTAAGTAAGGCTGGTAGATTAAACGAAGATATAATAAAAAATTCTCTTTTACTTGATAATTTGAAACTTATGATAACTGGTAATCATAAGTTAGTGGTTAAAGATATTTTTGAAGAAATAAATAAAATAGCATCTTTTGAAACGCAGGAAAGTTGGGATAATTCAGGATTAATAGTAGGTGATATGTATAGTGAAGTTACAAGGGTAATGCTTGCATTAGATATTACTAACGAAGTTGTAGAGGAAGCTATAAATAAAAAGGTTGATTTGATTATATCTCATCATCCTGTTATTTTTAAACCTTTAAAATTTTTATCGCATGATAATCCAGCTGTTAAATTAATAAAAAATAACATCAGTGCGATATGTGTACATACTCCTATTGATGTGGCTTCTGAAGGTATAAATGATATTTTATTCAATAAATTAAAAAATAGTTTAGGTTTGCTTGATTTTAAAAAACCTATTGTTTCTTTTGGTAAAGATAACTCAGTAGGTTATGGTAGAGTAGGAATTACAAAGAAAGAATTAACTACTGAAGAAATTGCCAAAAGTTTAAAAGAAATTTTAAATTGCAAAATGGTCAAATACACAAATACAAAAAAACATATAGAGAGTATTGCGTTATGTTCTGGTAGTGGAGGTTCATTTTTTAACGATATAGCAGAACAAGAGGTATCTGTTTATATCACATCTGATGTAAAACATGATGTGTGGATTGAAGCTATGAATAAGGACATTGCATTATTTGATTGTGGACATTTTAGTACAGAAACTATTGTATTAGATTATATCCAAAAAGTTTTATCGGCAAATGTTCCATGTATAGAATTTATAATTGCTGAATCAAACAAAGATAATATAAATTATATGTGCTAGTTTTTTATGCATAACTTTTAAAATAAAAATTATTTAAAATGGCACAGTTTTACTGTGCTATTTTAAATTTAAAAAGGAGTTATTAACATGAGTAATCTAAAATCTTTGCCCATAGTGTAGAAGATTTTAAGGAAATTATAGAAAAAGATTATTATTATGTAGATAAAACTTCATTTATAAAGGAATTAACAATTCGAAAAGGAAAAATCAACTTATATACACGCCCTAGAAGATTTGGAAAAACTTTAAACTTAAGTATGTTACAGTATTACTTTGAAAAAACAGAAGAAGATAATTTCTATTTGTTTAAAGATTTAGATATAGGAAAAAGCAGGAGAGGAATATGCTGAATACATGGGTAAGTATCCAGTTATAGTGCTTTAAATTAATTTTTTTAACTTAAAATATCTATAAAAAGGTTAATATTCAACAACTAAAGGATTTCGCTTTCTGCGGAAAGCAACAAAGGGCGTTGCCCTTTGGAAAACTACGATTTTTTGAAAAAAATCGAGTAAAACTTTAACTTTTTTACTAAGTTGACGACATTGTGCGGTCGCCCTGAACCTTCGGGAGGTATATCTATGCGTTATGGATATGATGGCATAGCTTTTTATGATAAGTCATGTAAGGTTAAAATAGAGGAATAAACAAAATCGAGAGGAGAAACTATAAATAATTATAGTTGATTTAAAATATGGCACTTGATGGAGCTTTTTTATATACAATAAAAAATGAATTAAAAATTCTAATTGATTCAAGAGTTGATAAAATTTATCAACCGTCAAAAGATCAAATTATTATGAATTTAAGAAATCGAAATGGAGTATTTAAATTATTAATTTCAGTTGAAGCAAATAGTGCAAGAATACATATTACTGAAAGTTCAATTGATAATCCAGCATCACCCCCTATGTTCTGTATGCTTATGAGAAAATATTTTAGTGGTGGAAAATTAATAGGCATTCGTCAAATTGGATTAGAAAGAATTTTATTTTTAGATTTTGAATGTATTAATGATTTAGGGGATTTGACTGTAAATACAATTGCATGCGAAATAATGGGCAAACATTCTAATTTGATTTTGATAAATTCGGAAAATAAGGTTATAGACAGTATAAAAAGAATAGATGCATCTATTTCTAGTGAAAGATTAATTTTACCAGGAATAGAATATGAATTACCACCAAGAAAAAAACGATATTCATTTATAGAAGACGATTTTGATATAATAGCAGAACAAATTTTAAATATAAAAGGTATGGATTTATCAAAGGCAATGATACAGGTTTTGGACGGTGTCTCACCATTACTTGCTAGAGAATGGGTTTTTTATACGGGTAAAGGTGCGGATGTAAAAATTAGTGAGTTAAATGAAGAATACTTAAGTAGACTAAAATTTATTTTAAAAATGACTAAAGAAAATGTATTGGAATGTAAATGTAATTTTACTATATTAACGGACAAAGAGGGAATTTTAAAGGATTTTTCTTTTATAAATATAAATCAATATTCGAACTTATTGATTTCAAAAAAAATGTCTTCTGCATGTGAAACTTTAGATTATTTTTATTTTGAAAGAGATAATTCCTTACGATTAAAGCAAAGGGCAAATGATTTATTTAAACTGCTTATTAATACCTCAGAAAGAATAAACAAAAGAATAGTAAATCAAAAAGAAGAATTAGAATTATGTAAAAATAAAGAACAATTTAAATTATATGGAGATTTACTTTCGGCCAATGTTTATAGATTAAAAAAAGGTGATATTAGCATAACTGTAGAGAATTTTTATGAAGATGGAGTTTTGCTAGATATAAAAATAGATAAAAAACTAACACCTTCACAAAATATTCAAAAATATTATAACGATTATAAAAAAGCGAGTAATGCTGAAAATAAGCTGATGGAACAAATAGAAAAGGGTAAAGAGGAGTATAATTATATTGATAGTGTTTTTGATGCTTTAACAAGAGCAAAAACTGAAAATGAAATATATGAATTAAAAATCGAATTAGCAGAACAAGGCTATTTAAAATTAAATAAAATAAAAGGGAAATTACCAAAGGAACAGCCCCCTTTAAAATTTGTTTCAACAGATGGTGATATGATTTTTGTAGGAAGAAATAATAAGCAAAACGATAAATTAACAACTAAAATAGCTAAAAAAACAGATATTTGGTTACATACACAAGGTATAAATGGTGCACATGTAATTATTATTTCTGAACCCAATAAATCGATTTCTAACAAAACTATAGAAGAAGCAGCTGTCATTGCAGCTTACCATAGTAAAGCAAAAGATTCCTCTCAAGTACCTGTAGATTATGTAGAAGTAAAATACGTAAAAAAACCAAATGGTTCAAAACCAGGAATGGTTATTTTTAAAAATAATACTACTGCTTATGTTAATCCCAACAGTGATCTAGTGGAAAGGTTAAGGGCGAGGTAAATGGTGCTTGATAAAATATTTTTCATGAGGGATTGCCTTGAAGTTGCACCAGATTTAGTTGGTAAAGTTTTGGTTAGAGTTTTTGAGAATGGTGATGTTATCAAATTAAGAATAACTGAAACTGAAGCATACAGAGGGGAAGAAGATAAAGCATGTCATGCATCAAAAGGCAGAACCAAAAAGTCAGAGTTGATGTATGCAGAAAGTGGGACAATATATGTTTACTTGTGTTATGGTGTACATTATTTGGTGAACATTATCACGGGAGAAAAAGATAATCCACAAGGAGTATTGATAAGAGCATGTGAAGGTTATAATGGACCTGCAAAGTTAACAAAATATTTAAAAATAGATAGAGAGTTTAATGGATTAAATATTTGTGAAAATAGTTTTTTAAAGATAGAAAATGATAATTTTTTATGTGATATAAAAACAGATAAAAGAGTAGGAATAGATTATGCTGTAGATGAATGGCGTGATAAACCTTGGCGATATATTTTAAAAAATAAAACCTAGTTTTAAAAACTGGGTTTTATTTTTTAAAAGCATGAATTATTTAATTAAACTTATTATTAAATTTGATTAATAGTAGTATAATTTTAAGCATAATATGCAATTGTACAAACTGAAAAAAATCGTATAATTCTATACAGAAAAATAAAAAATGTTAAAAAAATCATGTATATCATATAAATATAAATATTATAAATTAATAATAATAAGTTCGCAATATTTAAGAAGTTTTTCTTAAATTAACTATTGTATCTTTAATAAAAATGTAGTATACTATGATAAAGAAGAGATTAACTACAGACGCTATAATAATATTTACAAAAAAATCGAGGTTGTTATGAAAAAGAATACGATTACAATTAATGAAAAAACTTCAATGTTATTGCTTGCAGGACCTATATTTATAGAAATGCTTTTGGGAATTTTGCTCAACAATGTAGATACGCTTATGTTGAGCAGATACTCACAAACAGCTGTTGGAGCAGTTGGAAATTCAAATCAGATTTTGAATTTATTTATAATTCTTTTTGGGGTTATAGCTGGAGCTACTGGTGTCGTTGTGTCCCAGTATTTAGGTGCTAAACAAATAAAAAAAATGAATCAAATATATACTTTAAGTACAGCTTTTAACCTTATTTTAGGTTTGATTGTAAGTGGAATGTTAATTTTGGCTAAAGATTGGTTTATTAATATAATGAATATTCCTCAAAATATGCGTGAAGATGCAAAAAATTATATTACTTTTGTTGGTGGTTTTCTATTTTTACAAGCTATATACAATGTTATGATTCAAATTTTAAGATGTAATGGCCATACAAAAACAGGAATGTATATTTCGTTGATTGTCAATGTTATTAATATTATTGGAAATTATATGTTTCTATATGGACCACTTAAATATCTAGATTTAGGCGTAAGAGGAGTTGCGATTTCTACTATTTTAGCAAGAACAATAGCTTTAATTATTGCAGTAGTTATTTTCTATAAATTGAAAATTGGTAAAATATCTATTTTATTATTAAAAAAATTTCCATTTGATATACTTGTGAAAATGTTCAAAATAGGAATTCCTTCTTCAGGTGAAAATATGGCATATAGTTTTTATCAAATAATTCTGCTGTCGTTTATAAACAACATGGGCGATGACTCTGTAAATGCAAAGGTATACGCAAATATGCTAATGTCATTTTCAATTGTTTTTGCCTTATCAGTTGCACAAGCTACACAAATAGTGACAGGCCATTTAGTTGGTGCAAAAAAAGAGGACGAAGCATATAAAAGGGTTTGGCGTTCATTAAAATTATGTATACCTGTAAGTATTTTAATTGCAATTTTAAATTGCTTACTTTCACCATTTACTTTAAGTTTTTTTACAGAAAACAAAAATGTTATTTCTCTAGTTCAACAGATTTTAGCAATAAGTATTTTGATGGAAATAGGCAGAACTACCAACCTAGTTGTAATAGGAAGCATGAAGTCGGCAGGTGATTTCCTTTTTCCTGTTTTGATGGGACTATTTTCTATGTGGATAATAGGAATAGGTGTAGGTTATGGCTTTGGTGTTTTTTTCAAAGTAGGAGTTGCAGGGATTTTTCTTGGAACAACAGCTGATGAATGTTTAAGGGGAATTATTATGGTGCTTCGTTGGAAAAAAGGAAGTTGGAGGAATAAAGCGATAGTTTAATTTTTTTCTTATACGTATCCAATAGATAAGATAGTAAAAGTTTTATTTTTATTATCATTTGATAAGTTTATATTAACATTATGATTTTGTATTATGTTATCATTAAATATTTGTTTTGCGATGGGATTTTTCCATCCAAATATACTATAACTGTCTAAAATCATTTTATTTGATTTATCTATTTCTATATTTATTTTTCCATAACTCAAGTCATTATTCACTTCAAACATAATAAATATTTTTTTGCAACAAATTTTAAAGCTTAGGTTTTGTTCGTTTTTATTAAAAACAAAATTATTAAAAGAATGTAATAATTTTAAATTATATAAATCAAATGAAAAGCAAGGATATTCTATTTTAGGTTGTAATAGAATAGTCGAATCTAGTGTGATTTTTATATAATCCAATATTCTGTCAGCGATTAAATCATGTCCTTTTTCATTTGGATGACCATTGTCATAAGAATATTCATCCCATGTTATCATATTTTTTTTAATTGCCTTTTTTAAAAAAATTGGAATACTTATAAGAGGAATTGAGTGATGATTTGCAATTTCCAGCATATATTCCTCAGCACTATGCCCCTCTTTCGTCATTAAGGTTATAATAATAATTTGTGTTTTAGGAGAAAAAACATTTATTTTTCTTATTAAACTTTCAAAATTAGTTGCTCCAATATGATCACCAGTTTCATTTATAGAGTATTCTAAGAAAATTAAATCAGGGAAATTTTCTTTTATATATATTTCAAAATAAAAAAGCCCTATTAAAGATGAAGTGCCACTTAATCCAAAGTTATAGTTTTTAAATTCCTTATTTTCGAATGAGGAATTTAATTTTTTCAAAAGTAGATTTGGATATGAGTTTTCAATAATTTCACCTTTACAATAACCAGCAGTAACTGAGCCACCCAAAAACGTTATATTGATTTTTGTTTTATTAAAGTTATTGATAAGATTTTCATTACTTGCTATGTTTGTCATAAATTTTAAATCTCCTTAAACTATAATCCATGTGCCAGCAGCAACAAGATTTTTTAATATAAGACAATATTGAGATGCGGCTTTAGAAAAATATTCGTTTTTCTTTGATATTATATTTATTTTGCGTGATGCCAAAGGACTATTTATAGGGTAAAAATAAGGATGTTCAAAATGATTTCCAAAACAAATTAAAGTATCTGGTATTATACTCATTCCCAATTCTGAGTTTGTGAAACTAAAGGCAGTCTCTATATTTTTAACTGTTAAATCTGGCTTTTTAGAAATGTTTTTTTCTTTAAAAATAGAATAAATATATTCCTCACAGTATTCACCGCTAGTTGGAGCGATGAGTGGGATATTAAAAAAACAAGATAAATCGGGTGTTTTATTCTTTATAAATTTAATGGTTTTTTTCTTAATATCCATATATGTTAATCTATAATCCTTTAATTCATTATTAATATCATGTGATTTTGGAGTAGCAATATATAATCTTTCTTCTGAAAGTTCTTCACAGTGATATAAAGTATCTTTTACATCCTCAACTGATATAACTAAGTCTATTTCACAATTAGAAAGTGAATTCATCAAGTTATGAATATCATCTTCTAATATTGATATTTTTATACCTGGATATAACTTTTTGAACTCTGAAATACTTTTTGACAATAAACAAGAAGCACGAAAAGAAGATGAACCAATTTTGAGGTTTCCAGTTTTTAAGTTTGCAATATCTGAAATTTTATTCATCATATTATCTTCTAAAAAATGAATTTTCTCAGCAGCATCTATAAATATTTCTCCTTCTTCTGTTAATTTTAGAGGGGAAATACTCCTGTCAAAAATCGTAAAACCTAATTGATTTTCGATTTTTTGAATATATTGACTTAATGATGGTTGTGTAACATGAAGTTTCTTTGCTGCTTTAGAAATACTTTTAAGACCAGCTACTGTAAGAACATATTTTATTTGTAAAGAATTCATAATTCATCTCCTCCATTGTTAATAATATTGCTGTTTTAAAATCAGGAAAAACTAGTGGCGATTATTAAAATTATTTCACTATAAGTAAAATAATAACATATAGTCTTTTGGTTATATATAATATTATAACATAACTATTTGATTATTTAAACAATATGTGTTATTATTAAAGAAAATATTTTATAAGGAGTTACTATTCAGTCGCTAAGTTAAATTAAATTTTAAGATTTTGTAGGAGTTTCGACTCTGTGGAGCCGACTGGGCTTTAAGTTCATCCTGGACCTTCATCAAAATAGCTATGTTTTATAGATATGACTTAATAGTAAATATAAGGAGAAAAAATTATGAAAAAATTAAAAAATAAAATTATTTCTGTACTTTGTGTCGCATTAGTTTCCTCTGCGTCTTGCGTTGATTTACCAGTTAAAAATATTTTGGACATAAAAGCAAGTGCAATTAAAGGAGATATGAATTCCGACTCAAAAATAAACGCTGTTGATTTAGTTATGATGATAAATCATCTTTTATTGGTTAAACCTGAAGTTGAATTTGATTTTTCTGCAGCAGATATAAATGATGACGGGGTTGTCAACATTATAGATGCAGTAATGTTAAAACAAAAAATACTATATGATACTATAGAAGAAGTTTATGTAAGTGCAGAATACGATATGGTAGAGCAAAATGTAAAGTATTTTGGAAGAGCACATTATTATAATGAAGTTTTATGGTTGGCACCTTCTGCTTCTGGTGTGGAATTTGAATTTACAGGGTTTGAATGTAGTCTGACTTTGTTAGGAGATAATATCATTAATTCGGAAAATAGCAGAGCTAGAGTTGGTGTATTTGTAAATGGAGAATTGGTTTTAGATACGATGATTGATAAACCCGAACAAACCTTTAAGGTTTTTGAAAGTACAGAAGCTAAAAGTGCAGTTGTAAAAGTAGTGAAATTTTCTGAATCTGCAAATTCTACATTTGGAATAAAGTCAGCAAATGTAAATGGAACAAAAATAAAGCCGACATCAAACAAAGAATTAAATATTGAATTTATAGGTGATTCTATAACATGTGGTTATGGAGTTGACACAACTAGGGAAAATCCTTTTACAACATCAAAGGAAAATGCATCAAAAACATATGCATATATTACAGCACAAGATTTAAATGCTGATTATAGTTTTGTTTCGTATAGCGGTTATGGCGTAGTATCAGGATATACATCAAATGGCGTTAAAAATTCAACATCACTTGTCATGCCTTATTATAATAAAATAGGAAATTCATACGGAGCTTTTAACTCAACTCTTAAACCTAATACAATAGAATGGGATTTTAACAAAAAAGTATCAGATATTATAGTTATTAATTTAGGTACAAATGATTCTACATATTGCAAAGATGCAGAAAAACGTTTGGAATTTGAAGATGGTTATATTGAAATGTTAAAAAAAATAAGAGAATATAACGGAACATCCAAAATAGTTTGTACTTTAGGAATAATGGGGGCGGATTTATATCCAAACGTTGAAAATGCAGTTAATAGATACAAAACATCAACAGCAGATGAAAATGTGTTTACAATGCAATTTGAAGTTCAACAATACAATGATGGTTATGGTGGAGACTGGCATCCTTCGGAAATTACACATAAAAAAGCAGCTGAAAAGTTAACTGATTTTTTAAAAACAATAATTAATTAGTTATAAAATTATTCTGTATAATTAAATTATTTTATAAATCACAAAAAACAATCTTGATTTTATATTGAGATTGTTTTTTATATTTTTATAATTGATAAATTTATATTAAGTTCGAATAGTATTATAACAAATAGTGAGGGGTGACTTATATGAAAGAACCAATAAAAGTTGACTTAGAACAGTTTTTTGAGTTTAACAGTAGCTTATGTATGATAATTGATGAAAAAGGTGAAATATTAAAAATAAATTCTGCATGGAGAAGTATTTTTGATTATACAGCAAAAGATTTAATAAATAAAAATATTGTTGATTATATTAATCCAGAAGATTTAGAGAATACCATTAAAACTATAGAAAAATTTAGGTATCAAAAAATTTATGAAATGTGCGTAAACAGATTTTTATCTAAAAAAGGCGAATATATATATTTAAAATGGCATTATAAGTTTCATCAAGGATTAATTTATTGTATGGCTAAAAACATAACAAATGAAATAGAAAATGAAAATTTAATTTTAGAAAAAAACGAAAATTTTAAAAATTTTTTTGAAACGCTAGATGATTTAATATTTGTTGCATCTAAAGAAGGCGTTATTTTTCATATAAATACCGCAGTAATAAAAAAGTTGGGATATACAAAAGAAGAAATAATAAAAATGCATGTTTTAGACGTGCATCCTGAAATATATAGAAAAGAAGCTGAAGAGATATTTTCTGATATGTTTAAAGGATTAAAGGATTATTGTCCATTGCCTTTAAAAAGAAAAGATGGCACATTTATGTCTGTTGAAACAAGAGTATGGTTTGGTAAATGGAATGGATTAAGTTGTATATATGGCATATCAAAAGACTTAACAAAGCAACAAGGTGCTTTGGAAAAATTCAATAAATTATTTGAGAACAATCCAGTTTCGATGGCTGTAAATGGATTGATTGATAGGAAGTTTACAGATGTAAATAAAACATTTGTTAAAAAAATAGGATATAATAAAGATGAGATTATTGGTAAGACGGCTTCAGAACTTAATTTGTTTGTAGATAAGGAAAAACAATTAGATGCTTCCACTAAAATCAAAGATATTGGTAAAGTTAATAATGTAGAACTTAGAATAAGAGCAAAAACAGGAGAGATTAAAACAGGATTATTTTCTAGTGAAATTATTGATAATCAAGGAGAAAAAAGTTTACTGACAGTAATGATTGACATAACACAACAAAAGAAATTAGAAAATAAATTAGAAATTCAAAAAAATAAATTAGAAAATATAATTATGGGAACAAATGCCGGGACATGGGAATGGAATATAAAAGAAAATAAAATTGAAGTTAATGAAAAGTGGTATGAATTATTAGGATATTTACCAGAAGAAAGAAATGAAATAACCATAGAGTATTGGAAAAATTTAATTCATCCCCAAGATGTTGGTGGTTTTAAGAAAAACATATTAAAACATTTAAAAAAAGAAACTGAATTTCTTCAACATGAATATAGAGTTAGACATAAATCTAAAGGGTGGATATGGATTTTAGTTAATGGAAAAGTGTCTTTTTGGGATGGCGATAAAGCTGTTACTATTTCAGGTACGCACCAAGATATAAATGAAAAAAAATTAGTAGAAAAAGAGTTAGATCGCCAAGTAAGGCTACAGGAAATCTTGATGAATATTGCTTCAAAATATATAAACATATCATTAAATGAATTCAAGGAATCAATATATACTTCATTGAAACAAATAGGGGAATTTGTAAAGGCAGATAGAGTATATATATTTGATTATGATTGGGATAAAAATATTAGCAATAATACTTTTGAATGGTGTGCTGAGGGTATAGAATCTCAAATTGCTGAATTGCAGAACATCCCTAATGAATTGATTTCAGATTGGGTGAACACACATAAAAAAGGTGCTACAATGTATATAAAAAATATACAAGAACTTCCAGAGGACTCTGGTGTTAGGCAGTTTTTAGAACCTCAAGCTATAAAAAGTGTAATTGCTATACCTATGATGAATGGGGATGAGTGTATTGGGTATATTGGTTTTGATTCGGTAAAAAAGTACACCAAGTATACAGAAGATGAAATTGGTTTGTTAACATTGTTTTCAAATATGATTATAAATGTGAAAAGACGAAAATATTTAGAGGAGAATTTAATAGAACAGAGAAATAAGGCTGAAAGTGCCAATATTGCTAAAAGCCAGTTTCTTGCGAATATGTCACATGAAATAAGAACTCCTATGAATGGAATAATTGGATTTATAGAGTTGCTTTATAAAACAGAATTGACTATTGAACAAAGACAATTTATAAAAGAAGTTAAATCAGCTTCTGAAATGCTGTTATATTTAATAAATGATATTCTTGATTTTTCTAAAATTGAGGCTGGAAAGTTTTCTATTGAAGAAACAAACTTTAAAATAAGAAATACCATAGAAGATGCGGTTTCTATTTTAATGCCAAAAATAATAGAAAAAGAATTGGAACTGGAATTATTAATTAGTTCAAATGTTCCAGAAGAGGTTATTGGAGATCCATCTAGATTGAGACAGGTTTTAAATAATTTAATTGGAAATGCAGTTAAGTTTACAAAGGATGGAGAAATCACAGTAAAAGTTAAGCAAAAAGAAGAATTAGAAGAAAATAAAGTTATAATTGAATTTGAAATATCTGATACCGGAATAGGGATAAGTAAAGAAAGTATGAAAAAACTATTTAAGCCATTTAGCCAAGCGGATGCATCAACAACTAGAAGATTTGGTGGAACAGGATTGGGTTTGGCGATAAGTAGGGAAATAGTTCGTTTAATGGGAGGAAATATTTTAGTTGAAAGTGAGGAGGGAAAAGGCTCTAATTTTAGATTTAGTATAGTACTTAAAAGGGTTGAAGTAAAAAAAGAAAAAAATATTTTTCAGAGAATAGATAAATTAAATATTTTGATAATTAATGAAAAAGAAATATCAAGAAGTGCAATAAAAAATTATTTATTTGGAATTAAGTGCAAAGTATTTGAAGCAGATAATGTAGATAAAGCTTTAAACTTGATAATGGAGAACTCAAATACTGAAAATGAAATAAATATTGCTATAGTTGATTATAACTTACCACTGATAAATGGATATCAATTTTTGAAAACTTTAAAAGATATAGAATTAAGTAAGAAAACAAAATATATCCTTTTAAGTACTTCAGCGGAAAAAGGAGATTGCAAAGAGGCATGTGAATGTGGTTTTTCAGGCTATTTAACAAAGCCAATTAAGAGAGATGAATTACTTAATTGCATGTCAATGGTCTTAGGTTTAAATGATAATGAAGGGAAAGATAAAAAGATAATCACCAAACATACAATAAAAGAAGAAAATAGAATTTTAAAACCAGAAATACTACTTGCAGAAGATAATCAAATGAACAGAAAATTGTTTATTAGTATGATAAATAGACAAAATTTAAATTGTGATATTGCTGAAGACGGAGACGAAGCATATATGGCAGTAAAAAATAAAAATTATGACATAGTATTTATGGATTGTCAAATGCCAAATTTAGATGGTTATGAAGCAACAGAAAAAATAAGAGGATATGAAAAAGAAAAAGGAAGACATACGATAATAGTTGCAATGACTGCACATGTAATGGAAGGTGACAAGGAAAAATGTATAATAGCGGGAATGGATGACTATTTAAGCAAACCTATAAGTATGGACTTATTAATGAAGACTATTGATAAATATACTATGAAAATAAAACCTCAAAATAATTTTGATTTCATATATGAAAATGTTGAAACGTTTATAAATGAAACAGGGATAGACAAAGAAGAGGCTAAGGAGTTTTTTGAAGATTTTAAGGTATATATATTGGACGTAGTAATAAAAATAGAAAGCTTAATAGCATACGAAAATTATTTAGAACTAAAAAAAATTTCTCATCAATTAAAAGGGACTGCCGGAAATTTAAGAATAACAAAAATATATGAGCTTGCACATGAACTAGAGAAATTCGCAGAAAATTCAAGTAAAGAAAATTGTGAAAGAAAATTACAAGAGATAAAAAAATTAATATCTAGTTAAAAAAGTATTGATTTATTTAAGATTTTATGTTATAATGTTTAAGCACTTCGCACGCTTTACTTTTATAGATGGTTCCTTGTTTTCAAGGTAGTTTATAAGCCAAGTTTAGCGGAGGAATTTAAAAACCAATTTATTTATAGGAGGAACTACAATGGGAGTAGTATCAATGAAGCAACTTCTTGAAGCCGGTGTTCATTTCGGACATCAAACAAGAAGATGGAATCCAAAAATGGCACCTTATATTTTTACAGAAAGAAACGGTATTTATATTATCGATTTACAAAAAACTGTAAGAAAATTAGAAGATGCTTATATGTTTGTACGTCAAGTAGCTGAAGAAGGCGGAAACGTTTTATTTGTAGGAACAAAAAAACAAGCTGGAGACTCTATTAAAGAAGAAGCTATCCGTGCAGGAGCTCATTATGTAAATGCTCGTTGGTTGGGCGGCATGATGACAAACTTCAAAACAATCAGAAGAAGAATTGATCGTTTAGAACAATTAAGAAAAATGGAATTAGATGGCACATTTAATTTGTTGCCAAAAAAAGAGGTTATAAAATTAAATCTTGAAATCGAAAAGCTTGAAAAGTTCTTAGGCGGAATTAAAACAATGAACAAATTACCAGGAGCTTTATTCATTGTTGACCCAAGAAAAGAAAGAATTGCTGTAGCAGAAGCTAAAAAATTAAATATTCCTATCGTTGCAATAGTTGATACAAACTGTGATCCAGATGAAATTGACTATGTAATACCAGGAAATGACGATGCTATTAGAGCTGTAAAATTAATTGCTGGTGCTGTTGCAAGTGCAATTATTGAAGGTCGACAAGGTTTCCAAGAAGCAGAAGCTGCTGCAGCTGAAGAAGTAGCAGTTGAAGAAGCAATTGTTGTTGAAGAAACAGCTGAATAATTATATTCATATATTCGAACATAATTTAAAACATTCTTTTGGAGGTTAATATACATGGCAAATATAACAGCTAAAGACGTTGCTAGTCTTCGTGAAAGAACTGGCGTAGGTATAATGGATTGTAAAAAAGCGTTAATAGAAGCAGATGGAGATATGGAACAAGCTATAGTTATTTTACGTGAAAAAGGTTTAGCAACTCAAGCTAAAAAATCAGGTAGAGTAGCTGCAGAGGGTTTAGTTACTTCTGTTGTAGATTATAGCAAAAATGTAGGTGTAGTTTTAGAAGTAAATTCAGAAACTGACTTCGTTGCTAAAAATGAAGAATTTAGAGCTTTTGTTTCAAAAGTTGCACAAACAATTATAGATGAAAATCCAGCAGATGTGGAAGCTTTAAATGCTAAAAAATTGGCTGGTTCTGATGCAACTGTTGCTGAAACATTGCAAGAATTATTCTTGAAAATACGTGAAAATATGCAAATTCGTCGTTTTGTAAGACTTGAAGGTGCACTTGCATCATATGTTCATGGTGACGGTCAATTTGGTGTAATGGTACAAATGGAAACAGATTTAGAACCATCAAATCCAGAATTAATAGCTTGTGGAAAAGATATTTGTTTACAAATTACTTCTATGAACCCACAATATCTAGATAGAGCAGCAGTACCAGCAAATGCAATTGAAGATGAAAAGAAAATAATGCTAGCTCAAATGGCCGAAGATCCAAAAATGGCTGGTAAACCTGAACAAGTTAAAATGAAAATTGTTGAAGGTAAAGTTGGAAAATATTATTCTGAAAATTGCTTGTTAGAACAAGAATTCGTAAAAGATAATGAATTAACTATTGAAAAATATGTTGATAGCATTGCTAAGAAATTAGGTGGTAAAATTAAAGTTGTTCAATTTGTACGTTATGAAAGAGGCGAAGGCATACAAAAGAAAGAAGATAATTTTGCTGACGAAGTAGCGAGCATGATTAAGTAATTATAATTAGTTAAATAAATTATTGAAATCCGATGAAAACATCGGATTTCAATAATTAAAATAAAAAATAAAAATCTTTTTTTAAAAAAGATAAAAAAAGTGTTGACAAGAGCAAATAAATATGGTATGATATTAAAGTTGTGTTTGAGACCAACGAAAAAACAAACGAAAAAGCTTGATTAATTGAATAAAA
>Ga0209373_10000253_pt1 | contig 109323 bp, 107 predicted proteins | sample Higcelweek5metaG_FD_187173 | JGI IMG/M metagenome (GOLD analysis project Ga0209373, IMG submission 187173) | Freshwater pond sediment microbial communities from the University of Edinburgh, under environmental carbon perturbations - High... | ecosystem: Environmental > Aquatic > Freshwater >...
ACCCGTCAACCCCGTCGGCGTTGTAGCGAAGCACGGCATCGCGCAACGCCTGGCGTTCCATCCCGGCCAAACGCGCAGCATCGGCCCGGCTCAACCCATCAAGCGCATTGGCGATGGCATAGGCTCGTGCCGCAGCCCGCCCGCTGCCGCAATGGCGCGCCCAAAGGCGAAGTTCCGAAGAGGTCTTGGCTTCCGATATTTTGAGACGACCGCTCATGGCTCCCCCAGGATCAGGTGGAGCCAGTGAATCACAATGCGCCGATCAGGGGAATCCCAGACGAGTCACTTCGGGCGTCGAGCGGTATAAGTTAGCGCATATGCGCAAAAGCGGGTGTCCATGCTTGGTATGGATTGTCGCGTGTGCGGGGATGACGGGGGCTTTCAGTTGTTCCTTCGCGGATTTGCGGGGAAAACGGCTGCCAATCTTAGCAGGCAATACGGACGCCACGAACGCCCGCCACGGCGGGCCACGGACCACACGGACAAAAACAAAATTTGTCAGCCGGGAGACAGCTTGTGTCCGTGCCGTCCGTGTTGCCGAGAACTGTTGGCGACCTTGTCCCCGCTAATCCGTGATCAACCTCTCAATTCCCCTGGTCGCGGTTGAACTTCCGCAGCAATTCGTTGCCGCGCCGCACCGCTTCGTTCAGGGCGGTGGCGGCGTCCTTGCGCCCGGCCCACACCGCGTCCAGCTCCTCGTCGATGACGTCGCGGATGGGCACGAAATTGCCCAGGCGCACGCCCTTGGAATGCTCGGTGGGGCGGTGCAGGGTGATCTGCTTGATGGCGATCTCGGCATCGGGATTGGCGCCATAAAAGCCCTGGCGCCGCGACAGCGAATAGGCTTCGCGGGTGATGGGCAGATAGCCGGTGCGCTGATGCGACGCCGCCTGGATTTCCGGCTCGGACAGATATTCGAAGAACCGCGCCAGCCCGACATAGTCGCCCTCGGGGTGGCCGTTCATCACCCAGAGGGTGGCGCCGCCGATGATGGAGTTACGCGGCGCCCATTGCACCTCGGGCCAGGTCGGCAGCATGCCGATGCCGATGCGGTCGCCGCCCGGTGCCGCCTTCAGCTCCGCATAGGCGGCCGAGCTGGCGAACATCATGGGGCATTCGCCGCTGGTGAATTTGGACAGCGCCTCGTCGCGGTGGCCGTGCGGCACGAACACCCGGTTGCGGGTCCATTTCGCCAATTGGGCGATGTGGTGGACATGGAACGGGCTGTTGAACTTCAGGTCGATGTCGTAGCCGCCGATGCCGTTCTGCTTGGTGGCGAAGGGCACGTCGTGCCACGCCGACAGATTCTCCAGCTGAATCCACGACTGCCACTGGCTGGTGAAGCCGCAGCGGGCGCCGTTCTGCATCAGCGTCAGCGCCACCTGTTCCAGCTCGGGCCAGGTGCGCGGCGGCACTTCGGGGTCCAGCCCGGCGGCGGCGAAGGCGGCGCGGTCATAGAACAGCACCGGGGTCGAGGAATTGAGCGGCATGGACAGCAGCTTGCCGTCCTGGCTGGAGTAATACAGCGTCACCGCAGGCATATAGGCGCGGTCGTCGAACGGACGGCCCAGCAGCGCCATGACCTGATGCACCGGCCGCACCAGACCCTTGGCCGCCATCATGGTGGCGGTGCCGACCTCGAACACCTGGACGGCGTGCGGCGGTTTGCCGGTCTTGGCGGCGGCCAGGGCGGCGGCCATGGTGTCGGGATAGCTGCCCTTGTACACCGGGACCACCACGAAATCGCTCTGGCGGGCGTTGAAGCCTGCGGCCAGATCATCGATCCAGCGGCCCAGCTTGCCGGGCATGGCATGCCACAGCACCAGTTCGGTGGCGGCCTGGGCGGGCAGGGCCGCCAGCAGCAGCGCGGCCAGGGCGATGACGCGGGTCAGCAGGCTGGGCATGTAGGGAATCCACGGGAATACGCCGATCCCTCTTCAATAGGGCCGGGGGAACGGCGCATCAACAATTGTTTTGTGACAGGATCGGGACTGTCAGGGCGCCTTGCGCAGCAATTTGCGCAACGAAACCATGGCGTCGTCGGAACAGTTGACGGCGTCGGTGCATCCCAGTTTGCTGGCGCAGCGCAGCCGCTCGGCCACCTGGGCCCGCGCCCGCTCATCCGCGTCGGCCATCATGGTCGCTTCCGGCTCGCTTGGCCGAAGACAGCGCGTGTCCGCCGTTGTCATCGGAACCCTTTCTCGTTGGAAATTTTTAGAATGATACTGAACTTTTGTGCGTCTTTCCAGACCCAAGGGTGGTTAGTGTACGATTATATACGCGCTTTAGTGGTGATTTGGCCAAAAAATAGACCGCTCGCCAAGGGGGGGGAGGCGAGCGGTCCGGGAGTTTTGTCTTAGAGAGGGAGGCTGGTCTTCGGGGGAAGACCAACATCTGGCCCTGACTATAGGAATAGCCCGGTCAGATGTCAAAACATTTTAATAGACTCTCTTAGAATGATTTTAGACACCCTTGTCGTCGGCCAGCCCCAGCACACCGTCCAGCATCTCGGCGATCACCTCGCGCTCCAGGTCGCGGGTGATGAACACGATGCGGGTGCGGTGGTCGGAATCGGGCCAGCCCGGCAGCGGCGCGGGCGGGTGGAAGACGTGCTGCACGCCGTGGATGGCCAGCGGTTTGTCGCTTTCGCGGGCGTTGACGATGCCCTTGATGCGCAGCAGGTTCTCGCCGCGCTGGGAAATCAGCAATTCCAGCGCGAAGGCCAGACCCGGCCAGCTGACCGGCTCGTCACGGGTGAAGACGAAGGCCTGGACGCGGGCGTCGTGGCGGTTGATGTCGTGGTGATGATGGCTGTGGTCATCCACGTCGATACCCATCTTGCGGTCGCGCTCGCGCCGCAGATCGGCATAGGCCTCGGCGTTCAGCCATTTGCGCACGTCGGGAATCTTGTCGGCATCGTTGAACAGCCCGGCATCCATGATGTCGGACGGTTCCACCGCGCCGTTCACCACCCGGATGATCCTGGCGCCGGGATTGAGGTTTTGCAGGCGGGCGTGCAGCACCTCGACCGCCGTGAAATCGGCGATGTCGGTCTTGGTCAGCAGGATGCGGTCGGCCACCGCCGCCTGCTTGATCGCCTCTTCGTGGTTGTCCAGGGTGGCGCTGCCGTTGACCGCGTCGATGGTGGTGACGACACCGTCCAGGCGGTAGCGGCTGGACAGCAGCGGGTCGGTCATCAGGGTGTGGATGATGGGCGCCGGGTCGGCCAGACCGGTGGTCTCGATCATCAGCCGGGTGAATTCCGGGATCTCGCCCTTGACCCGCTTCAGGAACAGGTCGCGCATGGCATTGACCATGTCGCCGCGCACGGTGCAGCACAGGCAGCCCGATTGCAGCAGCACGATGTCCTCGGCCACATGCTCGACCAGCAGATGGTCCAGGCCGACGGCGCCGAATTCATTGATCAGCACCGCCGTCTCGCCCATGCCCGGATGGTGCAGCAGGCGGTTGAGAACGGTGGTCTTGCCGCTGCCCAAAAAGCCGGTCAGGACGGTGACGGGAAGGGTGTCGCTCATTTCTTGTACAGCTCCTCGGGCGAAATCTGCACCTGGGCCACCTCCACCAGCCCCTCGGGGCGGGCGGCGGTGTAGAAGCAGGTGCGGCGCCCGGTGTGACAGGCGACGCCGTCCTGGTCGACCTTGACCAGGACGGTGTCGCCGTCGCAATCGATCAGGAAGTCCACCAGACGCTGCTGCTGGCCCGAGGTCTCGCCCTTGCGCCACAGCCCCTTGCGCGAACGGGAATAGTAACAGACCCGCCCGGTCGCCAGGGTCTCGGCCACCGCCTCGCGGTTCATCCACGCCATCATCAGCACCTCGCCGGTGTCGAATTGCTGGGCGATGGCGGGCACCAGCCCGTCGGCGTTGAAGGAGATGGCGGCAAGCGCCTTGGCGGCGTCGGTCATGATGGGGGCTCCGAAAGGGGACTTCTCCCTCTACAGCTCATTTCCGGGACAGGCAAGATGTCAGGCTGTCGGCCATGCGGGTCATCAGCGTGAAGTACTGCTCGGGGCCGGGCGGAATGTCGGCGCCCTGGGGGTCCAGCACGCCTTCGCGGGCGCCCGAGGCATCGGCCAGGGTGCGGACGATCGGCGCCGGGAATTGCGGCTCGCGGAACACGCAGGCGGCGCCCGCCGCCTTCAGCCGGTCGCGTAGCGCCGCCAGCCGCTTGGCCGAGGGCGGGCGGTCGGGATCGACGGTGATGGAGCCCGCCGCCGACAGGCCGTAGCGCTTTTCCACATATTGATAGGCGTCGTGGAACACCACGAACGGTCGGTCGGCCACCGTGGCGAGACGTTCCTTCATCTGGGCGTCCAGGGTTTGCAGGCGGGCGATGGTGTCCTTGGCATTGGCCTGATAGGCGGCGGAATTGGCCGGGTCGATCTCGGCCAGACGGTCGGCGACGGCGGTCACCAGCAGCCGGGCATTGTCGGGGTCCAGCCAGACATGGCCGTCCACCGCGCCGTGATGATGGCCGTGGTGGTCGTGATCCTTGTCGTTGTGACCCTTGTGGTCGTCATGGTCGTCGTCCTCTTCCCACAGGCCGCCCTTGCGGGTCGGCAGCACATGGGCGCCGGGCAGGTCGGCCAGGGCGATGACGTCCAGGCTGCCCTTGCGGTTCTTCAGCGGCTTGGCCAGGAAGGTTTCGTAATTCTCGTCCACCAGCACCACCACGCGGGCGGCCTGGAGCGTACGGGCGTCGGACGGCTTCAGGGCGTAGGTGTGTTCCGACTGGGCGCCGCTGACCACCAGACCCGGCTCGCCCACGCCCTTCATCACCGAGGCGACCAGGGAATGGATAGGCTGAATCGAGGCGACGACCTTGGGCGCTTCGGCGGCGGCGGGCAGGGCGGCCATGCTCAGAATGGCGGCCAGCAACAGGGCGGGGGACTTCCCCATGGGCGGGACTCCGTGGCAAGATGCGAGCTTGAGATGAAATGTTATAATGTAACGTCTTTGCTTTGCCAAGGATTCGCATGCCCTTTCCCGTTGCCGATCACGATCACCATGCCTGCGTCGCCCATGCCATTGAAGCGGCCGAGGCGGAATGCCGCCGCCGCGGTGCCCGCCTGACCGATGTCCGCCGCCGGGTGCTGGAGCTGGTGTGGCAAAGCCATGCCCCGGTGGGGGCCTACGCCCTGCTGGAGACCCTGGGGCGCGAGGGATTCTGCGCCGCGCCGCCCACTGTTTACCGGGCGCTGGACTTCCTGCTGGCCCATGGTCTGATCCACCGCATCGAGCGGCTGAACGCCTTTGCCGGGTGCACGCGGCCCGGCGTGCCCCATGCCGGACAGTTCCTGTTGTGTGAGGAATGCGGAATCGCCGCCGAATTGGATGATCCGACCATCGACGCCGCCATCGCCGCCGCCGCCGCTCGTTTGGGCTTCGCCGTCACCCGCCAGACGGTCGAGGTGGACGGGCTGTGCCCTGATTGCCAGCGCCAGAGGGCAGAGGCATGAGCGAGAACCTGATCTCTGTCGAAGACGTGTCGCTGGCGCGCAGCGGCGCGGCGGTGCTGTCCGGGGTGTCGCTGGCGGTGCGGCCGGGCCGCATCGTCACCATTGTCGGCCCCAACGGCGCCGGTAAATCCACGCTGGTCAAGGTGGCGCTGGGGCTGGTGGCGCCCGATAGCGGCGCGGTGCGGCGGGCAGCGGGGCTGACCATCGGCTATGTGCCGCAAAGCTTGGCGGTGGAAAGCACCCTGCCGCTGTCGGTGCGGCGCTTCCTGGCCATGGCGGCGCCGCGCGCCACGCGGCCCGAGCAAGAGGCGGCGCTGGAGCGGCTGGGGGCCGGGCATGTGCTGGCCCGGCAGGTGGCGGCGCTGTCGGGCGGTGAATTGCAGCGGGTGCTGCTGGCCCGCGCCCTGTTGCGCCGTCCGGCGCTGCTGGCGCTGGACGAGCCGGTGGGCGGCGTCGATATGGCGGGACAGGCCGAGATTTACGACCTGATCGCCGCCTTGGCGCGGGACGAGGGCACCGGCGTGCTGATGGTCAGCCATGACCTGCATGTGGTGATGGCTGCTACCGACGAAGTGGTGTGCCTGAACCGTCATGTCTGCTGCGCCGGTCACCCCGAGGCGGTCAGTCGCCATCCCGAATATCTGGCGCTGTTCGGCACCCGCGTCGCCGCCAGTCTGGCGGTCTATACCCACGTCCACGACCATGAGCATTTGCCGGATGGCTCGGTTGGTGGCCATGTACACGGCCCGGAGGGGCGCCATATACATGGCCCGGAGTGCCGCCATGGATGAGTTTCTCGCCCGTGCTTTGGCCGGGGGCATCGCCCTGGCCCTGGTGGCCGGCCCCTTCGGCTGTTTCGTGGTGTGGCGGCGCATGGCTTATTTCGGCGACACCCTGGCCCATGCCGCCTTGCTGGGCGTGGTGCTGGGGGCGCTGCTGGATGTGGATTTCGGCCTGGGCATCGCCGCTTTGTCGCTGGCGGTGGCGCTGGCGGTGGCGTGGATGCAGCGGCGGCGCGACATCGCGTCCGACACCGTTCTCGGCATCCTGTCGCACGGCGCCCTGGCGGTGGGTTTGGTGGTGCTGGCGCTGATGCAGGATGCCCGTATCAATCTGATGGGCTGGCTGTTGGGCGACATCCTGGCGCTGGATTGGGGCGAGGTGGCGGTGATGTGGGCTGGCGGCGCCGTGCTGCTGGCGGCGTTGGCGCTGGTGTGGCGGCCGTTGGTGGCGATGTCCGTCAACGAGGACCTGGCTGCCGTCGAGGGCCATGCGGTCGAGCGTGCCCGCCTGATCCTGATGGTGCTGGTGGCGCTGGTGGTGGCCGCCGCCATGAAGGTCGTCGGCATCCTGCTGGTCACTGCGTTGCTGGTGATCCCGGCGGCGACGGCCCGGCGTTTCGCCCGCACGCCGGAGCAGATGGCGGGACTTGCCGCCGCCCTGGGGGCGCTGGCGGTGGTTCTGGGCTTGGGCGGATCGTGGCGCTTCGACACGCCGTCGGGACCGTCGGTGGTGGTGGCGGCGCTGGCGCTGTTCCTGCTGTCGCGTGCCGTTCCGAACCGGGGCTGAACCATGTGGCATGACGGCGTGATCGACACCGGCTACACCCACGCCTGTTATCCCGAGCTGGCGCCGGGCCATCTGGCCTTTGCCCTGCTGGCGCGCGGCGTGGCGCCGCCGGTGACGGCGGGGCAGCGCTTCGCCTATGCCGAATTGGGCTGCGGCCAGGGGCTGACCAGCACCATGCTGGCGGCGTTGCATCCTCGGGGGCGCTTCGCCGCCATCGATTTGTTGCCGCGCCACATCGACGGCGCCCGCGCCCTGGCGGCCTCGGCCGGGTTGGGCAACGTGGAGTTCCACTGCGAAAGCTTCGCCGATTTCGCCCGCCGCGACGGCGAGGCCGATCTGGATGTCATCGCCCTGCATGGGGTGTGGACCTGGGTCGATCCCGCCAGCCGCGCCGTGTTGCGCGACATCGTCGCCCGCCGCCTGCGGCAGGGCGGGGCGCTGTATGTCAGTTATAATTGTCTGCCCGGCTGGGGGCCTGACATGCCGGTGCGCGCCCTGCTGCTGGACGCGGTGGAACGGGCCGAGGGCGATCTGCCGCAGCGCATCGAGACGGCGTTGGGCCAGCTTCAGCGCATGGCGACCGAGGGCGGCTATTTCGCCCAGCAGCCCAGCGCCGCCGCCTTGGTGGAAAACCTGCTGTCGAAAAGCGACGGCTATATCGCCCACGAATATCTGAACCATTGGTGGACACCCTTCACCTCGGCACGGGTGGCCGCCGATCTGGCCGGGGCGGGGGTGGAATTCTGTGCCTCGGCCACTTTGTTGGATCATCTGGACCACTGGCAGGTGGCGCCCGCCCACCTGCCGCTGCCGCCGGGCGACGAAACCCTGCGCGACGTGCTGACCTGCCGCCGCTTCCGCCGCGATGTCTTCGTCAAGGCGCCGCGCCGCTTGGATACCGCCGCCCGCCGCGCCGCCTTGTCAGATCTGCGCTTCGCCCTGAACGTACCGCCCGCCGATCTGCCGCAAACGGTGGCGGCGCCGGGCGGCGAGCAGGAATTGCCCCGCGATCTCTATCGCCCGCTGGCCGAGCGTCTGGCGGCGGGGCCGTGCCGTCTGGGCGACCTGCCCGGCGATTTCGACGCGATGGTCGAGGCGCTGCAGGTGCTGACCGGCCTTGGGCTGGCGCTGCCGTCGCAGGAGGCCGGGGACACCGCCGCCTGCCAACGCCTGAACCGCGCCATCCTGGCCGCCAACCGCAATGCCCCGCTGCTGCGGCAATTGGCGGCGCCTGCCTGGGGTGGGGCGGTGGTGGTGGATCTGGTGGACCGCCTGTTCCTGCTGGCCGAAACCGAGGGTGCCGATGGTCCCGCCCTGGCATGGTCGATCCTTTCGGCGCGTGGCAAACGCTTGCGCCGCGGCGGCCGCTGGCTGGACGGTGATGCCGAGAATTTGGCGGAGCTGCGCCGCTTGTACGCCGATTTCCTGGCGGAACGGCACCCGTTGCTGGTGGGCGCGGGCATCGCTTGAGGGCGTGTCCCCAAAGGGGATGTTTATTGACAAGTAGCAACCTTTAAGATTCATATTTCGCCAATATTCACGGATTGGTGATGAAGGCGATGACATCCTCTGACGACCATGGTGTCTCTGCGTCTCCCCCGCCTCGGGATAAAAAGGGCAAGAGCTCTTTTGGTATGGGGGCGCTTGTGGGAGGGGTCTGTATCGCAGGTGCCTATGCGTCGGGTTTGGTTGGTTCCAATGAGCGCTATCCAATGAGGGCAGAATACGAAATCACCGATGCCTGCATACGCGGTTCTGAGGGACGCATTTTTAGAGATGATGCCATTTTAAAAAAAGAATTGTGCTTGTGTGCTCTCGAGCATTCTCAGGCTAAGATTTCTTATGGTGTCTTTAAGAAAAAGCCCGTGGAATTCATGGATGAATTCAGGGTGTCACTTTCAAAATGCAAAAAATGAGGCCAGCCGATACGGCTGGCCTCATTAAATATTATTTTCCAGGCGGATTGTTTCCGCGCCCAGTACCCGATGGTTTCCCCGTGGTGCTGGGGGCGTTGGTGGGGCGAGGGGTGGTGGCTTTTGCCATGGTTGATATTCCTCTTTAAGAGCTCCCGCTTCGTACGAGCGGGAATATGTGTAGGCTAATTCCTGTGCGGGGACATTCCGGGACATGGATGCCAAAGAACTTCAGAAAAAAATAAAAAAAATTCTTCGCGGAATAGGATGGTCGCAAGCGAAATTTGCCGAGTTTCTATTTTATGAAGAGAACGACACGGATAATCGTGACGAGAAGTTGAAGTATGTTGAGGCGTTTAAGAAGCGCCTATCGCGCCAAACAACATCGTGTGAAATTCTTCAAAGAGCTTACGATCTTTTGTGCGAGCAGCGGTCTGCTCGGAATGCTGTAATGGTGAAGTTGAACTATGTTGAGGATTCTTTCCTTGATCCGACCATGCTGGACGAGATGCGGAAGGTCTCTCGGGCCCTGGATGCAGAAGCGGAAAAAAAGCGAGATTTTTCGGAGGATTAAGTTGGTCGCCGTGGGTACGGGCATCGCTTGACGTTTACGTGCGGGCTCCTATCTGTAACGGACCCAATTACAAAGGAACCCGTCATGAGCCAGACCATGAAAGCCGTCCGGATCCATTCCTGGGGCGGTCCCGAGGTGATGCTGCTGGAGGACGCGCCGTTGCCGGTTCTGGCCGAGGGCGATGTGCTGGTACGGGTGGTGGCGGCGGCCATCAATCCGGTGGATTGGAAAATCCGCGAGGGTTACCTCAGGGACATGCTGCCGCACCGCCTGCCGCTGACCCTCGGCTGGGACGTGTCGGGCGTGGTGGCGGCGGTGGGGCCGGGTGTCAGCGGCTTCCAGGTGGGCGACGCGGTCTATTCCCGCCCCGATATTTCCCGTGACGGCGCCTATGCCGAATACATCGCCGTGCGCGCCAATGAACTGGCGCCCAAACCCGCCAGCCTGGATCACGCCCATGCCGCCGCCGTGCCGCTGGCGGCGCTGACCGCGTGGCAGGCGCTGTTCGAGAATGCCGATCTGCAAGCCGGGCAAAGCGTGCTGATCCACGCGGCGGCGGGCGGTGTCGGCACCTATGCCGTGCAATTGGCCAAGGGACGCGGCGCCCGTGTCATCGCCACCGCCTCGGCGGCCAACCACGATTATCTGCGCGCTTTGGGCGCCGATCAGGTGATCGATTACCGCAACCAGCGCTTCGAGGAAGCTGGGCCGGTGGACGTGGTGTTCGACACCGTGGGCGGCGAGACCCAGGAACGCTCGTGGTCGTTGGTCAAGCCGGGCGGCGCCCTGGTCTCCATCGCCGCGCCGCCGTCCGAGGATGCGGGGCGCAAGGCCAAGGCCCGCGCGCTGTTCACCTTTGTCCAGCCCAACGCGCCGCAATTGCGCGAGATCGCCGCGCTGATCGACGGTGGAAAGGTCAAGGTGACGGTCGAGGCCCGCTATCCGCTGGCGGATGCGGTCGAGGCGCTGGAACGGGTGCGCCAGGGCCACACCCGCGGCAAGATCGTGCTGGAGGTGGCGGCGGGTTAATCCCGCCCGATCACCGCATCGCCGATGATGCGGAATTCGTCCACCAGCAGATCGGCGCCCAATTCGGCGGCCGGGGTGCGGGAATAGCCGAAGCCGACCACGATGCACGGCAATCCCGCACCCTTGGCCGCCAGCACGTCGTTGATGGAATCGCCGACGAACACCGCGTCGTCACGGCCCACACCCAGGCGGTCCAGGGTGGTGGTGACGTGCACCGGATTGGGCTTCAGCGCCGGGGTGTCGTCGCCGCCCACCACCACCGCGAAATACTGATCGATGTCCAGGGCGCGCAGGATTTCGCGGGTGGCGGCGGTGGGTTTGTTGGTGCACACCGCCAGCGCCACGCCGTGTGCCTTCAGCCGGATCAGCGTGTCCACCACCTGCGGGAACGGGCGGGTCAGCACGGTGGCGTTGGCTTCGTAGAATTCCAGGAACCGCGCCAGGATGGGGGCGGTCTCGCCCGGCAGGCCGCCGCGCGCGGCAAAGGCGCGCTCCACCAGAGTGTGGGCACCATCGCCGACCATGGGGCCGACCTCGGCCTCGGTCACCGGGGTGCGGCCGTGCTCGGCCAGGATGAAATTGACCGCCACCGTCAGATCGGGAAGCGAGTGTATCAAGGTGCCGTCAAGGTCGAACAGAACGGCGCGCTTGGCCTGATGCATTGAAACCATCCGCAACAAAGATTGACTGGCTCGGTCGTCGCCTTTGTGGCACCTTCCCGCCGCTACCGCAACCGCTTGGGTATGACCTTTCGGCATGGCCACTTCTCAGCTCGCGATCATCGTTCTCGCTGCCGGCATGGGCACCCGCATGAAATCCAGCCTGCCCAAGGTGATGCACCCCTTGGCGGGGCGTCCCATGGTCAGCCATCTGATGGACACCATCTCGGGGTTGAGCCCCGACCGCGTGGTGGTGGTGGTCGGCCCCGGCATGGAACAGGTGGCCGACGCCGTCGCCCCGGCCAAGACCGTGGTGCAGACCGAGCGTCTGGGCACCGGCCACGCGGTGATGCGGGCCCGCGACCTACTGGCCGATTTCACCGGCGACGTGCTGGTGCTGTACGGCGATACTCCGCTGATCACCCGCGACACGCTGGAGCGCATGCTGGCTGAACGTCGCGGCGCCAAGGATCCGGCGGTGGTGGTCCTGGGGTTCAAGCCGCTGGACCCCGGCCATTACGGCCGTCTGGTGGTCGGCGCCGAGGGCCTCAAGGCCATCGTCGAGTGGAAGGACGCCAACGACGACCAGCGCGAGATTCCGCTGTGCAATTCCGGCGTCATGGCCATCGACGGCAAGCGCCTGTGGGATTTGGCCGGGCGCATCGGCAACGACAATGCCAAGGGCGAATATTATCTGACCGATCTGGTCGGGCTGGCCCGCGGTGATGGCGCCACCTGTTCGTTCGTGCTGGGTGACGAACAGGAATTGCTGGGCGTCAACGCCCGCACCGAACTGGCGACGGCGGAAGCCATCGCCCAGGCCCGTCTGCGTCAGCGCGCCATGGAAAACGGCGCCACCCTGATCGATCCGGCCAGCGTGTGGTTCGCCTGGGACACCGTGCTGGGCCGCGACGTGGTGGTGTGGCCGCATGTGGTGTTCGGCCCCGGCGTCACCGTCGGCGACGGCGTCACCATCAAGGGCTTCTGCCATTTCGAGCAATGCTCCCTCGGCAACGGCGCCGAGGTTGGCCCCTATGCCCGCCTGCGCCCCGGCGCCGAGGTCGGCGACAAGTGCCATGTGGGCAATTTCGTCGAGATCAAGAAGGCGGTGCTGGAAGAAGGCGCCAAGGTCAATCACCTGACCTATGTGGGCGATGCGCGCGTCGGCGCGGGCGCCAACGTGGGCGCGGGCACCATCACCTGCAATTACGACGGCTTCGACAAGTCGTTCACTGATATCGGGCCGGGCGCCTTCATCGGCTCCAACTCGTCGCTGGTGGCGCCGGTCAAGATCGGTGCCGGTGCCATCGTCGGCGCCGGGTCGGTGGTGACCCGTGACGTCAGTGACGGCGCGCTGGCGGTGACCCGCGCCAACCAGATGGAACTGTCCGGCTGGGCCGACCGTTTCCGCGAGAAGAAGCGGACCGACAAGTCCAACGGCAAGTAACGGGAGCATACGCGCATGTGCGGCATCGTCGGCATCATCGGCAAGGGCGAGGTCGCTCCTTCGCTGGTCGAAGGATTGCGTCGTCTGGAATATCGCGGCTATGATTCGGCCGGTATCGCCACCCTGGTGAACGGCCGGGTCGAGCGCCGCCGCGCCGAAGGCAAGCTGGCGAACCTTGAGACTCTGCTGAAGACCCAGCCGCTGCCCGGCCATATCGGCATCGGTCACACCCGCTGGGCCACCCACGGCGTGCCCAACGAGCGTAATGCCCATCCGCACGCCACCGCCCGCGTCGCCGTGGTGCATAACGGCATCATCGAGAATTATTCCGAGCTGAAGGCCGAGCTGACCGCCGCCGGGCAGGTGTTCGAAAGCGACACCGACACCGAGGTGGTGGCGCAGTTGATCGACTATCACCTGCAAAAGGGCCTGTCGCCGCAGGATGCCACCGCCGCGTCGCTGAAGCGCCTGCACGGTGCTTTCGCGCTGGGCATCATCTTCGCCGGGCATGACGATCTGCTGATCGCCGCGCGCGAGGGCAGCCCGCTGGCGCTGGGCTATGGCAATGGCGAGATGTTCCTGGGCTCCGACGCCCTGGCACTGGCGCCGCTGACCCAGAAGATCAGCTATCTGGCCGACGGCGATTGGGCGGTGATCCGTCCCGATTCGGTTCAGGTCTATGGCCGCGACGGCCAGCCGGTCCAGCGCGAGGTGCGTCTGACGCAATTGTCGGGCGCGCTGATCGGCAAGGGCCAGCACCGCCATTACATGGTGAAGGAAATCTTCGAACAGCCGCAGGTGCTGGGCGATACCCTGAACACCATGCTGAACCCGGCCACCCGCACCCTGACCATGCCCGCCATGCCGTTCGATCTGGCGGGTATCGACAAGGTGACCATCGTCGCCTGCGGCACCTCGTTCTATGCGGGCATGGTGGCGCGCTATTGGATCGAGAAGCTGGCCCGTGTCGCGGTCGAGGTGGAGATCGCCTCGGAATTCCGCTACCGCGAGCCGGTGCTGGCGCCGGGTGGTCTGGCCATCTTCATCTCGCAATCGGGCGAAACCGCCGACACCCTGGCGGCGCTGCGCTATTGCAAGGCCCACGGCCAGCACACCCTGGCGCTGGTCAACGTGGCGGAAAGCACCATCGCCCGCGAATCCGAAATGGCGCTGCTGTCCCAGGCCGGCCCCGAGATCGGCGTCGCCTCGACCAAGGCCTTCACCACCCAATTGGTGGTCATGGCCGCCCTGGCTGTGTCGCTGGCCCGCGCCAAGGGCAAGCTGGACGCGGGCGAAGAGGCCCGGCTGTCCCAGGCTTTGGCGGAAATCCCCGCCAACGTCTCGGCCGTGCTGCGCCAGGAACATTGCATCCGCGAGATCGCCGAAACCATCGCCCAGGCCCGCGACGTCATCTATCTGGGCCGTGGCACCGGCTATCCTATCGCCCTGGAGGGCGCGCTGAAGCTCAAGGAAGTCAGCTACATCCACGCCGAGGGCTATGCCTCGGGCGAATTGAAGCACGGCCCCATCGCGCTGATCGACGACCATGTGCCGATCATCGTGGTCTGCCCCACCGACGATCTGTACGAAAAGACCGCGTCCAACGTCCAGGAAGTGGTGGCGCGCGGCGGCAAGGTGGTGTTCCTGTCGGACAAGGACGGCATCGACCGCCTGGCCGCCAAGGCACTGGCAACCATCGAACTGCCCCAGGTCGATGCCTTCGTCGCCCCGATCCTTTACGCCATCCCGGTACAATTGCTGGCCTACCACGTCGCCATCGCCAAGGGCACCGACGTGGATCAGCCCCGTAACCTCGCCAAATCGGTGACGGTGGAATAGGTTTAAATTCCTAATTTAGGAAATTGTGCGGTGACGAAATAGTTTCATACTCGACGAAATAGTCTCATACTGGACGAAATAGTTTCATACTGAATCCCCTTGTCCTGAGGCTCTCCACGGGCGTAGGCTTTCCCGTGGATGGGCCGACAGGCCAGAGGTGCGCCCATGGCGCGACGGAAATATTCCGTGGATGAGGCGTTGATCGCCCGCTACCTGAAGGAAGGTCGCGGGACAGGCCTCGGCGCCGATTACAAACCTTGGCTGAAGATTTCCGACGTCCCCTCCTTGGGCCGCTCGCATCGCTTGCGGGGCATCAAGACCGGCCGGGTTCATCATTTCCTTTCCGACATCGAGGTCAGTCTTTTCTACCTGCTCGACTGGCACGATGCGGTCGTCGATATCCGCGAGCAATTTCCGCTGGATCGTGAAGAAACCCAAGCCATCGCCGAGCGAGCGGGAATCCGCTATCCGGTCGATAGCCGCACGCGGGTGCCGCTGGTCCAAACCACGGATTTCCTGGTGGACTATGTCGTGGCTGGCGAGCATCGGCGCATGGCCTATGCGGTCAAACCCGTCGAGGCATTGGCTGAGACGCGCAAGGCCGAGTTGCTGGAACTTGAGCGGCTGTATTGGCTGGCGCGGGGCGTTCCCTGGGGCATCGTGACCCGCGAGGAAATTCCCAAGGCTCTGGCCGGGAACATCGCCTGGGTTCACAACTACGTCTATGTGGACGATCTCAGACAGCCACGCCCTGGTTATTACGCTGAAAAAGCCGCTCTGGTCCTGAACGAGATCGCGTCATGGCGTGGTGTCTCGCTGAAACAGGCCTGTCAGGCGCTGGATGATCGTCTGGCCATGCCGCCGGGAACGGCGCTGTTGCTGGTGCGCCACCTGATCGCCTGCAAGCGCCTGCTCTGCGACATGTCGGTACCGTTGGGCGAAGCCTCGCCGGTGGAAAGCTTCCGTGCCGCGTCGCCGGCATCCCAACTGGGGAGGCTGGGATGACCGAGTTGCTGACCAACCAATTGGTCGAGATCAAGTCGGAAGGCATCATCTTCCGCGTCCTGTGGGTCGATCCGCTGGGGCGGGGATATTACGTCATCGATGTGCGCTCCATGGCCGCGTTCCCCGAGTTTCGTGCGGCATTGGAACTCCAGGAACTGATGGTGCACGACGAGGCCGCCCTTTTCCCCGAAGACCAGTGGTTGGCGCCGCTCGTGGATGCGGGATTGCCCGATAGCCACAAGGAAAGGCGGGACCGGGCCTGGGAACTGATCCAGCCTCTGGCTCTGAACGTGCCGGACATCTTCAAGCCCAGGGTGCGCGGCGAAGCCGTCGCCGCTCTGGTCGATGCTGGAAAAGCCACCAAACAGACCGTGTATCGGCTGTTGCGGCGCTATTGGCAGCGGGGAATGGTGCCCAATGCCTTGCTGCCCGATTACACCCGAAGTGGTGCCCGTGGCTGTGAGAAGAGCATTTCCCCGAACCGGCGGCGGAGTGGGGCCGAAGGCAATACCTTCAGCGCCGTGATCGATGCCGATACCCGGCAGCTCTTCCTGTCTTCGATCATGGCCTTCAAACGCAACAAGCGGCTCGATTTGCGGGCGTGCCATGAGAAAATCGTCAAGGATCATTATTCCGAGCGGGTTCTGAACGAGCGCACCGGCCGATTGGAATACGTGGCCCGGCCGCCATATCCGACCCTGCGGCAGTTCCGTTATTGGTACGAAAAAGACAACGACATCTTCCACAACGAACGCATCCGCCGGACACCCCGCGTCTACGACAAGGACATGCGGGCCATCCTTGGTTCGTCCACGGCGGAAACCGTCGGTCCCGGCTTCCGCTACCAGATCGATGCCACCATTGGCGACGTCTACCTGGTGTCCCGCTTCGACCCCAACAAAATCGTTGGCCGCCCGGTGGTCTACATCGTCATCGACGTGTTCAGCCGGATGATCACCGGACTCTACATCGGCCTGGAAGGGCCGTCCTGGGTGGGGGCGATGATGGCCTTGGCCAATGCCGCCGAGCCCAAGGTCGAGTACTGCCGCCGCTTCGGGATCGAGATCGAGGAAGCCGACTGGCCGTGCGACGCCATGCCCGACCGGTTGCTCGGCGACCGTGGCGAAATGGCCGGGGCCATGGTGGAAACGCTGATCAAGACCTTGCGGGTCAACGTGGAAAACGCCGCCCCGTACCGGGCGGACTGGAAGGGGATCGTTGAGCAGCGCTTCAACATGATTCCGGCGAAGTTCAAAGCCTATGTTCCTGGCTATGTCGCCCCCGACTTTGGTGAACGCGGCGCACGCGATTACCGGCTGGACGGTAAGCTGAATCTGGCCGATTTCACGGAAATCTTCATCCGCTGCGTCCTCTATTACAACAACCATCACGTCCTGAAGGACTACCGGCGAACCCCGGAAATGATCGCCGATGAGGCCCCACCCGTGCCCATCGAGTTGTGGCACTGGGGCATCGTCAATCGCAGCGGTTTCCTGCGGTCCTTCCCATCCGAGACGGTCCGGCTGGCCCTGATGCCCAGTGACGACGCCACGGTGACGGCCAAGGGAATTCGCTTCTGGGGTTGCTTCTACAGCTGCGCCAAGGCGCTGGAGGAGCATTGGTTCGAACGAGCCCGCCAGAAGGGCAATTGGAAAGTTCGCGTGTCCTACGATCCTCGTCTGATGGACGACATCTACGTGCAGGAAGAGGGGGAGCGCGTTCGCTTCGTGCCCTGCGCGCTTACGGACGCAAGCGCCGATTATCGCGGCAAATCCCTGTGGGAAATTGACCAGTTGCGCAAGGAAGACCGCCGTCAGGTGGCGGCCAGCCACCCCAATCAACTGAGCGGTCAGTTCAGCCTTAATGACGCCATTCAAGAGGTAATTGACAGGGCGGAGAAGAAGGCTGACGCGGCGCGGTCCTTCAACACCGAGAGCGACGGCCAGCGCACCAAGGGCGTTCGCAAAAACCGAGCAGCGGAAAAGGCGGCAAATCGACCGGAAGAAGCCTTCCGCTTTGCCAAGCCGGAACAGCCGTCGGCCACGGTGCTGCCGTTCCCAGGAAACCGGGCCGACGACACCAGCGAACCCGACATTACCGAGATCCTGCGCAGCCTGGGGGAGGATGGCGATGACGATAAATGAGCCCCAGGATCAGCAGTTGCCCGAATACAGCGGCAACCCTTTCATCGCCAGTCTGCCGCCGATTCTGTCCATGGCCGAGGCGTTGAAGGCGCTCAACGCGCCACCGGCATTTCATGAACGGGAGCGCAGCTTTCCCGATGAATTGCGGGTGCACTGCATTCAACGCCTGAACAACTATTTCCTGCCGCTGGAGCAGCATCTTGGGCTGGAAATGGCGCTGTCCGTTCTGATCCGGCAGGGCTATGTCAGCCGAAACCCGTTAGATAAGACGTATTTTCAGCGCCTTCAGGACGGCCATGATCGGATCGTCCACAAGGATTTGCTCTTGGGGCAGCAACGATCGCCTTCAACGGCCTCCAGTATGGCCTTGGTTGGCTGTTCTGGCATGGGCAAGAGCAGGACGGTGGAGCGCCTCCTGAACCTTTACCCGAAGATTATTTACCACGAGGAGCCGTACAGCTTTTACCAGATCGTCTGGCTGAAGCTTGATTGTCCGCTCCAGGGGTCGCCAAAGCAGCTGTGCATCAGCTTCTTCCAGGCCATCGATGACCTGTTGGGAACCAATTACATTCGGGACTATGCCGGGCCGCGCCGAGGCTTGGACGAAATGATCCGCAACATGTTCCACGTCGCCAACCTCCATGCCATCGGCGTGCTGGTCATCGACGAAATCCAGCATCTCAATCAGACCCGTGGTGTCGGTCCGGACGTCCTGCTGAATTTCCTGGTTACGCTGGTCAACACCATCGGCATTCCCGTGCTGGTCGTGGGTACGCATGGTGCGATGTCCGTCCTACAGGGAAATTTCCGCCAGGCACGCCGGGCCAGCGGCGTTGGCGGCCAGGTTTGGGACAATTTAAAACCCGACCGCACCTGGGACCACTTCGTCGAAACCATGTGGCGTTATCAATGGACCCAGGAAGTCACGCCTCTGACCGACGATCTGCGGCAGGTCCTGTACGAAGAAAGCCAGGGCATCATCGACGTGGTGGTGAAGCTTTTCATGTTGGCCCAGTTGCGCGCCATTCGCCTGCGGGCCGTGCGGCGGCGCCCCGAGCGCCTTGACCGCGAGCTATTGCTTCAAGTGGTGGCGCAGGATTTCAAGCTGATCGCCCCCATGCTCAATGCCTTGAAGCGCGGTGACGAGCGGGCGTTGGCAAAATACGACGACCTGCGGCCGCTCCAGAAACACGTCCAACAGGTGTTTGCGGATTACGCACCGCCCATGCCTGTTCGCGAGGAACCGCCAGCGCCAGAGGCGCCCAAAGTCTCGCCCCGCCAGGCCCTGGCCGCCATGGGCATCGCCGACGACCTCGTTGAAGTCCTGTTGGCCCGCGCACAACAGGATGGCGCTGACGAATTCGACCTCCTGGGGGCGGCCTTGGCGCAGTTCCAGGCCGGGAAGAAGAAGGCGGTCACGCCGAAACGCACGAAGACGAGCAAGCCGGAAGTCGATCCCCATTCCGTCCACGGCATCGTGCAAGCCAGTCTCGCCATCGAACGTTCCCCCTATGAAGCGTTGAAGGCGGCTGGGTACGTGCGCGACCCGCTCCAGGACTTGGCCGGATAGGTGCGGCCATGCTGCCCTATTTCCCGCCCGCCTATCCCGACGAGTTGCTGTACAGCCTTCTTGCGCGCTTTTATCGCCATGTGGGTGAGACCAGCCCCAAGCGGACGCTGGATGTGCTGTTCGGCAATCGCTCGGTGCGGGCGGGCGTACTGCTCCAGGGACATCTCCTGGCATTGAGCGAAGAACTGCCGCCGCATCGAGGACTGACGCCTGAACGTCTGCTGGCGGATTTCACCCTGTACCCATATCTGACAGCCTTCCAGCCCGAGAACGTGCGGCGGGCGGTCCGCGACGCCCTATTCCTCGGTCATGCCGAATGGGTCACAGTGCGGCTTGGTCTGGCCGCCAGTCGGGTGCAGGGGGCAACGGTCTTGCGCTATTGCCCCGCCTGCCGCTCCGACATGCTGGTCCGGTACGGCGAACTGTACTGGCGCCGGGACCACCAGCTTCCCGGTGTCGCGGTTTGTCCTGAACATGGTGTGCGCCTGCGGGACAGCACTGTTTGTCCGGGCACCATCGGGCAGCACAACTTCGTCGCGGCTGACGAGGATAACTGCCCCAAGGTGTCGTCGCACGCCCAGGATGACGCCTCGATCCCATGGGCGGTGGCGAAACGCTGCGCTCAGTTTTTGCGGTCACCGCCCGCGCCAATGCCGCTCCGCGAATGGGGTATGCACTATCACCACGAACTGCGCCAACGTGGGTTCGGCAAAGGGGCTGCCGCCCATTGATTTCAAGCATCTGGAGCGAGCCGAGGATTATGTCGGCGAAACCGCCTGGTTGGCCGCCGTCGTGCGCCGGATCGCCGTCCTGCGCCCGCACATCCAGATTTCCATGTCCCATTTCTTTCTGAAGAAGGGGCGTGAGTTTTCCGAGACCGGTCGTGGCCGCCGGGCCTGCCTGGTTGCTCTGTTCCAGTTCCCCGACCGACCGCCGGCGGTCCTTATCGACGTGGACCACACCGGCCTGCGTGGATTGGCCGCCATGATGTTGCGCTACACCGCCGAGTGCCCGTTCGCGGAGATGGAGGGCCACATCAAAACCCTGCTCGACGCCCTCGTGGATAACAGCGGGAAATGGGACCGCAAGGCCGAGGCCGATCTCCCGTCGTTCGTCACCTGCAGACGCCAGAAGAAGGTGTTGCGACGGCAGGGAGACCGCACCCCAGAAGAGATGCTGAATGTATGGACGGAGCGGATCCTCGATCGTTTGGCGGCGGCTTAGGTGGCCGCATGGGGGGCTAACCGACCCGTAATCCCCTCCGACGGCCTAGAGGGGATGATCACGGGCCGGGTACAGCGTCATTTTCTCACGTCGTTTTTCTGGGCTTCCCGCTTTCGCCCACCCTTGCCACATGGCAAGACGCGAATTAAACCTGGTGCTCTCGCGCTTACCGATCTAAAGTCGAAAAAAGCATCAAGGCTACGAAAAGGGCGGGGATCGTGGATAAGAACGGCACCAGCACCATGCCAACTTACATCGACCTATTTGCGGGCTGCGGCGGCCTAAGCCTTGGTCTTCATCGGGCTGGTTGGCGGGGGCTTTTTGCCGTTGAGAAGGACGAATTTGCCTTTGCCACGTTGCGAGCCAATTTCCTCTGTGAGGGCGCACGATATCCATTCGCTTGGCCGGATTGGCTCGAAAAGCGGCCCTGGACGGTTGAGGGGCTTCTTTCGGAACATCGCGATCGCTTGCTTGCTCTCAAGGGGAAGATTGATTTGTTGGCGGGAGGACCGCCATGCCAAGGTTTCTCGAGTGCAGGTCGCCGACGCGCTGATGACCCGCGCAACGCTTTGGTGGAGCAATACCTTGCATTCGTCGATTTACTTGAGCCGCGCGCGCTCTTGTTAGAAAATGTGCGAGGCTTCACGCTTGATTTCAAGGCGCGTGGGGGGCAGTTCTCCGCAAAACGTGAAAATGTGGCCACGCAACTTATCCGCCGCCTCTCTGAGAGCTATAGCGTGCAATCAACGATTCTCCATGCCTGTGACTATGGCGTTCCACAGAACAGGCCGCGGTTTATCTTGATTGCGACGCGCAAAGATTCCGGGCTGGCCGATGGCGCATTAGATGATCTGCATCTCAGCAGAGCGATGGTCTTGCAGAAGTATGGCCTTCGCGAAACGAACTCCGCGTCGGATGCGATTTCCGATTTGGAGGTAGCGTTCAATGAGCTAATCGCTTGCCCGGATAGTCGCGGGTTTGAGGCTATAGGCTATCGTGGTCCTAAGACAGCCTATCAACGAGCAATGCGAGACGGATTCGTGGGGGGGCCCTCGGACACGCGGCTTGCAAAGCACACACCTGCTATCAGAGAGCGTTTTGCTAATATAATCCAAATGTGTAAGGATGAGGGACGATCAACCAGACAACTGACCCGCGAAATGCGCGCGCGGCTCGGGATAAGGAAGATGGCCACCCGGGTCCTGGACCCAAGGCTGCCCTCTCCGACGGTGACAAGCATGCCCGATGATCTTCTTCACTATTCGGAACCAAGGACTCTAACCGTACGGGAAAATGCCCGCCTTCAAACCTTTCCCGACTGGTTCGTATTTTGCGGAAAGTATACGACAGGTGGGCACCTGCGAAGAATTCAGGTGCCCCGTTTTACCCAGGTTGCAAATGCGGTTCCCCCGCTCCTTGCCGAGATATTGGGCGAAAAATTACTGCGGCACTGCTTCCGGCTTACTGAGCGGTCTGTAGGGTAGTTTTGGTCGTGGCGGCGGTTGCGGTCTGGACGGCTTCAACCACCTGGGCTTCAACGGCTGCAATTTGCTCTGCCAGCGCCCCTTCGCCCGAAGTGTTTGCAAGTTCGCTAAGGAGCGTCAACAGGCCGCGGAGGTTGTCAGAATGCTTGAGCAATCGAAGCCGCAGCGCCTTCATGGATTCGTGGTCTAACGGTTGTTCGCGCCCTTCAAGGACGAGCTTTCCGTCCTTGAGTTCCGCTTTCCGGTGGGCGAAGTCATTCCGCGGAGTGATTACATCGTCGTGGTAGCTACCCAAACCCTCTACAAGATGTGGTTCGGTTAGGCAGCCAGCGAGCTTAACAACCTCCTTTTGGAGGACCTGTAGGCGCAACGCGGCGCCGAAAGAGGGTTCTCTCAGTAGTTTCGCGACTTTGGCTTTCGCGCCCATGGCTTCAACCTCGTCCGCCTTCTTTCGAAGGGACTTGGCGACCTGCGCCGCAACATCTGCGGCAAACTCAGCGCCATTGTCGGAGTAAGCAACTCTCTGAACAAGCTCAAGGCAGGCAATCATGCCCTGATCAAGATCGCTAGTCGCAGCCATCACGATCCCGCGCATGTGGTTTAAATCCAGGATCCTACGGAGTTGGCCATGGATAATGCCATTGGCGCGATCGCTAAGATGCTCTCTGTTGCAGCAAAAAATGCCATCTATTCCCTTGTCAAAAATGAGTTTACGCAGGGTTGAGGCATTTTCAGAGCTGTAGAAGATCACGTCTGTGTCTCGGAATGACTGTCGAAGCTTTCTCGATAGTTCTGCTCCGTTGTACTCTCCGCCCAATTTCCAATCCATCAGCACCAAATCGATGTCGTTTTGTTGTGGGAGATCGGCCATTGGGTCGGCGACGTCTGCCGTGATGATCCTTAAGTCGACCCTCGGTTCGAACCCAAGGCGGGAGATAATACCCTGCACGCGGTCTACGAATGGGCGGATGGCTTGGGGTTGGTCATCAAACCAAAGGATGCGGTACTCCAGTTGCATGTCTTACCCCCTGATGCGAATTGTGAAGCGCGCGCCGCGCGGACACTCCTCGGGCGTGATTGAGCCACCAAGGTCGTCCAAGATCTGCGCAACATGGTACAGGCCCAACCCAGAGCCAGTAGAAGTGGTAAAGCCCTTCTCAAATATCCGCTTGCGGTCTGTGATTTCAGGCGCCAATCCGCGGCCATCGTCCTGAATTACGACGCGCAATTCCCTCGTGGTCGGTTGATCTAAAGTAAATTCAATCTCAGATGCTTCGGCTTTATTGGCGTTGCTGATGAGGTTGTCGACCAAAATTGACACCTCGATAGGCTTAAAGCGGCGTTTCAGCCCCTTGGTATCTGAATGCATCCTAATCTTGATGCCAGTCTCAGAAAACATGGGGGCGACGTCATTAATATAATCCGCCATATATGAGGCAATATCTTCGTCGATCGTTTCAGAGTCTAGTCTAAAATTCGCCTTAGTAGCAAAACGAGCTGTGGATAATATTTTCTTATTCTGAAAGGATATGTTCTCAAACGTTGATATTAGGTCTTCGCGGCTTGGTAGAGTGCCATCTCTCAGCCGATCAAATTGACCGTTGAGGATTTCATTCACCGCAGCGGCATGAATAATGATCTGATGATGCAGTATCTCGACGACTTCTCTGTCGAGACTTGATAGGGAGGTGAGGAAGAGGCTGCGTTTGCGCTCCTCGGCAAACTCATTAGCCACCGTTTCCGCCCTTCGGGCAGCTTCGGCAGCAGCTCTTTCCGCCTCGCGTCGAGCTGTGCGCTCCCGATCAGCAGCCTCACGCGCAGCTACTTCGGCTCGTTGCAGGTTCGCGTACCGCTGCGACGCCGCCTCGATCTCCTTTAGAAGATCGATGTCACCCGATTTAGTGGCCAAAACTTGGAGTGCGACGAGGGTCTCTGTGAAGGCTTCTGACCGCTCGTTCAATATGCGGACAAGGTCGTGATTATAGTCCAGCAACTGCACGCCTTCGGTTCCGGCTAATTGCGTGACGATGGTGGTGATGCGAGCGCTCGCATGATCTCCCCGGAGGCGGGAGCTATCTTGTACGTCAAGGTCGAGTGCATCTTTCCAATTGACGCCCACAACGTAACGCTCAAGGCGGCGAAAGCACCTATCATCGAAGCAATCTTCCAACTGGCCGTAGGCTGGTGTTTCAATAAGCCCTTGGTCGCGGCTCGTGGATTCGCGGAACAATTCATCAGACCCACTTATGTCAATGCGTCCGATCACATCGCGAGTGCCGAGAAAGCGGTTGTAGCCTTGGGCTTTGCGCCTATCGATGCCAAAAGTATCGACACCTTCGTCGCCGATCGGGAAAATTCGAAATCCGTTCTTAAATAGAAAAATGGAGCCAAAACTAACAGACCGTACGCCCATTCTTTGGGCAAACGTTTGCTTTGCAGACCTGTTCAGATAGAACAAGTTGCAACGAAATTCAGACCCTGACAGCAATGGGAACGGATTTTGTTCACGGATCCTGTAAATAAGAGTCCCGCGGTCCGTGAGCGTTGACTCTATGAATTTACCATCCGGAGAAACGAAAACTTCTAGATGTGTGGTTTTCCCTTTTAGGGTGTCGAAGATAAAATTGCGAATGGGGCCATTTACAACATCGATCGCATCCGAGGGCGCCTCTGCATCAGTCTTCGCTTCGTGCGGGACCGAGAGGCGAATTTGAAACTGCTCCGTGCCTTCGAAAGGGGTGATCAATTTGGCAAGGGCGGCCCGCAAACGCAGCAATTTTTCACGCGTCCATTGTTCCCGGAGTCCGCTGATTTCTAGGACTGTACCGGAGCCCAGAGAGGGCAATTCTGGCGGGAGTTCAAAGGCGTCGTTAGTGCTATGCGTGAGCGGAACGTCGGCAAATTCCTCCTTGGCATCCAGTTCGAACCGTTCCCAATTTACGCTGACGGTTTCCACTGAAGTTGTGCCATGTCGGCGGGTTTGCATGCGCAACGTCTCGCCGAGGCGGTCACATGAAAAACGTCCAACTCCTTTGCTGCCCGCATAAAGCCGATGCTCCCCAATGCGGTGGCGGTAGTCTCCAGGGTCTTCGCTTCCGTCGCGCTTTGCGGAGTACGCAACAAATAGCCATTTGTCCGTTATGTCTTGAAGAGACATGCCTTTGCCATTATCGGCAATAAGCAACCGGTTGTCCTTAAGCAGGATGTCTACGCAAGAAGCGCCCGCATCGAACCCATTCTTTACGAGTTCAAAGATCGCTACGAATTCATCGGTGATTAGGTCTCTTCCGATGACCCGCTTAAGTGCAGAACTGACTTTGAAGTGCAATGGGCTTGAAGTCGTAGCCGTCACCTTGGTCCACCCTGATCAGATCGGGCCGTGCCCGGCATTTGGGCGCGTGCATCCGACCCGCCACAGCGGCGCACTCTACAGCTAATTTTTTTCCCGGGCAATTTCAAGAGTAACCGGAGATGTGTAGAGTAGCTCGTGGCGCAGTGATTAGTCGCGTTGCTGCTGCTGAGAGTTGCAGCCTCGGGGCATGCCCCGGCCCACATTGCCATCACCGCCCATTTCGGGCATCACAGGGGGGGGGGGGGGGGGGGGGGGCTGGACTCAACCTCTGATCGGTACATTTACGGAGAACAGGTCAGTCACTGGATTGGCTGTATCGCTGCCGCCTGTGCTGGTAGCAGGACGGCGCTGTCACCCCGGCGGCATGTGCACGGACTGCATCACGATCAGGCTTCCGAAATGGCTTCATGTCGTCGCCGTCACCGTCGGCGACCTAGGCGAGGGGCGGGAACTTTACAATCTCGGTTAAGCGCTGCAAGGTATAACTTTATGCTATTAGCTGTTATGGTATTTCTGAAAACCCTAAATAGAGGAATTTTCTGGTGAGAAATCTACCTTTATGGAATTATACCTTCCGGTAGATTGGGGTGGCTGCCTGTTCTGGCTCAATCAGGGCGGGGGCTTAAACGGGGAATGTAGGTCCAGAGGTTAATGAATGGCCGTCTCTCTGAAGCAGTGGGCTCTCTCTCTCAAGCGTGGGGCGATATTGGCGCCGCTTTTTGTTGCGATAGCGGGAGGCCTTGTGGTCACACGCATCGATAAGGTCTCGGGTCGGGCGACAGAAGCGCAATTGACTGGTGGGCTGCGCTCCATCAATCCGCTCGGAATTAAGCCGCAACAAATAATATCAATAAAAAATAGTGGAGAAACTCGCATCACAAATCTATCTATTAAAATTATGACTCCTTACGAGCCAAGGGAAATTTCGTGCGATACGTATTCACGTCCAATTTTTCATTCTGAAGAATTTTCTTATGTGATTGTATTGTCCAATTTTTCTCAAGGTGAAGCTATTGAATGCTTCTTAGTAAATAAGGGTATTAGGGCGGAGGACGTTCGCATATCGGCGAACGAAACCAAGGCCATGACGTTGGCGAGCCTTAAATCCATCGGAGAACATCCATGAACTGGCGGTACGCGATCCTGGCTGCTGCGCTCGCGGCGGCGTCATGCAACGAAAATTCCCAGACCGCGAAACAGACGGCGACGGCGCCAGCTAAGAACGTCACGGTGGTGACGCCCATGTCGCACCCGTCGCTACAGGCTGCGATCGAGGGCTTTCGCGCCGGACTGACCGAGCGCGGACTTATCGACGGCAAGGATGTGACGATCACGGTGGAAAACGCTCAGAACGACTGGGATAAGATCATGTCCCTGGTCAAATCCGCCATCGCCAAGCAGACTGACTTGGTGTTTGTCGTCACCACGCCAGCGGCGAGCCGAGCCATCACCGTGACCGAACCGGCGAGAGTGCCGTTGGTCTATGCCGCTGTCACCAATCCGGTGGCGGCGGAAATCGTCACCAGCATGGGTAGCGACAACAAGCGATTATCTACCGGTGTAAGCGACCGCTATCCGGTCGAGCAGCAGATAACCTTCATTCAGCAGATCATGCCGACGATGAAGCGGCTTGGCGTTCTTTATTCGGCAGGCGAGCAGAACAGTAAGCAGCTAGCCGATGAAACGAGCGCGCAGGCCGACCGCCTCGGGATTGCGTCGCCCCATTACGTGGTTCCGGGCAGGACGGAAATCTCGTCCGAGGTCAAGCGCGCGCTCGCGGAAAACGACGCAGTTATCGTCAATGGCGACAATGTGTTGACCGAACATCTGGAAGCAGTGCTTGGCTTAGCTGCGAGATATGAGAAGCCTGTTTTCGTGGGCGATCCCGATAGTGTGCGCAAAGGGGCGGTCGCCACCGTCGGCCCCAGCTATTTCGACAACGGCCGCAGGGCCGGGATGAAGGCGGCGGAGGTGTTGAGCGGCACGGATATCCGAAGCATACCTTCCGAGTATCCCACCCGTTACGACTACATCGTCAACACCGAGGCGGCCAAGCAGTTCAACTTGCTCATTCCTCCAACCGTCTGGCAGACCCGAGCCGTCTGGGAAAGCAGGGACGGCCCCGAGCGTGTGACCCAGTAGACCGCCATGTATCAACTGATCCCCCCATGGCTACAGGTCGGCGTTGAAGAGGGATTGGCCCATCTTCCAATCGTGCTTGCGGCGACCTTCCTGTTCAGAATTGCCAACGTTCCCGATCTCGGCTTCGTTGGTGCCTTTCTGGTTGGGGCGGCCACCACCGCCTTGCTAGTTAAGACCGACGGCCCCAGCTTAGTGGCTATCGTCGCGGCCATGCTTCCAGGCCTGCTGTTGGGACTGATCACAGGCGTCGCCTTCCTCAGCCTCCGGCTGAACGCTATGCTGGCGGGTATCCTGACCAGCATAGCCGGCTATTCGCTGTCTTATCTGATCATGGGTGTCGGCTATTTGTCGGTGCGGCCTTATGTTAGCGATTTTGAAGTCGGTGCATTGGCCTTGGCGTTTGCCATCGTTACCCTGGTCGCCCTTTCCACTCATACCGGCACGATGCTGGTGACGGCGGGCAAGAATCCGTTACTCCTGCGTAAGTTGCGCCAATCGCCGACCCGCCACCTGTTCGTGATGCTGGCATTCGGCAATGCCATGGCCGGGCTGGCTGGGGGGCTGACGACGGCGCGAGAGGGCACCGCGTCGGTCAATATGGCCGGCAGCACACTGATCGACGCTTTTACCTGGATATTGCTCGGCGATGCCATCGTTATTGTTATCGCACGCTGTCTGCAATTGCTGCCCTTGGGCGCCTTACGGGCCCAGGTGCGGCAGGCGCCGATCGACGGTTCGGGAACCTGGATTCATTTCGTGGCTGGGGGAATAGGTGCGGTCGCCTATTTCATCATGTACAACCACCCATTCATGCCCAATGACGAGATGAAGAAGGCTGTTCTGGCCTCTGCCATATTTGTCTTCGTGATCACCTGCCATGTGCTTGGACGTGGCCACGGGTTGGCATTGCAGTGGCGCTTTCACGGAGACCGGACATGGTAGCCGTTGAAATTTCCAACCTCGAATTCGTACATGTCGGCCTGGACAGGACAGCCTCGTTCACTCTTACCTGCCAAGAAGCGGCCTTGCATCGCGGGCGATTGACCTTTCTCGTTGGCCCGAACGGTGCCGGGAAAAGTACCCTGCTGAAACTTCTCAGCGGCCGGTTGTCGCCGTCTCGCGGTGTCGTCAAGTTCCCCAATCACAGCCTCAAACATAGTCGCCGGGTTGCCGAGTTCGCCGCCGGTGATGCCGCCAACCTGATCGATGAGTTCTCGGTCCGAGATCATTTACTGGTGGCTATTAAGGCAGCAGGGAAGAGGTCGCCGCTGTTCTATCGCTCTATTGCTGGTACTCGTCGGCTGCTCAGTGAGCTTGGTCCCCATTTTCTTACTGATTTCGTTAACCAGAAGATATGGGAGCGGGTGGCTACCTTATCCTCGGGCCAACGACAACTGCTCTATTTGCTGATGACCACCATTGGCAATATGGATGTCCTGTTGGCCGACGAACCGACAACCTTCCTCGATCGTGAACACACCAATCGCTTTCTCAATACCCTACACACCATCGCGGAGCCCCAGAATTGCGCTGTCTTGGTAGTGACCCATGACATCGAATCCATCCGGATTCACGCCGACAGCCACTCGTGCGACATACTCCTTGCCCATCCCACCAAACCGACGTCGGCAGCAATCGCTTCTTTAAATGCATTGGATCGGCACAGCCTCGATCCGACGGCGAGAATGATTTACGACATGGTGACGAAATAATGTATGAGGCCATCGCACCGTATTTCGACGATGTCTACCCACACGATGTGTTTGAAGCGTTCATGGCGCCGACAGTTGAGGCATTAACCTCACAACTGTCGCTATCGACGCGAAAGACCAAGCTGCTTGATCTCTGTTGCGGGACCGGACGCGCAATTAACCTATTCAAGGGAGGGGATGGTATCGACGCCATCGGCATCGACATTAACCCGATCCTGATTGACAAGGCTAAGATCAACTGTCCGTGGGCAAATTTTCACGTTCGCTCGGTCCTCGACATTGGTGATATCGCCCGTCCGGCATGCTTTGATTTGGTCCTGATGATGGGGGTTTCCATTCTCCACTTCACCGAGGTCGAAAGGATGGCGATATTCACGACAGTCGCCCGATGTTTGAAGCCGGGGGGGCTGTTTGTATTCGACGTGCTGCACTCTGAACCGCCGGCGCCAGGGAGTTGCGAGGCTATCCTCAAGAAATCCGTCCAGATGCCTGACCGCGTGGCGATAATCACATATTTTCGACTGTACGCGGAAGCAGTGGCTTACCACTTCAACTGTGTGACCACGACTGGGCGTATGCCACCGTTCGACGTCAAAACCGCCAACGATTGGTTCCCGTTCTATCCGATGGGTGTTCGTCAAGCGCTAGGCGAAGCCAGTGCGGCAGGGCTCTGTGATGGCGGGACAGTTCCGTCCAACTACCCGTCATCTGTATTTGTCGCCGTCGGGCGCGGCGTTGGCTCGTCGCGGTAATAACGGCGCTATATCGCCCGTGCACCGGTGAGAAAGCGGTTGGGCCCCTGGGGCAAAGCTTGGAAATTGGTGCAGGGGCGGAGGGCTCCGGTCTACAGGGCTACTTCGGAAAGAGTAGAATGAGTTCGCGGCCACATAGGCGCCCGCCGCCGTCGGCGACGGTAGCGGCGATGTTGCTTATCCGTTTGCTGGTGTCGCCGATGGCAACGCACGCGCTCGGCCTTGCGACTGGTATGATACTATCGCGTCACGGCGAACCGCCGGGCCAACAGGCTCGGCGGCTCCAGTATGAAATATTAACCGTGTCGTGACTTTTCGGCGGGTCAGGGAAACAAAAGGTTGGCGCCATTTCGGTATGACACTATTTCGTCACCTGACAGAAATTTAACCTAATGCCCTCTTGACTCACTCCGCCGTCGGTAGGGCGACCACCGTCAGGAATTGGGTGTTGGGATGCACCGGACCCAGGTGCATCTCGCCGGGGGGCAGCGGGGCGTCGACCTTCTGGTCGTTCATGTGGTAGGTCACCTGTCCCCATTCGGCTGCGATCACCGGGCGGCCGATCTGCCGCAGCAATGCGTGGAGGTCCTGGCTCAGATAGTGGCGGACGTGGTGGGAAAAGCGTTCACGGTTGCTGTCAAAGGGCAGGCCACCGTCCAATGGCACCGATATGAACAGCGGGCCGCGGACGGCCCGGCTCAATTGGCGCAGCACCCCCTCTGCGTCATCCACATGTTCCACCGATTCGAAGCAGACCGCGAAATCGAACAGGTCTTCTTCCAGGGTGAACGGGAAGCAGGCGTTGCCGAAGATGACGCGGTGATTGCCATAATGGCGTTCCGCCAATTCCACGGCCTCTGCGGAACCGTCCAGGCCGACCATGCGGGCGCCGGTGGTGTCGGCGATGATGCGGCTGCCATATCCATTGCCGCAGAACACGTCCAATCCGGTTAGGCGCCACGGTTGCGGGGTGTGGCGGCGCAGCCATTGTGCCGCCGCTTCGTAGCGATAACGGTGGTCGGCGCGGATGGCATCCACATTGGCGGCGGTCTGACGTTCGCCGCTATTCAGCGAAAAATCGCGGTCCGGCGGTGGCGCGCTGTCGGTCAGCAGCACGGTGTCGGCCAGGGCGGCGCGAGTTCCCTTATATTCCGGCGCGGAGGCCAAAGCGTGCCATAACGCTTCCCAACCCTTGTGCTTGTGCCCTTGGGCCTTCAGGGCGATCCCCCGGAGCAGACGAAACTGCGCATCGGTGGGATATTCGGTGGTCGCCACCTCCAGCAAGGCGACGGCGGCGGTATAGGCCTCGACCTGAAGAAGGCCCACGGCCTGCTCAAGAATATCGGTTTTCATGCCACCACCTTCTCGATGAACCCATAGCCCCAATCGGCGTTCACGCTCCGCCGCAGCCGGTTGGGTGCCGGGGGCGGCGTTGTTTCCGGGGCTGCTGCGTCGGTCAATGCGGTGCGCCAGAACCAGGGCTCGATCCATTGGCCGTCCTGTGGGACCAGTTGCCCCAATTCCGTGCCGAAGGTGTAAAGCGGCGCCGTCAGCCATTCCGCCGTCTTGCCGAAATGCTCCGCTTCGGTCAGGCCGCTGGAATTCAACGCGACCACCCGTTCGATCTCGGGCTGGCACAGCAGATGATACAGATTGGCGTTCGTCCAGCGCGCTGCAGGCAAGTGTCTCATGGCTTGCTGGGAGAGAGAGGAGGCGGACGCATAGGGATGCGGCTTGAACAGCACCAGCGGGTGCTCGCAGCACAACCGATGCAGGCGGCCCAAATGGTGGCCCAGATGGGTGTGGCCGCCATCGGCGCATAACAGGGCGCGGTCGAAATCCAGCTGGCCCAACACCAGCGCGGTCCCTGGCGGCATCTGTTCGGGTTTGTCCATCCAGGCGGCTTTGGCCCGGATCAGCGCCACCTGACGGGAAATTTCCTCAGGGTTGAACTGGCGGCGCAACAGCAGGGCATGCAGGCTGGGGACGTTGGTTTCCAGCGCGAAGACCAGATCGTCCAGAAAGCGCAGCGGCGACACCGCGATATTGACATAACGGACACCCGCTCGATCCAGGGCGACCCGCATGCTGTCCGGCAATTCCCAGACGATGACCAGGGCGCTCTTGAGTTGCTCCAACAGATCGGACCAGGCATCCTCGGGGATCGGCGCATCGGCCCGGGTCAACTGTGCCCAGCCGCTCAGCGACACAGGGGTGTGGAGTTTGGAGTAGAAGGCTGGCGTCTCGAAAATATCGCCTTCCCGCGGGTCCATGGCCGGGTCCCAGGACAACATGCGGGCCGGGAAACCGGCCCCGGCCATGGCCGGGGCAAGCAGCGACCATAGCCAGCGGATATTCTTCCTGCTGGCGCTTTCCCATCTGCCGTCACTGAGGGGAAAGGGGCGCAACAGATCCCCGGTGACCACCACCCGATCGAACGTTCCGATTTCCGGCATTGCCACTGACGCTCCGCATTGTGCCCCCGGTTATACGGTGGGGGACATGTGGAGCAGGCGGGCTATCGCTCCAGCATCCAGTCGCGGATGCGGGCCTTCAGCGGGGCAACGCGGTTGGGGCGGACGCTGAACGAACGGATGCCCGCCTGGGCCAGCAGGAGGGCGGCGGCGGGGTCCGAGGCGGCGTCGCCGCAGACCGACAGATGGCATCCGGCGGTGTCGGCCCGGCGGGACAAATCCTCCAACACCCGCAGCACGGCCGGGTGGGTGGCGTCCTGAAAGCGCGTCAGGTCGGCATTGCCCCGTTCCGCCGCCAGCAGGTATTGCGTCAGGTCGTTGGTGCCGACCGACAGGAAATCCACCTTGTCCAGGAACGAGTCGATGGTCAGGGCGGCGGCCGGGACCTCGACCATCATGCCCAGGCGCACCGGCCAGGCATGGGGAATGGCGCGGGCCTGCAAGGATTCGTGGGCGGCGTCCAGCAGGGCGCGGGCCTGGGTCACCTCGTCCGGCAGGGTGACCATGGGCAGCATGATCCACAGATCGCGGCCCAGACCGGCGCGCAGGATGGCGCACAGGTTCGAGGCGAAGAAATCGGGATCGCGCAGCGACAGCCGCAGGCCGCGCACGCCCAGGAACGGATTCTGTTCGTGGCGGGGCGGCATGTAGGGGGCGGGTTTGTCGGCACCGATGTCGGGGGTGCGGATCACCAGCGGGCCATCGCCCAGCGGCGCCACGATCGCCGTCAGGGCGGCGGCCTGCTGATCCTCGGACGGCACGGCGGCGAAGGATTGGTAGGCGAATTCGGTGCGCAGCAATCCGACGCCATCGGCGCAATCGGCGCGGGCCGCCTGGGCATCGGCGGCGCTGGCGACGTTGGCCAACACCTCGATGACGGTGCCGTCGCGGGTGCGGGCGGGCAGGGCGGCGGCGGCGCGGTCGGCGGCGAGTGCCTGCTGTTGCGCCGCCTGACGGGCGGCAATGGCGGCGCGGTCCTGGGGTGACGGGTCGATCCACAGGCGGGCTTCGGCGCCGTCCATGGCGATTTCGGCAGCTCCGGCGACGCGTTCGGGGGGGACGCCGACGATCATGGGAATGCCCAGGCCGCGAATCAGGATGGCGGCGTGGGCGGTGGGGCTGCCGCGCCGGGCCAGGATGCCCAGCACCGCGCCAGGACGGCAGGCCAGGGCCTCGCTGGGCAGCAATTCATCCACCAGCAGGATGGCGGGCGGCTCGGGGGCGATGATGCCGGGCGCGGAATCGCCGCTCAGGGCACGGAGAACCCGTCCGGCGATGTCGCGCAGATCGGCGGCGCGGGCCTGAAGATAGGCATCGTCCAGGGCGGCGTATTGATCGGCGACGGCATGGGCGGCCTGATGCCAGGCCTCCGACGCCGATGCTTCGCCGGAAAGGATGCGGCTCCGCACCGGCTCCAATACCGCCGGATCTTCCAGGATCAACGCCTGGGCGGCGAAAATGGCGGCGGTGGCGGCATCCAGCCCCACGGGATGGCGGAGCTGTTCGGCCACTTGGGACAGGGCGGCCTCCAGCTTGGCCAGTTCCTGCTCGGGCGTGCCGGGGGTGTAGGGTGTGGCGGCGGGCAAGGCGGCGGCCAGGGGCAAAACACGGCCCAGGGCCAATCCTTCCGACACGCCGGTCATGCCGTCGGCGGGCGGTTGCGGTTGCGCGGCGGCGGGCGGGTTCGCCACCAATGCCGCTTCGCCGAAATGATCGGCGATCAGGGCGCGCAGACGTTCGGCGGCCGCACCGGCATCGTTGCCGTTCAGGCGGAAGCGCACGCAATCGCCGCGCCGGGCCTGGATCAGGGCCACCGCCGTCAGGCTGCGGACCGAGGCAGGACCGCGCCCGGAACTCAGATTCTCGATGGTGATGTCGGCAGCGAATCCCGCCATCGTCTGCACCAGGGCGGCGGCGGGGCGGGCGTGCAGGCCGTCGGGATTGGCGATCTCGGTTTCGATCTCGATGCCGCCGCTGATCACCGGTGTGGCGGCGGCGGGCGGCGGCGGGGCGAAGCCCAACTGGTCCAGCTTGGGGGCCAGGGCGGCCATGGCCTCGGCGGCCACCGCGTCCAGTCCGGCCCCGGCATTGGCGGCCACCGAGGCGGCCAACGCCGCCTCGACCAACGGCGCCGCCACCAGACGGATGTTACCAACGGAAACGTCCTCGGTTTCCAGCAATTCCAGCGCCGTCTGCGCCGACAGCACGGCGCTGCCCAAATCCATCAGCACCACCGCGCCGTCGCCCAGGCAGAACGGCCGCAGCACCTCGGAAATATGCACGGCGTCGGTGCCCAGTTCGGCGAAATCGTCGCCGACCCCGGCGGCGACCGCCACCGGAAAGTCAGGGCCGACCATCTGCGCCACCAACTGAGCCAGGGCCTCGGCCAGGGCCTTGCTGTGAGAAACCAGGACGACGGCGATCATGATGAACAGGCCTGGGCCAGGGCGGCGAACAGCAGCGCAACCGAATTGGCGCCGGGGTCCTGGTGGCCGATGCTGCGTTCGCCCAGATACGAAGCGCGCCCTTTGCGCGCCAGCAGCGGCGCGGTGGCGGTGGCGGCGGCGCGGGCCGCCTCGGCCGCCTTGGCGGTGCCGCCCGCCAGATCGGCGGCGGCGGCCAGGGTGTCGATGGCGGGGATCAGGGCGTCCACCATGGTCTTGTCGCCGGGCTCGGCCTTGCCCCGGCGGCGGATGTCGCCCAGTCCGGCGGCCAGCAGGGCGGCCAGCGCGGGGGCGTCCAGCTCGGCCTTGCCCGCCGCCTGCTTGGCCAGTTCCAGGAAGAAGCCGCCATACAGCGGCCCCGAGGCGCCGCCGACGCTGGACAACAGGGTCATGCCCACATTCTTGAACAAGGCCGCCATGTCGGCGGGGGCGGCGGCATCCAGCTTCTTGACCACGGCGGTCATGCCGCGCGCCATGTTGGCGCCGTGGTCGCCGTCACCGATGGCGGCGTCCAATTCGCTGAGATGGGCGGAATTGGCGTCGATGTCGCGGGCGGCGGCGGCGATCCAGGCCTGGGCCTGGGACAGGGTGAAGGCGGACATGGCGACCTCTCGCGGCAAGGAAGGGAAAAGCCCGCGCCCGTGTGGGGCGCGGGCAGGGATCAGACGCCCCAGCGCAGGGCCGGGGTGTTCACCGGAGCATCCCACAAACCGAGCAGCGTGTCGTCGCAACGCAGCGCGGTGACCGAGGTTCCGGCCATCTCAAGGCTGGTGATGTAATTGCCGACCAGCGAGCGGCGGACGGTCAGGCCGTGCGCGGCGGCGATGGCGGCGGCCTTGCGATAGATGATGTACAGCTCGATCAGCGGGGTACCGCCCATGCCGTTGACGAACAGGATGATGTCGTCCCCGGCCTTGAACGGCAGGTCGGACAGCACCGGTTCCATCAGCATGGCGGCGACCTCGTCGGCCTTGGCGATGGCGACGCGGTGGCGGCCCGGCTCGCCGTGGATGCCGATGCCCACTTCCATCTCGTTATCCGCCAGTTCAAATGACGGCTTGCCCAGATGGGGCACCGTGCACGGCGTCAGCGCCATGCCCATGCTGCGGCCGGTGGCGCGGATGGAATCGCCCAACACCTTCAGCGCCGCCAGGTCCATGCCCTTCTCGGCGGCGGCGCCCAGCAGCTTCTCCATCAGCACGGTCAGGCCGACGCCGCGCCGTCCGGCGGTGTACAGGCTGTCCTCGACGGCGACGTCGTCATCGGTCAGCACCGTTTCCACGGCGATGCCTTCGTCGCGCAGCATGTCGGCGGCCATGTCGAAATTCATGACGTCGCCGGTGTAATTCTTGACGATCTGCAACACGCCGCCGCCGCCATGCACCGCCTTGGCGGCCTCGTACATCTGGTCGGGGGTCGGGCTGGTGAAGACATGGCCGGGACAGGCGGCATCCAGCATACCCATGCCGACGAAACCGCCATGCAGCGGTTCATGGCCGCTGCCGCCGCCCGAGATCAGCGCCACCTTGCCCTGAACCGGGGCGTCCTTGCGGGCGATGTAGAAGGGATCGAAGCTGATCCGCAGCCGGTCGCCATGGGCGGCCTGCATGCCTTCCAGGGCCTCGCGCACCACGTCCTCGGGCGCGTTGATGAGCTTTTTCATGGAACGGCCTCCAACAGAAAGAGCCCCGGCGCCCGTGGGGCGCCGGGGAAGGGGAAGGTCACAGAATGCCGGTCAGCTTGCAGATCACGGCGCCGACCACACCGCCAGCCAGCGGCGCCAGCACCGGAACCAGGGCATAGCCCCAATCCGATCCGCCCTTGCCTGCGATGGGCAGCACCTGATGGGCGATGCGCGGGCCGAGGTCACGGGCGGGGTTGATGGCGTAACCGGTGGGACCGCCCAGCGACAGGCCGATGCCCCACACCAGCATGCCCCACAGATAGGGGCCGAAGCCGCCGGGCAGGCCCGAGGCCGACACCCCCTTGGAGCCGATGGCGAAGCCGACCACCACCAGGACGATGGTGACCAGGAATTCGGTCAGGGCATTGGCGGGGATGTTGCGGATGGCCGGGCCGGTCGAGAAGATCGCCAGCTTCAGCCCCGCATCCTCGGTTTCCGCCCAATGGGGCAGATAGACCAGCCAGACCAGGGCGGCGCCGACGAAGGCACCCGCCACCTGGGCGGCGATATAGGGAACCACGGTGGCCCAATCGCCCGAGCCGACCGCCAGGGCGACGGTGACCGCCGGGTTCAGGTGGGCGACGCCGCCCACGCCCAGGCTGGCGATGATGCCCGCCAGCACGGCCAAGCCCCACCCGGCGGTGATGACGATCCAGCCGCTGTTCTGGCCCTTGGATTTGCTGAGAAGAACGTTAGCCACAACACCATCACCCAGAAGGATGAGGATCATGGTTCCGAAGAATTCACCAAAGACGGGTCCGGTCATGATTGCATCCTCCACTTATCACTCAATCCAGTCGAAGGTCCGGGTCACGGCCTTCTTCCAGAAGTGATAGAGATTGTCGCGCTTTTCCTCGTCCATGGACGGGTTCCAGCGATGGTCTTCAGCCCAGTTGGCGACCAGTTCGTCGGTGTCCTTGAAGAAGCCCACCGCCAGACCGGCGGCATAGGCGGCGCCCAGCGCGGTGGTTTCCAGCACCACCGGCCGCACCACCGGCTTGTTCAGGATGTTGGACTGGAACTGCATCAGCAGATGGTTGACGGTCATGCCGCCGTCGGTGCGCAGGTTGTCCAGCGCGATGCCCGAATCCTGCTCCATGGCGTCCAGCACCTCGCGCACCTGGAAGGCGGTCGCCTCCAGCACGGCGCGGGCGATGTGGCCCTTGTTGACGAAGCGGGTCAGACCGGCGATGACGCCGCGCGCGCTGTCCTTCCAATAGGGCGCGTACAGGCCCGAGAAGGCAGGCACGAAATAGACGCCGCCATTGTCGTTGACCGTGCGGGCCAGCGGCTCGATGTCGGTGCTTTTCTCGATGATGTTCAAATTGTCGCGCAGCCATTGCACCAGCGCGCCGGTGATGGCGATCGAGCCTTCCAGGGCGTAGACGGCGGGTTTGTCGCCGATCTTGTAGCCGACGGTGGTCAGCAGGCCGCATTTGGACGGCACCGCCTTCTCACCGGTGTTCATCAGCATGAAGCAGCCGGTGCCATAGGTGTTCTTGGCCTCGCCGGGCTTGAAGCAGGCCTGGCCGAACAGCGCCGCCTGCTGGTCGCCCAGATCGCCCGCGATGGGCACGCCCGCCACCGGGGCGAAGGTCGCGTCGGCGTAGACTTCGGCGCTGGAGCGGATGTCCGGCAGCATCTTCTTGGGAATGCTGAAATCCGCCAGGATTTCGTCGTCCCATTGCAGGGTCGCCAGATTCATCAGCTGGGTGCGGCTGGCGTTGGTCACGTCGGTGACATGCACGCCGCCGTTGACGCCGCCCGACAGGTTCCAGATGACGAAGGTGTCCATATTGCCGAACAGCAGGTCACCCGCCTCGGCCGCCGCGCGGGCGCCGGGCACGTTCTCCAGGATCCAGCGGATCTTCAGGCCGCTGAAATAGGTGGCCAGCGGCAGGCCGGTCTTGGCGCGGTAGCGGTTCTGGCCGCCCTTGGCCTCGAATTGCGGCAGCACGTCGCCGACGCGGGTGTCCTGCCAGACGATGGCGTTGTACACCGCCTGGCCGGTCTTGCGGTCCCACACCACCGTGGTCTCACGCTGGTTGGTGATGCCGATGGCGGCAAGATCGCTGGGACGCAGGCCCTTGGCGGCCATGGCCTCGGAAATGACTTCCTCGAGGCGGCGCCAGATTTCGGCGGGGTCGTGCTCGACCCAGCCGGGTTTGGGATAGATCTGCTCGTGCTCCTTTTGCGCGACGCTGACGATGCGGCCCGTCCGGTCGAAGACGATGAAACGGGAGCTGGTGGTGCCCTGGTCGATAGCACCGATATAGGTCGCCATGTTTCTACCCCGTGGTTTGGTTCCTTGGCACAAAGGGCCCGGAACGGTTGCGTCTGTGGTTGCGATCCTGGACACGCGGCGAGGGCGGAAGCGGAGGTGATGAACCGATGCCGACCCGGAAAGGCCGGGGCGGATCATGCTGGATGTCTGGTCTTGAACCCCCGTATTTCCCTGCCCAGTTATTGCCCTGTCTTTCGCAGTTGCGAGAAAACCGGGCATTGATAAAAGGTGTGCGGATTTTTCCGCATAGTTACTTTTAAGTCGTTCTAAAGCAAAAAGCCGCCTGTCGAGTGCAGAGTGTCTGCACAATCAACAGGCGGCTTTCTCTCGATCTCAACCGCTATATTGAAATTATATGTCCGAGTCCTTCCAAAGACAATGAGCTTTCGTTGCCTTTGGAAAATATCCCTCTGTCCTCAGGGGATCCACAGGTCGGGCGAGCTGACCGACACCGCCATCACCCCCTGGTTCAGCAGATCCTGGGCCTCGCGCAGCGAGGTGATCAGGCCGCCGCCGACCAGCGGCATGTCCAGCGACAGGCTGGCGGCGCGTTCGATCAGCTTGGGCAGGGCGATGGCGGGCAGCACTTCCAGGGCGTCGATGCTGCTGTGCTTCAACTGGTGACAGATGGCGTCCAGGGCGCCGCTGTCCAGCAGGAAGGTGCGCTGGATGGTGAAAAGGCCCAGGGATTGGGCGTGGCGCAGGGTTTCGCCATGGGTCGAGATGATGCCGCGTGCGCCGCGCCGGTGCAGAAAGCGCAGGCAGGCCACGTCACGCGACAGGCCGTTCAGCAGGTCCACATTGACGATGGGCTGTTTGCCTGCGTCGGCGGCACGCTGCATCATGTCGCCGATATTCTCGGGGTCGCCGCACAGCAGGTACAGGATGCGGCCATGGGCGGCCAGCGCCCGGTCCAGATGCTCGGGTTTGCGAACGGCGGGAATGATGCCGCATTCCTGTAACAGGGGCGCCAGTGAACAGGAATGGGCGCCGTGCTGATAGGTCATAGAATCCCTCGAAGCCGACCGGATGGCGGGCCACAGGGTACGGCGCCCGAGGACTTTTGTCATGGGGGAGTGGTCACACCGGCGGCCTCCTGATCTTTCGCCCTACGCTGTGCGTATGCTGTCGCCAACAGGGTAACGGGATGCACCGACGGCACGCCGGTGCCGTGGGTGATCTGCATGCGGCAGGTCGGGCATTCCGACACCACCCGCGCGGGCGCCTCGGTGGCCACCGCCTGGAACAGCCGTTGGCCGATGGCCTGGGAGACCGGGTATTTCTCCTGCTTGAAGCCGAAGGTTCCGGCCATGCCGCAGCATCCGGCGTTCAGGTCATGGATGGCGAGGCCGGGAACCCGGCGCAACAGATGGAACCACGGCCGCGACAGGCCCTGGGTGGCCTGATGGCAGGGCGAGTGATAGGCCAGCCGTTCGGCGGCGTCGTCATGGCTGAAGCGCAGGCTCAGGCGGCCCTGGTCGGCGCGTTCGATCAGGAATTCACCCAGGTCGCGTACCATGGATTCCACCAGACGGGCCTTGGCCGCCAAGGCGGGATCGTCGCTCAGCAACAGGGTGAAGCCGGTCTTCAGCATCTGGCCGCAACTGGTGCAGGCGGTGACGATGGGGGTGCCGCTTTCCGCCGCATGGACCAGGATGTCCAGATTGGCCCGCGCCCGGCGTTTCGCCTCGGCGGGGTCGCCGTTGGCCAGGGCGGGATAGCCGCAGCACCCGGCCTCGGACATTTCGGTTTCGATGCCGTTTTCGCTCAGCACGGCGATGCAGTCGCGGCCCAGCGCCTGCTCGTTGTAGCGCATGGAACAGCCCTGGAAGAACACCACCTTCTCGGCGCCGCGCCGATGGCCGTACGTGCCGTCCAGATCGGGGCGGCCATAGGCGGGGAAGCTGCGCTCGGCGGCGATGCCCGCCGTCAGCGACATCATGCGGCGCACCAGCTTCAGCGCCATGACGCGGTTGGCGACCTCGGGCACCACGCTCAGCATCATGCCCAGCATGCCGGGCCGCGCCAGCAGCCAGTCGCGCAGGCGGCGGCGCAGCGGTTTGCGGTGGGCGGCCTTGGCGCGGGCGATCAATTCGGCGACGTTGACCTGATTGGGACAGGCCATGTCACAGCGTTCGCAGCCCAGGCAATATTCCAGCCACTCGCTGTCGCAGGGCAGACCTTCGCGCCGCAGCTTTTCCAGCTCCGGCCCCAGATGCTTGGGGCCGGGATAGCGGGGATGGGCGGTCATCACCGGACACGCCGCGTTGCAGTCCGAGCATTTCAGGCAATTGTCCAGGGTGACGTCAGTGTGTCGCATGATCGTCCTCCTGTTTCAGGGCGGCCAGGGCGGCGGCGTGGCCGCTGACGATGGCGCGCCCGTTGCCGCCATGACGCGCCGCCGGATCGGCCAGTGCGCCAGCGGCGTAGAGATTCGGGGCCAGGGGATGGCCCCGGCCGTCCAGCGGCCGCTGCGTCCGATCCAGGGCACCGCTCCAGCCCGGCAGCAGCGATGTGGAATGGGGGCCGCTGGCCAGGATCACCGACCCGGCCGCCAGTTCGCGGGCATGGCCGGGGGTTTGCAGGGTGACGCCACGGCATTGCCCGCCCGCCATGTCCAAATTTTCCAGCGGGTGGCCGCCGAACAGCTCGACACCTTGGGCGCGCAGATGGGCCAGCAGCCGGTTGGACAGGCGCAACCCGGCCACCGAGGGCGGCATGGTGGTCATCTCGCCCACCGGGCAGCCGGCGGCGGCCTGTACTTCCGCCAATTGGTCGGCATCGCTCCATTGCCCGAGAAAGGCCGGGATCAGCACCAGATCGAAGCCGTCGCCCGCGTGGTGCAGCTCGGACGCCACGATCTGGCGGAAATCCGGGTCGCGGTCGAAGCGGTTGGCCAGTTCCAATGCGGTGTGCGGCAGGCCGTCCTGGCGCGGCAAGTCCAGCCGCCGGGCCTGGAAGCTGGCGCCGCAATTCAGGCGGTTCAGGCGTTCGGCGGTGAATTCGGCGTCAAAGGCCGACAGGCCCGCGATTCCGGCCACCGCCACCCGCTCGCCGGGCCGTACCCGCCCGGCCCATAGGCCGCGCGGCGCCATGCACACCGGCAACAGGGTGCCCAGGATGGTGGGCAGCATGCTGCTCTCACCGCGATCGCCGTCATAGGGTGTTCCGGCGGCATTGGTCAGAGCGTGGAACAGGTCCAGCGCCGGTTGCTCGGCGGCGGCGCCGGTCAGGTCGGCGATGCAGCCGCCGCCATAGACGAAGGTGCCCAGGCCACCATGCACCAGGGCGGTCCTGGCACCGGAAGCGGCGGCGGTGGCGGCGGCGCTCAGGCCGGACAATCCGGCACCGACCACCACGATATCGAAGGTTTGGCATCCCATGGCGTTCAGGCCTCCCCGTCCGCATGGAAGTGATGGCTGGGGCCGAACAAATCGTGGCTCAGCATCAGTTGTTCCAGTTGTTTGCCGCGCGGAATCTGCGCCTGTCCCTTCCAGCGTTCATCCAGATAACGTTTGAAATCTGCGGCGGCGGCCTCGGCGGGCCAAATGCCCTGACGATAGCCTTCCAGCATGGCCTTGTAGCCGCAGAAGGTACCCTGGCACGACCCGAAGCCCAGTCGGCAGCGGCGGCCGACATCGTTGATGGTGCGCACCGGCACGGCGGCGTCGGGGGCCATGACCATGGCCACCTCGGCCCGCGTCACCTGTTCGCATTCGCACAGGATTTCCGCCATGTCGGAATCGGTCTCGATACGGCGCAGCAACTCGTCCAGGGCCGGGCCAAGGCGCCGCTCGACGATGGCCGCCGCCTGGGGCGGCAGCAGGCGGCGCGCCCGCTTGGCCAGTGCCGGGGGCGTGGCCGGGCGCAGCGGTGTCTCGGCGGTGCGGCAGGGCTCGGCGACGCCCAGCAGGCGGGCCACCAGATCGCAGGTCTTTTCGGCCATCAGGCGATAGGTGGTCAACTTGCCGCCGACGATGGAGACGAAGCCGCCCAGACCGTCCTCGGCGCCGTGATCCAGCAGGGCGAACCCGCGGCTGATCTCGCGTCCGCCCGCCTTGTCGGCGCCTTGCGGCACATAAAGCGGCCGCACGCCCGAGAAGATGCGCAACACGCGGCTGTCGGCCATGCACGGCACCAGCTCGCTGCCCAGCTTCAACAGGGCCTCGATCTCGGCGGTTTCGGCGCGCAGCCCCTCGGGGCCGGGCACGGTGATGGAACTGGTGCCCAGGATGCACACCGGTCCGGCGGGGACCAGGATATCGGCGTCGCCCGGCTTGCGGCAGCGGTTGACCACGCGGGTCACCAGATTGTGGTTCAGCACCAGCAGCGAACCCTTGTCGCAGCGCACCGGCACATGCAGTCCGGCCAGGGCCGCCACTTGCTGCGCCCAGCCGCCAGCGGCGTTGATCACCACATCGCAGGCGATGCTGTCCTCGCCGCCGCTCAGGGTGTCGCGGAAGCGGATGCCGGTGACCCGGCCGTCGCGGCGTTCGATGGCGGTGACCTCGGCATAGGCGCGGAAACGGCCGCCGTGCGCCACCGCCGCCTGAAGATTGGACAGCGTCAACTGGAACACGTCCACATGGGCATCGGGACAGGTGGCGGCGCCCAGGATGTCGGGCGGCAGATTGGGCTCCAGTTCCAGCGCCTGGGCCGCCGACAGCGGCGCGGTCGGCAGGCCGATTTCGGCGCAGGCCTTGTCCCAGGCGGTGAAGAAAGCCGGGTCGTCCTGGGGATAGCGCACGAACAGCCCGCCCACGTCGTGGATGCAGTGTGGCGCGATGGTTTTCAGGATACGGTTCTCGCGCAGGCATTCCCGCGCCGCTTCTGCGTCCTTGACCGCGTAGCGCGCGCCGGAATGCAACAGTCCATGACAGCGCCCGGTGGCGCCGTTGGCCAGATCGCGCTTTTCCAGCAGGATTGCGGAAATGCCCCGCAGGGACAGATCCCACAGGATTCCGGCTCCCGTGGCGCCGCCGCCGATGATGACCACTTGCGTGCGATTCATGACAGCCCCCTTGCGTCGTAAGATGGGGAACGCCGTTCCGGTGACGGAACATAGCGGCCATGCCGGGGGCTTGGAGGAAACGGACCGGGAGGGGGGAAAGCGAGGAAACCCGGACCGGATTCGGTAGCGTCGGCAACGGTCGCGCCGCTCCGAACCTTTCCGGCCATGCGGATCGGTCCACCGGAAACGGCGTCCTGTCGCCCACTCGCGGTTTCTCTCGCAGCTCTACGCGAAGAGCGGGGGATAGACCATAGGTCCATCAGGGACATTGTGGGCGCTCTGCCCGTGGTTTGTCAATGTGCCGTCGCGGCATCATGATCGACGCAATCGATTTATTATCTAAAATAAATCAATTTCACTTATTTGTGCGGCGGCGCCATTCTGATCTCAACAAATACCCCGGCCCCTACAGGAGTTGCCGCCATGACCAAGTCCTTCCGCTTCGTTCCCGTGATCGCCCTGGTGCTGCTGGCCGGTGTGGCCGTCGTGCCGTCCCAGCAGGCCGCCGCCGATGGTTTGTCCCTGCCGGGAACCGCCGCCGCCCATTGCGCGACTGCCACCCAGCGCAGCCCGATGGGCTACTGATCGCGGGGTTCCCGCGTCATAAAGAACAAGGCGGGAAACCAAGTTTCCCGCCTTGGCCGTCACGCCATCATGTCGACCTTTTCCCCCCGGCCGGGCGGCGGCGTCGGCAGCGATTGGCTGGCGGTGGTCCCCTGACCTTCATCGCCGTCATTGTCCCGGTCGGGGCCGCGTTCAGTGGCTTCCTGGGGGCGGGACGGCAATTGGAGGGAAGAGACGGGGGACAGTCCCGAAGCAGAGATCTGCATGATTTTCGTCCTTTCTTGAGCGTAAAACGGCGCTTCTGCCGTCACGTCATGGTGGGCCGCGAAGCTGACGCCAACCTGACGGGATCGGCGGCCTTACGCATTTGCTTCGCCACGCCCTTGTCCACCTGCGCCGGGAACAGGCGCTGAATTAGCAGGAACAGCCGTTCCGGGCCGCGCGGGTAGACATCGCGGGCATCGCGGGCGATGCCGTCGGCCAGGGCGCGGGCGACCTTTTCCGGTGCATCCAGCCGCATGCCGAAGGCTTTGGCATAGGTGGCGAAGCCGTCGGCGGCCGGGGTGCGGGTGCCGCGCGGCGCGCAATAGGTCACGCCCACGCCCTGATCGGCCACTTCCCGCCGCAACGCCTCGGACCAGCCGCGCAGGCCGAATTTGCTGGCCGAATAGGCGGCGAAGAACGGAAAGGCGATGTCGCCGAACATGGACCCCACATTGACCACCCGTCCCTGACCCGATGCCCGCAGCAGCGGCAGCAAGGCGCGGGTGATGGACATGGGGGCCAGCAGATTGACCTCCAGCATGCGGCGCCAGGATTCCTCGTCTTGCAGGGCCAGCGGCGCCGCGTCCACCACTCCGGCATTGTTGATCAGCAAATCCAGGCGGCCGCCCAATTCCTCGATGCGCCGGGCGATGCCCTGTCGGGCCTGGGGATCGGCAAGGTCCAGGCACAGGATGTGCGCGGCGGCGGGATCGGGCAGCAGGGCGCGGGTGGATTCCAGCGCCGCTTCGGTGCGGCCCAGCAGGATCAGCCGGGTGCCGCGCCGTGCCAGTTCCACCGCTAGGGCGCGGCCGATGCCGCTGCCCGCGCCGGTCACCAGGGCGGTGGTGCCGTCAAGCAGCATGGCTCACCTCGGCGCCCTGGGGCGCCAGCGCCCGGAATACGTTGCCGTACAGGGCATAGAAATCGCGGGCGGCGGCGATCACCGTCCGGCGGCGCTCCGGATTGTCGATGGCGTCCAGCAGGTGGGCGAAGGTGTCCACATGGCCCACATCCAGGCCACCGTGCGAGGTGAGGTAGCTGAATCCGCCCTTGGCGGTTCCGCCCAGATTGGCGCGGATGGATTCGGCGGCCTTGATGGCCAGGGCCACCGACATGCCCTCCAGCACATGCACCATGCCCAGCAGGGCGTAGGGGCCTTCCTGCTCGATCAGGTGATAGGCCATGGCGACCATGGTGCGCACCGGCAACGGCGGCCGGGCATGACGGCTGGCCTCGCCGTCGCCGCCCAGGGCGTCGATATCTTCCAAAATCCACTCGTCATGGCCGCTTTCCTCTTCGATGTACTCGCGCAGGCCCTCGGCCAGGATGGCATCGTCGGGGCCGCAGGCGGCCAGGGCGCGTTGCAGCAGTGGCACCGTGTGGCGCACATGGTGATAGGCGCTGTTCAGGAACGACAGGTACAGCGGCAAGGTCGCGCCTTCCGCCACGGTGTGGCGGATCAGCGGAATGGACAGGAATTCCTGGCGCTCGCGGCTGGTGTCGGCAATCAGCGTCTCGTAAAAGCTCATCTTCGCCTCTTTCAGGAAGTGCGCGATGCGCCGCCGCCGGGGGCGGCCATCCGGGGTGAACAGGGAATGGGTCATGGCATCGGCCGGGGCGATCACCGCCACCTCGGTCGGGCGGGCGTAATCCGGCACCGACGCGGTCAGCGGGCGCAGGCGGGACAGCCATTGTTCGGGGGAAAGCGGAGAGAAACCCGATTGGGGGACGATGGCGGCCAGCACACCGGTGCGGCCCGCCACGATGGCGCAGGCGCGGATGGCGGGATCGGTCCGCAGCATGGGTTCGATCCATTCCGGGTGGATGTTGCGGCCGTTGGGGGTGACCACGACGTCGTCCTTGCGCCCCAGCACCTGCAAAGTGCCGTCCGGCAACAGGCGGCCGCAATCGCCGGTGTGCCACACGCCGTCGGCCTGGGCGCCGCCCAGATAGCCCTTCATGATTGTGGGGCCGCGCACCACGATCTCGCCGTCTTCGATGGTCACCTGAACATTGTCCAGCGGGCGGCCGACCGTGCCGGGGCTGCGCTGGCCGGGGCGGTTGACCGCCACCACCGAGCAGCATTCCGACAGGCCGTAGCCTTCATGCACCGGCAGGCCCAGCGCCCAGGCGGCGTCGCTCAGGGTCTCGCCCACCGGGGCGCCGCCGACGGCGACGTAGCGTAGGCTGGCCGGGGCGGCGGCGCCGGTCTGGCGCAATCCCGCCACCCATCCAGCCAGCAATTCGGGGACCAGCACGCTGGTGGTGGCACCGACCCGCGCGGCCTCGGCCAGGGCGGTTTGCGGTGATGCTGCGATGTGGATGCGCGCCCCCAGCCGGAGCGGCAGCAGAATCCCGGCCAGTTGTTCCAGCAGCAGCGCGAACGGCAGTACCGACAGGTGGATGTCGGCGGCGGTGGCGCCGGATGCCGCCGCCAGGCCGTTCAGGCTGGCGGCCATGACGGTTTCCTCCAGCACCACGCCCTTGGGCGCGCCGGTGGTGCCCGAGGTATAGATGATCCGCCGCGACGGCAGCGGCGTCGGCCAAGCCGCCGCCTCGGGATGGGGCAACTCCAGCACCGGCACGCCCAGGCCGTCCAGGCGCGCGGCATATTCCGTCGTGGTCACCACCATGCCCACCCCGGCATCGGCGATCATGTGGCGCCATTGGCCGGGTGAGAAGAAATCGGGCAGCGGCACGATGGTGCGGCCCGATGCCGCCAGGGCCAGATCGGCGACGACGTGGCGGCGGTCGCGCGGCATCAGCAGGCCGATGACTGCCGGAGTGTGCGCTAGGGCTTGGGCCGTGGCGGCGATGGCGGCGGCCAGCTCGCCATAGCGCATTTCTCCCTGGGCATCGGAAATGGCGACGCGGTCGGGCGCGGCGGCGCGGATGGCGTCGAGAACCTCACGCATGGCAAACCTCGGCGTGGAACACGGGAACGGGCAAGCGGGGCATCATGGACAGCGGCAGGGTGGCGGCCTCGACCACCAGCACGCGCGGGTCATGCAGGTAATAGCTGCCCCAGGCGGCGGGGTGGGCAACCCGCTCGCGCCGGGCCGGTCCCAGGTCGATGGCGGTCAGGCCCGCCCGCCGCAGCAGCGCCCGCAACCGGGCGGTGGCGGTGAACAGGCCATAGGCGCGGCCCTCGGCCAGGCACAATTGAATGGCGGCGCCGACCAGCGGCAGCGCGGCCCCGGCCTTGGTTGCCGCCAGGCTGGAAAATTCGACGATCTGATGGCGGAACACCTTGCGTCCCAGCGCCCGGCCCAGCACGTCCTCGACCGCCCCATTCAGATAGATGTCCGAGAACAGCCCGTCCTCGGCGAAGCGCAGCCCGGCCACCGCCTGCGGCTGACCCTGGGGGTCCAGGGTGGCGACCAGATGGTCGGGGAAGACGGGGACATGGGCGCCGTATTCGGCCAGGAACACCGCGCGGATGGTCTGTTCCAGACGGGCGCGCTTTGGGTGGTCGCGGTCGGCAAGGGTCAGGGTCATGGATCACCTCCAGGGTTGAGGCGATCCTGCCAAGCCTTGCTGACGCCAACCTTACGGCTTTGGGAAAACCAGACGGAATTGCGCGCCGCCGCCGGGGGCGTCTTCCACCAGAATGGCACCGCCATGGGCCTGCATGGTGCGCTGGACGATGGCAAGACCCAGCCCGGCCCCGGCGGTGCGGCGGTCGGATCGCCAGAAGCGCTTGAAGATGTCGGCGCGGCGTTCGGCGGCAATGCCCGGACCGTGGTCGCGTACCGCCAGCATGGGCGGGTCGGCGGTGATGGTCAGCGCCACGGCGGTACCGACAGGGGTGAAGCGCAGGGCGTTGTCCACCAGATTGCGCACCGCATGGAACAGCGCGTCGGTCTGGCCGTGCACACTGACCGGAGCGTCGGGGGCCTCGACCTCGATGGTGCGTCCGGCGCGGATGGCCATGGGCGCCAGATAGGCGGCGACATCGCAGGCGATTTCGCTCAGATCGGCATGCTCGCCGGGGGCGACGCTCAGCGCCTCGACCCGGGCGACGCGCAGCAATTGTTCGACCAGATGGGCCATGCCTTCCAGGTCGCGGCGCAGGGGCAGGGCGATCGCCGGGTCTTTCAGCGTGTCGATATGGGCGGTCAGCACCGCCAGCGGCGTGCGTAATTCGTGGGCGGCGTCGGCGGTGAATTCCCGCTGCACGCGGAAGCCTTCCTCCAGCCGTTCCAGCGCATTGTTGACCGCCTGCACCAGCGGCAGAAGCTCGCGCGGAACATCGGCATAGGGCAGGCGGATGTCGGTGGTGCTGGGGCCGATGGCTTCGGCCCGCCGCGACAACGCGCGCAGCGGTGCGACCGCGCCCCGGATGGTCAGGATGCTGACGCCCAGCAGCAGCAACAGGAACGGCCCGGCCAGCCAGCCGCCGTCCTCGAAGAAATCGGCCAGGACGGTTTCGATCAGTTCCTGATAATCGCTGCCCAGCCGCACCACCTGGACCAGCAGCCGCCTGTGATCAAGCTCGAAGGGAAAGGCCTCGCCGAAATAGCAGTCGGGGCCGGGACCGTCGTGGTCGTATTGGTACAGAGAACCGTCTTCGTCTTCCTCGATGCGCCGGGGGATCGGCCCGACTTCGGCCCCGGCGGCGAACAGGGTGGCGCCGCTGTCGCGGTCGCGCACGGCGAAGCCGTGCACATTGTTCGACCCGGCATAGGCGTCCACCAGTTTCTGGGGCAGGTTCAGGGCAAATCCGCCGCCTTCGGTGGGGGTGACCGCCCGCGAGATGCTGCGCGCCGTCTCGATCAGCGAGCGGTCGCGCAACGAGCCGGTGGCGGTCTGGAATTCCATCCACAGCCAGCCATAGGCGAAGACGATCCCCGCCAGCGTCGCTAGCGACAGGCGCAGGACGATGCGCCCCATCAGTGACGGCGGCTTCAGGCGCATTCGTCTTCCGCCAGCATGTAGCCGACGCCGCGCAGGGTGTGGATGGTCACGCCCGCCTCGCTTTGCGTCAGCCGTTTGCGCAGGCGCGACAGCAGCACCTCGACGGTGTTGGACGAGACGTCGTCATCGAAGCCGTACAGCCCTTCCTCCAGCGCGCGCTTGGGCACCACGCGCCCGGCCCGGCGCAGCAATTGTTCCAGCAATTCCATCTCGCGCCGGGGGATGTTGGCCACCGAATCGCCGATCCGTACTTCGCGGGCGGTGGTGTCCATGGCCAGACGGCCGCAATTCAACTGCACGCCCAGGGCGGCGCCGGGGCGGCGCAGCAGGGCGCGGATACGGGCCAGCAATTCCTCCATGGCGAAGGGCTTGACCAGATAATCGTCGGCGCCGCCGTTCAGGCCGCGCACCCGGTCCTCGACGCCGTCGCGGGCGGTCAGCAGCAGCACCGGCAGGGCTTGGCCGCGCTGGCGCGCCAGCTTCAGCAGGTCCAGACCGTCGCCGTCGGGCAGGCCGATATCCAGAATGGCGGCATCATAGGTGACCGAGGCCAGGGCGGCGTCGGCGTCCTCGACCGTGCCGAAGGTATCGGCGGCGAAACCGCCGCCGCGCAATCCCTCGCACACCAGTTCGGCCAGACGCTCGTTGTCCTCGACCAGCAAGATCCGCATGGAATTCCCTTATCGCAGGACGTACTGGATGTCCGAGCCATCCTTGGCCTTGAACCGCACCTGCACCAGTGTGCCGCTGCCATCGTACCAAAGCTCGCGCGACAGGTCGCCGGTCATGGCGTAATGGTGGGCGGCGATTGTGCGGCCGCTGGCGCTGACCTGCTCGGTGCCCAGATCGGCGATCCGCACCGCCATGGCGTGGCCGTCCAGGGTGTTCAGCAGGTTGGACCGCGCCACCGTGCCGCTGTTCCACAGGCTGGCGGGCAGGGTTTCCACCGGCATGTGGCTGGCGACGCCGTCGCCGTTGACCGCCAGCCCGGCGCTGTCGCCGCTGACCTTCAGATTATGGTGGGTGCCGTCGTCGTTGGTTTCCGAGGACAGGGCGACCAGATGGCCGTCCTTCCACATTTCGCGGCCCCGGTGTTCGAAGCGGTAGACGGGGATCATCGCCATCTTCACCACCACGTTGGTATCGACGCTGACCTGCAAGCTGTCGTCGGAGCTGGATTGGAAGCGCACCACGTGGGTGCCGACCGCTTCGCCATCGCGCAGAACGGTGAAGTTGAGCGGCCCGCGCGGGGCGGTGTCGGCGGCCAGGGCGGAACCGGCGCCCAGACACAGGGCGGCGGCGACAAGGGAGGCAAAGCGCATGATGGTCTCTCGCTGTGTTCGTTCATGAGAGGAGTGAGGCCAGCTTGCCCACGCTTGCTGACGGCAACCTGACAGCGCTTCCGCTCAGGCCGTCAGGTTGTTGTCAGTTTGGTGCGGTTGTCTGGGGGCTGCTTTTCAACAGGGGTTCCCCTCCCATGCGCCGTTCCGCCGCTGCCGCCACGCTTTTGGCCTGCCTTCCCGCCGCCGCCTTCGCCCAGGACGTGACGGCGCCGCGCCTCAACCCCGACAAGGGCTGGTATTTCTCGGGCAAGGGCGGGCCGTCCTTTGCCTCGCTCAGCGGGGTTTCGGCCAGCAACGGGTCCCAACCGGGCGAGGACAGCGCCGCCAACGTGGTCGGCGCCTTCGGCATGGCGGGCGGTTACGAATGGACCTACCGCTATCACATCCCGCTGCGCACCGAGCTGGAATTCATGAACCGCACCGAGGTCACCTATGATGCCAGCCCCATGCTGGCGGGGAACCCCACATCCGGCGCTTTGGCCAGCACGGTGCAGAACATCACCACCATGGCGCGCGGCTATTGGCATTTCCCGGTGGGCAGCAAGATGTGGTGGCCGTTCGTCTCGGGCGGTCTGGGCTGGTCGCACAACACGGTCAAGAGCCAGCACACCCCGTCCGGCGGCACCATGAGCAAGCATACGCAAAGCAGCGATGATCTGGCCTGGAGCGTCGGCGCCGGTGCCACCTTCCAATTGGGGCCGGACGTCATGAACGACGTGGAAGTGCGCTATGTGGATTTGGGCAAGGCCGATTGGGGCCTGCCCGGTGGCCAGAACCTCCAGGCCGACAGCCCCGGCCATTTCAGCGCCACCGAGGTGATCTTCTCGATCCGCTACATGTTCTGAGTATCCCCCGACATCCGCCGCTTGACAGGTGCCCTTGCCCGACGCATTCTTTGCGAATGAGAATGCGTCTTAACTGCTTGAAACAAGCCGTTCCGCGCCGTGCCTCCCTTCGGGGGCGGGGCGCCATCGGCGTTTTGTGCATTCTCGTGCTGATTCTGTTCAATCTGTCCGCCGCTATCGCTGGGGTGGCGGCGGTGCCGCGCGGCGGGGTGGGGACCATCGAGGTCTGCACCGCGTCGGGCATGGTGGTGCTCGACCCGCTGGACGGCAAGACGGAGGAGGAGCGGCGCGTCTGCTCCTCCTGTCCGCCGTTCAACCATGTGGGCGGTGCCGCCTTTGTCGCGCCGGTCGAGCCGCCGCTGCCGTCGGTGATCCCGGAACGGGCGCTGCGTCCCGCCGCCTCGCGCGCCGCCTTCGGGCCGCCGGACGTGCGGGCGACGGCCCGCGCGCCCCCGGCCTGACCGCCGCGCCGTCATTCTCCCTTCATTCAGAAAGCGAGCCCCATGCCGCATTTTTCTCGCCGCAAGCTGCTGCTGGCGACAACGATCCTGGCTGCCGCCGCGCTGGCCGCTGTCGTGGTTCTCCGCCCCGCTGCTCCGCCTTCCGCGCTGCCGCCCGCCGACATGGTCATCGTGGTGCTGGACGGCAAGAACTGCCAGCCGCCCAACCTGACCGCACCCGCCGGGCGCACCACCTTCCTGATCCGCAACAACGGTCCCAAGACCACCGAGTGGGAAATCCTGCAAGGCAACATGGTGCTTGAGGAACGCGAGAACATCGCCCCCGGCCAAAGCCAGACCATGACGGTTACGCTGGAGCCGGGTGTCTACGACATCACCTGTAGCGCCAAGTCCAAGTTCATCGCCGATCTGCGCGGCAAGCTGACGGTGACCGGCGATGCCTCGGCGGCCAAGCCGCGCCCGGCGGAACTGATCGGTGCTTTGGCCGAATACCGCTTCGCCGTTTACGAGGAAGCGGGCGAGTTGGTGGACAAGACCGCCGCCCTGGCCGAGGCGGTCAAGGCGGGCGACGTGGCCGCCGCCCGTGCCCTTTATGCTCCGGCGCGGGTGCATTACGAACGCATCGAGCCGGTGGCCGAACTGTTCGCCGATCTGGACGGCGCCATCGATTCCCGCGCCGACGATCACGAAAAGCGCGAGGCCGATCCCGCCTTCACCGGCTTCCATCGCCTGGAATACGCCCTGTGGGCCGAAAATTCGCTCCAGGGCATGGGCGCGGTGGCCGACAAGCTGGTGGCCGACGTCACCGAATTGCAGGGCCGTCTGCGCAATCTGGACATTCCGCCGGGCCGCATGGCGGGCGGCGCCGCCCTGCTGATGGAAGAGGTGGCCGCCACCAAGATCAGCGGCGAGGAAGAACGCTACAGCCGCACCGATCTGTGGGACATCGCCGCCAATGTGGACGGCGCCGAGCGCATCGTCGCCCTGCTGCGGCCGCTGCTGGTCAAGGCCGATGCGCCGCTGGTCGAGCGGATCGAGGGCAAGCTGACCGCCGTGCGCAATGTGCTCGCGGGCTATGCCCAGCCGGTGGACGGCTACCGCTCCTACGACACCCTGACCGAGGCTGACCGCAACGCCCTGCGCGCGGCGGTTACCGCCCTGGCCGAGGATCTGTCGCGCCTGCGCGGCACCCTGGGCCTCGACTGATGAACCCGGAGAATTCGAGCATGATCCGCCTGTCCCGCCGCGCCCTGCTGCGCGGCGCCACTCTGGTGCCCGCCGCCGCCCTGGCCGTCCCCGCCATTGCCGCCGAGCCGCGCGCCACCACCGCCACCGTGCTGCCGTTCTACGGCAAGCATCAGATGGGCGTGGTCAACCCGCCGCCCGCCGCCGGTATCCTGGCGTCCTTCACCGTGCTCGCCACCGACCGCAAGGGGCTGGAACGGCTGTTCCGCACCCTGACCCAGCGCATCGCCTTTTTGATGGCGGGCGGCACGCCGCCTGCCCTGGACCCTAAATTCCCGCCTGCCGATTCCGGCATCCTGGGGCCGGTCATCGTGCCCGAGAATTTGACGGTGACCGTGGCGGTGGGCGCCAGCCTGTTCGACGACCGCTTCGGGCTGAAGACGCTGAAGCCCGCGCGGCTGAAGACCATGACTCGTTTCCCCAACGACGCGCTGGACGCCAGCATGTGCCATGGCGACGTGATGGTGCAGATTTGCGCCGATTCGCAGACCGGCTGCATCCATGCCCTGCGCGACCTGATCAAGCACACCCCCGATCTGCTGACCCTGCGCTGGAAGATCGACGGCTTCCTGCCGCCGCTGCCGCCCGAGGGCCGGGCCGAGACGCCGCGCAACCTGTTCGGCTTCAAGGACGGCACCGCCAACCCCGACACCAACGATGCCGCGCTGATGGATCATGTGGTGTGGGTGCAGCCGGGCGGCGATGAACCGGCGTGGACGGCGGGCGGCAGCTATCAGGCGGTGCGGCTGATCCGCCACTTCCTGGAACGCTGGGACCGCACGCCGTTGCAGGAACAGGAAGCCATTTTCGGCCGCAAGCGCGACAGCGGCGCCGCCATCGGCCGCGAGCGCGAACATGACGAACCCGATTACGCCGCCGATCCCGAAGGCAAGAACGTGCCGCTGGACTCGCATATGCGGCTGGCGAATTTGCGCGATCTGGCGTCGCGCGACCATCTGATCCTGCGCCGCGCCTTCAACTATTCGCGCGGCGTCACCAAGTCCGGCCAACTGGATATGGGCCTGGCCTTCGTCTGCTTCCAGCGCGACTTGGACGCCGGGTTCATCTTCGTCCAGGACCGCCTGAACGGCGAACCGTTCGAGGAATACATCAAGCCGTTCGGCGGCGGCTATTTCTTCGTGCTGCCCGGCGCCGCCGATCCCTCGCGTTATCTCGGTCAGTCCCTGCTGGAATCCGCCTGACCGCGCCCCCCTTCACCATCCTTTGGAGTATGAAGCGATGAAGCATGTTTCCATTGTGGCCCTGCTGGCCGGTATGGTCCTGACCGCCCCGGCCCTGGCCGCCGCCCCCCCGGCCGAGCTGTCGGGCGCCGTCACCGAGTACAAGATTTACGTCTCGGCCGAGACCAAGGCGCTGGTCGAGAAGACCAAGGCCTTCGTCGCCGCCGTCAAGGCGGGCGACGTCGCCAAGGCCAAGGCGCTGTACGCCCCGACCCGCACCCATTACGAACACATCGAGCCGGTGGCCGAGCTGTTCGCCGATCTGGACGGCTCCATCGATTCCCGCGCCGACGCCCATGAAAAGCAAGAGGCCGACCCGGAATTCACCGGCTTCCACCGCATCGAACATGCGCTGTGGACCAAGAATTCCACCAAGGGCGTCGAGGCGGTGGCCGACAAGCTGCTGGCCGACGTGATCGAGTTGCAGGGCCGCATCAAGGCCCTGGCCGTGCCGCCGGAAAAGATGGTCGGCGGCGCCGCCGTGCTGATCGAGGAAGTGGCCGCCAACAAGATCAGCGGCGAGGAAGACCGCTACAGCCACACCGATCTGTGGGACTTCAACGCCAATGTGGACGGCAGCGCCAAGATCGTCGACCTGCTGCGCCCCATGCTGGTCAAGGCCGACAAGCCGCTGCTGGACGCCGTCGATGCCAATCTGGCCAAGGTGAAGAAGGTCCTGGGCAAGTACGCCACCAAGGACGGCGGCTTCCAGACCTACGACAAACTGACCGAAGCCGACCGCGCCGCCCTCCAGGGCCCGATCACCACCCTGGCCGAGGATCTGTCCAAGCTGCGCGGCACGCTGGGCCTGAACTGAGGCCCTTCGTGACGAAGCCCCCGCCGCGTTCCGCGCGGCGGGGGCAACAATAAGTGTGGAGGGCGCCTTGCGAGAGCGAGGCGCCTTCTCGCTTTTTGGCGCCTTCAACCCGCGAAGACATCTTCGCGTTCGTCATGGCCGGGTTTGACCGGGCTTGACCCGGCCACCCCCGTCTCTGAGCATTGGCACAAACGAATGATCCCTTTTGACGCAATGCGGGGGTTGGCGGTGCCGACACCGCACTGCGGCAGTGCGATAGATGGCATTGCGGTCCCGGTAGAGGACGGGCGAAAAGCAGTTCTTCCTGCGCAGGTTGACCTTGGGCGGAATGTTGGGTGCGGTGCCCTTGCTTTCGACCTTGGCGCGCACGGCATTGCTGTCATAGCCCTTGTCGCCGTGCAGGATGCCGGTTTTGGGTATGGCATCGAGCAAGGTGCCGACGGTGGTGCAGTCTGCAACCTGACCGCCGGTCAGCAGGAAGGCAATGGGGCGGCAGAACGCATCAGTCAGGGCGTGCATTTTCGTAGTGCGACCGCCACGCGAGCAACCAATCGCCTGCGCCCGTTCCCCCCTTTTCCGCCTGCCGCACGGCGGTGCGCCTTCACCGCCGATGAATCGATCAGCACCTGGGCCGGGGGACCGCCCGCCGAAGCGAATGCCTGAAAGATGTTCTGCCTGATGCTCTTATCTGCCCAGCGGACGAACCGGTTGTAGAGTGTCTTATGCGATTCGTAGATCGAGGGCGCATCCACCCAGCGGCAGCCCGATTTCAATACATGAATGATGCCGCTGATGACACGCCGGTCGTCAACACGCGCCTTACCTCGGGTGTCCGTCGGCAGATGTAGCTCAAATCGCGCGAACTGATCGTCCGTCAGCCAGAAAAGGTGATCGCTCACCCATAGGTTCCCTTCGGGAACCTTGAATCACAGGATACTTGCCGGGGAAAGCGATTTTATAGGTCCTGCCCCTAAACGGGCCATCGTGCATTGAAAAATCAAGTCGTCTTGCCGTCCGCCTTGCTTGCTACTGCGCTCTTCATCACTTCTGACCATGGTAAAAGTTTAATAAGAACCTCCGCAGCAGATTGATTTATTTCACCGTCAAGCTTTGCTCGTTGTATCTCAACAGTTGTCTGATCCTTTGAAATTATATTGTTCCTCTCTGTCCCGGCGTACACGGAAATTACCTTTTCAATTACATCCTTATCCCCGTGATAGAAAGCTGCCATCAGGGCTGAACGTTTCGCAAGAACATTTGTCAGCTCGTTTCTTACAAATCTTTCCGTATCAATGTTCTTTTTGTAAAGATTCAAAAAGAAAAACACGACAATCTCCAGCACTACCAGCAATGATATCCATGGAAAATAATGGCTGGCAAGTGACAGAAATGTTGGTGTGTCTGTTGATGAGTTGACGGACACCATGGAATACGCCACATAAATCGACGCGAACGCGCTAATGGCGCCAAATACGGCGTTCATCTTAATGTGAAATCTATTTGAATTGACGAGATCTACCAAGTTCGTTTCAGATTTTGTTAGGTCTGCTGAGAGCTCGCTAAACAGGACTCCGGCTCTAACTTTGTTTTCTATTTTCTCAATAACAGATTCTGTGGCAATATTTTCAACGTGTTCTTTAACAAGGTCGGACAAATGCTGGCGGTTGCTTTCTTCTCCTGTAGTTAATATGTCCTCCATACGCTTTAGACGGGCATCAATCTCGTCCTGATTGCTATACCCAGTCGGTTTGTCGAGAACAAGTCGACTATCTTTAAAAATATTTACCAATATAAAAAACACACCGATAAGCATTGATACGGCGGCGCCAACGGTTTCGACGAAACCGCGGAAATTCCTTCCCTTGACCATCTCTTCTTCAAAAGCATACACGATCGTTATGCAAAGAATGGCGGTTGAAAATATCGCTATTAAAAATTTAACGATTTTTTTCTGTCTCATAATTAGGGATAATTGCGATGTGCCGCTGGTTATAAACATAACATCACCCTGCCAGATCAGGGCGTCACCCGAAATGCGGGCTGTCCCTTACTAAATTTCGCCTCATCGTACCCTAAGGCGGCGCCTGTGAAAATGGATAGGTGCCATAACGCCGGGATGCCGCCTTGCGGTTTCGCAAACGGAACCTGCCAAGGATTTAATCGTTCAGGCAAACCATGCATTGCAAATGCGCGAAAAAACCATCTCCTATAGGCCGTGTTGTAGTTCGCGACCTTTGCTTTAGGGGCAGTTGCTGCCACGCCAGCCAGCACCGCCCGCTTTGCCTGTTCCACGTCTTAATAGCCGCCCGGCCCACCCCGACCGTCCTAATCACGCGCATGATCGTCCGCTTCTGGCCCACAGCGGACATCGCGGATCGGCGGAGATGGCCGGGGCAATCTCCGCCATTACGCGGAATGGTTGCCAGCACTTATTGTAAGCCCCGCCGCGTTCCGCGCGGCGGGGCTTTTCTGTCATTCCCCGTCCAGTGCCTGGGCCAGATCGGCGAACAAATCGTCGGCGGCTTCCAGGCCGACCGACAGGCGCAGCAGGTCGTCGGGGACCGGCGAGGTCGGGCCTTCGATGCTGGCGCGGTGTTCCACCAGGCTTTCGACGCCGCCCAGCGAGGTGGCGCGTTTCCAGATTTTCAGGCGGGCGGCCACCGCCACGGCGGCGTCCTTGCCGCCCTTGATGCGGATCGACAGCATGCCGCCGAAGCCGCCTTGCATCTGGCGTTGCGCCAGATCGTGACCGGCGAAGCCGGGCAGGCCGGGATACAGCACCTCGGCCACTTGGGGGTGGGCCGCCAGCCGTTCGGCCAGGGTCAGGGCCGAGGTGGATTGCCAGCGCACGCGCGGGAACAGGGTGCGCAGGCCGCGTTGCAGCAGCCACGCCTCGAACGGTCCCAGCACGCCGCCGCTTTGGCCCAGCACCGCCTTGACCCGCGCCCAGTACTCGTCCTGGCGGGCGGTGGTCAGGGTTCCGGCCACCACGTCGGAATGGCCGTTCAGGTATTTGGTCGCCGAATGCATGACCACATCGGCGCCCAGCTCCAGCGGCCGGGTCAGGACCGGGGTGGCGACGGTGGAATCCACCACCAGCCGCGCGCCCGCGCCATGGGCCAGATCGGCGATGGCGGCGATGTCCGACACGCCCCACAGCGGGTTGGCCGGGCTTTCCAGCCACACCAGCTTGGTCTTGCCGGGACGCAGGGCGGCGCGCACCGCCGCAAGGTCGCCGGTATCCACCAGTTCCACCTCCAGGCCCCAGCGGCTGGCGAAGCCCAGCAGCCAGGCGCGCAGCGCCCAGTACATGATCTTGGGCACCACCACATGATCGCCGGGATCGAGCGCCAGGAAGGCGGCGTTGGCCGCCGCCATGCCCGAGGCGAACAACAGGGTGTGGGCGCCGCCCTCCAGCGCCGTCAGGGTGTCGGCGGCGGTGTCGTAGGTGGGGTTGTCGGCGCGGGAATAGCAGCGGCCCCGGCTGTAGCCGAGGTCCGCGTCGCGTTCATAGGTCGTGGAGGGATGAAGCGGCGGGATGATCGCCCCGGTCGCTTCGTCCACGCGGCCCAGGGCATGGGCGGCCAGGGTTTCCGGCCGCAAGCCGTGGGAATCAGGCATTGGTCTTCACCGTCAGTTGCAGCACCGGGGGCTTGGCCAGGGTCTGATAGACCACGCAATAACGCTCGGTCAGCTTGGTCAACTGGTCGATGCGCTCCTGCGGCTCGTCGGTTTCCAGGGCGAAGGTGACGCGGATGTCGCGGAAGCCGACCGGGGCGTCCTTGGCGACGCCCAGGGTGCCGCGGAAATCCAGGTCGCCCTCGGCCGAGACGCTGCCGCCCTTCAGCTCGAAACCGATGGCGGTGGCGACCGCCTTGAGCGTCACGCCGGCACAGGCCACCAGGGCATCCAGCAGCATGTTGCCGGAACAGGCGAAGGCGCCGGTGCCGCCGGTGGCCGGGTGCAGGCCGGCCTCGACCAGAGCCTTGCCGGTCTCGACGCGACAGACCACGGAATCCGCATCCAGTTCGCCGGTCGAGGTCAGGGTGATGACCGCCTTGTCGGGATCGGTCTTGTAGGAATCCTTAAGCGGCGCCTGAAGGGCGCGCAATTCGTCGGCGTTCATGCCTTCTCCTGTTCGTTTGCGATGTTGGCCTTACGGCGTTCCACAATGTCGTCCACCACGGACGGATCGGCAACGGTCGAGGTGTCGCCGAAATTGCCGAAATCGTTGGCCGCCACCTTGGTCAGGATGCGGCGCAGGATCTTGCCCGCACGGTTCTTGGGCAGATGCGGCGCCCATTGGATGATGTCGGGGCTGGCGATGGGGCCGATGCGGCCGCGCACATGGGCGACCAGTTCGCGCTTCAGTTCGTCGCTTTCGGCGATGCCTTCCTTGAGGGTGACATAGGCGAACACGCCCTGGCCCTTGAGGTCGTGCGGATAGCCGACCACCGCCGATTCCGCCACGGCGGGGTGGGACGAAATGGCGCTTTCCAGCTCCACCGTGCCCAGGCGGTGGCCCGACACGTTGATGACGTCGTCGACGCGGCCGCTGATGCGGTAATAGCCGTCGGCATCGCGGCTGGCGCCGTCGCCGGTGAAGAAGCGGCCGGGATAGGGGGCGAAGTAGGTGTTCACGAAGCGCTGGCGGTCATGCAGGATGGTGCGCGCCTGACCCGGCCACGAGCCGCGGAAGCACATGTTGCCGGTGGCCTCGCCTTCCAGTGTCGCGCCGTTGGCATCCACCACCTCGGGCACGATGCCGAAATAGGGCTTGCCCGCCATGCCGGGACGGTTGGGCAGCGCGCCGGGCAGCGGCACCAGCAGCACCGCGCCGGTTTCGGTCTGCCAATAAGTATCGACGATGGGGCAATTTCCGCCGCCGATGGTGGCGTGATACCACTTCCAGGCCTCGGGGTTGATGGGCTCGCCCACCGATCCCAGCACCCGCAGGCTGGATAGGTCGTGCTTGCGCACCGGCCCTTCGCCCTCGCGCATCAACGAGCGCAGGGCGGTGGGGGCGGTGTAGAAGATGTTGACCTTGTGCTTCTCGATGATCGACCACCAGCGCGACGAATCGGGCCAGGTGGGCACGCCCTCGAACATGACGCTGGTGGCGCCGTTCAGCAGCGGGCCGTAAATCTTGTAGGTGTGGGCGGTGACCCACCCCACGTCGGCGGTGCACCAGAACACCTCGCCGTCACGCCAGTCGAAGATGTTGCGCCACGACGTCCCGGCATGGACCAGATAGCCGCCGGTACTGTGCTGCAAGCCCTTGGGTTTTCCGGTCGAGCCCGAGGTGTACAGGATGAACAGCGGGTCCTCGGCGTTGACCGCCACCGGCTCGGCCCAGGCATCCGCCGCCGCCACCGCTTCGTCGTACCACAGGTCGCGGCCGGGGGTGAACGGCACCTCGGCGCCGGTGCGGCGCACCACCACCACATGTTCGATGCTGGGCTGGCCCGCCACCGCCACGTCGGCGTTCTTCTTCAGCGGCACCACACGGCCGCCGCGCAGGCCCTCGTCGGCGGTGATCAGCACCTTGGCGCCGGAATCCTCGATGCGGTTGGCCAGGGATTCCGACGAAAAGCCCGAGAACACCACGGTGTGCACCGCGCCGATGCGCACCGTGGCCATCATGGCGACCATCACTTCGGGGATGACCGGCAGATAGATGGCGACCACGTCGCCCTTGCCCACGCCCAGGCCGGTCAGCACGTTGGCGAGGCGGTTGACCTTGTCCGCCAGCTCGCCCCAGGTGACGGTCCGCGATTCACCGGTGCGGTCGCCTTCCCACAGGATGGCGGGCTTGTCGGCCTTGGTCGCCAGATGGCGGTCCACCGCGTTGACCGAGGCGTTCAGCGTACCGTCGGCGAACCAGCTTATGTGCAGATTGTCGGCGGAGAAATCGGCGTCGCGCACCTGGGTGAACGGGGTGATCCAGTCCAGGAACTTGGCTTCCTCGCGCCAGAACCCCTCGGGGTCGGCGACGGAGGTGGCGTAGCGGGTTTCATACTCGGCGGCGGTGACGTGGGCCTGATCGGCCCAGGCGGGAAGGGAAAAGGTTTCGGTCATTTTGGTCTCTTTCTGTTTGCCCCTCATGCGGCGGGCGGGGCGCTTCCGCGCCCCTTGCCTCCCGCGCCATAAGGCGCGCGGCCGCACTTGCGGCCGTGCCCCGTTCCGGGGCTCAGATGGCAGCGGCGGGAAAGGTTTCGTCGCCGGTGGGGCGGCGGCTGGCATGGTCGAGGGCGGCCAGCAGCTTGTTCTTCCAATCCAGGAATTCCGGGTCCAGGCGGTCGCGGGGACGGGCCAGATGGGGCACCACGTCGGCGCGCACGCGGCCGGGATTGGGCTGCATGACCACGATGCGGTCGGCCAGGAACAGCGCTTCCTCGATGTCGTGGGTCACCAGGATCATGGTGGGGCGGTCATAGGACCACAAATCCAGCAGGTGTTCCTGAAGATCGGCGCGGGTCAGGGCGTCCAGCGCCGAGAACGGCTCGTCCAACAGCAGCACCTTGGGCCGTCCCACCAGGGCGCGGGCCAGGGCGACGCGCTGGGCCTGACCGCCCGACAGCTCGCGCGGCCACACCTTGGCATGGCTGGCAAGGCCGACGCGGGCCAGGGCCTCGGCGATGCGGCTCTGGCGTTCGGCCTTGGGCAGGTGGCGGATGCCGAAACCCACATTGTCCTCGATACTCAGCCACGGCATCAGGCGGGGTTCCTGGAACACCATGCCGATCTCTTCGCGCGGGGCGGCGACCGGGGTGCCGTCCAGGCCGACGGTGCCGTGGGTGGGGGTGTCCAGGCCGCTGATCAGCCGCAGCAGCGTGCTTTTGCCGCAGCCCGAGCCGCCGACGATGGCCAGGATTTCGCCCTCGGCCACATGCAGGTCCAGGGCGGCCAGGGCCAAAAGGCCGTTGGGATAGCGCTTATCGACGCCGACGATGTCCAGCATGGGCCTTACTCCGCCGCCTTGAAGGAATCTTGCCAGGTGAGGAAACGGGCCGAGACCGCCGCCAGAATCCAGTCGGTCAGCTTGCCCAGGATGGCGAAGGCGGTGATCGAGGCCAGGATGACCGCCGGGCGGCCGGTCTGCTGGCCGTCCACCAGCAAAAAGCCCAGGCCTTGCTCGGCGCCCATGAACTCGGCGGCGACCACGAACATCCAGCCCAGGCCCAGACCGGCGCGCAGGCTGATGACATAGGCGGGCAGGGTGGCGGGCAGCAATACGCGGGTGATCATCTCGCGGTGGCTGAAGCGGAAGATGCGGCCCACTTCCACCAGCTTGCGGTCCACGCCCATGATGGCGCCGGTCAGCGCCAGATAGATGGGGAAGAACACGCCGACGGCGATCAGGATCACCTTGGAGGTTTCGAAGATGCCGAACCACAGGATGAACATGGGCACCCAGGCGATGGACGGGATGTTGCGCAGCGCCTGAAGCGTCGGGTCGAGCACCCGGCGCACCGGCGTCCAATAGCCGCTGACGGCGCCCACCAGGGTTCCGGCGCCGACGCCGAACACGAAGCCCAGGCCGACCCGTTGCAGGGTCGCCAGGACGTGGTCCAACAGCTCGCCCTTCTTCGCCAGATCGGCCAGGGTCAGGATGATTTTGGACGGCGTCGGCAACAGGCGGCCGTCGGACAGCTTGAACGCCACCGCCAGTTCCCAGCCCACGGCCAGCGCCAGCGGCAGGACCAGGCCGATCAGCCATTTGGCGGAAAACGGCTTGCGCGCCGCCCCCTGTCGGGGGGCGGCGGCGGTGTGGGTGGCAGACTGAACCGTGGCGGTCATGGGCTTACTTCACGCCCAGCTTGGCGCCGAAGCTGGCATCCACCATCGAGGCGGCGATGGCCGGGACGTTGACATCGGTGGGGATGACGCCCGCCTGTTGCAGGGCGATACCGGCGCCTTCGATGGTCTTCTGCTGGCGCGGGCCGATGGCGGCGGTGGAAAGGTCGGTGCGCTCAAGCTGGCGGGCGGCGACGGCATCGGTCAGCTTGGCCTGCTCGACGATGATGCGCTTCAGCTCGGCCGGGTTGGCGATGACGAAGGCGCGGGCCTTCTCATAGGCGCCCAGCACCTTGGCGACCAGTTCCGGGTGGTCGGCGGCGAAATCCTCGCGGGTGTTCAGCACGCCCCAGGTGTTGATCTCGGCGTTGCGGTAGAAGATGCGGGCGCCGTCGTCCAACTCGGCCTGGGCCATCAGCGGGTCCAGACCGGCCCAGGCATCCACGTCGCCCTTGGCCAGGGCCAGACGGCCGTCCTGATGCTGCAACAGCACCACCTTGACGTCCTTCTCGGTCAGGCCGTTCTCGGCCAGCGTCCGGATCAGGAAAATGTGCGGGTCAGTGCCGCGGGTGGCGGCGATGCGCTTGCCCTTGAGGTCGGCCACCTTCTGGATGGGCGAGCCGCCCTGGGTGACCAGCGCCGTCCATTCCGGCTTGGAATAGACATAGATGGACTTGACCGGGTTGCCGTTGATGCGAGCCAGCAGCGCGGCGGCACCGGCCGACGAACCGAAATCCAGGCTTTTGGCGTTCAGGAATTCCAGCGCCTTGTTCGAGCCCAGCGACTGGACCCAGCGCACCTTGATGCCGTCCTTCTTCAGTTCTTCTTCCAGCCAGCCCTTTTCCTTCAGCACCAGGCTGACCGGGTTGTAATAGGCGTAATCGATCTTCAGTTCCTCGACCTTGTCTGCGGCCCAGGCAGAGGAAGCGAGGCCCAGGGCGAATGCGGCAGCCAGGGTCGAGGCGGCGGCGCGCTTGAACAGCGTGGTGACGGACATGCGGTGCTCCCCTTAAACAACAGTTCATATGCGTTATATCGTCTATATCTACAGTGATATGTGGGGTGCTTGCCTGTCAACACTCTATTTGCGGGGTGGTGTGATGTGGAATTCCGCTGTGATTTCCTATGGTTGATGTCTTGTGGTGGGTGTTCTTTAAGGTTGTGGTGTGAGCAAGAAAAAAGGCCGCCCGCGGGGTGCGGGCGGCCTTGCGGTCGCGTTCGGCGAGGGCCGGGGATCAGCCCAGAGCGGACTTGATCCGGGTGACGGCGTCGCGGCTGTAGAAGCTGCACACGCCGCGCTTGGCCGCCGGTTCGATGGCCAGTTCCTTGATGGCCTTCTTCACCTTGGCGTCGGACACGCCCAATTCCTTGGCGATGTTACCGGCGCTGATCAGGTCTTCGCTCATTCTTTCCCCCAATGGATGGTCAGGCGACGTAACGGCCGCCGCGCAGGATGCGGATATAATTGACGCGGTCGAAGGCGGTCTGGTCGGCCACCTTGTCGCGGCTCATGCGGCCGCGGATATCGGCGACCGATGTGGCCTCGCGCTCGCGCAGGTCGGCGACCAGGCCGTCATGCAAGTCCTTCATGTGTTCGACGCCGTGGCGCAGCAGGGACGAGGCGGCCATGACCACGTCGGCGCCCGCGAACAGGTACTTGACCACCTCGGCGGCGCTTTGTACGCCCGAGGTGGCGGCCAGCGAGCCCTTGACCTTGCCGTGCAGGGCGCCGATCCACAGCAGCGGCAGGCGGATTTCTCCGCGATGGCTGAGGCGCAGGTCGCGCTGCATGCTCAGGTCTTCCAAATCGATATCGGGCTGGTAGAAGCGGTTGAACAGCACGAAACCGTCGGCCCCGGCGGCGTCCAGCGCCTGGACCATGGCGCCCGGCGAGCTGAAATAGGGGCTCAGCTTGATGGACACCGGAATCTTGACCGCCTGCTTCACCGCCTTCAGCACGTCGATGTGGCGGGCCTCGACCTCGGCGCCGGACAGCGACAGGTCGGTGGGCAGATAAAAGACGTTCAACTCGATGGCGCTGGCGCCCGCGTCCTCGATCTGCTTGGCGTAATCGATCCAGCCGCTGCGCGAGGTGCCGTTCAAGCTGGCGATCACCGGCATGTCCACGGCGGCGCGCGCCTTGCGGATCAGGTTCAGGTAATTTTGCGGCCCGGCATTCTCGGTCAGATGGGTCGGGAAATAGGACAGCGCCTCGGAATCACCCAGGGTGGCGAGGTGCTCGATCTCTTCGATCTCGTTCTCGATGTCTTCCTGGAAGATGGACGGCAGGACCACCGCGCCCGCGCCGCATTCCTCGGCCTTGCGGATGGCGTCCACGTCCAGCCCCAAGGGACAGGCCGACATCACCAGCGGGGTTTTCAGGGTCAGGCCGAGATAACGGGTGCTCAGGTCCATGGAACGCTCCTGTGGCTGGGGCCGATGCGGCACAGGGGCGATGCTAGACCCGCTTAATTTTGTGGGCAAGCCGTCAGGGCGCCGGTCAGGAATGCGCTCAGCAAATCACCCAGTTGGTCATAGCACGCCGGGCCTTCGTGTCCGGCACTGTCCAGCAGCACCAGACGGGCGGTTTCCGGCGCGGCGGCGGCGATGGCGCGGGCGGCGTCGGGCGAGACCATGTCATCCTCGGCGCCGTGACCGATCAGCACCGGACAGCGCACGCGGCCGACGGTGGCAACGGGGGCGATGGTGTCGAAATGGGCGCCGATCACCCGCTCCACATAACGGCAGATCAGCCAGCCGAAGGGCCTGAACGGGATGTGGGCACGGGCCAGGGTGGCGCGCATGACCCTTAGGGGGTGATCGAAGGCGGACAGGCTGACCACCGCGCCGATGTCGTGGCGGCGCGATGCCGCCAACAGCGCGGCGGCACCGCCCACCGAATGTCCCAGCACCGCCACGGGGTGTCGGCTGTCCCCAGGGCGGACGGCCAGCCAGTCCAGGGCCGCGTCGATATCCTCGGCGAAGCGGGGCATGGAAGAAAAGGTGTCGTGGTCGCTGCGGCCGTGGCTGCGGGCGTCCACCAGCAGCAGGGCAAAGCCGCGCCGGTGCAGCACGGCGGCCAGCGGCAGCATGGATTGGGCGTTGGCGCCCCAGCCGTGCATGACCACCACAACCGGTGCCGAGGGCGTGGCGGGGATCAGCCACGCCGCCAGTTTCTTGCCATTGACGGTGGGAATGGTCACGTCGTGATGATCCAACCCGAAATCGCCGGGCGTGGCGGTGACGGACGGGCACGGCGCACGGAACCCGCGCCATACCGCCCAACGCAAGGCGGCCAGAGTGGCCGCGCCGCAGAATCCCGCCATCAGGATCGTGGTCGTCGTCATGACCGGGAGTCTTGCCGAAAAAAGGCCGTGGGGCAATGTCCGTGCCCGATGTCGGCATGCCGCCCCCGCCGCTCGGTCGCGGCTTCCGCAAGACTGCGGCAAAGCAAATGCGGGGGCGGTCAGCCGACGGCGGGGCCGTCAGCAGGCGGCGGGCCGGTGGTGGCCCACACCATGACCATGGCGATGTCCGCAGCCTCCGCCGCTGCCGCAGCCACGGCCTTCGAGGTGGCGCAGGAAAGCGGGCAGGTGCCGTTCGGCCGAGGCGGTGCGCAAGGCATCGAACACCGCCAGGATGTCGGGGGAAGTGGCCATGGCGGTGATGCGGTCATAGAGGGCGACGTTGTCGCGCTCGGCCTCGACCCCGGCGCGGCAGGCATCCTGAATGCTGGCGGGGGCCTCGATCCGGCCGTTCCAGGGATCGGCGGGCGCTGGCCAGCCGCGCGCGGCGAACAGGCTCAGCAGGGCGTCGATGTGGCGCTGTTCGGAATGAACGATGTTGGCGAAGGGCATGACCGGCCCGAACCTGCCGATCACCGCGCGATAGGTGGCGCGGGCCTTGTATTCGTCGTCCAATGCGTCGCACAGGGCTTGGAAATCGGGGGGCGGGGTATGCATGCGGCGACAACCTTGCTGGCTGGGAGATGAGGCCAGGGTGGCTGTGCCCGGCTATGGCCGCCATGATATTTCGCACGGGTTCTAACATTACAAATATTCAAGAAAGCATCGTAGCATATTGAGTTGTAGCGATAATGAGGATAGTTCCCCTAAGCCTCAAGCCAAGGAGATTTCCGAATGACCGGCAAAATTCTAACCGCCTTGTTCATCCTGGCATCCAGTTCCGCCCTGGCCGCCGATATCGAGGTGGTGGTGCGTGGCGTCAAGCACGACCAGGGCTCGGTCAAGACCGCGCTGTATTCCGATCCCGCCACCTTCCGCAAGGAAGACAAGGCGCTGGCGGTGCAGGGACAACCGGCCAAGGTGGGCGAGATGGTCTTCACCTTTGCCGGGGTGGCGCCGGGCCGTTACGCGGTGGTGGTCTATCATGACGAGAACGGCAACGGTAAGATGGACCGCTTCCTGGGCATGATCCCCACCGAGGGCTACGGCCTGTCCAACAATCCCGAAGTGTCCGGCCCGCCGCAATTCGAGCCCAGCGCCTTTGACGCCCAGGATGGCGAGCCAGCGCGGAGCATCATCGACCTGCGTTACTGACCATTGAAAATCTCAATGCATTTCATGATTGGCATTGAGTTTCATTATGTCATGGCCGCCGCTAGCATCCGCCCCGCAATGACCCAAGGGGGCGATCATGACACTCGATCCGGTGATTCTGTTCTTCGTGCTGGGCGTCGCGGCCGGTCTGCTGCGGTCGGAATTGCGGCTGCCCGGCCCGGTCTATGAATTCCTCAGCATGGTGTTGCTGGTGGCTATCGGCCTCAAGGGCGGCGTCGAACTGGCCAAGCAATCGGCCTGGGCGTTGGCGCCGCAGATCGCGGCGGTGGCGGCCATGGGAATCGGCCTGACCCTGATGGCCTACCCGCTGCTGCGCTGGCTGGGGCGGTTCGGCCGCGCCGACGCTGCTTCCATCGCCGCCCATTACGGCTCGGTCAGCGTCGGTACCTTCGCGGTGGCGGTGGCCTATCTGGGATATCGCCAGATCGCCTTCGAGGAATACATGCCGCTGTTCGTGGCGGTGCTGGAAATCCCCGCCATCGTGGTCGGCGTGCTGCTGGTGCGCGGCATGGGCGGCGACAGCCGGTGGGGGAAAATGGCACACGAGGTGCTGTGCGGCAAAAGCATCATCCTGCTGGTGGGCGGCCTGCTGATCGGCTGGCTGGCGGGCGAACAGGGGGTGCAGCCCATCAAGTTCCTGTTCTTCGACATGTTCAAGGGCGTGCTGGCGCTGTTCCTGCTGGAAATGGGGCTGATCGCCGCCGCGCATCTCAGCAGCCTGCGTAGCCATGGCCTGTTCCTGGTGGCCTTCGGCATCGCCATGCCGCTGGCCGGGGCGGCCATCGGCGGGTCGCTGGCGGTGTTGCTGGGGCTGTCGGTGGGCGGCACGGTGCTGCTGGCGACGCTGGCGGCCAGCGCTTCCTACATCGCGGTTCCGGCGGCCTTCCGCCTGATCGTGCCCGAGGCCAACCCCACCTTTTCCCTGACGGCGTCGCTGGGCGTGACCTTCCCCTTCAACATCCTGGCGGGCATTCCGCTCTATCACAAGCTGGCGGGCAGCCTGCATCTGGTGCGGGGTGTGCTGTGAAAGGGTTTGCGGAGAGGCGGCGGCGCTTTCATCATCCCGTCAGTCTTTGTCCGCGGTGATCCCCCATGCCCACGCCCATGCCGCCCTTTGACCTGGATATCCTGCGGACCTTCGTCGCCGTGGTCGAGAATGGCGGTTTCACACGGGCGGCTGGGCGGCTGGGGCTGACGCAATCCACCGTCAGCATCCATATCCGCCGCCTTGAGGACGGGTTGGGTCATCGGGTGTTCGTGCGCGACCGGCGCGAGCACTCCCTGACGGCGGCGGGCGAGACCCTGCTGGCCTATGCCCGCCGCATCCTGTCGCTGGCCGATGAAGCCCGTATCCGCCTGCTGGAACCCGATGTGGGCGGCGTGGTGCGGCTGGGCACGCCCGAGGATTTCGCCACCCTGCATCTGCCCGACGTGCTGTCGCGCTTTACCCGCGCCCATCCCCAGGTGGCGCTGGAGGTCAATTGCGACTTCACCGCCAATCTGTTGGATGGCTTTTCCAAGGGGCTCTACGATCTGGTGCTGTGCAAACGCGAGCCCCAGGGTGGCGGCGACGGCACCAAGGTGTGGCGCGAACCCCTGGTGTGGGCCGGGTCCGAGCGCCTGCGGCTGGCGCCGGATCAGCCGGTGCCGCTGGTCCTGGCCCCCAGCCCCGACATCTACCGCCGCCGGGCGCTGGCCGCCCTGGACGCGGCCAACCGCCCGTGGCGCATCGTCTACACCAGCCCCAGCCTGACCGGAGTGCAGGCGGCGGTGCGCGCCGGGCTGGGCCTGGCGGTGCTGCCCAAGGAAATGGTGGCGCCGGGTCTGGTGGTGGCCGGGGCGGCGGCGGCGTTGCCGGAACTGCCGGATACGGAACTGGCGCTGTACCGGGCGCCGGGGACCGCGTCCAAGGCGGTTGACATGCTGGCCGAACACATCGTCCGCTCGCTGGAGCAGCGGGCGCCCGGCGAGGGCTAAAATATCAGCGCGTAGCGCCTAGCCGCCATTGCGGCGGCGGCCAAGGGCGCGGATGCGCCCGCCCGGCGAGGGGCTAAAATATCAACCCGCCGGACGGAAGGTGAAGGGGATTTCGAAGGTCAGCCCGTCGCCGACCGAGGATGGCGGCGCCGGGAACGGTGCGGCGCGTTCCAGCGCGTTGAGGGCGGCGCGGTCCAACAGGCCGCTGCCGCTGCTGTCGGTGACGCTGGCATTCATCAGCGAGCCGTCGGCGCCCAGGGTGAAGCGCAGCACGGTGGTGCCGGTCAGGGTGACGCGTTCGGGGCGGAAGCGCATGACCCGCGCCCAGACAATCCGCAGATAATCGTCCCGTTCCGCCTGCCGTGCCGCCGGGTTGCCGATGGCGATGGCCGGGGTGGCGGCGGCGGATGCTTCCGGGGCGGCCTCGGGCGGGCTGCTCATCACCGGCTGGGCGGCGGTTTCGCTCGTTACTGGCGCGGCGGTGGGGGCGGGTTTGGCGGCTGTGGCGGGTTTCGGCGCGGCCTTCACCGGTTCCGGCTTTGGGGCTGGTTTCGGTTCGGGCGCCGGTTGCGGCGGGGTCGGTTTTGGTGGTTCGGGCTCGGGCGGCGGTGGTTGCTCCATCAGCAACTGCACGGTCAGCGCTCCGGCGCCCATGTCGTCGGGCTTGGGAAAGGGCGCCAGGATCCACGCCGACAGCACCAGCAGATGCAGACCGGCCGACAGCACCGCTGCGCGTGATGGGCGGGGGCTGAGGGTGGTCTCGATCCTGGTGTCGCCCACGGCGATCATGGCTGTTCCGTCGTGAAAAGAAGCCCCGGCGCCAGGGCGCCGGGGCTGTGGATGCTTAGAACTTCACCGTCATTTCGGCGACGAAGGACCGGCCCATGGCGGCCAGCGGGTCGAACTGCGTCTTGCTGCCCTCGGCGCGGGCGTCGGAAATGTCTACGCCGCCCAGCGGGTCGTAATATTGCGTGTTGAACACGTTGTCGATGCCGACCGATAAGCCGAGGTTTTCCCACTCGTAGCCGGTCCGCAGGTTAAAGATGCCGTAAGCGTAGGTGGATTTTTCCTTCCGCAGCGGGTCCAGATTGTCCTTGGCCGCCATCAGCTTCATTTCGATGCTGTTGGTCCAGCCGCCCAGCTTGTGTTCGACCGTGATGTCGGCGTTCAGCGGCAACATGCGGTACAGGCTTTCGCCGGTATTGATCTGCTGGCCCTGGTTGATGCCCACATAACCCTTGATCAGACCGCTGCCGTAGCCGGTGTCCTGCCACAGATCGGCCTGGCCCGAGACGTCGAAGCCGTAGACCTGGGCGTCATGGTTGGCGAATTGCAGCAGATTGATCGGAATGTTGCTGCCGCCGCTGGTGTACGACGATGTGCCGACCTGATTCACCCCGATGTAATCCTGGATATAGGTGTAATATGGGGTGAATTTGACGCGCCAGCTTTTCTGTGCTGCGTCATGGACGCCGAACGAAGTGCTGAAGGTGTGGGCCACTTCCGGCTTCAGACTCTGGTTGCCCACATAGCCGTTGCCGTCGCCGAACCAGTTGATCATGCGCATGGCCATGGCGCCGGTGGACCAGCTGTAACGCTCGTACAGGTTGGGCGAGCGGGTCTTGCGGGCGTAGCCGAAATCCAGGGTGTTGCTCTGGTCGATCTCGTACCGGGTCTGGGCGGTGATGTCCCAGTTGACGTCGATCTTGCCGTGGTCCTGGCCGTTGAACTTGGCGGCGTCGGTGCCGTAATTCATCAAGGTCGAGTTGTAGCCGGTGACGTTGCCGGTATCCATCACCACGATGTCGTTGCGCAGACCAAGCTGGGTGGACCAGCGTTGCGACCATTTGGCGTCCCATTCGCCATAGGTGCCGATCACCGTGCGTTCGCCGTCGGCGATGTTCCAGAAGGGGTAGGGGCCCATGCCGGTGGCGTTGGCGGTGACCGGCGGCCACCAATCGTCCAGGGTAAAGCGGTGCAGCTCGTGGCCGATTTTGAAGGTGTCGCGCTTGCCCGCCGGGATGGTGGCGGCGACGCTGTAGCCCATGTCGACGGCTTCGGTGTTCATGGGCATGCCCAGGCCCGAGGCGTAATTGGTGCGGTCGCCCAGGAAATTCATGTAGTGCTGGACGCTCTGGTAATAGACCCGCGCGTCCACGTCACCCCAGGCGAACCCGCCCTGCCAGCGGCCATTGATGAAGTGGCTGCGGTTCCACAGCATGTCCATGTATTCGTTGGGGAAGCCCTCGGACGGCGTATATTTCTGGCCGCCTTGCAGGGTGAAGACGTTGTCGCCCGCCTTGACGCCCAGGGTCAGATCGTGGCTGACGCGCTCGTAGCCCGAGGCGGCGACGCGGTCGCCATTGCCGTCGTGGTAATCGCCCGCCTTGTCGTGGTCGGCATGGTAGCGCAGGCTGTAATTCTCGGTGGCGGCGGTGCCGCTCAGCGCTTGGCCGAACGATTTGTTATTGCTGCGCGCTCGCAGGGTCAGGCTGCCCTCGGTGTGCACGCCCTCGCCCTTGGCGGCGAAGACTGGCGCGGCTGATTGGACGGCGATGGTGCCGCCGATGCTGTCACCGCCCTGGCTGACCGGGGTGATACCGGCGACAGCATCCACCTGGGCCACCGCGCTGGGCTCGATGTAGCTGAGCGCCGGGTTCATGTGGTTGGGGCAGGCCGAGGTGATGGGCATGCCATCGACCAGGATCTTGTTACGGTCGTCGGCCATGCCGTGCATGACCGGCAGCGCCGATTGGCCGCCATTGGTCGAGACGGTGACGCCGGGAATGTCCTTCAGCAGGTCGGCGGTGCCGCCGGCGGTGGCCTTCTTGCTCTTCAGCTCGCTGCCGCTCAGGCTGCCGCCACCGAAGGGCGCGTCGGAGGATTGTTCCTCGACGGTGTCAACCGGCACCGGCGGCAATTGGATGGCCGATTGCGCCAGGGCGGCGGACGGCAGGGCAAAGATCAAAGTGAACAGGGCGCAGGACGCCCGCAGGCCCAGCGGGCCGCGATGGTGATGATGTCGCATGTTTTCCCCCCGCACCGGGACCGAATCCCGGTCGGAAACAAGTGTCGGGTCGCGGCTGGGCGCGACCGGCGGATGTTTCAGCCTAGGGTCGGGGAAGGGGGGGCGCGGGGATTGGCCAGCCGGACTGCATGCCCCACCAGTGCCGGTTCGGCGGCGGCAAGCGGGGCGCGGGGCAGGGGCTGGACCACCGGCTGGGGCGCCAGGGCGGCGTCCGGGGTAACAACGGCACCGTGGAGGAACGGCAGGCAGGCGCCGCAGAAGCCGTTCTCGCCCACATGGTCGGGGGAGACCGGGGTACCGTTGCGGTCGACGATCGCCATGCCGCCCGCGGTACAGACGATCAGATGGTCGTCGTCTCCGCCCAACGGCGTGGCTTGGGCTGGCAGGATGCCGCCAGCCACCAGATTGAACAGCAGCAGGAACAGGCCAAGCCACGACACGATGCCGCGCCGCGTCCGTCCCAGGGACGGATCGCTGCCGATATCATAGGGTGTGGGCCGTATTCCCGTACGCATGATGTGGGAACATGCGGCCAAGGGCGGGGGCTGTCAATTGACTTAGGGCAAGCCAAGGGTGGAGCCGGTGGTGTTTCTCACAGCAATCCCAGGCGGCGCAACTCCTCGACCATTTCCGGCGGCGGCTCGTTGACGTTGGGGTTGCGGTCGGGCGGCGCGTCCTTGGCTTCCAGATAGCGCCAGCCCTGGAACGGGCGCATGGGACGGGGCTGCACCTCGGTGATGTCCTGTCCCAGGATCAGGCGGCAGCGGCTGCGGCCCTCGTCGTCCTGGTCGGCCAGAACCTTCAGGATGGGCTGGCGGGCGGCGATCTGGCCCTTGATCACCCAATAGATCGAGCCGCCATCGCACAATTCCTCGGCCCGCTTGGGCATCATGCGGGTCAGGTGGAAGATGCTGCCATGGGCGCGCAGCCGTTGCTCCTGGAAGGCCAACAGCATGTCGAGGCCGTCGCATCCGGCGGCAAGCTTGATCAGGTTAAGCACAATATCCGACCTTTGAATGAGACGGGGAGGGATGGACAACCGCAGGAAGCGGGCTCATGCTGAGGTATCGAAATTCGCTTGTGGAGGTCAACATGAAGACCATTGCCGCCGTTGGTATGCTGGTTCTGTTGGCGGGCTGTGCCGGTCGCGGCGAGCCCGAGGGCTCGTTCTTCGACCCGGTCTGCATGCCCGACGGCTCGGTGTCCTGGCGCCAGATGTCCAATGACAAGGGCGAGTATACCAAGCCCATCGCCACCAAGGAAAACTGTGCATGGAACAAGCCCGCCGCCAAGTAGCGGGTGCGCCGGGGCGGGGGCCGAGGTCCCCGCCTTTTCGGCTTTATGAAATATAGGGGCATAGCGGCCTTGACGCCGTGGGGAACCGTGGCCGATATGCATGCCATGACCGACCAGCCCCCCAATCTGTTCTCCTATCCGCGTTACCGCCGCGACCTGCGGTCCGCGCCGTTTCTGCCCACCACCCGCGCCGAGATGGACGCGTTGGGCTGGGATTCCTGCGACGTGGTGCTGGTCACCGGCGACGCCTATATCGACCATCCCAGCTTCGGCATGGCCATCATTGGCCGCCTGCTCGAATCCCAGGGCTTCCGCGTCGGCATCATCGCCCAGCCCGACTGGCAGGGGCCGGAAGCGTTCCGCGCCTTGGGCCGCCCCAATCTGTTCTGGGGCGTGACGGCGGGCAACATGGATTCCATGGTCAACCGTTATACCTCGGACCGCAGAATCAGGTCCGACGACGCCTACACCCCCCATGGCGAAGGCGGCAAGCGCCCCGACCGCGCGCTGCTGGTCTATGCCCAGCGCTGCCGCGAGGCCTTCAAGGATGTGCCCGTGGTGCTGGGCGGCATCGAGGGCAGTCTGCGCCGCATCGCCCATTACGATTACTGGTCGGACAAGATCCGGCGCAGCGTGCTGATGGATGCCAAGGCCGACATCCTGCTGTACGGCAATGCCGAACGCGCTTTGGTCGAGGTGGCGCACCGCATGGCCGCCGGGGAAAATGCCAAGACCATGTTCGACGTGCGCGGCGTGGCGCTGATGCGCGACCGTGTGCCCGAGGATTGGCAGGTGGCCGACTGGTCCGACCCGGAACCGGAGACCATGCCGCGCGCCAAGGGCGACAAGGCGGTGGTGCGGTTGCCGTCCTATGAGCAGGTGACGGCGGACCCGGTGTTGTACGGCCATGCCTCGCGCGTGTTGCACCAAGAGGCCAATCCCGGCAACGCCCGCGCTTTGGTGCAGCGCCATGGCGAACGCGAGGTGTGGCTGACGCCGCCGCCGATCCCGCTGACCACGCCCGAGATGGACGGCGTCTACGACCTGCCCTATGCCCGCGCGCCCCATCCCAGCTATGGCGACGCCAAGATTCCGGCGTGGGAGATGATCCGGTTCTCGGTCAACATCATGCGCGGCTGCTTCGGCGGCTGTTCCTTCTGCTCCATCACCGAGCACGAAGGCCGGGTCATCCAAAGCCGCTCGGAAAAGTCCATCCTGCGCGAGATCGAACACATCCGCGACAAGACCAAGGGCTTCACCGGCACTATTTCCGATCTGGGCGGGCCGACCGCCAACATGTGGCGGCTGAACTGCAAGGACCCGGAGATTCAGGCGGTGTGCCGGCGTCCCTCCTGCGTCTATCCCGACATCTGCAAGAACCTGGAAACCAACCACGATCCGCTGATCGCGCTGTACCGCAAGGCCCGCGCGGTCAAGGGGGTGAAGCGCATCGCCATCGGTTCGGGCGTGCGGTATGACTTGGCGGTGAAAAGCCCGGCCTATGTCAAGGAACTGGTCACCCACCATGTGGGCGGCTACCTCAAGATCGCGCCCGAGCATACCGAGGACGGGCCGCTGTCCATGATGATGAAGCCGGGCATCGGCACCTATGAACGCTTCAAGCAATTGTTCGAGCAGGCGGCGCGCGAGGCGGGCAAGAAATACTACCTGATCCCCTATTTCATCGCCGCCCATCCCGGCACCACCGACCGCGACATGATGAATCTGGCGTTGTGGCTGAAGCGCAACGGCTTCAAGGCCGATCAGGTGCAGACCTTCCTGCCGTCGCCCATGTCCTTGTCCACCGCCATGTACCATTCGCGCCGCAACCCGCTGGCCCCCATCCGGCGCAGCGGCGGCGAAGAGGTGTTCACCGCGCGCGGCGAGCGTCAGCGCCGTCTGCACAAGGCGTTCCTGCGCTATCACGACCCCGAGAACTGGCCGATCCTGCGTGATGCGCTCAAGGCCATGGGCCGCGCCGATCTGATCGGGCCGGGGCAACACCAATTGGTGCCCGCCGGTCAGGCGAGCGGAGCGAAGGGACCGGGCGGCGGCAAGCCGTTCATGACCCAGCATACGCGGCCAGGACAATCCAAGCGCCTGCCACCCAAGAGACGGTGATTGCAATTTTTGGGTGTGCTCATTTTAGCTCTCGTAAGTAACTGATGTAGTCTTTTCGGATGATCCGGAAGGGCTTTGCCCCGGACAGCTTTTCGGCGCACATTTGTGCACAGGCTGGCCTTGGGAAAAGTCATGAAGATCCGCAGTTTTTTCTTTCTGTGCATGGCGGTGCTTTCCGCCTTTGCCTTGTTGACCGCCAGCGGTTTGGTGGTGGATGCAGTGCGCGATCGCGCCAAGGTCGGGGCCGCGCGTGCCCTGGCGGTGCAGCAGGGCAATCTGTTGTCGCTGTCGGAACGGGTCAGCGTCGAGCGCGGCTCGCACATGCTGGCGCTGTCTGCCGCCCAGGCGCCGTCACCCGATATCCTGGCCAAGCTGGCCGCCGACCGCGCCGCCACCGATGCGGGTTTTTCCGCTGCGGCCGATAGCGCTTCGCCGGGACTGGCGGCAGTACTGGGGCAAACCCATCGCAAGCTGGACGAGGTGCGGGCGGCGGCATTGCGCGAATTACCCAAGGCTCCCGCCGATCGTGCCGCCGATACCGCCAAGGCATGGTTCAGCGGTAATGCCGCTGTCGCCGACCGCCTGATCGCCGCCGGTGATGAAGTGATGCAGCAGATGAGTCGCCTGGACGGCGCCACCGCTGATTTCGTCATGCAGGCCCAGGCGGCGGCGGCGCTGCGCAATCTGCTCAGCCAGCGCAATAATCCGTTGCTGAGCATCATCGCCTCGGGCCGCCCCCTGAGCGCGGAACAGAGCGAGCGGCATTTCCGCCTGTCCGGTGCCATCGACCAGATTTGGGACGGCATCAAGGCTGATTCGGCTTTGTTGGAGGCCACCGACGAGTTGGCCCCGGCGCGCCGGGCGGTGCAGGACGCGGTGTTCGGCGAGGTGGCGGCGACCATGCGTCAGATCGAGGAATCCAGCCGGACCGGACAGCCCTATCCGCTGACGCCCGGCGAATTGCGGACGCGGTCGCTTGGCCGTTTCGCGCTGATCGCCGATCTGCGCGACGCCTATGTGGCAAAGGGCATCGAGAACGCCGACCGCCGCCTGCACGCCCTGAACCTGCGCCTGGGTCTGGCGGTGGCGGCATTGCTGGCGCTGGCGGCGGTGGTGGCCGGGGTGACCGTGGCCTTTAACCGCCGCGTGGTCACGCCGCTGATGGGGACGGCGGCGGCTATTTCCGAGATGGCGCGCGACAATCTGGACGTGGCCGTGCCGGGCCGTGGCCGCGCCGACGAGATCGGCGAGATCGGCACCGCCCTGGAAACCCTGCGCACCAATGCCCTGGCGGCCCGTGCCGCCTCGGCGGAACGGGCCGCGGAACGGGCCGCCCGCGAACAGGCCCGTCGCACCACAGCCGAGCAATTGCGCCAGATGGCGGAGCAGGTGGACGGCCTGATGGCGGCGGCGGATGCCAACGTGTCGTCGCTGCGCGACAGCGCCGGGACGCTGACCCGGTTGGCCGATGATTCCGCCAACGGCTCCATGGCGGTGGCCCGCGCCGCCGAGGAGGCGGCGGCCAATATGGAAACCATCGCCGCCGGAACCGAACAGCTTTTGGCCTCCATCCGCGAGATTTCCCAGGTCGTCACCGGCATGGCGGCCACCGCCGCCCAGGCGGTCGAGGAAGCGTCGGAAACCCGCGAATCGGTGCGCGAACTGACCCATGCCGCCGAGCGGATTGGCGAAATCGTGTCGCTGATCAACGACATCGCGTCGCAGACCAACCTGCTGGCCTTGAACGCCACCATCGAGGCGGCGCGGGCTGGCGAGGCCGGAAAGGGCTTCGCTGTGGTGGCAGCCGAGGTCAAGGCGCTGGCCAACCAGACCGGCCGGGCGACCGAACAGATTCAGGCCCAGGTGGCGGCCATCCAAGGCGGCACCGAGGTGGCGTACCATGCCATCGCCGGAATCGACCAGACGGTGGGGCGGATCAGCGAATTGGCGACCTCCATCGCTTCGGCGGTCGAGGAACAGAATTGCGCCACCGCCGAAATCGCCCGCTCTATCCAGCAGGCGTCGGACGGCGTCGGCGCTGTGGCGGCAACCATCGACGGCGTCCGCACCAGCGCCCAATCCACCGAGCACTCGGCCGAGGCGGTGGGGGCGGCGGCGATGGAGCTGTCCGGCCAGACCCATACCCTGCGCGACCAGTTCGCCCAGGTAGTGACTTTGGTGAAAAGCGATGGCTGAGGATGCGGGGTGGGCGGCCTCGGCCGCTCAGCCCAGCAGCACTTCCAGGAAAATCTCGCCATAGCGCGACAGCTTGGATTCGCCGATGCCGTGGATGCCGCGCATGTCTTCCAGCGACAAGGGGCGGCGCGACGCCAGTTCCAAAAGTGTGCGGTCGGGGAACACCGCATAGGCGGGGATGCCCTGTTCCGTCGCCAGTTCGCGGCGCAGCTTCTTCAGTTCCGCCAGCAGCTCGGAATCGTAATTCTCGGGCAGTTGCACGGCGGGGGTGCGGGTTTTCTTTTTATCGCGTGTTCTGAGCGCGTCGCGGCGGATGTCGATGCGCGCCTTGCCGCGCAGCACGGCGCCGCCTTCCTCGGTCAGGCACCAGGCGCCGAACGCGCTGAGGTCCTGGGTCACCAGTCCGGCGGCGTAAAGCTGGCGCAGGATCGATCGCCATTGCTCGCGCGTACGCTCCTTGCCGACGCCGAAGGTGGGCAATTGCTGGTGGCCGTGATGCAGCACCGCGTCGCTTTCGGTGCCGACCAGGATGTTGATCAGATGGTCGGCGCCGAAACGCTGTCCGGTGCGGTAGATGGCCGACAGGAATTTCTGGGCGTCGATGGTGCCGTCATAGACCTCGACGCCGTGGATGCACAGATCGCAATGGCCGCACGGTTCCGATTGCTCGCCGAAATAGGCCAAAAGTGTCTGGCGGCGGCAGCGCGGCGCCTCGCACAGCGCCAGCAGGGCGTTCAGCTTGGCCCGCTCGATGCGCTTCTGCTCGTCCGAGGCCTGGCCTTCCTCGATCTGCAAGGCCCGCAGCCGCACGTCGCCCAGCCCGTAGAGCGTCAGCGTCTCGGCGGGCAGGCCGTCGCGCCCGGCGCGCCCGATTTCCTGGTAATAGGCTTCGATGCTTTTCGGCAGATCGGCGTGGGCGACGAAGCGCACGTCCGGCTTGTCGATGCCCATGCCGAAGGCGACGGTTGCCACCATGGTGATGCCGTCCTCGCGCAGGAAGGCATCCTGGTTGGCCTCGCGCACATTCTTGTCCAGACCGGCGTGATAGACCAGCGACCGGTGCCCGGCGGCGTTGAAGGCCTCGGCCAGTTCCTCGCAGCCGTTGCGCGATGCGCAATAGACCACGCCCGACTGACCGCGCCGCACGTCGAGGAAGTCCAGCAATTGCTTGCGGGCGCTGTTCTTGGCCGCCATGGCCAGCAACAGATTGGGGCGGTCGAAGCCGCCGATGAAGATGCGCGGTTCCTGGTCGAACAGCCGTTGGGCGATGTCGGCGCGGGTGGCGGCGTCGGCGGTGGCGGTGAAGGCCACGGTCTGGATGCCGCCCAATTCCCGCCGCAACTCGCCCAGCGCCAGGTATTCCGGGCGGAAATCGTGGCCCCACTGGCTGACGCAATGGGCCTCGTCGATGGCAAGGCGGGTGGCCCCGGCGTTGCGCAGCAATTCCATGGTGTCAGGCCGCGCCAGCCGCTCGGGCGCCAGATACAGCAGGCGCAGATCGCCGTCGCGCAGGCCGTCATAGATGCGGCGTTGCTCGGCCGGGTCGGCGGCGGAATTCAGGGCGGCGGCGTTGATGCCGTAATTGGTCAATTGCGCCACCTGATCGCGCATCAAGGCAATCAACGGCGAGACGACGACGGTCAGGCCGTTGCCGATCAGGGCGGGCAGTTGATAGCACAGCGACTTGCCCGCACCGGTGGGCATGATGGCCAGCACGTCGCGGCCCTCCAGGATGGCGCTGATGATGTCGTCCTGGCCGGGGCGGAAGCCGTCGAAGCCGAAAACGGAACGGAGAAGCGAGCGGGCGCGGTCGAGCATGGCGCGGGACTATATCCGGCCCGGCCCTCACATGCCACGATCTTGCCATCAACCGGACATCGGGAAAACGCAATGCGGGGGCATTGTTCCCGTCATCGCAACTCTCGCTGACGAGACGTCCATGATCCGCAAAGCCGTTCTTCCCGTTGCCGGTATGGGTACCCGCGTGCTGCCCGCCACCAAGGTGCTGCCCAAGGAGCTGCTGCCGGTGGTCGACAAGCCGCTGATCCAATACGCGGTGGAAGAGGCCGCCGAGGCCGGTATCACCGAGATCGTCCTGGTCACCGCCAAGGGCAAGGAGCTTCTGGCCGACCATTTCGATACCTCGGCCGAACTGGAGCGCCAGCTTGAGGCGCGCGGCAAGACCGAGTTGCTGGAAATCGCCCGCTCCACCTGCCCCAAGGGCGTGACCATCACCACCGTGCGCCAGCCCGCGCCGTTGGGCCTGGGCCATGCGGTGTGGTGCGCCAAGCCGGTGATCGGCAACGAACCCTTCGCCGTGCTGCTGCCCGATGATCTGATCATGGGCAAACCCGGCTGCCTGAAGCAGATGGTGGACCAGTGGAACCAGACCGGCGGCCATCTGGTGGCGGTCGAGAACGTGCCGCTGTCCCAGGTCAACCGCTACGGTATCCTGGATGTGATCGAGGAAGTGGGCCAGGTGGCCCGCGCCCGTGGCATGGTGGAAAAGCCTGCCCCGGAACAGGCGCCCTCGACCCTGTCGGTGATCGGCCGCTACATCCTTGACCCGGTGGTGTTCGACTATCTGGACAGGAAGCAGAAGGGCCAGGGCGGCGAGATCCAACTGACCGACGCCATTGCCGCCACCCTGGACCGGGTCGGCCTGTCGGGCCTGCGCTTCGTCGGCAGCCGCTATGATTGCGGCAACAAGGCGGGCTATGTCACCGCCATTGTCGATGCCGCCCTGGCCCATCCCGAAACGGCGGCGGCGCTGTACGCCCACCTGGAATCGCTGATGGGCCGCCGCGTCGCCTAAGAAAACCACATAGCGACAAAGGATGGGGTGGTCCTGTGGCCGCCCCATCCGTGCGTATGGTCGGGTGACGACCCTGTTGTGTGTTGTCGCATGGTGATGTTTATTAGAGGCAATCTAAAAAATGTAAGGGATGTCCACGATGTCCATGCCCTGGCTGTCCAGTCTGAACACCGGCGAGCGCGGCTTCGATGCGGACCATCGCCATATGTTCGAATTGCTGGGCGAAATCCGCTCCAGCCTGGGAGCGGGTAATCTGTCCGGGGTCCGGGCGCTGTTCGCCGAGCTGCGCACGGTGACGGAGGACCATCTCCGCGAGGAAGAGGCGGTCATGGACCGTACTTTTTATCCCGGCGCCGCCGATCACCGCGCCGGGCATGATCGCAGCCGCGCCGCCCTGAGCCTGATGGCCGGGCAATTGGACGGCGGCCGGTTGGACCGTTTCGCCGAATCCCTGGCCGATTATACCGCCGATTATTTCCAGGGCGTGCTGCGCCACGATGCGGCGCTGGTCCGCTTTCTGCGCGATCATCAGGGAGCTGTCCTGGCCCATTGCGCCCCGTTGTGCGCTCCGGCCTCGATCCGCGCCTGACTTTCCTTTCCATTCCATATCTCGCCTTGCGGTTTCCGGTGGCTTTGCTTCCGGCGATAGTGATTCGCAGCTTCTGCACATTGGAATCTCTCCAGGGTGAAGTTGGAATCACTCAAATGATTGACGTATCTCAATGCACCACATGTCTTTTGGGCAGAACGTCGGGGCGTGCCGAAGCCTGACTGACCTAAAGAGGGGGCGGTTGGGCAGCGGCTCGCACTTCCCGCCCCAAGGTAGAGAGGGGGGCGGGAAGACACGCCACCAACAAGGGGGATTACCCATGTCTCTGCGTCACACGCTGTCCCTGGCCGTGCTGCTGTCGGCGGCGGCCGGTCTGGCTCATGCCGCTCCGGCTTCCGATGAACCGATCCAGCCCATCTCGCCCGCCAAGGTGAAGGACGCCGCCCTGGTCGAACTGGGCAAGAAGCTGTATTTCGACACCCGCCTGTCCAAGTCGGGCTTCATCTCGTGCAATTCGTGCCACAACCTGTCCTTGGGCGGCACCGACAACCTCAAGACCTCCATCGGTCACAATTGGAACAAGGGGCCGATCAACGCCCCGACCGTGCTGAATTCCAGCCTCAACCTGGCCCAGTTCTGGGACGGCCGTGCCGCCGACCTCAAGGCCCAGGCGGGCGGCCCCATCGCCAATCCCGGCGAGATGGCGTCCAACCACACCCTGGCGGTCGAGGTGCTGCAGTCCATTCCGGGCTATGTCGCCGAGTTCAAGAAGGTGTTCGGCACCGAAAAGGTCACCATCGACGAAGTGACCAAGGCCATCGCCGCGTTCGAGGAGACCCTGGTCACCCCGAATTCGCGTTTCGACAAGTGGCTGAAGGGCGACAAGAAGGCGCTGACCCCGCAGGAAGTGGCCGGTTACGCCCTGTTCAAGGATTCCGGCTGCACCGCCTGCCATAACGGCCCGGCCGTCGGCGGCAATTCGTTCCAGAAGATGGGCGTGGTCGAGCCGTATCAGGCCACCAGCCCGGCCGAGGGTCGTGTCGCGGTGACCAAGGACGAAGCCGACCGCTTCAACTTCAAGGTCCCGACGCTGCGCAACGTGGAACTGACCTATCCCTATTTCCACGACGGCGAGGCCGCCACCCTGACCCAGGCCGTGGACACCATGGGCCGCATCCAGTTGGGCAAGAAGTTCACCGCCGAGGAAAATGCCAAGATCGTGGCCTTCCTCAAGTCTCTGACTGGCGAACAGCCCAGCTTCAAGATGCCGATCCTGCCGCCGTCCTCGGACAGCACCCCGCATCCGACGCCGTTCGACAAGTAAGCATTTCTTGTGCGACGGAAGGGGCTGGCCCTGTGCCGGCCCCTTTTTCGCGCCGGTTTTCCCGCGCCCATGCGTTCCACCTGGGCGAGGTTTCGGGAAGGTCGGATCATGAACGTGGATGCCTGCAACGACCTGCTGTTGTTGGCGGTCAAGTTTCACACCCAGGGCCGCCTGCCCGAGGCGGAACAGGCCTGCCGGGTCATTCTGGGCGCCCAGGCGGGCAACGCCACCGCCGCCCATCTGCTGGCGGTGGTGCTGTGCCAGAGCGGGCGTCTGACCGAGGGTGAGACCATCTTGCGCCGCTTGGCAGCGGGCCGCCCCAACGATTCCGAAATCCTGCGCCATCTGGTGGATGCTCTGTTCGAGCAGGGAAAGCTGCGCGAGGCGTTGGAGACGGCCCGTGCCCTGGTGGCGTTAGTGCCCGCCGATGCGTCGGCCCATGCCCGTCTGGGAGCATCGTTGCAGGCCTTGGAGATGCCGGTCGAGGCGGTGACGGCGTTCGAGACCGCCGCCGCTCTGATGCCCGGTGACGACGGCATGCGGTTGGAACTGGCCCTGGCCCAATACGACCTTGCCGCTTTCCTGCATTCCGCCGGACGCATGGCCGAGGCCGAGACGGCGTATGGCCGCGCCGCCGCCCTGGCTCCCGCTCTGGCCGATTGCCATCTGGGCTTGGGCAATCTGCTGTATGCCCAGGAACGGTATGCCGAGGCCGCTGCCGCCTTTCACAATGCCCTGGCGGTGCGGCCCGATTGGCCCCAGGCCCTGGTCAATGCCGGGGTGGCGACCGAACGGCTGCCCGGTCGGGACGCGGACGCTATCGCCCTTTACCGGCAGGCCATTGCCCTGCGGCCCGATTACCCCCTGGCCCATTACAATCTGGGCGTGGTGTTGCTGCGGCGTGGTGAGTATCGCGAAGGCTGGCGGGAATACGAATGGCGCTGGCGCGGCGGTGTACCGGAATTGCTGGCGCGGTCCCTGCCGCAACCGGAATGGGACGGCGGGCCGCTGGAGGGCCGGACCGTGCTGCTGCATGGCGATGAAGGCTTCGGCGACTCCATCCAGTTCGTCCGCTTCGCCCATCATGCGGCGGAACGGGGCGGGCGGGTGCTGTTGGAGGTGCCGCCCGCCCTGGTCCGGCTGCTGCGGGGATTGCCGGGCATCGATCAGGTGATCGCGCGGGGCGAGCCGTTGCCGCCCTTCGACTGCCACCTGTCACTGTTGAGCCTGCCGGGAATTCTCGATCTGCCGGAAAGCGCCTTCATGGCCTCGGCCCGTTATCTTTCCCCTGATCCCGCCGATGCCACCCGCTTGCGGCGGCGCCTGGACGCGGACGGAACGGGCGTGCGGGTCGGTCTGGTGTGGAGTGGCAACCCCGCCCATCGTGGCGACCGTCAGCGCTCGATGGCGGTGGAGCGGCTGCTGGCGCGGTTGGGACATTTGCCGGTACGCCTGTACGGGGTGCAGGCCGATATCCGCGCCTCGGACGCCGCCGCCCTGGCGGCGTGGCCCGATCTGGTCAATTTAGGGACGGAGGTGCGGGATTTCGCTGACACCGCCGCGCTGCTGTCGCAGTTGGATCTGCTGATCAGCGTCGATACCGCCACCGCCCATCTGGCCGGTGCGGTGGGATGTCCGGTGTGGGTGATGCTGCCGTTCTTCGCCGATTGGCGCTGGCAGGAAGGGCGTCAGGATACGCCCTGGTATTCCGGCATGCGCCTGTTCCGGCAATCCTTCCCCGGCGATTGGGACGGGGTTCTGGAGCGGGTGGAACAGGCGCTGCGCGAGAAGATTTAGCGGCGCGCCATGCGGTTGCGCACGCTGGTCAGGGTATTGCGCAGTTCAGGGTGGTGGGGCAGCAGGCGTTCGGCCAGTTCGTGGGCACGCACGCGGTCGATGGAACCGGTGTTGAACTCCACTTCCAGCATCTTCGCCAGTTGGACCATATCGTCGAAAGTCATCATTCTTGTTCTCCCCGCCACTGGGTTGTTAACCAAATCTTAGCCAGCGGATCGCGGGGAGAAAAGAAATCCGAGGTATATCCTGCCAGTGGAAGAGGGAACTACGCCTGTCGCAAGGATTGCTGCTTCCTTGGTATAGTGATGCGCAGGAAGTCCATAAAATTTTACGAAAGTTACCTTGCCTACTTGGACACGATGTTCAGGTTGGCTTCCAGGGCCAGGGTCAGCGGGCAGGGGCTGCGCTCTTCGCCATTGACCATGCAGCGGCCCGGCCATCCTTCCAGTGTTTGCTGGTCCAGCACCAGATAGCGGGCGTTCTTGCACGAATACAGCCGCTCGGACGCTTGGCCGGGCGCCAGCGAGCCGGTGGGCACCATCCAGGTGTTCAGTTCGGATTTCTCGCCGTCCAGGGTGCGCAGCAGTGTGTAGGTGGACACGGTGGCGCTGCCGCTGTTCACCGCACGGATGACGAAGCGGCAGGCGGCGCGGTCGGGCACGCCGGGATACATCACCTGATTGACGATGATCTTCAGTCCGCCGATGCGGTCGGCGACGATGGGCGGCGGTTGCAGCTCGGCGCGCTGGATGGCGATGCTGGGCGGCAGCTCCTTGCCTTCCTTGGGCGCGGATGATGCCAAGGCACCCGAGGCGGCCATGGCGATCAGCGCGGCAGACATCAGAACCACTTGGGTTTTGATCAACGAACACCCTCCATCCGGCGGACCCACCCTCCGAAGGTCATATACTGTCACTCCGGTGACCGCAGGTCCAATGCCGAAACGTGGCGAGTTGTATTCGCAGGTTGCGCGCCTGCCCGGCGCTATTTCCCCAGGCGCGGCAGCACCAGCCGGACCCGCAGGCCGCCTTCGGGGCGGTTGTGCAGGGTGATGTCGCCGCCATGGGCGCGGGCGGCGGCGCGGGCGATGGACAGGCCCAGGCCGCTGCCGCCGGTTTCACGGTTGCGGCTGGCCTCCAGGCGGACGAAGGGGGCGAAGACCCGCTCGGTTTCCGTTTCGGGGATGCCGGGGCCGTCATCGTCGATGGTCACCACCACCGCGCCCGGTTCCTCGCGCAGGGTGGCGCGGGCGGTGCCGCCGTATTTGCGGGCATTGTCCAGCAGGTTGGCGACCAACCGCTTCAGCGCTACCGTTCCCGCCGACAGCACCACGCTGTCGGGGCCGTCATAGGGGATGTCCATATCCTCGGCCAGACCCTGTACCAGCGCCGCCACGTTGACCGGCCGCCGTGCCTCGCGCGTCGCATCGTCGCGGGCAAAGGCCAGGGTGGCGGCGATCATGTGTTCCATCTCTTCCAGATCGGCCAGCATCTTGGCGCGCTGTTCGTCGTCATCCACGAATTCGGCACGCAGGCGCATGCGGGTGATGGGGGTGCGCAGATCGTGGCTGATGGCCGCCAGCATCTGGGTGCGGTCCTCGACAAAGCGGCGGATGCGGCCCTGCATGACGTTGAAGGCGTGGGCGGCGGCGCGGATTTCCCGGCTGCCGGTTTCGGGCAGCGGCGGCGCCGCCATGTCGGTGCCCAGCCGCTCGGCAGCGGTGGCGAAGGTGGCGAAGGGGCGGGCGGCGCGGGCCACCGCCCACAGCGCGGCGATGGTGACCATGGCCAGGGTGCCCAGCAGCAGTCCCAGGAAACGCGGCTGCCACATGGTCTCGCCGCCTTCCAGCGGTACGATGACGTTGAACCAGCTGTCGTCGGCCAGCCGGACCGAGATGCGCAAGGCCGGCCCCAGGGAAAAGCCGAAGGGACCGCCGCCGCCCATGCCGCGCCCGTGGCCGCGCATGCCCGGTTCCGGTGGCGGCGGCGGTTCCGGCGGCGGTCTGGTGGAAACGCGGATTTCGTGGCCGGTCAGATGCTGGCTGAGATGGCGGGATACCGCGGCGCCCAGGCCGTGCACGTCGTTGCTTTCCGGCACCACCGGCAGCATGCCCCACCCGGCGCGGAAGCCCGGCGTGTCCATGCTGCGCAGGGTGGCACGGCGGGCCTCGGGCTGGGTGGCTTCCAGCAGGTTGACCATGGCGGCGACACGCTCGGCGGCGTTGCGTCCGCCCAACGCCGCCAAGGCCTCGGAACGCTGGTCGGCGAAGGTCCACACGGCGGCGCCCAGGGCGCCCGCCAGGGCGGCCACCAGCACCAGGGCGGTGCGGCCCAGCAGGCTGTCGGGGATCAGCCTTATCCTCATAGCCGCGTCACCTCGGGGGTGAACAGATAGCCGCCGCCGCGCACGGTCTTGATCAGTTGCGGGTCCTTGGCGTCGTCACCCAGCTTGCGCCGCAGGCGGCTGACCTGGATGTCGATGGAACGGTCGAAGGGGATGGCCTGGCGGCCGCGCGCGAAATCCAGCAACTGGTCGCGCGACAGCACCCGGCGCGGGTGCTCGACGAAGGCCAGCAACAGGTCGAACTCGCCTGCCGACAGGGTGGTGACCACGCCGTCGGGACTCAGCAGGTCGCGGGTCGCCACGTCCAGAATCCAGTCCAGGAAACGGAAGCGCTGGCCGCCGCCTTCGTTGGCGGGGGGCGAAGCGGGAGCCGTACCGGGGGCGGCGGGTTGGGCGCGGCGCAGCACCGCCTTGATGCGGGCCAGAAGCTCACGCGGGTTGAACGGCTTGGGCACGTAATCGTCGGCGCCCATTTCCAGCCCGACGATGCGGTCGGTGTCCTCGCCCATGGCGGTCAGCATGACGATGGGTACCGCCATGCCCTGGCCGCGTAGCCGCCGGGTCAGGCTCAGGCCATCCTCGCCGGGCATCATCAAATCCAACACCACCAGATCGATGGACCAATCGGCCAGGGCGCGCTCCATCTCGGCGCCGTCCTTGGCGGTGGTCACGCGCAGGCCGTGCTTGGCCAGGAAGCGGGCCAGCAGGTCGCGGATTTCGCGGTCGTCATCTACGACCAGGATATGGGCTTGGCTTTCCATGACCTCAGTATAGCGTGGCGCGCGCAAAGCGGGCACGGAAGTTGGTAACGCCCGGTAACAGGGCCGAAACCCTCCGTTACCATTTTCACCATCATGGCGTTACACGGCGGCGGTCATATGGGGCCATCGAGTTCGCATTCCCATCCCCCGGAGAACGACCATGAAGCTGATTTCCCGCATCGCCGCCGCCGCCATCATCGGCATGGGCATCGGCGCCATCGACGCCGCCGCCCAGAATGCTCCGGTCCCGCCCGCGCCGCAGGGCAAGATGCAGGCCCCCGCGCCGCTGACCGCCGAGCAGGTCAAGACCGTGCTGGCCGGGCGTCTGGTGCAGATGCGCAGCGATCTGCACGTGGGCAAGGTGACCGAAAAGGATGCCGATTCCTACGAGGTCGAGCTGCTCAAGCCCGACAATTCGGTGGCCGAGCGTACCCTGGTGGACAAGCTGTTCGCCCGTCCGGCCGGTGCCCTGGCCGGTCACGGCCGCCACGGACGCGGCCCCGGCGGTTTCGGCCCCGGCGGCTGCATGGGCGGCGCCGGTCCGATGGGTGCCGGTCCGATGAATCCCGACCTCGGCGCCGCCCAGCGCTGAGGTCCTGCGGGCGGAGGTGTCCCCCCTGCCTCCGCCCGCCCTCCGTTTCCTTTCCTCCGTTGCGGCGGGCCGGTTCATTTGACCGGCCCGCCGCGCGCGGTTATAAGGCCAAATGCGCAAGATTCTGACTGTCATCGCCGTGAACCTGGGGCTGCTGCTGGCGTTCGCCGTGGCCGCCGAACTGGTGTTCGGAACGTGGTTCAGCAAGGAACCGCTGGATCAGCTGGGGCTGGTCCGTAACCTCAACACCACCATTTCCGCCGGATCGCTGTATGACGGCGGCGGCGATTTCCCCTACCGGCGCGACCGCTGGGGCTTTCGCGGTGCCGACAGCGATCCCGCCCAGGTGTCCATCCTGACGGTGGGCGGCAGCACCACCAACCAGCTCTATCTGCCCGAGGATGCCACCTGGCAGGCGGTGCTGGAGCGCGAGTTGGGCGCCGCCGGGCATCCGGTCAAGGTGGCCAATGCCGGGATCGACGGCCAAAGCACCATCGGCCACCTGCGCGCCATGACCGATTGGTTCCCCAACGTGCCGGGGCTGAAGCCGCGCTTCATCCTGTTCTATGTGGGCATCAACGACGTGCACGCCGACGGCGGGTCGGTGGATCAGTTGCAGCATGCCAGCTGGGTCAAGCGTTTCCGCCAGCACAGCGCCCTGTGGCAGGCCGGCAACAAGGTGGCGGGCATGATCGTCGCCCGCCGCGCCCGGCTGAACCATCAACGGGTGGACCCCGCCGCCCAGCACTGGACCGACATTCCCGCCCAGCCGGATTGGAAGCCCGAGGGCTTCCGGGGGCTGGATGCCTATCGCGACCGTCTGCGCGGTCTGGCCCGCGCCGCCCACGACATGGGGGCGGTGCCGGTGTTCGTCACCCAGATGCGCGGCGACTTCAAGATCGTTGACGGCAAGGTTTGGGGCATGGTGCAGGAAGACGGCCTGAACGGCGTCGATCATTACCGCCGCCTGCTTGCCTTTAATCAGGCCACCCGCGCCGTCTGCGCCGAGGACGGGCTGCTGTGCCTGGACCTGGCGCGCGAGGTGACGTTTGAACCGGGCGACTTCTACGACTATCTGCACAATACCCCCCAGGGCGCGGCCAAGATCGGCCGCTGGCTGGCGGCAAAGCTGGCGGGGCTGGTATAGCGCGGCGGTTTTGGGTAAAGATGAGCCCCTTTTCGCGGAGTTCCGAGATCGTGGTGATGGAAGACAAGTTGGTGATCGCGTTGCCCAAGGGCCGCATTCTTGACGAATGCATGCCCCTGGTGCGGGCCGCCGGCATCGAGCCGGAAGCGGAGTTCGACAACCCCAAGACCCGCCTGCTGCGCTTCGCCACCAACCATCCCCATATCGACATCATCCGGGTGCGGTCGTTCGACGTCGCCACCTTCGTCGCCTTTGGCGCCGCCCATCTGGGCATCGCGGGCAACGACGTGCTGATGGAATTCGACTATCCGGAAATCTATGCGCCGCTGGATCTGGGCATCGGCGCCTGCCGCCTGTCGGTGGCCGAGCCGGTGGACCTGGCCGAGGGTGACGATCCCCGCCGCTGGAGCCATATCCGCATCGCCACCAAATACCCCGAGACCACCAAGCGCTTCTTTGCCGAGCGCGGCGTCCAGGCGGAATGTGTCAAGCTGAACGGCGCCATGGAACTGGCGCCGTCCCTGGGCCTGTGCTCGCGCATCGTCGATCTGGTGTCCACCGGTTCGACCATGAAGGCCAACGGCCTCAAGGAAGTGGAGGTGATCGCCCAGGTCACGTCCCGCCTGATCGTCAACCGGGCGGCGCTGAAGACCCGGCCCGCCGAACTGACCGGCTGGATCGACAAGTTCCGGGCCGCCGTGGAGATTGTCAATGCTGCGGCTTGATGCCACCCAAGGCGATTTCGAGGCGCGCTTCCTCGAATTGCTGGACATGAAGCGCGAGAACGACGCCGACGTGAACGCCGTCGTCACCGCCATCATCGCCGACGTGCGCCAGCGCGGCGACGACGCGCTGATCGAGTACACCAAGAAGTTCGACCGCCTGCCCGAGCTGTCGGCCGACACTCTGCGCATCACCGCCGCCGAGGTGGATGCGGCGCTGGCCCAGGTGGATGCCGATCTGTACCGCTCGCTGGAACTGGCGGCCGAGCGCATCCGCGACTTCCACCGTCGCCAATTGCCGGAAAGCTATTCCTACACCGATGCCCAGGGCGTGCGCCTGGGCTGCCGCTGGAGCGCGGTCGAGGCCGCCGGTCTGTACGTTCCGGGCGGCACCGCCGCCTATCCGTCCAGCGTGCTGATGAATGCCTTGCCCGCCAAGGTGGCGGGGGTCGAACGTCTGGTCATGGTGGTGCCCACCCCCGACGGCAAGCTGAACCCGCTGGTGCTGGCCGCCGCCCGTCTGGCCGGTGTGGACGAAATCTACCGCGTCGGCGGCGCCCAGGCGGTGGCCGCCTTGGCCTATGGCACCGCCACCATCCGCCCGGTGGACAAGATCGTCGGCCCCGGCAACGCCTATGTGGCCGCCGCCAAGCGTCAGGTGTTCGGCACGGTCGGCATCGACATGATCGCCGGTCCGTCGGAAATCCTGGTGGTGGCCGACGGCGCCAACGACCCGACCTGGATCGCCGCCGATCTGCTCAGCCAGGCCGAGCACGACACCGCCGCCCAATCCATCCTGATCACCGACGACGCCGCCTTCGCCGACCGCGTGGCCGGTGCGGTCGAGGGCCATCTGGCGGTGCTGCCGCGCGCCAAGATCGCCCGCGAAAGCTGGGACGCCCATGGCGCCATCATCGTGGTGCCCCATCTCGACGATTGCGTGCCCCTGGTGGATCGCGTGGCGCCCGAGCATCTGGAACTGGCCGTCGCCGAACCCGATGCCCTGGCGGCCAAGATCCGCAACGCGGGCGCCATGTTCCTGGGCCGCTACACCCCCGAGGCGGTGGGCGATTACGTGGGCGGCCCCAATCACGTCCTGCCGACGGCGCGCTCGGCCCGGTTCTCGTCGGGTCTGGGCGTGCACGATTTCATGAAGCGCACGACCCTGCTGGGCTGCGACGCCGACAGCCTGCGGGCCATCGGCCCGGCGGCGGTGGCCCTGGCCGGGGCCGAGGGGCTGGGTGCCCACGGCCTGTCGGTGGCGCTTCGTCTCAATCTGCCAAGGGGCTAGACACAAGGTGCCGCACCGTCAACGCATCGTGCACGTCCAACTGGACGAGAAAACCATGGTGCGGCGCCGCCCCGAGGTCGAGCACGAGCGCAACATCGCCATCTACGACCTGCTGGAAGAGAATTACTTCGCGCCCCATGGCGAGTACGTGGGGCCGTACCATCTGCATCTCAGCCTTGCCGACAACCGGCTGCTGTTCGACGTGCGCAGCACCGCCAACGATCCGGTGATCGAGGTGCCGCTGTCGCTCAAGCAATTCCAGTCCATCGTCAAGGACTACTTCCTGATTTGCGAAAGCTATTATTCCGCCATCAAGAAGGCGACGCCGTCGCAGATCGAGGCCATCGACATGGGCCGCCGGGGTCTGCACAACGAAGGCTCGGAAATGCTGAAGGAGCGGCTGGGCGGCAAGGTGGACGTGGATTTCGACACGGCGCGGCGCCTGTTCACGCTGGTCTGCATCCTGCACATCCGGGGCTGACATGGCGGGCGAGCTGCCGTCAGCCGTCTTGTTCTGCTGCACCTTCAACGCCATCCGCTCGCCCATGGCGGCGGGGATCTTCCACCGTTTCCACGGCAGCCGCATCTATGTGGATTCGGTCGGCGTCAAGATTGACGAGGTCGATCCCTTCGCCATCCAGGTCATGGACGAAATCGGCATCGACATCTCGCGCCACAAGCCCAAGACCTTCGAGGAACTTGAGGACGACAGCTTCGATGTCATCATCAGCCTGAGCCCCGAAGCCCAGCACAAGGCCGTCGAGTTGACCCGCACCAATGCCTGCGAGGTGGAGTTCTGGCCGACCTTCGACCCCACCCTGGTGGAGGGCACGCGCGAGGCGCGGCTGGAATCCTATCGTCAGGTGCGGGACGAACTGATGCGCCACATCCTTCAGCGCTTCCCCACCCAAAGCCTGGCGCGGGAATAGGTTTCGCTTGACCTCGCGGTGCGGAACCCGCACTTATCCTCGATATTTCGGCGCCGGTCCTGGGATCGCATCCGCGTGTTGACTGGGCCGTATCCATGACCGATCCGACAAAAAGGCCGCATCACATTTCGACCCATGTCATGACGGATTCTCCCGTCGAACTCGCAACGCTGGTTCTGGCTTCCGCGTCGCCCCGCCGCCTTGATTTGCTGCGCCAGATCGGCCTTGTGCCGGGCGCGGTCGATCCCGCCGAGTTGGACGAAACTCCGCGCAAGGACGAATTGCCGCTGCCCCATGCGGCGCGGCTGGCCGAGGAAAAGGCCCGCGCCGTCGCCGTGCGCCATCCCGGCAAGTTCATCCTGGCCGCCGACACCGTGGTCGCCGCCGGTCGCCGCATCCTGCCCAAGGCCGAGGACGAGCGCACCGCGCGCCGCTGCCTGTCGCTGCTGTCCGGCCGCCGCCATCGTGTGCACGGCGGCGTCGCGCTGCTGACCCCCGAGGGCAAGCTGCTGACCCGCACGGTCAGCACCATCGTCACCTTCAAGTGCCTGGACCATGGCGAGGTGGAAAGCTACATCGCCTCGGGCGAGTGGCACGGCAAGGCGGGCGGGTACGCCATCCAGGGCTTGGCGGCGGTGTATGTGCGTGCCTTGTCCGGGTCTTATTCCAACGTGGTCGGTTTGCCGCTGTATGAAACGGCGGCGCTTTTGAAAGGTGTGGGCCTCCATGGCCGCTGAAATCCTGATGTCGTGGGGGCCGGGCGAAACCCGTCTGGCCGTGGTGCGTGACGGCCGTCTGGCCGATCTGGTGCTGGACCGTCCCGAGCTTTTGGCCGGAGCCGTGGTTCAGGGCCGTGTGGTCGAGGTGGCGCCCAAGCTGGGCGCCGTCTTCGTCGATATCGGCCAGGACAAGCCGGGCTTCCTGCAAGGCAAGGGCCTGACCAAGGGCGCCCTGGTGCTGGCCCAGGTCAAGTCCGATGCCCAGGGCGGTAAGGGCGCGACCCTGACCACCGATGTTTCGCTGAATGGCCGCAACCTGTCCTTCACCCCGTTCCATCCCGGTCTTGCCGTGTCGCGCAAGCTGTCCGAGGAAAAGCGCGAGCGTCTGCTGGAACGGCTGGAGCCGCTGGTGGCCGGGGACGAGGGCGTGGTGGTGCGCACCCATGCCGCCTCGGCGCCCGAGGGCGTGCTGGAAAGCGAACTCAATGCCCTGCGCGCCCAGTGGGCCACCATTCAGGACGGCGCCAAGGGCGGACGCGCTCCGGCGGTGCTGTGGCGGCCCGAGCCGTTGGTGCGGCTGCTGGCCGACAATCCCGGCATCAGCCGGGTGCTGGTGGACGATGCCGCGCTGCTGGCCCCGGCCCGCGCCGCTTTTTCCGGCCCGGTGGAACATTACCGTGACGGCCCGCTGTTCGATCTTTACGACGTGGAAGACAATATCGCCGCCGCGCTGGACCCGGTGGTGCCGCTGGTGTGCGGTGGCCGCGTGACCATCGAGCCGACCTCGGCGCTGACAGCCATCGACGTGGATTCCGGCGGAGCCTCGGCCATCGAGGCCAATTCCCAGGCGGTGGCAGTGATCGCCCGCCAGTTGCGCCTGCGCAACATCGCCGGGCAGATCGTGGTGGATTTCGTCTCGGGCGGCGGCAAGGGCGCGCTGTTCAAGCTGGTGGCGTCGCTCAAGCAGGCGGTGGCCCGTGACGTGGTCGCCACCCATGTCATCGGCGCCACGCCGTTGGGTCTGGTGGAGATGACGCGCGAGCGTAAGGGGCCGTCCTTGGCTGAACTGGCCCAGGACCGTTCCAGCGGCCCCAGCGCCGATGCCATGGCCCTGGCGGCGCTGCGCCGCATCCTGGCCGAGGCCCAGGCCCGTCCTGGCCGCGCGCTGGCCCTGGTGGTGGCGCCCGAGGTGGCGGCGGCGCTGCACGCCCGTCCCGCCGCCCTGGCCGAGGCCGAGCAGCGTCTGGGCCGCAAGCTGACCCTGCGCAGCGATTCCAGCCGCGCCCGCGCCGATGTGGGCATCGAGGAGGTGGCATGAGCAAATCCCCCGCCAATTCCAACAAGGGCTGCCCCATCTGCGGCCAGCCGCCGGTGGAAAAATTCAAGCCGTTCTGCTCGGCCCGTTGCGCCGATGTGGATTTGCATCGCTGGCTGGGTGGTGTCTATCGGGTCGAGACCGACGACCGCGACGACGAAACCCAGGGCGGCGCGCAACAGTGAGCGGCGCGGCGATGAGCTTCCGGCGCGGCCTGTGGGGCGGCCTGTCGCTCATCGTCGGCTATTTCTCCATCGCCGTTTCCTTCGGCATTCTGGCGGTGCGGCTGGGCTTTTCGCCGTTTGAGGCACAATTGGTCTCGGCCGTGGTCTATGCCGGGGCCAGCCAGTTTGCCCTGGTCGGCCTGTTGGCCGCCGGAGCCTCGCCATGGAGTGTGGCCGGGGCGGTGGCGGCGATGAATTTGCGCCACCTGTTCTATGGTCCCGCCCTGTTGTCGCAATTGCCGAAGACCGGCGAGCGCCTGCCGCGCCCGCTGCTGGCCTTCGGCATGACCGACGAGGTGTTCGCCCTGGCCTCGGGCACCATTACCCCGGACCACGGCGAACGCTGGTTGTTGGGCGTGCAGATGGCCGCCTATGGCGCCTGGCTGGCCGGAACCGCCGTCGGCGCCCAGGCCGGGCAATGGGGCGCCGCCCGCTGGCCCGCCGTGGATGCGGGCCTGTCTTTCGTGCTGCCCGCGCTGTTCCTGGCCCTGCTGGCGCAGATGCTGCGCCCCCGCCACCTGTTGCCGCTGGCCGTCGCCGCCGGGGCCGCGCTGATCCTGGCGCCGCTGCTGCCCGGCCATGTCGCCATGCTGCTGGCCATGCTGGCCGGTGGTGCCGTCGCGGCCATCAGGGCAGGGGAGGGGCAGGGCGATGCGGAGTGAAGTCATCCTGGCCGCCCTGCTGGGTGGCGGCGCCACCTATCTGATCCGCCTGCTGCCCATCCTGGCCGGAGACCGCCCGCTGCCGCCGCGTCTGCGCCGCTTCCTGCTGGCCCTGGGACCGGCGGCCATCGCCGCCCTGCTGGTTCTGTCCCTGCGCGACCTGCTGCCCGCCCCCGGTCCGGCGCAAACCGCCTCGGCCCTGTCCCTGGCCGTAGGGGTGGCGGCGGTCCTGCTGGTTCAGCGCCTGACCCGCAACCCTGCTTTGGCGACCCTGGCCGGGGCCGCATCGGTGGCGATTTTCCACGCCGTGGCGATTTCGTGAAAAAAGTTAAAATAGGTGTTTGACAGCCCCCGGAAAAACCCGTTATAAGCGCCTCCTCTTCACGAGGACGGCGGTGAAAACCAAGCCCGCCGGTCAGTGCCCAGGTAGCTCAGTTGGTAGAGCATGCGACTGAAAATCGCAGTGTCGGTGGTTCGATTCCGCCCCTGGGCACCATATAAGGCCCTGAAACCAAACCGGTTTCAGGGCCTTTCCATTTGAAGCGGCATCCCGTATCCCCCTTCTAGGTAACATCCCAGGTAACAACCGGCTTTTGGCCGCTGAAACGAAAAATATTTTTCGTTTCCGGGGTGGCGCATGGGCGAAAAGCCGAAGTGTGGCGAAAGCATGCCCATGGACAGCCGCAACGTGTGGCGGTAGCCTTCATGGGCCTACCGGTGCGGCTATTTCAAACCGAGGCATCGCGATGCCTCCCGAAAGGGAGAAATCCGATGTTTCAGTACGAAAAGCGGCTCGTGTCGAAAAAGGAGCTGAAGAGCGTTTGCGGCATCCCGTACACGCCCCAGCACATCGGGCGATTGGAAGCGGCGGGGAAATTTCCCAAGCGGGTAAATCTCGGGCCGGGTCGGGTCGCATGGGTGTTGGCTGAGGTGGATGCGTGGCTGAGCGAGCGTATCGCCGAACGCGATACACCCTCTCACGATCCTTCCTTTTGACGGGGCGGGGCTGGTCGGTGTGCACAACCGGCCAGCCTTTTTTTGAGTGTTGCCATGTGTCCGCCCACAGGTTGCCGAATTCCAAACCTTTATGGTATCCCTTAGTGTCACGAATGACACGCGAGATAAGAATGGTCTTGCGTCTCAGCAAACTTTACGCGTGGGAGGGGTTAGTGTTTTCAAAATTCAAGTATGAGCGAATCCCTCTGTCACTGATAAAGCTCGACTTCAAAAATCCACGCATTGTCACTCCAGAAAACCTTAAATCAGAAGATGAAATCGTTAAGTATTTTTTTGAACATGAAGGACTTTCAGCTTTCCTAAAGAAGATTGCTCATGAAGGTCGAAATCAAGGGGCCGAGCGCCCATATGTGGTGAAGATCGGAAAAGAATATACGGTAGTCGAGGGGAATACTCGAATTGCCACGTACAAGCTACTAACGGGCCTTCTTGTTGCGCCGAATGAATATATAAACGCAGTCCCGAACGTTGCGAATGCAATGAAGGAAGACCTTATGAGCGTGGATTGCACAATCGCGCCATCCAGGGATTCACTTCTCCCTATTATGGCTAATGCCCATTTTGGTGTAGGTGATAAATCAAAATGGGGATACTTGGGGAGCAGAAAAGCTGTTTATGATGAATGGGTTGGCGGGAAAAGTATCGCGCAGCTAGCAATTGCATTTGACAGAAAGCAAGGACAAATCAGGGACTTAATCCTTGATTACAAGCTTTATCAAGTGGCGCTTGAATATGATTGGACGGCAGCGGAGCGGCAAGCGCTATTGGATCCATCTGTGGAATTCAATCCGCCGGTACGCTTCCTGCAAACGTTGGGGCATAAATCAGCCATCGGGATTGATTATGATCGAGTAAATTTGGCCGTCCTGTTTGCCTCTGATGAGGCGAAAAGGAAGTTTCGGCATTTGGTTAAAAAGCTTGTCATTAATTCCGAGAAGGGTGTTGGTGCTACAGCTACTTACGAAGGTGTATTTTCGGATTATATTCCCGAGACGCCACCATCATCTATGAGCGAAGATGCGGATGATACTCCTAGTTCAAATGGCGAGGGCGAGGGTAGTGCGTCCGGCGATAAGAGTACCTCCGGGGGAGGAGCATCCAACGATGGAGATAGCAGCAACTCGGATACACCTCACGGAGGGAGCAAGTTAAAGAAGGGGGCGTTATTCAACTATCCGGCATCTGGGAGCAATCTTCTCATTGTGCAGTTGATGAAGGAAGCCAAGGATATAAATGCGAACAAGCTTCCCGCTGCGGCAACAGCCCTTTTACGATGCATCGTTGAGGCTATATTGAAGAGCATTATTGATGATCAGAATGGGAATCAGCAAAACAAGCTTCTGAGCTTGGAAACGGCTCTTGATATTTGCCTGGGAAATACAATTCAGCTTGGCTTAGATGACAAAAAAATACTCAAAGAATTCAAGAAGAGTCACCTTGAGTATGTAAATCTTGGAACCCATGCAACCGTTATTCCAAATACACTCCGCCTTATGGCCGCACGGGATTGTATCGATCAATTTGTAATGAGGAATGTATAGTGCTGGTTTCCCCACTTCGATATCCTGGCGGGAAGGCAAAACTCTTCGGATATTTTGCAGGGGTCATTAAATCTAATGATCTGTACCGCTGCACCTACTGCGAACCGTATGCGGGGGGCGCAGGGCTGGCTTTAAAGCTTCTCTCAACGGGCTTTGTTGAGCGCGTCTGCCTGAATGATATCGATGAATCTATCTATGCATTTTGGACGGCTGTTCTTAGAACTCCCGACGAATTCTGCACGCTTCTTGACAATGTTGTGCCAACTATTGAGGAGTGGCATAAACAAAAAAAAATTTGGAAAGCACACGATTTGTCTGATCCGCTCAAACTCGGCTTTGCTGCTTTTTTTCTGAATAGAACCAATAGGTCTGGAATTATTGAGGGCGCAGGGCCAATTGGAGGATACGCGCAAAAGAGTGTTTGGACGCTTGACGTTAGGCTTAACAAGCCTCAGCTGATAAAGAACATATCGGCCCTAAAATCTTTTAGTGACAGAATAACTGTATCAAATGATGATGCTCTTGATTTTGTTAAGAGACAATTTGTGCATGAAGATGTGTTTTGCTATCTCGATCCACCGTATTACGTAAAGGGAAGTAAGCTATATAAAAATTTTTACACACACGAAGATCATGTAAAAATTAAAAACACATTGATGGACAATATGAAATCAAAATGGGTTGTTTCTTATGACGACGCGACGCAAATAAGGGATATTTATTCAGGACTAAATCCAGTGTCATATTCACTGAATTACAGCGCCGGACGGAAAGCTTCTGGCTCTGAGGTGATTTATTTTAGCGATGCGTTGTTGCCGCCTGTAGTTGACGGTTTCAGCCAAACTGCGGCTTAATCGAGCTTTAGTTTCAAGTTAGCCATTGCTTTAGCTCTTATTATCGGATCAACAACCCACGTTTCCCCACCCGTAAACCGTTTTGCAACTACTGCCGGGACGGTTGCCGCGAGGTGTTCCCGGAAGCCCTGTTCCAGGGCTTCCCGTTCCTCCGGGGACAGGGAATTGACATAGGCCATGATTGCCGCTTTTTCGCGGGCAGCGTCTGCCTTGCGTCCCTCCGCTGTCTTTGCCTCCAAGTCCAGGCGCTCCTGTTCGGCCAGCCGCTCGGTTTCGCGGGCCTGGGCTTGCTCCTGGGCGAACAGGCTTGGTTGCGGTCGCCAATCTTCTTCGATGGCCTTGCGCAGCCATCCGGCGGGGTTTTCCACCGGCTCCTTGGCCTTGAGCTTGCGGGCCAAGGTCGTTGTCGCCCATTCCACCAATTCCGGCTCGTGCGTCTGGACAATGGCGCGGGCGGCGTCCTCGGTCATGCCGTGGGTGGTCAGGCGGGTAACGAGGCGGGCAAGGCGGGGAACGTCGCGCAGCGGGTCGGGTTTGTCGGCACGGGCGTTGCGGGTGATGGTGAAGCGTAGCGCCGCCACCTTGCGGCCTTCCTTGATCTCCTCGTACTCGAAAGCGATGTCGGTCTTGGCGTTGATCTCGCGCCGCGCCATGTCCACCACGCGCACGCGAAAATCCTTGTAGAAGCGGTAATCCCCCGCCTCGATGCCGCAAAATCACCGCAGATCGGCGATGGTGACAAGGCGGTGGCCGATGCCCTGGTATTGCTTCAACAGTTCATAGATGCGGATGGCATGGGCGCTTTTCATGCCGATGGCGTATTTCAGCGCCACGGTGGTGAAGTTGCGCTTGAGGTCGAGCAGGTACGGCATGAGCGCCGGGGCAAGGCAGATTTCCACCATTCCCTCATTCAAATAGTACTCAGCCGAGGCTATCCAGGTGGCCTGGACGATGACGTTGCGCCCGATGTCCTCCAGATCGATCTCGCGCTTGCGCAGGCGCCCGGTGACTTCGACGATCTCGCGGTACAGACGCCCGCCAGCAGCCGAGATGCCCGCCAGTTCGGCCAGATCGGCGATGCGGACGCGATAGCGTTTGAAATCCTTGTCTTCCGGGCCGATCTCGGAAAACAGCCAGAGCAGGATGCGTTGCTCTTGCAGGGTGAGGCGATAGCGGGCCTCGATCAAATGATTGTGGCGCGTCACCAACGCCTTTTCCTTCGGCTTGGTGACGATGATGTCGGACATGCGCGGGAAGTAAAAATAATGGAGCAATTCTATGGAGAATAGGACACGAGTCAAACCGATGTCCCATTATTCGGACTTTCCGCTTTGGCTGGCGTTTTCCGGGGTGACGGCGGATTTGTCCCATTTCGCGGGGAAAATGTCCTACTTGGCGGGGAATATGTCCCACTTCCACGGGGAATACGTCCCACTTAGCGGGGAATATGTCCCATTTCGGCAACGGCTTTGGCTTGGAATAGCGGAAATCCCAAGGCGTAAAACAATATAAAGATTGTATAATATTTACAACAACGCGCGCGAGGCGCATTGGCTGTTGTTGTTTTTGAATTTTTGTTTCTTGGCCCCTTCGGGGAATTTGAAAAGTGGCCGATTTTACGGGTGTTTGCCGTTTTCACGATGTCCACCCTGGCACGACGGTCAAACGCTGCTGTATGGGCCGGAAAAGGGGCAAATTTCGCCCCTTTATCACCCGAACAACCGCCGGAAAAATCCCGGCTTGCCATTGGGCGGCGGTAAAAGCCGCGTTGTCAAATCGTCGTGACGTTGGCGCAGCTCGGCAAGCTCGCGTTCGTATCGTTCGGCGCGGTCACGTTCGGCCTGTTCGCGGACTTCCGCCCGCTGGGCGCGCTCGCGCAATTCTGCGATCAGATCGTCGCGCAGGGGATCGCTGGCCGGTGGTGGTGGTATCCCGGTCGCGGGCGTGGGCGCGGATTGGGGCGATCAGAACACCCGGATCAATTCGGCCATCATCAAAAGGCGCTTGCCGCCCTGGTGGCGGATTTGGTCGCGTCCGATCTCGCCGGAGGCAATCTTACGTTCGATGGTGCGCTTGCTGATGCCGAAAACCTGGACGGCTTCGGACAGTGTGACAAAGGGCTGTGTCATGGTGTGCCGGTGACGGGATAAAGGCAGGGATTGGCACTGTGCCAACCACGCCAGTTTATTGATTTATCAGAAAAATCAAGTGTGACAGGGGATGCCGTTGCCCGATGTTGACACTGTGCCAGCCGTGCCTATGCGAAAATCCCCGCCGGGCTGCGATCCGCCAGTACCCAACCGGTGCCGAAATCGGCCTTGACGCTGTCCAGGGTGTTGAAGGCGATCAGTTGAAAGGCCCGGCTGTGGCGGAAGCCCGGCAGGGCAAGCATGCGATCCATCACCCGGATAGTGACGGCGGGATCGGTGGAGATGGAAAGCACGCGCCCGGCGGTGTCGTTGCCGAACAGGTGGGCGGGGGCATCGATCACCGCGTCGTCCAGGTATTCGGCAAGCTGTTTGACGATGCGGCCCACGTCGGGGAAATTGTGGATTTCCAGCGCCACGGCGCGGCGCTTGGTGCCGGTGTCGAAATGGGCCAAGCCATCGGGGATGATAAAGCGCCCGGACGGCAGATCAAGGCGGGTTGCCGCCCGTAAACGGGTCAGCCCCGCGCCCCGGTTGGCCCCGGTCTTGTCGAAATAGTGGCGCATTTCCAGGCAGTCGCGGCCCTCGTCCGCTGCGATCCAGGAATCGAAGGCGATGCAGCAATCCACATAGGCGGCGCGGTGGGTGAAGTCGTTGGCATATTGCACGCCGCCGACCGGATAGACGATCTCTGGTAACGGACGGCGCAGCATGTCGGCCACCAATTCCGCGCCGTGCTTGGTCAGGGTATAGATGCGCGGCAAGCGGCCCTTGGCGTGGAAATGCGGAAAGTCGTGGGCCTCGACAAGGTTGTCGCTGGCCCGGCGGCACAGGCGGGGCAGCACGTCGGAACGGATGTGGCTATCGTTCCGGGCCACCCCGGCGGCGATCATCTGGGCGATGGTCAAATAGCGATAGCGAGCCAAGGCCAAAAGTGCCCGCTGTTGCGGCTCGGTCAGCACGTCAAGCGGGCGTTCCAGGCTGCGGCGCTGGCGGTGCTTCTCGGCGTTGGTCTTGGGCGTTTGGCTCATGGGGCGGGGTTAATCGATAGCAAGGGGGCGATAGGCGGACGGCGAAGACGCCGCACGCGGCATGGTGACGGCGCGGTAATAGCGGGCGACCTGGCTGTCGCACAGCGCCTGCCACGCTTCGGGCCGGATCGCGCCCTTATCCTTGACCCGGTGCGACGGCATGCGCACCACCACGCCCTTGTGGCTTCCCGCCTTGATGTGGAAATACCCGGTGGACAAATTTTGCAACTCGTCCAGATCGGCCCCGGTTTCCTCGGCGATCTTCTTGAGGGTGTGAAGCGCGTTCTTGCCGGTGATCTTGACGGCGGTGTTGCCCAAGATGGCCTTGAGCAAATCCTGGCTCATGCCGTCGCCCAAAATCTGCTGCGCCAGGGTCAAATGCACCCCGTATTTCCGCGCCTCCTTCAAGATGGTTTCGACGCTTTCGGAAAGGTAGTTTTGGCACTCGTCCACGAACACATGCACGGGGATGCGCTGGGCCTCGGGCGTGCGGCCCTGCTTGAAGGCGAACGCCTTGAGCCGGGCCATGATGAACTTGCCGATCAGGTTGCTGGTGGTTTCGCCGATGTCGCCCCGGCCCAGGCGGAAGATCACAACGGCGCGGCGGCGCAACAGCTCTTCCAGGTTGAAGGTGCTTTGCCCGGCGATCATGCGGTAAAAGGCCGGGTTGCCCTGCAAGGCTTCGTACAGGCGCATGCGCACGCCGCGCTTGCTGGTGTCCATGGTCTTGTCGTTGAATTCGCGGCGGAAGAAGTCGCGGAACAGGGAACCGGCCAGAACCGTGTCGGCGAAATCCAGCCACGGCTTGTTGCGGTCGTCGTCCATGAAATCCATCAAATCGGCCAGGGTGGAGCCGGGCTTGTGCAACAGCACGGTCAGGCACGCGCCGATCAGCGTGCGCATTTGCGGGGTGAATTCCAGCCCCTCGATCAGTTCCGGGAACACCTCGATCAACTGCTTGACCATGATGGCGATGTCGTCGGGGTTGCGCTCGTCGTCGGGAATGTCCAGCGGGTTGAACACCGGGGACGTTCCGGGGATCAGCGCCGGATCGATGTAGACAAGGCGCTGGCCGTCCGCCAGTTCCGGCCAATGGGCCACCTGTTCGGCCAGATCGCCGTGCGGGTCGATCAGCACCAAGGCCGGGGCCTTGTTACGGGTCAGATAGTGGAAGATGATGGCCTTGAGGGCTTCCGATTTGCCCGATCCGGCCCCGCCGGTGATGTAGGTGTGCCGCCTGCGGTCGTCTTCCGCTATGGGCAACGTCCACAGGCGATCGAAAAAAAAGCCGTGAGCCTGCGGAGCCTCCGCACACAGAAAACGTATATAGCCCAGGTCAGTGTCTTCGTGATTCTGTTCGAGGGCGTCGCGCCTTTGGCGTTTCTTTTCATACTCGGCAAGTTTAGCGGTGTAAATCTGCCCCAGGCGGTCGGCGATCAACGCCATGGCATAGGGCAGCTTGGCCGGGTCGCGTTCGATGGCGCGGGCCTCGGATTCGATGTATTCGGGCGACGGCTTGGCGGGCTTGGGCAGGTCGCGTTGGGCGAACAGGCGGCGGAACTCCTCCCACCCCGGCAATCGGTTCGCCAGGGCGAAGGTGTCGGCCACGTCGCGACCGAAGGCGGGCGATCCGGCAAGGCGGAATTCCCCCAGCATAAGGGCATCTTCCACCCCTTCGCCCAGATGGAGGGCAAGGGCGGCTTGCAGGGCGGCGGACACGGTTTCGACCAAGGTTTGCCTCCATCCTTTGGCCCAGCATTTCAGCCATTTTATGCACCAATGGCGAAAAGTCAAAAATCTCCAGTAAATCAAAGTACTTGGCTATAATACGGGAATTCGGTTCCCTCCTTATTCTCTGTTTTCGTCGTTTCCTCTCGGCTGTGCGTCGTTCGCTCGTCCCCTCGCTCACTCCGCCCAGCCGAACCGGAACCGCCCGAAAGCCTGCGCCTTCGTCGGGCCGCCGCCCGCTGGACGGCGGACGAATTGACAGGCAGCCCGGACAAAACAAGTTTCGCCGCACGAGACCGGCGAGAAAGTCCTATTTGAGTAGGGATGCTGCCTGCCCTGCGGCCTGGAGCAAAAACCCAAGTATGATGAAAGCGAAGCCGATTCGCTCGATGTGGAATTCCCGATCTCCTCCGCCCCATGCTGGCCGATTGTCGGGATGTTTCAGTAAATCCCTGCCAATCATCACAAAGCCGACGACATCGGCCAGTAAGCCGAACAAGCCCAGAGCCGAACTGGATGCACTGATAATATCCACCATCAAACCGTTCCTCTCTTTTTCAGCGCGGCCAGCCAATCGGCGATTTCGCGATCGGTGGGGGCATCGGTGCCCCCGGCAAGGCCAAGATCGCGCAGCTTCAACGGAATATCGATGCGGCTGACGGTTTGCGCGTGGCTGAATTCTTCGTTGCGCAAACGGCTTTGTAGGGCGTCGCGATCCATCGCCAGACGGTCGCGCAAGACTTCGTGCTGGCGTTCGTTCTCGCGGTGGCGTTCCTTCACCTCGGCCAGTTCGATCTCCAGCCGCGCCCGTTCGCGTTCCTCGGCCAGCTTGATATTGCGGGCGACAATGGCTTCGACCACCCGGTAAATGGCGCTGATGATCTCGCGCTCTTCGATCTCCTCAAGCATCAGTTCTTGGCGGAGGGCGAAATATTTGTAGTCCAGGGCCTTGTCGGTCGGGGCGTATTGGTGCTCCAGCTCGCGCAGGCGCAATGCGTATTCCCCCTCGATCCGGGCGGTACGCAGGGCAATTTGCTGATTGGCTTCCGTCATCTGTGCCCGGAACTGATTTTGCGCGTCCAAGCGTTCCATGGCGTCGCGGTGGCGGGCATCGGTGGCGGTGCGCAGCAAGTCCAGACGGTCGGATTTGTCCAAGGTCATGCGCCGCTACTCCTTGGACTTGTCCACCAAGGTGGACAGGGTTGTGAGCAAGGCCGCGTGCCGTTCGCCGCGCTTTTCGGCGATTGCCAAGCGTTCCTGTTCGATGGAAAGCATGTGTGCTTCATGCTCGCGGGCAAGGCGGTTGGCCTCGGCCTGCATGTCCAGGCGCACTTGCTCTTCGGCCTTGGTGCGGGCGGCGGTGATCTCGGCTTCACGGGCAACGCGCAGCTTGTGGGCTTCCTCTTCGGCCAGCTTGCGTTGCCGGGCCTCTTCCTCAAGCCGCTGGCGTTCGGCTTCCTGTCGCTCGGCCTCCAACCGGGCGGCTTCCGCTGCTTGGCGTTCCCGTTCCGGGCGTCCCTTCTCCCACTGGCGGTGGGCATGGGCGTTGCGGATGGCGCGGGCCGTGTATTGCACACCCAGCCAACCCCACCCGCCGACTGTGCCAATGGAGCGGAACAGCCCCCGGAAGCCCCAGGCGATGCCACTGCCGGTACGCGGCACAAGGCGCAAACCGGTGCCCCTCTCGCCGCTGAACAGCACCCAGCCCAGCGCATGCAAGGCATAATAGGCGGCATAGAGGCCGAAGAAGGCCACGAAAAAGCCGATGATTCCCTTGTGGAGGTTCTCGTCATTAACGAAATAGGCCCCGACCGCGATGAACAGGGCGATGCCGATGATTGCCTTGTGTCGGGTGTCCGGGTGCATCGCGCTCGCCATCCCTCGAATCAATACCGTTGCGAGTGAAATGGTAGCAGGCGACACCGGAGCGGGAAAGATGGGCGGCGTGAAAATCCTAATCGGATTTGCTAAATCGAGGGTGATGGATAGACTTTCAAAGTCTTAAACGACCATTTATCACTTTGAAATCACGCATGGAAAACGACACAAGACCGCTTTGGGTCGCCTATTACCGGGTGTCCACCGACAAGCAATGACGTTCCGGCCTGGGGCTGCAAGCCCAGCAATCCGCCGTTGCCGAGTATCTTGCTCACACTGGTGGCGAGCTTTTCGCTTCATTCATGGAGGTGGAGAGCGGGCGGAAGGCTGATCGTCCCGAACTCGGCAAAGCACTCGAACTCTGCCGCAGGAAAAAGCTGCCGCTCCTGATCGCCAAACTCGACCGACTGGCCCGTTCCGTCGCCATCATCTCGAACCTAATGGAAAGCCGGGTGGAGTTCCGCGCCTGCGACATGCCTGACGCCAGCCGATTTACCCTTCATATCCTGGCCGCTGTTGCCGAGCATGAGCGGGATATGGCCTCAGAGAGGACGAAAGCCGCCCTGAAGGCGGCGAAGGCACGCGGGGTGAGATTAGGTAACCCGGATATCATGGAAGCGGGGAAGAAGGGACGAGCCGCATCCGTGGTGGCGGCGAATCTGTTCGCTGAAGGCGTCAGACCGATTATCGAAAGTTTATGGGAGGAAGGCTTGAACCTATCGGAGACGGCTCGGGAATTGAACGAACGTGGATTGAGAACGCGGACGGGAAAGATATGGGTAGCGCAAACCGTAAAAAATATCGGCACGAGCTAATACGACGGTGAATTTCCAATATAGATTCTATGTCCAGTTAGCGTTGATATATCGGAGCAGAGAAAATTGCACACGTCAAAAATTTCGTTGCAATCAGCAAACTTAATTGAAGGCCGCCCTCCGCCAGATACATGCTCCCTATACATGTCAGTATCAACGGATGATGGAATAATAATATTCGACCTGATGCCGCATTCTATTTCCTCTTCCGCCACTGTCATGGCCAAGCGCTCAACAGCAACCTTTGATAGAGAATATGATAAGTTTCCGGGTTTAATGGTCGCAGCGGATGGCGAAGATATGTAAATAACCGATCCGGCAGTTGCCCTTAAATGCGGAATGGCAAACCTTGTTACATGTAGTGCGGTAAAGAAGTTATTTGAAAGCACATCTGCGGTGTGTTGTGCATCTATAGATGCCACTTTTTGTATTTTCCCAAGAACTCCAGCGCAGTTAATAGCGATATTTATTTTTCCGAAATGGTCGATGCATGAATTTACCATTTCCTTCGCAATGTGTTCATCGGAAACATCGCCGCTAAATACCTCTAAGTGTCCATAAGTGTCGCGCACAGCATCACATACGGCATTCGCGCCCTCATGACATGATCTGTAGCTCATAAATACATTAGCGCCATGGCCCACATAACGTTCGACAAGGTGGCGCCCAATTCCACGCGAACCACCCGTTATGAGTACAACTTTATTGGCGAGCAGGCACATAAATCACTCCATGCCTACAAAAGCTTCGCAAATTCATCGCTGTCAATATAGTTGATTGTTTTAGATAAATTGTTTCGTATTGCGACATTTACATTAAAAATTCCATCCCAGTGCACATACCCTTGTGAGTAAAGGCATACCAATGCCGCAGATAGGCTGTGTCTTATGTTCATTGTCGCTAAGCGTTCCATTATGAACACGTCGCCGGACTCCAGGTATTTATTCTGCATTTTTGTCATTGAGCCGACCAACTCAGGCTGGCTAACAGCAAGGCTTATCTCTTCGCAAACATCAACAAGCCTCCTGCTCTTTCCAGTCAGAATATGACCCGCGTCATATCGAGTATCAAAGACCCGTGGAGCTGTTCTATCCTCATTTAGAAGTGGGTAATTTCTCGTCCTCCATAGGTCATAAACGTGGTTTACAGAAGCGATGTCCTGTTGTGCGCGGCTGGCTATGACCGACAAATCACTTGTCAATTGATGGCCAACAATAATATCATTGTTTCTAATAACATTCTTGAATTCTCCCTCAATGTCTGAAATTAGAGCCGCCTCATCTGCGCCATTTGACACATATCCTGCCAAAACAGAGAATGAAATTTCATTGTCAAATATTTTCTCTTTTTTATTCTTATCGTATTTTAAGCTAACGAATGAGTAGCAAAATGGCCTGCTGCCGTTGCTTATTTTGTAATTTTTTGTCCACTCAAGGTCAAAGCTACAGACGGACGACGGCTTTCCCGCCGACAGGCGATCGCAGTTATAGGTTGTGTGTATCATGGTATTCTCACGTGTGGTAAATGCTATTCCCGGTGTATTTAAGCACATGATTCCGTTTAAATGGGTATCTCAACCATATGTCTGAGATGGATTCGTTAAAAATATTCCCTAAATATAGTATTTTATCAACTTCTTGAAATACTGGCCATGCGTTGACGCTGCCGTCTGGAAATATAACCAATGAGTACCCTTCCGTCGATTTGTCCCAAATGGTTAGTCGTAATTTTGTTCTTAATCCGGCGTCAGCCGCAAACGCCTCTGCTGATCGAAATACATCGATGGCCTCATCATTAGATAGGAATTCGGCATCTTGCATTGTGAGCGCATTCCCCTTTCTGATTGGCAAAATAAGCTTTAGCTTCCCGGCATTAAAAATGTCAGCAATTTGTAATGCGCTTTCGACGTAGTTCTTATTTGTGCGGGTGAGCACGCAAGAAAATGAGAGCGGAATTCCTGCCTTTTTAAATTGAAAAGCCCCCTCAATTGCTTTGTCATATCCGCCGCGAAGGGCGTTGGTTATTTTCCTAGGCCCTTCAATTCCTATATTAATAAAAGAAATATGTTTGGCAATTTTTTGTGATAAATGCTGTCGCGGCGAGGCGTTGGTTGGCAGGCCAACAATGAATTGGTCCGAGAATATACCGAGGATATCTAATATATCGGCCCGCATAAGCGGCTCGCCGCCTGAGATAAATACGCGCCTCACCCCTGCAAGATTGTTCTTTGCCGTAATCAAATTCTGAATGGTTGGATCTTTCATTTCCTGCGTCTCGCTACAGAAAACGCACGAAAGATTGCAGCGACGAGTAACCTGAATTATTACTGATAATGGATTTGTTAGTGTTTCTGCAAGTTTTTCAGCATCAAGTTGATTGGCTGTGAAGTGATGGGCCTCTTCGGCATACTCTACATGCATTGCGCCATCCTAACGATAGATTGCATATTTATGGTGCCGCCTTTTCATCGTTGTTGCAACCTTAAAGGGCTGCCCCAGAAACGGGGGGTGTCTAGGTCCTGTTGACAAAGGGGATTCCCAAACTCGCCCGGACGTGATTCAACACTGGCCTTTGTGGAGACCAGTGGCATGCGTGGCGATCTGACGGACGAGGAATGGGGGATCATCGGGGCACTGCT
>Ga0209373_10000254_pt1 | contig 108936 bp, 89 predicted proteins | sample Higcelweek5metaG_FD_187173 | JGI IMG/M metagenome (GOLD analysis project Ga0209373, IMG submission 187173) | Freshwater pond sediment microbial communities from the University of Edinburgh, under environmental carbon perturbations - High... | ecosystem: Environmental > Aquatic > Freshwater >...
ACATACATATAATATCCGCCGGTACCCAAATCAACCTGTGGCAAATCAATTCTCATTTGTTTGTTTTTAAGATCCCTTGCTTTATTTACCGCCAAAACACATTGACCATTTTCTGCTGTGATAGAATCAATAACCGTGCCTTTAACAGCCCCTTCTGTGTCAGAGATGAAATCAAAGCGAATGTCAAGGGTAGGTGTTGATGTGTCTGTAGCTCCAACATTTATTGTAAATATTGATAAAATTAATATAAATGCCAGTGCCAAAAATGAGATTCTATTAAATCTTTTCACTATAATACTTCCTTTCTTGTTTAATTCAAGTAATTTAAGAAGTTATCTTGGAAGTCACTTGCCGCCTTTTCCAACAAAACGCTGCAATCTGCGTTTTTATCCTTCAGAACCGATTGAATACATCCGTCAAGCAACGCATACAAATCCTGTGCGCAAACCGGCTCCTCAACCTGAAATTCAAGACTTTCTCTTTCATTGTAAAGCTTAACATGGTTTAAATTGATATTGCAGAATTCCACAGCTAACTCTTTTCTGTAATTATCTATGGTGGACTTATCGTTCCAGGGGCTAAAATCAGTAGTTCCAATCAACTTGCCATTCTCGACCGCTAATGTTGAACTTTTCCTCAATGACTCCTTTGAGGCATCTGTCAAATTAGGCGTAATCCCCTCAAACTCAAGCCACTTAAACGCTGCGTCTTTTTGCTCCTCGGTTGCGTTCGATGCCAACACCACATACGAACCGCCCATTAAAGAAATATGATTATTCTCTCCGGCCGGCATTGAACAAAGACCGATACTATCCTTTGACATACCGTAACTTACAAGAAGTCCAGGAACTATAGAATTTGGTGCGGCAAAAGCCATTGCCGCCTGACCTGTACCTATTGCTTTTGAAACCTCCGCATTGTTCACCAAGGTATTTTGGGGAAGAACATTATATTTCCATTTTAAATCCTTTAAGTATTGAAGTGCTTCAATACATTTGGGAGAATTAAATGTCGCCTTCCATTTTCCGTCTGTTTTCTCCATAAATTTGACCCCAAAATTCCAAGCAAGTGCCGTAAAATTCCATCCTCCGGCATTACTGGTTGTGGGAAAAACAAAACCGGGCTTACCTGTTTTTTCGGTTATTGTCCTTGCAACCGAAATAAGTTCATTAAACGTTTTCGGTGCCTTCGGAGTTTCATCCGCCTCCATTAGCCCTGCTTGCCTAAATAAATCCAGATTCAAGACCATTCCCAAGGTATAAACGCTTTTCGGCAATAAATATATTTTTCCATTCCTTGAAATGTTGTCAAATAATACATCATTGATTTTATCATAATAATCGAATTTATGTGTTTCCTTAGTTATGTCTGCCGAATATCCCAAATTAATAATATCTATCGCTTCAGTAAACGGAGTGTAATACACTGTAGGCAGTGTTCCTCCCTCTGCCTTCGCCAAAAAAGTTTTTACATCGTAAACCCACTCGTCCGGTATAATTTCGATATTCGGATATTCTTCGTTAAATCTCTTGATTTTCTCTTGATATTCCACATAGCCCTTAGGGTTTGCTTCTGCATTCGGCCAGTTGCCTACCGAAATACTAACCTTCTCATCCATTCCTGTGCCTACACTTTTGTTACATCCTGTTGCCGAAGCAAGCAGTACCACACAACAAGACATGACACAAAGCCTTTTTAAAATGGTTGTTTTTTTCATGATTCCAACTCGCTTCCTAAAAATTTTTGTTTAGTTTCATTGCGAAAAAGCTTTTGTCTATTTTTAGATTATACTACCGTTTTTTTCTTTCGACAAGCAACAAGTTTAGCAGGAGTATCAAAAAATGCGATATTTTTGTTTTTATTATAGTATCATTTTTTGATTAGTACCGATATTTTCTCTTGTAATCGATGTTTGTTGACTTATTTAAATAAATATGTTATAATTTAAATATCAAAAGCTTCAAGGTAGGTGTGCAGCTTCATCATGAAATTGTTTCGTAAATTAAATAATCAATTTAGTTATTCACAAATAGCAATATTTATTATTATACCGTTAATATCCATGATTGTCGGACTTATACTTACTACATATAACTTTTACACCTCATATACAAACATTGTAAAAGAGAACTGTTATTCAAGACTTAAATCATTTTCATCCGACTGCGAGGACAGCTTGTCTCAAATTGTATCTCTTTCCTCAACGGTTATAAAGAATAATAATGTTTTGCAGACCCTTCAAAACAAAGGCGATATTTACAATCCGGAGGTCATTTCAAATATAAAAAAAGAATTTGACTTCTTTTGCAATAACGCATCAAATGTGGAATCTGTATTAATTATCAGTCCAAAGGGCGATTTTGTAGTATCAGATTCCGGCGTGGCTTCGCTTGAAAGCTTTTTCTCAGGATATACCTATTTTAATTATTCCGTTGCTTATTGGCAGAAATTTAATTTCTTGGTTTCATATTCCTACCGTATTTTATCTCCCAGCGTAGTTAAAAACGGCAAAGAAACAAAAAATATAATCCCCATTGTAATAAAGCAAATAGGAAATAACAGATTCAACAATATTCTTGTCGTAAATGTCAACCTTGACAAACTCCTTGACAAAAGCTTTTCATATAAATACACGCAAAATTCTCATACTTACATGCTTAACAAATATACGGGAGAAATATTTACAAGTAATACCGAGAAATCCGGAATTAATATTTTAAAAACCTCTTTATATTCTTCTCTGGTCTCAGGTGAAATTACTTTTGATTATATAAATGAAAAACAAGAAAAAAACTTCGTTATTTGTTATTCCTCGTCAGATTCATTGCTTGGATATACCTACTACGCCATAGTTCCATATTATGACATTTCAAAAATCCAAACTCCCTTTATGCTGACTTCCTTAATAATACTTTTGTTTTCTCTTATTGCTACAATAGTCTCGACAATATACAGTACAAATAAAATTATTGCACCTTTTGCTAAAGTTGCGGATTTTTTCGGTGCTGCCAATAAATCAAAAAAAGGCAAAAATGTCGATATTATCAAATATATTGAAAATGAGGCAAAATCAGTTATCAGCCAAAACTATGATTTATCGATGTCGCTGCCGTATGCCCAAGAAAAATATTTAATTAACTATCTAAATGAAACAGAATATTTAATTGACGATTATACAAAAGAAATGCTAATATGCACACTACCTTTTAAATACAATTATTTTGCTTCAATTATCGTGCATTTATATCCTACAAATCTACTTTTAAAAACATATGATAATGCCGGATACTCCAATATTCAATCCGGATTTTATAATATTGTCAAGGAAATGTTCAACGATAGCTTTGATGCATTCTTTGTTTCAAGCGAAAAAGAAACGCTTTATATTATTCTGAATATGGAAAACGACAGCGAAAGTGCAAAAATTGACGATATCCTTGTGGAACTGAAATCCTACTTGAAAAATGATATGGAATTTATTGAATTGTATATCGGCAGAGGCGAAATAGGCTACAATTTGGAGGGTATGAAGCAATCGCATGAACAAGCACTAAATAATCTAAAAATCATCCCCCAGGAAAAGGAGGAAATAATTTTTAAGCTACCTAAGAAAAACGAGAGTTTTATTAATTATATATTCACCGATTCCGATGAAAGCAAACTCTTTAATTCTTTGATTTCGAATAATACCGGTGATGCACTTAATATTATTAAGAATGTTGCTCAGCAAAATATAAGGATTGATATTCGTTCGCAAAAGCAGATGTACCATCAAATATTAAGTGTTATTCTTCGAGTCATGAAAATTAAAAACATTCAATATGATACCGAAAACAAGGGAGACATTGCTTTTCTTTCCTTAATTCTCGATTTGCAGATAAAAGACATTCACCTAACCATATTAAAGCTTGTTAATGAAATATCTTCAAACAAAAAATATCGTATTGAACGCGATGACATTGTTTCCTATATCAACAGCAATTATTCCGATGTGGCTATTTGCCTTAACAGCATTGCAAATGAATTTGGTACAACACCAAATTACATTTCAAAAATGATAAAAGACGCACTTGGCATCGGCTTCCAAGAATATTTGACGAATCTTCGCGTTTCAAAAGCAAAAGAGCTTCTTACCGAGACGGCTAAAATCTCGGCAGAGATTTATGTTGAAGTCGGTTTTGGTAGCAAACAGACATTTTTTAGATGCTTCAAGAGCATAATCGGACTCACTCCAAATGAATACAGAACAAAATTTAAAACCGAAGCTGCTGAAAAAGTCCTTGATATTGTAATCAAAATATAAGACACCATAACCAAGTCTTTGGATAATCTCCTTAATCTGTTTGAGTTTGATAAGGACTACATTAAGGTTAATATCGGTATCGGCGGAATCTATCCGGGACTGGAGGGTCTTAAATAATCGCACAAGGGTAATTACAGACAATGGCTATTTGCGATTTTGTCGCAAAATTCACCTATTTTTTGTACACTTATTACCTGAACGGAAAATATATTTACACACAAAGTGCCGAGCTCCCAAAAGTTAATCATTCCTTTGAAGAAGAAACGCCGCCGTTTCCGATGTTTAACGCTTCGGAAATGACAGCATTTTTTCTCTTTCAATATTGACCTAATTCAAGTCCTTTTTCAATAAAATACTTATATGTATCATAATCAACTGTTTTTGGTATTGAATGATCACTATGCAGTACGTATCCAAAGCCTTCTTTAACAAAAGGTATTTTACTTTCAAGCTCTTTGTCAATTATTTTTTTATCATTAGAATATAAAGTGCGGACGTCAATCCCTCCCATAAAGGAAAGCACATCTCCGAATGATTTATGTATCTCTAATAAATCCATACCGGCTTTTATTTCGATAGTCTGGTAGCAGTCAATTCCAGCTTCTATCATATACGGCAAAAGAGGTTTTACGTATCCGCAGGAGTGCATTATAACCGGCAAGCCCTGTGATTTGGCAAAATCTATTGTTTGCTTGTGAAACGGCTGTATCATCTCTTTGTACATAGCAGGAGACATAAACGGGTGCTCTTTGTATCCCATATCTTCATAATACCAAATTCCATCCGGCTTGCCCTCTTTAGAAAAAAGTATTTCCTGTAAGGCAATTATTTGATCGGCATATGTTTTAGCCATTTCTAAAACCCACCCAGGTTCCAATGCCATACCAACCAATAAATTCTCATGTCCGCATATAGGATGCATAGATTCAAATACATTCACACCGCTCATAACAAAAAACCTGTTTGCTTTTTTTGCCTCATCTCTTGCTTTTCTGTATGTTTCAAAATTTATACGCCTTTCGTCAACTTTATCAAAATGCTGCTTGAAATTTTTCCAGTCGTCACCGGTTTTTATAGTGAAATTAACATGCTCAGGTGTGCTGTCGTGCTTTTTATGTTTTCTCAAATAAGCTCCGTTTCCGTCTAAAATTGTTATAGTATCTTCGGTTTCGTCAATAATTTTATCTTTAAAATCTAAATCCAGCATTAAATTAAGCGTCCAATTTTCCTGTATATCAAAATTAAAATGGTCTTCAAAGCTCTCATCTTGATTTAAATATCCTTTTTCTACATATTCCTTGTGAGTATCGCCCCAAAAATGCTCGAATAAACCTATTCTGTCAACCTTCTTCCTTTTAAGTATGTTTGAGATTCTTTCTATACCTTCCATTTACATATGCCTCACTTTCTAAAATTTCATATTTTCTATATACTTTTCTATAAATACTTTATTTGTTGATAATATAAGCAGCTTTCATCTCACAATTTTCCATTTTTACGGTTATATTTATCATGACAATTCCTCGTATTTATATTATCAGAAAATTTACTGTTTTTCAATGATTTTTAAAAAAAGAATAAAATATTTCTATAATTTTATAAAGAAATATTTTAAAATGAAAGGATGATACCTCATGAATGAGCATATCGAAAAATATATCAGCCACTTTTCAAAGCTTTTCGAGGTTGATTGTAATATTTTTGATATAAGGTTAAAGTCTTTTTCAGACTCAGAAAAATTATTTTGCGTTTCTTGCCCGAATAAATGTGACTTTATAAATACTCATTTATACGGTTGTTATGAGTCTGTTCGCTGGGATAATAAATACATATATTATTGTCCGATGGGGTTTATTTTATTGCGGTTCCTATACTAAATGAGCTTGACATTATGGATTACGACATTATTTCAGGACCAATACTTATGGGGAATATTGAGGATTTTGATGAAACCTATAATTTGCCAAATATGCATACGTTAAGGTAAACCATCTAGCGGGAATAATGTCTGCTGTGTTCGCGCCGTATAAGCAGCTCTAGATGCTGCTTGCGGATTTCGACAATATCACAACCTGACGCCACTTCAAACGGCGACATATAATTCATGCCGATTTCTTTATAAACCGGTATTACCGGGCGGCAATCCCCATCGGTGTCTATTTGTATGTAAAGACGCCTGTTTTGGTCTATCTGCCGTCTTTTTATATTTATAATTAATTGCTGATATTACGGAAACAAAGATTCCCTCATCATATTAGGATAAATCAACGGACCATTGTTATAACAAATGTCCTCCGCCAGAAACAGTTCAACAAGCGCGAGATATTACTGATGCTTTGCAATTACTGCATCGGCAAGCTCAAACCACGTCTTCATGCAGTCGTGAATCAGTTCAGGCTCATCATATACCATATACAAAACGCCTTTACATGTAGGTTAATGTATATCACTAAATGATCAGTTTATCCCCGCCAGATACATGTTAATATTTTACTACTGTAAAAGGTGTTTGTTAATTAATTTCAATAATTTTCAGCATTAGCAGCTTAATCGGTCAAATTCATCTTGTTTATTCGATCAATCCATCTAAAATATCGTCAATATTCCCATTGGTTTTATAAACATCGAATTTATCCGCTTGCGCCTGTGTTATAATACCTTCATTTGCTAAAACTCGGGCCATGATTACGCCATCGGTAGTTTTAGTCTTTAGGCTTCTATATGTTATAAAGACCATATCATCACGCAAAAACTTCTCAGAATCCTCAAGCCTTCTTACGTATTCGCTCCCAAAAAGCCCCGATGTAACGGCTGTGCTAAATGCGGTTACAGGGCTTGCATCCCGGTATCCCAGCAAACGAAGCACAAATGTTGTAAATTCCTCGGCGCTTATTGAAGTAGCGGGGGTAAATTCACCGCTCCCTGTTCCTTTTGTTATGCCGTTTTTATAACAGTACATAATGTATGGGAATGACCACCTATCATTTTTAACATCAGTAAAAAACGCATCATAGGTGGTGGCAAGCGCTGTTTTTTCAGCTCCTCTCAAACGTACAATCATGGTTGCGCTTTGTTCTCTGGCAAGAGGACTGTCAAGGTCGTATCCGTTCTCTGTACCCGCAAATAAGCCTATTTGGTGCAATGTGTCGGCATAGTTTTCATTGTCAGCGGCATGAACCGTTACAAAAGAAACTAAGAGCAATACGAAACATAAAATTTTACCACCAATTCTCATATGTACCTTTACCTCCTCCGATATAGTCTATATTCTTTGCGTCAATGGTTACGGTTTGATTCTCAAAATTCATCTCGATACTTTTTAATTCTGTCTTTTCCAAATCAGCAAACCTCATGTATATTGAAAACGTGTCATACGAAACTGTGTTTTTTATCTTGGTAAATCCCTCAAAGGATAGCAGAGAATTGAAAGTCGCATAAACCGTATTATCGTCTTTTACATGGCTGGTTGTTTCGCCAGGGGAAACAGCAGCTTCTACTGTGTCAACATCAAACCATTGCGTTCCGCGAGAACCTTTAAAACGTATCATTGGATAGCCCATACGAGGTTTCCCGTTTAAGGTTTGTACTACACTAATAATTGATACTTCTACGTTATTACCAAGCGCTGAAAACCATTGCGGCTGGTTACCAGTTAATGCAGTGAGCTTTGCCTTTGCCATAAAGTCAATATAAAAGTCAATCGTTTCCGAACCATTTTCATAAACCCCGCGCATTTCTGTTACATAATGCTCAGGATCTTGCTGTTTAACATCATTGCCCTGTGGTTTTTTTATTTCAACTTCCTTTTCCTGTATGCCGAAGCGAGCAGATAAATTACGGCTATCCTTCCTAAACTGCTCATCTGTGCCATAATATTCATATTGAATGTTAGTTGCCGAAAGGTCAGACGGTTGCTTAATCTCCATCGTACCTTCTGAGTTTGCAGCCAGAGGGATAAAAGACATGGTTATTTTAGAAATATCTCCATTAGAGACCCCGCCCTTAAACGATATGCAATCCCTTCTAATCTCTTTTTCATCATACAACACCGTGTTTTTTCCATCAAATTTATGATTCAACGCAAACTCCAGAGCATTTCCGGTAGATGAGCCGCTGGAACCCCAGCTGTATTCTTCCTGCGCAAATTGCTTTTTACCTTTATTACCCTCAAGCGTTAATAGATAGACCGGGTGCCCGATTGCTAACTGTTCTATCGTACAGTGAATTTCTTTATCCGCATCTGATACTTGTGCAATGATGGTATCATAATATGAATTATCCAATAAAATATCAAATTTGAGTTTTTCAACATATACAAACGAGGCTTTTTCATACGATTTTTCTTGCGGATTATATGAATCATAGGTCTTGTTTTCAATATTTATATTTTTAATTCTCGTATCAGGCTTTGATACACTGAGAGCCGGCCATGCATTCAGTCCATTTTGAACTGCTGACGCAAAATATGCTGCAATCTCATTGGGATTGTCAACCTCATATGTAACGCCTTCAACCGTGAAAATATTATCGCAAAGCCTATACCTATATTCTCCTGAATTTGTTTTAATAATAAGGTCAGCATAATAATCACAACCGCCGGATTTATACCCTTCGGTACTTATATTTTTTGTATCAATCAGCATGTAAAGTCCCTCTAAAAAGGTTTTTAGCGCCGCTTTTTGATCTTCCAGCTTTTCCTTGTTGAATTTATAACCATTGTATTTTGAATAAAGCCTTGATGATGCGGACAAAATTATTTGCGTATCTTCTGTTATAGCATTTAATATGTTTTGAGCATTTAGCTTTTCGGCTTCAATGGTTTCAGAAGCTCTGCCGCCAATGGGCGAGGCAAAGCTGAAAACAAATATCAGCAATAAAATCAATGTGCATATTCGTTTCATAAGATCATCTCCATTCTTGCATTTATAAACAATTATAGCACACTAAGTCACGGAGATCAAACATCCCCGTGACTTAGTATGCAGATTGTATTAGATGGTTATATTAATAAATTTATAAATTGACTAATCATTTGTCGATGGAGCCAAATTCACATCCGTGAGTCTCTGCCTTAAAGTTTGAAGCGCATTTTCATTTTTCCCATCCATGATTTCGTATGTCAACTCCGTGCCAAACCCAGTCTGCACCATTAACGGTGCATCAAGTGCGCGATAGATTATTATGGCTATATCATTTCTTGTTGCCGCTTTTTCTGCCGAAATATTAAGTCGATTAATCAAATGATTACTGGTCGCGATTGATATATATCCATCCGGGTAACCACCATTTGCGTCCGCCATAGGCTCATAGCCCAAGCAGGAAACAATCATTTTAATTACATCTTGATTGGATATATTTTCATCCGGACGAAACAGCCCGTTCTCATCGCCGCAGATAATCCCTAAATTTTTGGTGGTTAAAATATAATTGTATGCCCAATTATCTCCTGTAACATCAGGAAAAGTATGCGTGTTGCCTGCACCATTACCTTTTAGCAATCCAAGCATGGCACAAATCATTTTACATGTCTCCGCACGCGTTACAAGAGCATTTAACCGTAAATCTCCGTTTGTATCTCCCTCTAAAATTTTCAGGCTTTTCAGCTGTGCTTTTTCACCATCCGATAATGTTATGGCAGATGCGGATGTCGTATCTATTGTTTTGTCATCTGTTTCGGTGACATCTGATTTTAGACTTGTGATTTCCTCAACATTGACGGCAAAGGAACATATTCCGTCAACATGTACGATTTGATTTTTCATTTTGCTCAAATCAATTGACGCAGGAATACAGATATCCAAATATGGCGCTTTCCTGGCTTTAAACCATTCAAAATCAGCCGCGCCTTCGGGAAAATAATCCGGCATGAGAGTTTTATTATCAATTTGATACAAAACTTCGTATTCTTTATGATTTACATCAGAAAAAGTTATAATATCATTATCAATTTGGATGTTGCCCGCTTTGACGGCATATACTACATAATTATTATCATTCGCTATTTCTAACAGTGTTTTTTCTTTTTCCCCTGTTGCCACAGAATTGCTAGTTGCAGATATCATTTGCGGGAAAGCAACAATCATGCTTGCCATAATCAGCAACGCAGTGAGTTTTTTCATGGTAAATCAGCTCCTATCTGTTTGTAATTTACAAAAGATTAATAAATAATCACATGGCAAGTAAAATAAAAATCACTAATATTATCTCCTTAACTAACAGGCTAACAATGTATAAAATAATACACGACTACGTCACAAGAGATTCTTCTCTTGTGACGTAGCATACAATTGATTATGGAGTAGTTGTAAATGTTATCTCGGTGCTTGTCCTTGCAAAATCATTACTTGACGTACACTGCATTTGATAGTATACACCTTTTGTTATGTTATAATAGTCTGCTTCTATAAAATATTGTGTATTCCTATTTCCTCCAATAGTTGGCCAAGCAGTACAATTTGCGCCGAATACAGATTGTGTCCCATACACCAAGTTAATTTTTATAGATTTTGAACATTGTAAACGCAGATAATTTTCTGATGTACTTACAGATACATATCTTAAGGCAGATGGTTGAACAATTGTGCCGAGAGCCGGAACGGTTCCAATATTTGTCCACGGCAAATATCCATTGATTGATACCTCCGGTGTATATGCATAAATACCATCTGTTATTTTTATGGTTCCTGCTGGCAAATCAGATGGAATGTCGTTACTTGCCGCAACACATATACAGCCAATACTTAATGTGATAATTGCTGACAGTATAATTGTTATTATTTTTTTCATTAGTTATTCATCCTATCTTATTTTGATTTTTTCGGTATGAGAATAATTAAGCGACTAAACTGTTCAATGGAATCGCCTCCTTGCAGATATATGTATCTAATAAGCATATACAGCGTTTGATTCTGTATAAGTTGTCTCTGTTATTCCGTTTCTGATTGTATGAACACCTTTTACTTTGTAATTATATCCGGAAGCTACACTAACATTTATGTTGCCAGTGGTAATGCGATATGTATTGTATCTCGTATAGCTGTTGCTCCAAACATAATCCCAACCACCAGAGGAATTTTGTCTATACACGGATAGCTGAATGGAAATTTCCGCTACATCCGAAAATGCCTCCGTATAGCCACTTACTTTGACAAGTCCTGTCCCACCTAAAATTACACTCTGTCCGGCAAGGAGATAAACTCCATTAGGTTGTAGTATTCCCTCAGGTGAATATGCTGAATAATTACTGTCAATGCTTGTATCGGCCGAATTTCCGTTGGCAAGTACAAAGCTTTGAGCGCAAACCAGCATTACAGTTACAAGAAATAAAACCCCGATTTTCTTTTTCATAGTGTCAGATCCTTTCTTTATTTTGTCTTACACATATATAAACGAATACTCAACGAAAAATTACTAAAAAATTAAAATAAAATTTAAATAAAAATAAAAACGCCTCCCGTAAAGAAGGCGCTAAAGAAATTATGCAAACTATAACTATGAACTGCTTGCAGTTTCAATTTGTATGATGGTTAAGTTATCGTCTTTCATTTGAACTAAAGCACGGACAGGCTTTCCAATTAAAGGTGAAAAATCATTAATCCCATTTTTAAACAAGAATGTACTCGGGTTTTGCGAGGTTATTTTCTTAGATTCAAAATTATCGCTTTCATTAATTCTCATGTTCACATCTTTTCCTGAAATGTTTAGGATAACACCTTCAATCACATAGGCCTTCTGATACCATGTAAGCATTGTCTGACTAACTCCGCGATTATTTTCTTCATTCATAATGACATATTGCCGTTCCAACGTTTCCACACCATTCGCGTCTGTCCTTTTATCAAATGTTATGGCATAAAGGATTGGAGCGTTTAGCGCATTGTAGATTAGTTGCGCAAGATTTTCGCGTGTCGCAGCCACATCAACCTGTAATGAGATGTTTTTTGTAATACCAATTTCCGCCGCAATAGACAGATATCCGGAAGGCCATCCGCCGACAGCCGACGCTCTTTCCTCATAACCCAAACAGCATACCAGCATTTTTACTGCCTCCGCATATGTCACATGGTTTTCCGGGGAAAATATGCCGTTGCCATAACCATGAATGAAACCAAATTTATCCGTTGCAATATTAAGATAGGATGCCGCCCAATACTCTCTTGGCACATCTGAGTAGCCGGAGCCGATTAGCCCTTGCGCCCGCTTGGCCTGTGCAGAATCATCCGGGCTGATAGCACTTAGAATCATTTTTGTGGTTTCCGCTCTTGTCACAAGCGCATCCTTTTTAAATGTCCCATCCTCGTATCCGCTGATTATGTTCAGCGCAGTAAGTGTTGACAGCGTGTTGTATAACGGATCATCATCGTCAATGTCGGTAAAATCAATTTCAGGATGGTATATCGCTGGTTTTGAATCTTCCGTTTTAGGCACTTCTTTATCCGTTTTCTTATCTTCCGCCTTTTCCACTTTGTTATCATCAGGAGTTGGACTCGGTTTTGCAGTTTCCGAAGGAATCGTGGTAACGACGTTTCCGTCTCCATCCAGTTTCGTTACCGGTTTTGTTTTAGCGTAGCTTTGCCATAGCGCATAGTTTTCCTTTTGCTTACTTTCCCATTTGAGATAGTCGGAATATGTAAATACGGTGTTGGCCTTTAAGTAATAACGGTCGGTCTTGATTTTTTCTCCGTAAGCGTCATTGCAAGCCTTAATCGTATAGATAAAGCTGTCTTTTGCCGTTTCAATCCTTATGCCGAAAGGGGTGGTCGCAAAGGAGGTTGGTACGCCAATCCCGGCGTTATTGATAATTTCAGCCAATTTCGGGTAGTCAAAAATATAATCGTTTACAGTGATGCTGCCCGTATCCTTCGGATGTGCTTCAACCGTAAGCGTTTCCTCGCCCGATTGTCCCTCGTTCGGTTTATCCCATATAGCCCAATACAGCGTCGCCGGATTGTCAAGAGCTTCGCCGCACACCATAATATAAGTGTTTTCACGCCTTACGACTTGCTCAATCCATGTCAGCGATATATCCACCAAATCCCCGAATTTTTTGCCATCTGAGGTTGTAGCGTTGATAAACCGTTCCTTGTCACCGGCATTTGCCAATGAATTCGTTTTTATTGCCTGCTTCACATCTTCAATGGATACCTGTTCCGCATTGCTATATTTCACTTCGTCCAGAATAATTTCATCTCCGCTTGCGAAAGCGTGAAAGCAGCTATAAGCCGAAAGGATAATGAAACACAGTAAAATAGAAATCACCTTTTTCATTAATAACCCGACCTTTCTTTTATTCATTTTATTGCTTAGGATCCGCGCCGTATATATATAATCTAACCGTATCTCCATCAGAAGCCGATGAAACCGTAATTTTGTATCCTGTACCCTTTGTTACAGGTATCTGATACAAAGAGCCGGCGGTCTTCAAACCCGCCTCGTCGAATATAACCTGCCCGGTATCGGCATTCGTAACCCTCACCAATCCGCCGCTTTGTTTTTTACTGATTGTCATATTCATATCACTGTCAGCTTGAAATTCTTTTGCAATGGAAGCAGTCTGTCCTTTTTTCTTAAAACTGGCTTCAAAGCTATAAGAGGAATCCGGGATTACAATTATATCGCCGCTTTTGTTTTTTACAGACTCTTTGCGGGGAGGAGCTTCAGAAGGATGCACAGCAACAGTAGGCTCTGTAGCTTTGATAGCAACACTTTCCTGATTTTCGGCAGGCAATGCAGGCGACGCAGGCATGACCAATTGGCTGTGGTTATCAGGCGGCGCATTTATTTCTCTGCTGGTCTGCTCGGTCTTTTCAGGTTGCGCCGGTTCATTCGCATTGCCATCATTCTGCTCAGTGGCGAAACTGGGAGCCTCTATATTCTCAGGGGCATATATATTTTGGTCTGCTTCGACAACAGTATCTATTATTTCAGCGGTGACCTGCGCCGATGTAAAGCCAATCAACCCGCTTGCAGCGACAACAGACAAGGAAACGGCAAAAAACATCGCAATGCCCTTTTTCTTCATCTGTAGGTTTAGAATACTAGATAATCTTTCACGCACAGACTCTTTTCCATGATTGAAGCAGGTAGATAAAACGCTTTTTTTGGAACGGTTGTCATGTATCGCTTCAACAATAGTCTGGCAGTAATGTTTTTTATACTGCAAATCCATTCCTTTGATTACTTCCTCATCGCACACCAGTTCAATGTCCTGATTGGCTGCGTGTGTCATATAATAAATCACCGGGTTAAACCAATATACCGTATTTACGATTAGCAATAAAAGCTTATACAACAAATCATTTCTGCAAAGGTGTATCAACTCATGTTTAAATATAACAGCCAAATCATCTCGGTTATAGCTTCGGTCAGGCAATAGCAATACAGGCTTAAGAAGACCTAATATCATCGGTGTTTTTACCTTTTTGCATGATTTTATGTCTATTTTTCTTCGTACCTTCATTTGATTGCAAGCTTCATTGAACATTTCAGCAGTTTGGGAATCTGTAATATTGCTCGACCAACGCGCAAACGATTTTTTAAAATACCAATATTGAAACCCTTGACGGACAAGCATAAACAACAACCCTGCAATCCAGATCAGTGAAAGAATGCCTGTCATGCTGATTGAAGCCGATTCGTTCTGACCGGATGCAGATGCAATATTTTCCGCAACATGCCTGAGTGTATCCGGCTCGCCGGTCAATTGCTGAACAGGCACTTTAACGGATATGCGGGGGAGTTGTACGGTTATGGGCAGCATAAGACGAACAGCGATAAACAACCACATAAAATATCGCCACTTGGCAATATAGCTGTTTCTAATCAGGGGTTTTATCAACAGCAGCAGAATGATTAACAGCGACACTGGCAAACTGATCCCGATGATATTTAAAAAAAGTTTCTCAAGCATATCTATTCCACCTTAGTTTTGGATTCGATAAATGCCATTAAATCCTTTAAATCTTTTTTTGATAGCGCATCATCGTTATACAATGCTGTGACGAATTTTGTTATAGAATTCCCATTTAGCCGCTCAAGCAGTGATTTGTTTTCCATTGCTAAATATACCTGTTCATCAATCAGAGGAGTGTAGGTCTTATTCTTTCCATCCTTGCCGCTTTCCAAAAAACCTCTCTTAATCAAACGGTTTAATAATGTTTGAAGCGCCCCTATATTCCATGCGCGTTTTTCATCCAAAACCGCTTTAACCTCTGAAGTTGAAATGGGTGTTGGGTGATCCCATATTACCTGCATAATTTCCAATTCCGTATCAGGAAGTCTTGACAACTTTTTATTCATAATTCACCTCATACAAATGTATTATATTAATATCATACACTTGTATGAGGCTTTTGTCAAGAGGAAATTTGTTATAATCTGAAAAAATGGTGCCCTTTTTTCAGAGCACCATTTTTTCAGATATTACTTTAAATTTCTAATGAATTTAATTAGTTCATCTTTGTCATAGTTTGTTCGTAATTCATATAATAATGTTTGATCCGTCCAAGCTGCAGTGTACCAAATGATTCCGGTGCCTTCTTGTTCTTGTTTCACAATTGAAACTTCATTTCCATTAATGGTTTGTTTTGTACAATTTGCGTTTTGACCGTCATATAGCGTATTTTGTGAAGTTTCCCCCGATAATAATAACTGATTGAATCTTATTTCTTTTTTCAGTACATCATTTGTGTATCGCAAGGAAAAACTGCTCTTTTCTCTGACCTCACTATCTTTTAATGCAAGATCCTGTGGTAAGTAAATTGGTCTTAGCAGCTTATGACCCAATTCTTCCTCTGCAATTTTATAGACTTCGGCATCCGGCACTTCTAACACCTGAGGAGCAGCGCCATCCAATTGCATGCTTATTCCATGCCCCGCAAATCTTGCGGTTAACTTATAAATATAGAGTCTCACAGCCCCAACACTCAACGCGCCCGCCAACATACTTGCGACCACCGCCGCAATAATCAATAGCTTTTTCCATTTATGACCTTTTTTTCGGATTTGCTGGTGTTCCCCATACTCCTCCATTATTCTATCGAACATATTGTCAGGCGGCAAAGGAATCCCCATCTGCATCATATCCTCATCGCTGAGTATAGGTTCTGCATCCTCTTTTTGTAAATCAATTTCGACTCCTTTTTTTATGATTTCATCTATCAAATCGTTTCCTTGTTTGATCTTATTTGGCATCTTTGAATACCCCCTCTGCAATTGGCTCATATTCCTGCTTTCTGGATATCAATTCGCTATATACTAAATTCTTTGCCTTATCAAGTCTTGAATAAACGGTATGTACAGGCGCATTTGTAAGCTTAGCAATCTCTTCAACAGTAAATCCAAAATAATATTTCAATCGTATGGCATCCGCATGAATCGGTTTAAGTGTAGCAAGTATATTCGATACATATTCTGCAAATTCCTGCTTCAACGCTTCATCCATTGGATTTTCAGCAGTCCTGTCAATAATATCTACTGCCATCTCATCATTGTCAAGATAAACAGCTATTTTATTGTTGTATCTTGTTTCTTTTCCGACTGCATCAATAGCGGCATTTTTAGTTAATCTAATAAGCCAGCGTCTAATGTCGTCTTCCGTCTGCAGTCTGCCCATTGTTTTAAAAAGCCGTATAAAGACCTCTTGCATAATATCTGCCGTTGATTCCTTATCTTTAAGATATTTGAATATTATTGCATATACAGTATTTTTATATTTTTTATAAATACCTTCAAACTTCTCACTTTGGTTATGTCCATTATTTATAATTGCTAAATATATCAGCATTGCAGCCTCCTTACATCTGAACGCCGATACACAGCTCTTTAGCTTCTTGAAATTCTGTATACATAAGCATATAACGAATTAACAAATAAAAATTACTAAATAATGTGTATCGATCTATCTGAATTAATTATGTACACTTGCTATTATTTTTACTATCACTTCGGTTTTTCTTTTGTATTTAATTGAATCATGCCTTTGTTCCGGCCATTACACTTAAAGAAATAATAGATAGTTGCTTTCGCGCTCGATTCACTGGTTATACTTTCAAACTCCATACGGATTTTATTTACTGTTACATTTTCCCCATTAAGGATTCTATTTGAACTCTTAAGCGGTATTCTTGCCAAGATTCGCTTGCGTTGCAACTAAAATTTCATTAACATTTTCTTGTGTGAATTGACATTTTTTCGGCATATCATTAACTACATTAGAGTTATATTATAGCATAAATACAATATTTTTTCAATACCTATTTTATATTTCATTTTGAAAATTTTATTTTCTCAAATAATTTTGAGCTAAAACCAATATGATAATATAACCTTCAAAAATACACCGTAGAGTTTTTGAACATTCATTGCAACCACCGCATGTCACAATCAATTTTACAATTGTGACAACTGATATTGAACTTTAGGGAATTCATATTGCCGCTTTATAATTTTGATATGTTTATGTCGAACTCAGAGCCTCGAGTTGATGATTTATTTTTTACCGTTGGATATGTTTGTGTCGAGCCAAAAAACACAAAAAACGAGCAGCACAGGATTAACTCCCGAGCTGCTTGAAGTCTGAATATGGCTTAAAATAAGGTATTTTTCATTTTTCTGAATCTGCTTTTGTTATCAATACCACGCACTCAACGTGTCGTGAGTCGATGGTATTGATGTTTATATGGCAAGGATGAGTGGATAAAATAGATATCAATACTGTATTTTAGCACAAATCTATCATACTAATAATTTTTACAATTCATATTGTCATCACTAAAAAAGATTCTCTAAACATAAAATCTGTAAAGTTAACTATTTAAGATTATCCCTTATGGCAAGTATTATGTCCGGTTACCCTTCTCTAACGATCTTATAAAATAGTTGCTTTAATTCTATTTATTAGCTTTTCTTTAAGTTCATCATAGTTCTCCCAAAGTATACAATTATAATGTGCTACATCAAAATGAAGAAAATTCTTTTTATTACCACTTTCATCCTTCTCGTCAAACCATTCTTTCTTGCATGTTCTAATCACTTCCAAACCTCTGCCCTGTGCAAATCCGGCTTCAAAATACGCTCCGCAGTTATTATAGGTTAAATCAGCAATTACAAACCTGCTTCCCTTGATTTCAGCAATAATTTTATCTGTTATTCCTTGATTGTGTTCAATATCAGAAATCAAATATACTTTAAACCCACAAGCTTCACAAGCAGGAATCATTGACTGTTTATGTGCCTCAATCAAATCATCTTCATACTTCATCGCAACAAAAACCGTGTTCGAATTTAATGCTTTTTCTTTTAATTTCTCTGAATGATATATCCCCTTTACTTTTAACTTTATTTCATACTTATCTCCCGTTGTTGCGCCCAATTTAATGTATTCATTACTTTCCAGTTCGTTCAAAATTTCAAGTAATTCCGATGTTTCATCCAAATAAGTAATGTCCATCAAATCTTGTGGATCTATCGCCTTCATGGCACCCAATAAACAATTATTATAGAGATGCAGCATTAATTTATCTAAAGTCTCACCATTATAGTTATCACCAAAGCTATAGTAACGCTGACTAAAGTCCCGACCAAATATTTCTCTGCAAAATCTTTATCTTCAAGCTGTTTAAACCGCGCTAAACTTTTTGCAGCTAATATAAAGCCAATGGCGGATATTTGGTTTTGAAGCACCAATGTTGCAATAATAATTCGTTCTAATATTCCAATTAAATATCCTGCATTCTGTACTTGAAGCTGTTCTTTCTCCACACTTTGGTTTTTGAATGAAATATAAGAAATTATTTCTTTCACAATAACAGCAGACGGCTGTAGTACTATTAAATAGCAAAATGCATAATCGTTACTATTATAAATGGATATGTAACGGAGCAAATATTAATTGACAATCCTAAAATAATTCCGAATGGCACTGCGTATAGGATGCCATTTAACAACAATCGTAATATACTATTTTGTTTATCGGCAGCCATTTTTGAAGATTGCAAAATAAAGTCACCAATCAAATGCGCAATAATTAGTAATAAGTATATCATATCTCGTCTCCTGTCACATATTTATTCATTAGTTTTAAAGCGGCAATCGTGTAGTTGCGTGCTTGGAAGATATTCCCCGACTTTATTGACTTTTCTATACTTTGCCTACTTGTCCCTAAAATTTTTGCAAGTTTTACTGATAAACCTTTGATTTTTCCTGATGAGACATAAAAGAACGTTTCATCTTGAATTGCATTAATAGGATTGCATTCAAGTTCTAATTTTTCAGTTAATATTAATGGATATGCTTTAATACTCCTGCTCGATTTCCAATTTGAGTAATACCTCATATTATTTTTGCGTGCGATTAAATGTCTAATATTTTTTAATTTATCAATATTAATTGTGGAATTCAGTTCAATAGGAAATATTAACTCAGTCAGCATGAACAGTGCATTTTGATATTCACTTTGATTGTTTACCAACAAAGTTGCAGTATTGATTAATGAGTTAATATATATATCATTTTCATTTTTAGAATATAATAAAACTGAGTATCCAAGGGAATCTTCAACATTATCAATTGCATATCGCGCATTATGATATGCAGGTCCGTCTTGTTCATTTGAGTTTGCGCTATCAATTTTTATATCCCAATCACCCACACCAATTCCTGCTCTAATCTCAACGGGTGAAATAAGCATACTAAACAATCTAAAAAATAAATACGCTGCTTCTGGTGAATCAAATAATCCTTGAACTTCATCTCCAGCGCTAAATATTACATTGAAAGCAATGGATTTGCAAAATATTTCGTTCAACGATTCAATAACATATTTTATAAAATTTTGAATTTCAATGCGATCTAATTGTTTATATGATCTTGATTTCTTTAAATCTATGATTAATGCTGCATATTTTTTCATTAAAATCACCTCATCTATATTATACAGTAATATTTCAAAAATGCAACCTTTTTTTATTGCAGTTTCGCAAAGCAACCATTTTAGGTTGCTTTGCGAAACTGCAGCTACCTTTGATTGCGTTAACTAAATGTTTAAACTGGCTCCTCCAAATAATTTATTACCATGCTTCTTTTGAATTTAGATTCTTTTATCTCACATAAATAAGATGAAATATCATTCTGCTACAACGCCATCAAAAATAAGTAACCTTTATTGGCTTCTTATTTTTGTATTGAATGTCATTAATTAAATTTTTTCCTGCACTGCATCATATTTTCGATTAACAATTTGTCATAGAATCAGATAAACGTGCCTTTCTGTCCTTTTTCTGCTGTGCTTTCTTCTGGCGTTTTTCATAAATCTCATGAATCCAGTCCTTCACAGGAGCTTTCCATGCCTCGCTTTTATTTGGTATGTTCTTTATAAGGCTTTTTGGATTAAGCCCTAACTCCTTGGCTATCTTTATATCTTGCTCATTGAGCCGGCATTTCTTTTTTGCCTCCGCCCACAATTCATTGCTGTATGCCACATGCATCCCTCCCAATTACTGAATATTGTAATTAACCTTCTTCTTTATTTTTATATATTTAACTTAATTATATATCTGAGATTGTCTTTGCCATTCTTTCCCACTCTTCATCAATAAATTTTCTTATTTTATCAACCGCCGCGGGAGAAAACGCAAATGTATAAAACAGACTTTCATTTGTTTTGTCATCCGTTATATACGGATAAGAGAAAATACTCAAAGAGGTATACGAACGCAGCTCATCATTACGGAATATATTGAAAAACTCATGAATCTGCATATCTCCGCAATAAACCATTGCTTTTGCATCAGGAGATATGATAATGCCGTCATAACAATCTAATCCGCCGAATTGATTAAATATCTTTATAGCATTCAGCCTGACCTTTTCAATCTGTGTGTCCGTTCTCCATCTGGTTTTAGGCAGCAGCGTCATATACTTTTGCATAATATCTTCGTTTTCTTTAATATTAAAATCATAAGTGTAAGGAATTTCATATACAATAATCTCTTTTGAGGCAAACAAAGTATAGAACAGTTCCGCATAGTCTTGCGGATCAGAACCCAGCCCTCCAAAATGTGCATATGAGACCATTGCGCCTTCTATTTTTTCCATAACCGATAGGAACTCGTCCTCATTGGAAAATGTCAATTGACTCATACTGCACCGTCCTTACACTCTTTTCTTTCAATATAGCACATTATAATGTTTGCGCCACCAAGATTTATTATACAACATTTTGGAAAATAATGCAATATTCTTTTTATTATTTTAGTATATAATTTTATTCAATTATACTAAATATGGATAAGGTTTCTCATAATTCAGTTGGATATTCTATATCAGATTCCTTAACTCAAACATCCTGCACACCACCCATGGCATCACAAAGTGCCCATTCTTTTTCTCGTTTCTTTATAAATAAATGGCTTGAATTATCTGTACTTAAAACATCTGAGTAAACATTGGAGTTTCTATAGAAATTTGCATGATTGCAGATTCCTTGACTGGGGGAATACTTTTTAAAATCATAAGAAAGATAACTTTTATTAAGATATCCTCTGGTGGTAGGAATCTCAGTAAAATATTCAACATAACACCAACCATCTTTACCCTCTGTTTCACCGATACAGTTCCATAAATTCAAATTTTCTATATCCATAATGTAAAGACCCACTTTTTTTGACACATGGTATTGAAAATCATATCAATATCTGATAAAATGAAAATGTAAAACATGGTTACTGTTTAAATGGTCACTGTTAAAATGGTTGTCAGACAAACTTATTCCAAGGGATAGGTCTGCCTGACAGCCTTTTTTCTTTTTATAGAAATAAATTAAATAACGATAACAAAACGTGCAGGATTCGCTATATTGCGAAATATGCGCGTTTTTTTATATAGATAACAAAAACACAAAGAGGAGGTAAAAAGAATGATGGAGCTTGAATCACTGCCGTCTGTCCGTTATCGTGATACCGACAGCAAGATATCGCTACAATGCTATGCGGATACGTTGGTATATCACAAGCACAAAAACGAAAGAACCTTAATAGCGATGCGCTTTGGCGGATATCCCGAGCATGTGCGTGGACTTTGTGACGCGCTCAGCAGCGGTATAAAATTTGAAGCCGACGTACAAAACCATACCATTGTTTTGACGTCACTTCGCAAACAGTACCGCAAATCACTGTCGCATGACGGAATTTATGCCGAAGCGACTTTGTTCGCGCTAGACGACAGTATTGAAGATGACAATGAGGATGAACAGCAAAGCAACACCGAAAACAAAAAAAGAAGCATGTTTATTTTCTGTAAACCTGGCGATAAGGAATCACTATTTGCGGAAATTGACAAAAAGACTTCCGTGCCAATGATTCCAGCGTTCGGTGATTATATTATATCTGAACTGGAAAAGGCAAATGCTCTCATTCCGCTTGAGGTATTATCGGCAAGCGCTGAATTTGACGCGTATATGCTTTCCGTCAGACAGGACGAACAGGAAATCATCAGCATTGTCAACCGAGGAATTAAGGAAAGACGCATATGTATACCGAACACTATTTCGGATCATAAAAGTTTTCAGAATGTTACAGGGGTATCCCAGTATCTAAAAGAGTATGGCGTATCTATAGCCAACAGAATCAAAGGCTCATTCACACCGCTTTTTGACCCTGAAACAGATACTATCTGCGATAAGCTAAAAAAAATCAATGGATACCTGTATAAAAATGTTCATTATTCACTCTATCCTGCACAGCTTGCCGTTGCGGAGGCTGTAAAACGCCGGTTGGATCAAGCAAAGATAGCGTTGATTATTGCTGAATGCGGTTCGGGTAAAACCAAAATTGGTGCGAGCGCACTGTCGGCACATCAAAAGAAAAAAAGCCTGAATGTTATACTGAGTCCCTCCCATGTAACAAAAAAGTGGGTGCGGGAAATAGAAGAAACCCTGCCTGATACAAAGGCTGTGATTGTCCGCTCGATCTCAGATGTAGACCGTGTTGTTTCAAATTTTAACGCTGGCAGCAATGCCGTTTACATGGTTATTTCAAAGGAACGTGCGCGCGACGGCTATATGAAAAAGCCGGCTGTACGTTATTCAAAATCCAAACGCGCGTATGTATGTCCGGATTGCGGCGGGGTTATCGAAATGACTATCACGGAAGATGGCAGTAGTTATCGTGTGAAGGCAGATCAGTTTTTCTTTCAGCGGCAGAACGACAAGAATCATAAATGTGACCACTGTGGAAGCAATTTATGGACAGCGGTTAACCCAAGTATCCGAGACTCCGTTTCAAATGAATGGGTGAAAATCGGGAACTATGGGTTTGTGTTCCGCTCGTTTGCGGCGCAGCATTACGAAAAAAGCAAGGACATCAAAATTGTCACGCAAATTGCAGAAATAGCAAATAACCCGAATGGTCATTTTCCTGCCGTGGGTGCATACCGGCGGTTCCCCATCAGCTCCTATATCAAAAAGAAAGTCAGTCATATAGACGGATTGATTTTAGATGAGCTTCATTTATTTAAAGGGGACAGCGGTCAGGGAGCAGCAATGGCGGAGCTTGTAGGTGTTTCCAAAAAGGTTATAGGAATGACAGCAACGCTGATAAATGGTTATTCCAGCGGTATTTTTTATCTTTTGTTCCGTATCGCGCCTCATCTGATGCTGCTTGACGGCAAAACGTACATCAATCCGACGCCGTTTAACAATGAATACGGCGTGACGGAAAGCGTTTACGAAGCCGCAGAAGCGCAGTACAACGCAAACAGCAGGAATAAGAAAAAGAAAATCCGTGAAAAGCAGCTGCCCGGTGTTTCACCGCTTGTTTATCCAAGGTTTCTGATCGAATCCGCCGTGTTTTTATCCTTAAACGATATGGGAAAACATTTGCCGGATTATGAGGAAATCCCGGTTATGCTGGAAATGAACGACCAAGTCAAGCAGGAATATGAGCGGCTTGAGTCGGAGCTGAAACGTGTAATCCAGAGTGAAAAGCAGATAGCAAAAAAAATCCTGTCGAGGTATCTCGGCTTATTATCCCTTTATCCCGACCAGCCCTACGGGCAGGAGGCAATCTATTATCCGGGAAGCAAAGATGCCATCGTTGAGCCAAATGACACTTCGGTTTTTGACGAGTTGCATGAAAAGGACGTTGCTGTGTTGGATATTGTGGAACGCAAGGTGAAGAATGGCGAACGCGTGCTGATTTATACGAACTGGGTCAAGATAGATACGCAAAACAAGCTTGCTATGCTGCTTACAGAAAAAGGATACCGTGTTGAGATTCTTAAAGCGAATATTTCACCGGAAAAACGTGAGGAATGGGTTGAAAACAAGGTAAAAAAAGGACTTGACGTCTTGATTACAAATCCTTCCTTAGTTGAAACGGGCCTCGATTTGAATGCGTTCACTACGCTGATCTATTATAATATCGGTTATAACCTTTTCACATTCAGACAAAGCTCACGGCGCTCCTGGCGCATCAATCAGACTGCACCCAGAATTGAAGTATATATCCTTTATTACGCTGGCGTGATGCAGGCGCGAGCCATAAAATTAATGGCTTCCAAGCTTGCCGTTGCCACCATCATCGAGGGCAATCTCTCAGACGAAGGACTTGCGGCCATGAGCGACTGCCGAGATATGACAACCCTGCTTGCCAAGGAGCTGACTTTAGGCATCAAGGAAGATGTTGAAGATGTTGCTGAAATGTTTAAAAAAATGGCAGTTATGGCTTCGGACAACGAAGATGATTACATTCAATCCGATTATATGATCTTACCAGAGTCCATGCCGCAGCTAGAAGAAATGGCCATATCTGAAAAAATGATTATTCCCATAAAACAGAAGACACAGACGACTATGCCTGCGACACAAGCTGAGATGGTGGCACAGAAAATAGATTTTGCTGCCGCTTTTGTAACGAAAAAACGGCGCGTGAAAGAAACAGCGGTCAGTCCCGGACAACTGTCCATTTTTGATATGATCGCGTAAAAAAGAGAGGAGAAATAAAAATGCGATTTTCTATTGAAAGAAAAACTTTACTGGATTGCCTGAAATCCATGATACGGGTCGTCCCGACAGGCTGCAATTTACTGGAGCTGGAAGGCTTTCTGGTTGAATGCAGTGAGGAGGATGGTTATCTGTATCTGACAGCCACAAACCTTGAATCCTCCATACTGCGGAAAATGAAATCAGAGGTTGAGACAGGCGGAAGCTTTGTTATTTGTGCAAGCCTGCTTTTAAACATCGTGACCCTGTTGGGTGGAGATCATGTAACCTTCGATATGCGGGAAAACAGCCGTGTGATCATTAAAAGTCAACGTACGGTCTATACGATTCCAGTGTTGAACGCTAATAATTATCCAAAGCCTGAAATGCCATTTCCGGAAGATATGCTTAAAATAACAGGATTGTGCGATCTGTATACGCGGACGTCAAGTTCTGTCAGCGCGGATAAAAACAAACCCTCCCTGACAGCTATTCATCTTGACATTTACTCAGATGCAGTCAGAGCGGTAAGCTGTGATGGGACAAGACTTGCTATGCTCAAGTATCAGTCCGAAACCGGAGGAAAGCTTTCAGTCAATATTCCTAAAACAGCTTTTTACCATATCGCCTGCGCCGTGAATAACGAGGATCTTCTGGATGTTGGCGTTGACGGACGCTTTTTGGTGTTTATGAAAGAAGGTCTGTTATTTTCCACCAGAACAATTGATGAAGCATTTCTGGATACCGACGCGCTTTTGGGATATCACGATGCGGCATATAAAGCGGTGGTTGATGTGGCAGAGCTGCACAGGGCGATTAACAGTATTCATGCACTATCCGGTAGCGAGGGAGGATATCAGGTTCTAAAAATGTCCTTTGGAACAGACCATATTTGTTTCAGTTTTAAAGGCGAATTGAGCAAAACAGAGATAGATGTGCCTGCAGTTGTGCTGAATGCCATACCGGATGGGTTTTTCTATCCGGTCGGCAAGTTCTATGACTGCTTCAAAACCATCAAAGGGAAAACTGTTCTGTTGGTGTCCTCCAAAGGGATGCTGCTTGCCGGGGATGACGTCAGTCAGTATATGCTGATGAATGTCCGAGAGCCACAAGTGCAAAAGGAAGAAAAAGAAAAGAAAACAAAAAAGGCGGCATAAAGCCGGAAAGGATAAAAACGTGATGGGTAAAACTTATTTAGTAAAAGACATTTCGGATGGAAACGATATTGCAATTGTAACTTCAAGCTTTTATTTGAATTGCTTTCCGATCCGTCATTCTGAATTTATACAGTTGATGTTGGAGGAAAACAAGGATATAAAACATAATTTCACGATGCTTTGCCTGAAATGGTTTAAGTCATTGGCTGCGGTTAATTATTATGACGACCGCAATGAGGACTCTGTATTTCTTGCGCGTGCCATAGCAGTGAATATTCCGGATGAAGCTATCGTTTTCCGAAGGATAAATAAAAATAACATTCCTATACAGGCGGAGTGCAATTGGCGCAGTGATAAAGATATGCAGATGCTAATAAAAAATCACCTTATTATAGCTGATGGCTTTGATTCATTTATTAAACACATGCTGGACGCGCATAGGACGCTTCAGCAAAATTTCAGCCGTTTTTGCCTTGATTGGTTTGAAGCAGTATCCGAACGTGAAAAAGGCAAAAAAACATATATTCAGCTTGCAGCGCAAGTGAACGAACATAAGAAACCACTTAGATATATTTAATATGAAGGAGAAAAATTTATGCTGAATCAAAAGATGATTGATGTAATGAACGACGTAGCCGTGGAGGTTGCCGAAAGGGACGAGCTGATTGAATGTATCGCAGTAGCGTTGCTTTCAAAACGCAATTTGTTCATTTTGGGCGACACAGGGCAAGCCAAGTCATATTGTATCAACGAATTCCGGCGTCGGATTACCGGCGCCAGACAGTTTGAACGTCTGCTATCCAAACAGGCAGATGAGGAGCAGCTATTCGGCCGGCTGGATTTATCCAGCCTGATACCGGGAAGCGTCCCCAACGATGAGCTGCGGAAGGATATCCCGTACAGCGTTTTATACAACAAATTAAAAAAGCTGTACGAAGAATATACCATAAATGACAAAGAGGATACCTTAAAGGAAGCGCTTGAAACGTCGGAAACAATGGAAAAGCTGAAAAAGGTGCTTTATATGCTGGGAGGCAGCAACCCGAAGATGATAACACATGGGAAAATACCGGACAGTCATATTGTCTTTATTGATGAAATCTTCAAGGCAAATGATGGTATTTTAAATTCACTGTTAACTGCCCTCAATGAGCGGGTCTATACCAACGAAGGGCAAACGGTGAAAATCCCTGTAATTTCCTTCTTTTCAGCATCAAATGAAATACCAAATTTTAAGGAGCCGGAACAGCAGATATTAAAACCGTTGTACGACCGGTTTGACCTAAAGGTATTGACACATTACGTGGAGGAACGTCAAAACCGGCTGGATGTGCTTAAAAAGAAGCAGGTAAAAAAAGCCGGAACTGTCTCAATAAGCACCATTACCATTGAAGAGCTAGTACAGATGCAGCATGAGGTGCAAAACATAAAAATCCCTGACGTAATTAACGAACTCATGGATGATATCGTATACGCCCTGCGTGTTGAAGGAATTCATGTATCAGACCGTAAGCTGTTCAATTATTATCCACTTGTTCAGGCCAAAGCATATCTGCGCGGCGGGCAGGAGGTTTCGCCGAACGACCTTATGGTTTTAAAGAACTACCTTTGGTGCGTTCCGGAAGAAATCACGGTTGTTGAACAGAAATTAACCGATATGTGTCAAAACCCTGTACACAGCAAAATCGTTGATCTCATTACCATGGCCGAAGAAAGCTTTGACAGCTTTGGGGATAACAGCGACAACGCGAAGGCGTTTGTGAAAATCCGAAGCGAGCTGTTGAAGCTTTATGACACAGTATGCAGCCTGCAGGCGGTTACAACCAACGACGCCCAGGAAATTGAAGCGGCTAAGGAACAGCTCGAAAAAATCAGCAGACAGGTTTACGACACTAAGGGCTATACTGTGGTTCCGCTGTCGGAAGCAAGAGAACAGCAGATTTAGGAGGAGTGAAATATTATGTTAAACAATATATGCTTAATGGGCAGGCTCACAAAAGACCCTGAACTCCGCACCGTGAAAGACGATGTAAAGGTTGCGAATTTCACACTCGCGGTAGACCGTCCAAAATATGGACAGAACGAGAAGAAAACGGACTTTATCCCCATTGTCGCGTGGCGCAAGACCGCTGAGTTTGTCAGCAAGTGGTATAAGAAGGGCGCACTTATTTACGTAATCGGACGCCTCACAACAAGGTCATGGGATGATGAAAACGGTCAAAAGAGATTTGCTTTTGATATTGAAATCAGTGATACAGGCTTTGCGGAAAGCAGGAAAGACAAAGACGGACACACACATACAGAAAACGGTAGCGATATTCCGGATAATTTCATGCCGGATTTTTCCGGTGACGACGATCTGCCGTTTTAAATAAGGGAATGGGGCTTTTCGCCCCTTTTTCTCAACAGAAAGGAGCGCCGTTATGGCATTGAAAACAATGGAAGAGATTTTTAATTCATCTCTGATGGAACGTATGAAGGCGATTTCGGACAGAAAACTTTCAGACCGGGTGCTGAAATCCACACGTTTGGAAAAACAAATTTTTGATGAGCTGCACAGTGAACATGAACAGCTGCAAAGTTTGGAGCAGGACGGAAACGCAAAGCTGGGCAGCTTTAAAAGTCTGGTGCATGATACATTCCAGTCCTTCTACTCCCTCAAGCCAATATTTGAAGAGGAATACAATCTGACCACAACCGCAAAAAAGCTGAATAAATTTATTTTAAACGATATTATGAACAGTACCGAATATCCTACAATGAAATCTCTTTGCGAAGGACGTGAGCTTCCTGCCATGGAAGCTACGGCGGAATTTACAGAAAATCTGCTTTTCAGACTGGATGAGCTGCTTGAAGCCGCATCCGGTCTGAAGGACAGTCTGAATGTTCTGGAAAAGCTGGAGCATAAGCGGGATGAACTGCTTCAAAAACTGTCAGATATGATGGCTGAACATCCGGATACCACAGACCCAAAAGTGCAGCAGCAGATTATTTCGGCGGCAAATAAGGCTGATAGCAAAACACAGCAGGCGGAAATGCTCAGTACCATGGTTGACCGGAATTTGCAAAAAAACAATGACAAAATAAAGGATATCCTTAACATCTCCATGCAAAAAGCACAGGAAAAAGCGGAAGCCACAAGAGGCGCGCTCCTTGCATGGGGAGATGGCAGCGGCGAGATGAAAAACACGCCCATCAACACGGATATACTGCAAAAAGTAAGTCAGTCACCCATGCTGCGGAACATAGCCAAATACCTTGGGCGGTTTAAAGAGATGCTTTGTGAGAAACGAAAAAACAGCTACACCTATGGACGTGGCGAAAAGTACGACGTTACCTTCGGCGGCAGCATTACGAAGGCTCTTACTTCAGAACTTTCGTTAATAGCTTCTACGGAATTAATACCGCTGTTTTTAAGGAAATATCAAAACAAAAAACTTAAACAATACCGCAGGCGTGAAGCAATCCGTGAAGGCGGTGGTGATATTATTGTATGCTTAGACGAGTCTGACTCTACAGCAGGGGGAAACGCTGCATGGGGCAAGGCGGTTGCGTTGGTTCTGATGGAAATATGCCGGATAAACCACCGCAGTTTTGCGTTGATACATTTTTCTGGGCAGACGAAAACTGATTTGTTTACCTCAGGTGAGTATGACCGTGATCGGGTTCTTGTTTCAGCCGAAACCTTTTTGGGCGGCGGAACAAATTTTGAAGCGCCATTATATCAAGCGTTGGAAATGATTGAAAACGGCATAATTCAAAAACCCGACATCGTGTTTATCACCGACGGCGCATGTAGTATTTCAGAGAAATTTAAAGAGCAGTTTGCCGAAAGCAAAGCGCGGTACAAAATCAGCGTTACCGGAATTTTACTAGATCAGGGCTCTCATTTTGAGTTCTCCCTGCGGAAGTTTTGTGATGAACTATACCGTACCAGCGAGATGACCAGCAGCGCAATTGCCGGCAGAATCATGGATAAAAGAATTTAGATGGAGGAAACAAAAATGGATATGTACGAAATATTTAAAACATCAGAAAAAATGGCAATGGATGATACCGTTGACTTTGAATGTACTCGCTGCGGAGCATGCTGTAAAAACATCAATAATATAATATTAAATCCGATGGATATATTTAAGGCTGCGCAGTACATGGGTCTATCCAACGAGAAATTCATATCAAGCTACTGTCAGTATTATATTGGAAATGACTCCAAGCTGATGGTTGTACGGATAAAACCGTCAGATACCTGTCCGTTTTACGCTGATGGTCAGTGTGATATCCATCCCTTTAAACCGACTTTATGCAAGCTGTATCCTATGGGACGAATGCAAGTCTCCGAAGACAAACTGGTGTATTTTCTTCAAAATGTACCATGCGGCAAACTTGGAAAGCCGATCCTTCTGCGGGATTGGCTGCACAAGAATGACCTTACAGCAGATGATCCGTTCGGCAAGCTGTGGCGTGATACAATTGTATCACTTGCGGTTCCGCTGGTGACTCATCCACTGCCGATTCAAATGCAAATACCGCTGTATACGGCGATGTATGAACTGCTGTACTGCCGTTATGTCAAGGGAGACGATTTTTACACTTGGTTTAACTTAAACGTTACTGAATTGAAAAAATTTTATAAGGAATTAAAAATAATTTAGTGGGAGGAAAATGATTATGTTCTTTAAACTATTGTTTATCATGACAATTATAAGCTACCTGAAGGCGATCTTTGGCTTTGAAAAAATCATCCTTATAACAACGGGCAGCCAACAATCGCAAACGGAGAATATATTAGCTTAGGTTTTTCAACGGTGTTTCATCTGATGGTCATGGCAGTGTCTTTGTGGCCAATGATGCTTTAGAAGCTGCGAAGGAGGATATATGTATGATCATCTTTTACGAGAAAGTCGATATGAGAAGTAGAAGGGCGATGATAGATTTTTTAATATCCCATTTCCGCTATCATACCATGAACTCATGGAACAATTCCACTTCCTATGCCTGCAATATAAAAATACACCGGCTGGGATTGGAAGGGACAATTGAAGAAAAGCTTTATGACCTGATCCAGACAGATGAATTTTGGGATAATGCACGGGAGTTGTTTGAACAGTTCGCCTATGCCCACCAGTACCGTTGGCATGTCGGAACAAACGGCAGGAGCGGCGGATACCTTGTTCTGTATCAGGGCGGGCGCGAGCCTTCCGGCTATCTTTCTTACTGCACCTCCTGCGGACAGCAAAATTACACATCCGTAAAGGACAGCGGAAACAGGTGTGGAAAATGTGGTCAGGACACAAGGGTTGATTACACCCAACCGCCGATGAGAACCTTTGCTTACCCAGGGAAAAACGTCGATCAGTATGAGGATTTTTCCGATTGGGATATGCCTTCATTGCGTGACCGCGTACGTTTGGTACAGGAATTTGACATCGTCACCGATGAATTAGTAGCACTTGCCATCAGTATGTCGCAAGAATATGAAATTCAGGACGAAGTATGTTATGTGCCAAATACCCATAAAATTCTTGTTCCAATTATAAATTAATCTTGGGAAATACAAAATTTCAGACATAAATCTATTGGGAAGGATGCCAAAATGCATCCTTCTCAATAATTTTTGGTTGAAATATAAACATGAATATAATTAATTATATATCTAAAGCTATAACAAATTTTTGCGTAAAGTACTTTAAAACTTATACTTGAAATTTATTAAATTTCTGCTATAATAATATTGTAAGGCGGTTAGTGGTTTTTCCACCTTATATCCAGCACGTTAAGATAAAGGAAGCAGGAATGGAATAAATTAATTCCCTCCTGCTTCCTTTTTAACGATATGTTCTTCCTTTTCTCAGTATTTGTTTTAATATTGCAATTGTAAGCGGCTCCTCCATCATCATCAATTAACTAAGGAAGCTTATGTCTGCCCGTAACATTGCCATTACTATCATAATCATATTGAATATGAGCAGTAGGCGAATTAATTAATATCACTTAGTTGCTCTGCCGAATTATATGAATAAGATGCCGGATACATAATATCAATTAAATACAAAGGCGTTATCAATGGGTTGACAGCATTGTGCCACAAGTAAACCTTTGCACTATAGCCCTGAATATCGCTTGGCATATCCATAGTTCCTATGTAATTTATATCTGACCTGTTTAAAGTTCCCGCTAATCTGAAACAAAAAAAGATACTGTCAGGATATAAAAATCCCAAAGTATCTTTTCGTTTTGACTATCATACTCTTTATCAGAGTTATTTAATATCTTCCCTGTTATTCCTTTTCAAGACAGCAGTATAAGGCATACAAAACCATCTATTTTGTGCTCGTTCTCCTCACGGAAACCAGATTATAGACAGACTTATCCCTTTAAATAAGAACGTCTGACAACCATTTTAACTGCGACCATTTTTATGCCATTATTATATCAAGCTTTTATGCGGTTTGCAATACCATGAGCTAAAAAAACTTCCTTGTGAATCCGCCATGCACACAAAAACAAAATTCTGTTCAGGCAGACATATGGTATGTTGTTTTCCCATACCATCAAATGTAAAGTTTCCTTTCGGCAGCAACCATATCTGATATCAGTATCCTATATTATAGATACAATTTTCTCATCCACCTACATCAAGACTCACTCAACAAATTTCATGAAATCAACATCTATTCCGAGCATTGGAATAAGGCGCATCAGCGTCAATCGGTGACGCATATATGGATGATATTCCACTCCCAACACACCCATTTCATAATCAACTTTAATATCCTTGACTGTTTTTGCCGCTCCGGCAATTGTCATAAGTTTGGAAAGTTCTTTATCAGTTGGCAATTCTTCTTTAACAATCATTCTGATTTCCTGCCAACTTTTCAAAACCTTCTCGGGCGTTGTTTCAGTCGTTACGGTAGGACTGTTCAGCCTTAATATGTCCGATTTCAAGTTTTCGCCGTACACCAGATATATCTTATCCCAATCCAAATTTTCTCCTTTCGGATTGATGTTTTCATGCTCTGCAAGAAAATGATAAATTCGATTTGAAATTAAGGTTGCAACCCCAACCTTTTTTCCATGAAAATCGGACAGCTTACCCTGTTCCAATTTTTTCATTTCCCAAAAATGGGATATGATATGTTCGGTGCCTGATGCAGGCCTGACACTCTCCGCAAGCTTCATGGCTATTCCTGTAAACACAAGAGCCTCCATAATCGCACCAGCGGCTTTGGCATCATCTTGAGTAACCTTATCAGCCAAAGCTATCATTCTGTCAAGTGCTTCACGTGTTAGGTTTGCAATGTTTTCACAATAATACTCACCTGTGGTTAAAGCAGATACCTTCCAATCCACTAGTGCAATATATTTTGCTGCCATATCACCAAAACCAGCCGCTTTAAGCTCCGCAGGAGATTTTGCAAGAATGTCGGTATCGCCGATAATCACACTTGGTTGTTTTGCCTGTTTAGTTTCTTTAAATCCATTGGTAGTTATGGGTGCTGTCCCCGAAGCAAACCCATCCATTGATGGTGCAGTAGCAAATATAGCAAACTCTTTATGCTCCATATACGATGCCAGACGGCAGATGTCGTTAAGCGAACCGCTACCTACCGATAAAATTCCATCAACGCCAGTGCTTTCGGCAACAACTTCCAGAACATCAACCATATCGGCAACACGCAGGTCATTATATATTTTTATTTTATAGTTAAACCCACTTTTTTCGAGGTTTTCAAGAATACCTTGTGAAGCGGAAAGAGTATTTTCATCCGCAACTATCAAAATTTTTGTTGGAAAGCTGTTTCTTAACAAAATTTCGCCTGTCTTATGAACCAGACCTCTTCCTATTTCGACACATTTTATGCTTGAAGTGTGTTTTCTTCCGCACGAGCAGTTTTTTAATTGATTAATAATCAACTGCAAATCCATAATGCATCATTCCTTTCTCTTATTCTGCTAAGCTGACTCTATGACATTAAGTTCATATATATTGTCTTAATATCATTAAATATAACTTCAGGTTTGAATTCGCTATCTGCAACTTGGTCAAGCGTCGTTTCACCGCTTAGTACCAACGCTGTGCTGATACCTACTGCCAATCCGCAAGCAATATCTGTATATAGTCTGTCACCAATTACTATAGTTTCATCCTTGGTATAACCAGTCTTTTCAATTGCTAAATTGACCATCGCAGGTTCAGGCTTGCCTATAAAGACAGGATTCCTTTTTGTTGCATTATAAATCATACCGCTTACCGAGCCACAATCGGGAACATAACCGTATTCTGTAGGGCATACAAGGTCTGGGTTTGTTGCAATATAATCAACATTTTTTTTGAGTAAAATGCAGGCATCCTCTAATTTGTTAAAGCTCAGTTCCGTATCAAATCCCATAACCAGACACGATATGTCATCCTCTAATTTATCGACGATTTCAAGTCCACCAGATTTAAGCTCCCACTTAAATGATTCTGTTCCGAAGGCATAGATTTTTTTATCTCCGTAATTCTTTTGAAGATATAGCACTGTTGCTTGAGTAGATGTCATAAAATCGTCATTTGTTGCTTCTATACCAAATGCAGCTAACTTTTCTACATATTTATCCACGCTTTTGGAAGAATTATTTGTTAAAAACATATATTTTCCTCCGACTTCTTTTATGTAATTCAAAAAGTCAAGCGTACCATCAAACAGCCTATCTCCTAAATATATTGTTCCGTCCATATCCAAAAGAAAAAACTTTTTATTCTTTAGATTATTCATTGTCACTCTCCTCAAATTGCTGTAAACTCTTTAACTCCCCCAAGACCGCATAAATTATACATCAATCCTTCTGATGTAGTGTTTTTCGATAATCTTACTTCCAATATCATAATAACTTTATCATTACTTTCCTCAAGTTTAACAGATTTAATCTGAACCTCTTCTTCTATAAGCTTTTCAAGTACATTCTTAATATTTTCGTTATCATCAAGTTCAATTTTTACGTTGAAAATCAGCGACTTTGTTTTTAGGTGTAATGCCAAGGAGCGCAAACCCAGCATTGCAAACATCATAAGTGCAACAATTGAAATCGCAATTATATAGTACCCACTGCCCACTACCAGCCCAATACACGCAGTTGTCCAAAGTCCCGCCGCTGTAGTAATTCCTCGCACTCTGTTTCCGTCAACAATAATACTGCCGACGCCAAGAAATCCTACTCCGCTAATAACCTGAGCGCCCATCCTCATGATTTCTGATGGTATTCCATATTGCCAAACCAAGCATTCACTTACAACCATAACCGATGTTGCACCCAAACAAACAATCATATGTGTTCTAAGTCCTGCATCGTGATTATTTCCTCCGCGTTCAAATCCTATAATACCGCCTAAAACTACAGCGACAACTAATCTTAAAAGTATATAATAATCAAAATGAATTAAATCCGTCAACAATTATTCCTCCCATTTAAATCAGTTTCAAAAATATTTTTGGTTGCGACAATATTAACCTCGCCATCAATCTTTTCTATAATAATATCACCAATACTAATTGGAGGCGCAAGTCTTACTTGATTTACTATATTCATATATTCCTTAATTTTATCCTTGGGAATAGGCTTATCAGACTTAACGGAAACCACATTCATGCTCTCAACCATCACTGTAGTTGTCAGTGTCCTTGTAGGATTTATACATTCGTTGATTGCGTATTTTTCACCTCTTGGGCAGGTATTACCAGTTACGCTTACCACCGTTTCATTCTCTATTTCAACTATCAAACTGCATCCCATAGGACACACAATACATATTAACTGCATCAAAAATCACCTCTGCTTCAATTCAAGATAAATGGCGTCACCGCTTATGCTTTTCAACATTTCGCAAGTTAGCCTCACAGCTTCCATTTCTCCAGGAACAACCTTTCGTTTGCTTTTTTTATAAAGCTGTTTTTCTCCGTCACTTATTATTATAATGACATTTTCAAATATATTGGCAACCCTGAAATACAAGGTTATATCATTTTCAACGCTATTTATCATTTGAGGAACAGAATATCTTATGCCCTCTGCTAATTCAATAGATATATTTTCATTCTTTTCTACAATTCCTTTTATATATTTTACCGCTGCACTTCCCGCAAGCTCGGCTTCCTCCGATACAAAATCAACCAAATCATGAACATGAAGAACATTTCCGCAGGCAAATATACCTTTTTGTGAGGTTTCTCTGTTCTGATCCACAACCGCCCCACCTGTAACAGGGTTGAGTTCAATATGAGCGGACTTCGCAAGCTCATTTTCGGGTATCAAGCCTACTGACAACAGCACCGTGTCACATTCTATGTATTCAGCGGTTTCCAAAATTGGGTTTCTGGTTGCATCAACCTTTGCGATTGTAACACCTGCAACCCTTTCTTTTTCATGTATTTTGACTATCGTATGACTTAGCTTTAGTGGTATGTCAAAATCATTCAGACATTGCACGATATTTCTTGTCAGTCCGCATGAATACGACATTAATTCACATACAGCCTCTACCTTCGCACCTTCAAGTGTCATCCGCCTCGCCATTATAAGCCCAATATCTCCCGAGCCTAAAATAACAATTTTTTTGCCCGGCAGGTATCCTTTAATATTAACAAATTTTTGTGCAGTTCCTGCTGTATAAATACCGGCAGGTCTTGTACCTGCAATATTCAACGCACCACGGCTTCTCTCCCTACAGCCCATTGCAAGAATAATTGCCTTTGCCTTTATGATTGAAGCTCCATCTTGTTCATTTATAAAGGTTACAACCTTATCCTCACTGATGTCGGTAACCATTGTGTTTAGTTTAAATGGTATCTTTAAATCTCTTATCTGCATTTCATATTTCCACGCATATTCGGGACCTGTCAGTTCCTCTTTGAATCTGTGAAGTCCGAATCCGTTATGTATGCACTGCTGCAAAATACCACCAAGTCCGTTTTCTCTTTCTAATATTAAAATATTTCTTATTCCGCTTTTATATGCGCTGACCGCCGCCGCCATTCCCGCAGGTCCTCCGCCGATTATAACCAAATCTGAATCTTCCATCATATCCCCTTTGTTTTACCTATAAGAATTTTTGAATCGCCTCCGAATTTCGTTACTTCCTCAAATCCAATATTAAGCTCCCGCGCAAGTATTTCAACAATATGCGGCATACAAAAACCTCCCTGACATCGTCCCATACCGCTTCTTGTTCTTCTTTTTACCGCGTCAACAGTTATTGCCTTTGGATTTGTATGAATCGCCTCCAATATTTCTCCCTCGCTAACACACTCGCAACGGCAAATAATTTTGTTGTATTTGTTTTTTTCTGCTGAGCATATTTTTCTTTTGGGACTAAAATTTGTTTTTGCAGTTAAATTCGCACCAATTTCCTTTAAAATATCAACCACATAAAGAGCGATTGCGGGCGATGCCGTTAAACCAGGGGATTCTATTCCTGCAACATTCACGAAATTCGGTTTAGAATTCTCTATGATAAAATCTTCTCTATCAGATGCCGCCCTCAGTCCGCAAAACGAAGAAATAACATTTCTCAAAGGAATATTGGAAACACATTCCGAAGCACCTTTGGTAATTTTATTAATTCCATTTTGGGTTGTTGCCTTATCTTCTTTATCTAAAATATCCTCTGAGGTCGGACCTAACAGCAAATTACCATCAACGGTGGAAGTAATCAAAATACCCTTACCCAATTTCGTCGGCACTTTAAAAATCGTGTGGCTGACCAAACCGCCGCATTCCTTGTCAAGGATAAGATACTCGCCCTTTCTCGGATGGATTTCAAATGAGTCATCACCCACCATTCGAGCAATCTTATCTGCATACAGCCCTGCGGCATTTATAATATATTTTTGCTTTTATAGTTTCATTTTTAGATAATATTTCATAATAACCATCATCGTATTTTATATTCTTCACTTCAAATTCAAGCTTTAAGTCAGCGCCATTATCCATTGCATTTCCGATTGCCGCAATCGTCAAATCATACGGACAAACAATCGCCCCTGTGGGGGCGTATAACGCGCCCACAGCATTTTCAGAAATATTGGGTTCAAGCTTTTTAAGCTTTTGCTTATCTATTATTTCTAATTCCTCTACGACGTTTTTCTTTCCTCTTTCATAAAGCTCTGCGATTGACTTTAAGTCTTCATTATTAAATCCGATTACCAGAGAACCGTTTTTCTTAAACTTAACTCCCAGCTCTCCTGCAATCCGCTCCATCATTTTCGAACCTTGAACATTTAAAATGGCTTTTAACGAACCGCGTTTCGCATCATAACCCGCATGAACAATGCCACTGTTTGCCTTTGATGCACCCATTGCAACATCACTTTCTTTTTCAAGCACACAAACAGATACATCATATTTTGACAACTCCCTCGCAATCATAGCACCGACAACACCAGCACCCATTATTACTATATCATAACCCATACCCTTCACCCCAAATTTTCGTCATAAGAGTTCCTACCTGATTATTGCATCAATCGGTTTCCCATCAGCATTCGGTAGTTCAAGACCCAATACTTTTGCAAAGGTTGGTGCTTCATCAACGATTAATCCCCATTCCAAAATCACATTTTCTTTGAAATCAGGTCCTTTTGCCACAAATATAGGTTGTGGTCCTTTATCTGGAAGATGACCGTGAGTACCTTTTCCGAATCGATAATCATCGTTGTTGAGAGCGGTGGATATGGGACCTGTTGTGTTATCTCCGAAAGATGTATAATTATCGGTTTCAATTGCAAATGCAAAATCTCCACCCAAATGCTCTTTTTCGTTTATTTCCTGCTCGGTGAATACCTCACTTATTCCGTAAATACCGTCATCACGCATACTTTTCAAAAGATAATAGGTTTTTTCATATATTTCTTTGTTATTTTTATCTTTTAAATAAATTAAAGCCGAAGCACCGCCTGAAATACAAACAGCATTCCAACCAGCAATACGTCCCTCACCATCTACAGAAAGCAATTTGTTTTCGGCAAAAATAACGTTCGGATGAACAGCACGTTTTATATCAATTTGACCATGATCACTAATAAGAACAAAATTTGTTTCTTCATATATGCCTACCATTTTAGTTGCATTTATAAGTTGACCAATAAAATTATCAGTTTCTATAACTCCGGCTTTAACGGAATCATTAAATACTCCCTTTTCATGACGATAGGCATCGATATTTGCTGGATGAATCATTAGCAAATCTGGTTTAAAGTCTCTTATCATATCACAAGCGCAGTATATTATAAATTCATCACACATGGGATGCTTTCTTTCTTTCATAAGAGGCGCATTCTTTTTAATAATTTTTAATACATCTTCATTAGAACCACTTCGCCTGAAGGCTTCTGTCAAGTTATCACCTTCGCCCTGAGTCCAGTATTCGTCGATTAAATAATCAATATCCTTATGATTTCCGGTAACCGGCCAAAAAACAGCCGCTGTGGTAAGTCCCTTTACCTTGGCGGCTGTGAATATATCATCCGTCTTAACTGCATCGTTAAACCAAAGCCACGGCTTGTTTTTAAGTTGTGTGCTAAATACAAAATTACCTGTTATTCCATGTTTGTTCGGATATGCACCCGTCATAATACTGGTATGTGCTGGGTACGTAATTGTTGGATATATGGTACGAACTTTTTTTATCATAGAACAATTTGACATCAGCCTTTTAAAATTCGGAAGTGTCTGCAAAAGCTCCAAGTCCTCATAGACCATGGCATCTGCCGATAAAACGATTAGTTTTTTCATACTTGTTTTCTACCTCCGTCGGTTTCCCCCAGAAATATATATTTCCCTGCGCAAACCGTTGTTTTATTATTATCAATTATTATATCCGCCTCCATATTCACTTCAATCTCATACCTAATAAAGCTACCGCAATATTCCCATTTTGAGCTTATCCTTCCATATCTTGTTTCAAGAGAAGCCGAAAGATACGAGAGTCTTTTGTCAGTGAACGGTCTTATAACAGCCCTTTCAAAGCCTGGATAATTTTCATCGGTTTTAATTCCTGCCGCAACCGAATACATCCAGTCGGCAACCACTCCGTAGGCATAATGATTATATGAATTCATATCAGGACTCCAAAAGGAGCCGTCATCTTTAACGCCGTCCCAATGCTCCCATATTGTTGTCGCACCCATTTTGACAGAATAAAGCCATGACGGATAGTTTTCCTGAAGCAGCAGGCTGTATGCCGCTTCGGTATATCCGTTTGTACTTAATGCATACAGCAGATAAGGTGTCCCAACAAAACCTGTCGTCAGCTTATTGTCATTATTTTGTACCATTTTCGCAAGCGTGCAGGCTGTTTTTTCTTTATCCTCAGCTAAGTCAAAATACAAAGCCAAAACACATTCTGTCTGTGTTTTAAACTCGCTGAACTTATCATTAAATTTGTTTTTTATATTTTTATAAAGATTTTTATACTCAGAAACATCTTCTCCCAATGCTGTCCCTGCTTTTATCACAATTCCAGTTGAATAAGCGTAGTAAGCACTTGCGATTAAGTCAATATCGGACGCCCCGCGATAACTCCCCGAATGTGCGTCAATACCAAGCCAGTCGCCGTAGTGCTTTCCTCCAATCCATAAATACGGTTCCTTTGTATTATTCGTAATATAGTCAATCCACAACCGCATACTATCATATTGATTTTTCAGCAATTCAATATTACCGTATGCAAGATATATCTGCCACGGAATAATGACCGCCGCATCACCCCACGCTGCACTTTAGTGAGTCCTTTGAAGAATATTCGGTATTACTCTGGGGACATACCCGTCTTTTCCCTGATCTGCTTTAAGGTCATTCAGCCATTTGGCAAAGAAACACTCAACGTCATAATTATAACTTGCGGCAAGGGCAAAAACCTGTGCGTCTCCTGTCCAACCAAGCCTTTCGTCCCTTTGCGGGCAATCAGTAGGAACATCCAGAAAATTACTTTTTTGTCCCCGTATAATATTCCGATAGAGCCTGTTTAACATCATATTTGAGCAATGAAACATTCCTGTCCGTTTCATATCGGAATGAACCACAATAGCGGTAAAATCCTGCGGATTTAATTCTCCCGGGAATTCATCAAGACGTATATATCTGAAGCCAAAAAAGGTTAAAGACGGCTTATGGGTCTGACGGCCGTTTTTACAATAATAGCATATCTGTGCCTTGGCGGAACGATAATTTTCTGTATAAAAATTGCCGTCAGCATCCAATATCTCAGCATGTGATATTTCAACCATATCTCCTTTTTTCGCATTAACTGAAAATTCCACATATCCTGTTAAATTCTGACCAAAATCAATAATTTTTTCTCCTTTAGGTGATATTATAACGTCTATAGGTTTTATTCTCTCCTGCTCTTTTATTATTTCGCCTTCCTGTTTAATAAGCTGATCTTTTTCATACGCATACCTCACGGCATTTTTATATTCCGTCGGCTCAAACGCCGAGTCATACACCTCACCATCGTATAAATCACAAAATCTTATTTTGCTTTCAGCAGTCAGCCATGAACAGTCAGAAATGATTGTTTCTTTCCTGTTGTCCTCATAGGTGATTTCAAGCTGCGCAATAACCGCCGCTGAAGATCTACGAGGGTCAAGACTAACGTCCATCCAATCTGCCGAACGCATTCTGTACCAGCCATTTCCCACAGAAATGTCAAGGATATTTTCTTTCCTCAACATTTCTGTGACATTATATTCCTGATACTGATGCCTTTTATCATACACTGTCCAACCTGGTGCAAGAACATAATCTCCGACTCTTTCGCCGTTAAGCTTCATTTCATATACGCCCGCAACCGTCACATACAGCACAGCGGATTTTACACTGCCGCTTAATTCGAATTTTTTTGTGAATTCAGGACAAACGTCGCCATAATCAACATCCGCTTTTATCCAGTCCGCTATCCATCGTATTTTATTACACTTCCTCTATTGTGTCGTTTAAAATTATATAATCCTGATTAACAGTTCTGCCATCAATCAATATCCCAATCAATTAGGGCAATCATACCACAACCGTTTACATTTGTTCCAGGAACGGGAACACTCACTGTTTCGTTTGCCGCAAATTCCTTTGTCCATGTATACGGGAGTGGTGCTGAATAATCTATTGTGCTTGTTGTTTGAACACCTTCATCCCTTATTGTTGCATTGTCCCACTGCAAGCGAGTTACGGCAGGCGAAGTGCTGATAACTCGGGCTTCAGGGACAATCCTCCATGATAAGTAAGCGGTGTTTGTGGCGTAATCAATCGGTAGTGGAGGAAAACTGTTGTTGATATTTGTCCATGTGGAGAAATTTCCAAAATTAGTATTACCTAAGATATAAAGCGTTCCTGCGGTATTTGCTACAAAGTTGAAATATTCACTCCCCGACGCTTTCAGTGCGTTAATCGGCATTAATCCCGTGTTTGCTCTAAAATCCGTGATTGGAAGACGTATTATACTCATACCTTTAAGTCCACCCGAAACGTGTCCGGCGGTAAAGCTTGCACGGTCGGTAAAGAGAATACTTCGGTTATTGAATACCTCATCAGAAATATATGAGCCAACCGTAAAACCGCTCGCAAAACTCAGTGAGGTTACACTCGGACTATTTGTGGAAGTTTCAGCAACAAATTTCACTGTAAATTTGTTGCTTGCATGACCGTTGGGAGATGTTACGGTAACTGCTCCGTTTCCTTCTCCACCTGTAATATAAACCGTCTGAGTTGCATTGTCGATTTCAGCATCATCGTCGCTGGTAACAGCATTAAGTGTTACGCTCTGGGTATTCACGGGTAGATAAATTGTGTATTCTCCGCCATTATCCTCTCTCGTGAATCCTGCCACTGGCCTTTGTGTACTTCCGACAGCATATTTCATAGTTGCAAGTTTTGCATCACCTGAAACAGCTGTATTATAAGTCAGGGTATATGTTCCGGCAACACCCTTCAAAGGTTATGGTTCCGCCATCTTCTCCTGCAATTGGGGTTGCAACGGTTGTCGAACCATTTTGAACAGTCCATTGCCCCTCTTTCAATCCCATTACCGTAAAACTCATAGCACCACTTCCGGAGACCACAAAGCTTGCACTGCTTTGCACCCTGTCCTTATCAGTTGAGGTTTGATTTGAGAACATCAAAACATGGTCAGAAACCTTTGCACCAGTCAGATTTGTTCCTTCAATAAGTGTAGTTGCAGGCGCTGTTGCTGTGTTGTCCGCATCCGACACCATCAAAACATTTAAAAATTCATCAGAAGTTGCCGCAGTTGAAGGCGAAATTTCAACTCTACCCCAACCAACTTCATGCAGATTAGTCACTGTATCTAAAAGTGTATAATTTATACCCTTTGTTGTAGAATAATTTGCATCGTCTTGGTCACCAACCCAAAATTGATAGCCATCTTCACCTATTTTTGTGATATTTGCGTTTATCGGAAGAAGTGTTTTCATTGTCAGCTTACCATTGTTTGCAGACATAGTACTGGTTAATGACAAGGTATTTAAAACAGTCGTTGTATCACCGGATATTGTAGGCTCAACTTGCGTATGAAGCAAAAACTTCTTTATGTAACTTGCATTAGTTGACGTAACCTGGTCAAAAACAACCATTATAGCTGGGTAATCCTCATCATCCAGCGGTACAAACACCATGTTTCTTACAACATTTGATACCTTATTAGAGCTGTAAGCTTCGGTTATGTCTCCCTTAAGATAGGAATATGCATTATTTGCCCCTAACTCATGATCTAAAATTATTCCGTGGTCATAATAACCGTTAGTCCAAGCCGTAAAGTCATTGGCTTCAGGACCAGGAAATAATTGACCTCCGTCATTCACACCATTTGGAAAGATGTTTGTATCTACGGATGTAGCACGGCCTGACCATGTGGTAAATGATTCACTTGGGTCATATATAGTAAGTGTATTAGCAGAAATAGTTCTCTTGTCATAAAACACAGACTCTCTCGAATCATATTCATCATAGTATCCCGACTCGCTTGCCAAAATTCCCTTGTAGTAAAGCTGAAAGTTTCCTGCATCAAGATGGTCGTGGTTACCACTGAATTGTTCGCCTATTCTCATATAAGCTGCCACAACACTGTTAGAGGCTGGTGCAGATGTATTGTAAGTCCATCCTGTTCTCAAATTTATAGCTCCATTTGGCGAGTCGAAATATTTACTCTGGGGCATCGCCGAACGATTAGTAGTAAAGTCGACGTTCGGATTGTTCATAATCAGCCAGAACACCGAGTTAAATGACGTATAATCTTTATAATTAGAGTTATTAAAATCCTCACTGCTCCGCATTTTGCGATAATCTCCCTTAATATAAGGATCTGCAAACATATTCCCCGCCATCATCATAGCTTTAAAACTGTATCCGTTGTAGTTTTTCCAGTCAAGCGAACCGTCATCGCCTCTGACAAACATCCTTCCATCTGGACGGTGGTTGTATAGCATATCATAAGGTACAGCTTTAAAATCATTTGAGAAAAGCTCAACCTCGCCACATGTCATTTGATAAATTATGTAATAAGCGTAAAGCTCCGCATGATAGCGAATTCCATAATATTGTGAACCTTGATATGTTGAATGTGATTGATAGTAGAAATTTCGAGGTGCAACATATTCATTAAATACTCTCCCTGCTATGGCATTATATATATCTGGTCTTTCATCGTAAACGGCAACACTGAAGGAAAGCAGATCACGAAGAAGCTGATACTCACTTCCGTGCCCTGTTACGTTTCCCTGTGCAGTTACAGGATATCCTATTTCCATGAGAGTCGCAATCTGCTCGCAGTGCTCGATAATAGTATTCTTTTGCGCGGTAGTCAAAAGATCATAGCACCAGTCATAAACCTCAGATGCCTTGAAGATAGTTTCGCCCATCTGACGGGTTATTTCATCTCCATCGGTGTCAAATGTTATTGTGTTTAGATAGTTTATCAGTTCACTTATTGCCTTATTGCCTTTTGTTGTATCTCCGTAAAGAGCGTAATAAAATGCGTTTGCCTCAATCTTTGCCGTAATTGAAAGATCATAGTTGTCCACGCCTGGGGTAGGTGTCAGCGTTCCTGTGAATGACGTGGCAATAAGTCCATCAAAATAGGTTTTTGCAGAACTGTTTTGCGAAGCACTCATATTACTGATTAGCCCAGCAACATTTGACTGACGAAACATAAGCCTGGGATGCTCATTCGGAGGTAAAATTGACATATTCGAATAACCGCTTGTTAATAAAGTATTTACAATGCTTGATGTGGATGTAACAATGCCAGTCGGTACGTAAGTCGCTTTATTCGTGAAAATAAATGCGTCTACATAATGGTTTGCTTCTTTAGGATGAAACTTAAAATTATAGCTCGATCCTGCCGCCAAATAAACGCCAGATACTACCGTCTGCCAAGTGTATGTATCAGAATTATCCAAGTAATAGGCAAAGTAACCTTCATTGTTGAAGTATAGCCAAACCGCGTCCTCATCTGATGCCGCCTTAGCTCTCACCCAAAGGTTGTAGTAGCCGGAAACATCCGCAGTAACGTTAAATTCCATAAGAGCTTCAGATGGAGTTGATGAGGATGCAGAATAACTGTGCGCTCTCAAATAAGCTCCACCCATGGTTGAAGAACTGCTACTCTCTTCATATCCATCATATCCATTCCAAATAGTTGCTTCCTCATAGGTAGTATCTTCAGCCTCAAAGATGACACTTCCGTTAGAAGTGGTGAATGTGGTTGCAGCTATGGCTGTAATCAGACCAACGCCGGCAAGTTGCATTAAAATTATTCCTAAAATCAATATTGAGCTTATGCTCGTTTTCATTGAAGCTGAAACTTTACATTCTTTTGATTTCCGATTTACTTTAAGCATAATAATATATTCCCTCACTTTTATTCGCACAACACACTGTTCCACCGTATTAACAACTCTTTTAAGTGTTGCTGTCAATATTAATCAAATAAGCTTGCATCGTTAAACACAACAATTTCTTTTAAGGCTCCCGACACAAATCTGAGCAGCACTCTTGAACATTCAAGTCTATTATGGTTATAGTCCAAAATATCATCATATGTCCCTGAGAACACTTGTACGGATGAATTTGATGTGTCATAGATAGTTACAGGTATTGTGGGTGTCAACATAAAATATAGAGTAGTCGCATCCGTAAACGTGCTGTCTACGGGTCTGGCGCTGATTGTTCCAAAATCCTTATATGCTACAGTTAATAACCCATCTTCTCTGTCATATACGAATCCGTTAAACGTATATGTCGAGTAAGTGTATTTATAAATATTACTGAGTGTGGTTTGACCATTGGCAATTTTCGTAAGCTTAACGGTTTTATCAGAAAGAATATATTTTGAAGAAGCCGCAGACTGATCAATGCCAACCATCTTCCCATATACATCCGTCTTATACCTTATTACATCGCCTTGCACCAGATTAATTTCCAAAAACTTTTCCTGAAATTTTTCCGATACAACTACCTTTTTTTCAACTCCGTTCTGTATCCCTGTGACACAGTAGCCAATTCCTCCGATTGTATCATCATATACTTTTGTTATTTTATTAACCACAAGGAAAAAATCGCCATAAGAATTTCCATAGCCATGCAAGGTTATCACAAAATCTGCATAAGATGAATCTTTATCAACCTTGTATGCTACATAATTATACGCACTGTTAAGTGTAAGTGCGGATACCTTTGTCATTTTCATATACGAAGCATCATCATAAAATTCCTTGTCCGAGTAATCATTGGACCACATTCTTAAAAGCGAAGTATTTTTTTTCACTGGAGTTTGCCGACCAATTATATAATCATTTGTTATAACTTGCGAACCTGAATTCATATATGTAAGCGAATCCTCGGATTCGTTCACACCCATAACCGGAGTGTCAAGTTCCTTAATTTTGCCATTGTCCTCCATTATATAACGCACAGGGAACACATCTTCCAGAAAAGATATCGACCCTGCAGTAACTATTTCTTGTGACTGCAATATGTCCAGCACTTTATCTGGCTCATTTTTGTATTCTTTCCCGTCAATTGTAACATAATCAGCAAGCTCCACAATATCAAGCGTTGACTGTGCTGTGTACAACTTAACCTGCACCGTGCCGGCTAATCCATCAGTAACTACCGCGCCAGTTATCAGCCCATATTGAAAATCAGCTGATGTTGTTGCATCTGCAACAAAACCAAAAGCATTTAACAAAATAGATGCATAACCAAGCTGCAAGCTGCTTTTGTCAAAACAAGCTGACAGGTTGTAAACACTATCACCAACCGTTATTTTATTATCCTCATAATCAATTTGAGTCAACGCTCCGTTTACTATTTCCTTATTGGATATTATTATAGTAAGCACCTTTTCACCAGTTTTACCGCTGCTTTTAGCAACAGACAACACCATACCGGCTATTATCTCATACTGGGTTGCCCGTGCCCCATTTTGATATTTGATATTAATAATATTATAGTCATCCTCATTGATAATTAACGGATCATTCCCCGCTTTGTCATAAAGACTGACAATTTCAGAATTAAAATTTACCGTATCAACTACACAATCAACATATGCTTCAATCCTTATAATATCATATTTCAAACTATTGCTTGTTTTTATTGCGATAACAGTACCATAACAATTTTCTAAGGTGCTAAAATCAAAATTACCATCGTCATAGCAAACCCCATTATAAATTATAGATGGAACATCCGCCAGTTCAATATACTTCTGTTGCGTTCCTTGATAATAATATATTTTTGATATATCAGACAGACTATTATTCAAATCCGCAATCTGTATCTCTTTAACATCATTACGATCCGTTACTTGATAAAACACTATAATGGGATAGTCGTCAGCCTCATCATCATTTCGCAAATAAACCTTTACACTGTATCCCAGCTTTGTGCCTATATCAGTTTCTCCGCAGGACACAGTTATAGTTTCATCTTTGCCTCTGATTTTGACACAATTGTCTTTCAGTGAAGACGCCGACCAAAGCCCGGTGGTGGAAGTCTCAATTATGTCACCTAAAAAGTCATACAAACCAAAGGTTACATATAATAAGGTTTCAGCGTTTTTCATTGAATACTTAATACCGTCCGGTGAATATGATTCAACTTTAGTGACCTTAGAAAACAGAACATTATAAATTAGAACACTAAAATTTCTTCCTGAAATCTCATCATTGTATTTAACATTATTAAATAATTTATACTCATTTGCAACAGCAATATCACTACCAGCCAGTTTGCTATAATCTTTTAATCCCAATGCATTAACAAGAAGCGTTGTTGCAATAGACATTTTAATAGGCTCATCTGGAGCAAATAGAGAATCACCGATTCCCTTCATTATCTCATACTGATGAAGAATCTCTATGTACGATGCATATTCGTGCGTTGTCGGCACATCAATATAAACCCCTGTCGATGTGTAATTATCATCAGCGATACCCGTTATTTTTGTATACACCTTTGCAAATAGTCCTCTGGATACGACTTTCTCGTTTGCTTCTCCCTCGTCAATTATATCGAGCGATAGCAGCAACGGCAACGCTCTTAAAAAGGGCTCGTCATTGCCCGCAATTGTTTCAGTTTTGTCATAATCAGATGTAGCAGCAGTCGTGTTTTGTATGGTATTGTCATCCGAAACATTATTCTCAACATTCTCATTAACTGTATTCTCAACTGTGCTTTCCAGTGTTTCTTCACCTTCATCTGCATAAGAAACAGTCATTTGAAACATCATTACACATATCAAAATAGCTGCAAAAATTCCAGTTATTTTTTTCTTATTCATTTGGTATCCTCCGTACTGATTGCATTTACAAAATTGTATAGCATTTGAGCGGCCTCTGCCCTGCTGGCAAATGCTTTCGGAACGAAATATCCACCATCCATACCGTTTACCACACCAATATTTTTAAGCATATAAACCGCATTTTTCGCATAATCGGCAATATCCTCGTCATCAGCGAATATGTCGTTACTGCGTTCAAGGCTTACGCCATATTTTTCAGCAATTCTTAAAAGCATTACCGCCATATCCTGTCTTGTGATATTAACCGTTGGCGCAAACATTCCGTCACCAACACCCTTGACAATACCATTGTTATAAACAGCTATAACATACGGATAAAACCAATTTTGTTTGTAAACATCCGAAAAACAAGTATCCGCATTGCTGTCAATTTTCAAAAACTTTTTTGCAATAATTGTAGCAAATTCGGATCTTGTGATGTTGTTTTCAGGTTTAAATGTACCATTCTCATATCCGGAAATGACGCCGTCAGCAGTTAGACCTTCAATTGCGGCTTTTGCCCAGCTGTAGTTTCCCAAGTCTGCAAACGCATTCTCTTTGTTTATGTCAGCAGATGAACTTGCAACAAATGGTGCTACACCCGAAGTGCTTTTAGTCCTATTTGAACTTACCGTCCCTGTGTCTGAACTTTGCACATTTGAAACAAGTGAATCAAGTGTACTTTGCATGTTACTTAGCATGCACTTACTATTTGAAAGCAAAACCGCCACAGATAACTTATTGCTTTGCGAAAGATTATTAAACTTAGAAATATCCAAATCCAACAAGTCACTATATTGGGTAATATGGTTCAAAATAGCGCTTGCAGTTTTTTCGCTTGGATAGTTTATTGCTTGAAGTGCCAATTGCTTTTCAAAATCTTCGTTCAAGTTGCCAATATTTTTATAGTTGTTGCCTATCAGTTCTTTAATAATTTGGCTCTTCCCATCATCTGAAATGTCGTCATACAGCGCGATTGTTTCAATTCGAGTATCTGTCTTATCCAGATACTCAAGATAAGACTCAAGCTCGCTCATACTGCTATCATTAAACATGGTCATCAGTATAGCTCCATCTATAATGTTAGCAAGTGTGGTTATTGAGCTTTCGTCTGTTTCATCAATAGCAGCATTTTTAATGTCATTATAACAGATTTCAGAAATTTTGAGTGTGTTTGACAGTATATTATACAGGCTACTGTTAATCCCAAAATATTCATGATTACTGTCAATAACCGCTTGAAGCTCAGAAGCATTATTTGTCGCTCTAATGTCTTTGACCATCTTTAATCTGTCTACTAAGGATGCATAATAAATAGTTGTTATATTACTTCCCCCCATAACACGGTACTCACCCATTTGTGCACTGGACGGAAGTGTGATCGTTTTCGTAAAGGCACCGTTCGCATTCGTCATCGTTTGACCTATATATGCAACAATATCGGTTATATCGCCATCGTCCGAAATTGTCTTATCAAGATCGGAAAATTCATAACCAGGGTTCAAAGCCACAACTTTCACAAGTGTTCTATCGGCACCAGTTCCAAAAACATCTATAATTTTATTCTCATTTTCGCTGTTCAACGATGTTGACAAGATATTTTCAGTCAACAAGTTACTTGTTGCGGTAATTCCATTACTTCGATTTGCAACCTCCTCAGCTGTAAATGCAAAATCATACACTTTAATAGATTTAAATGTAACACTCGCGTTATATTTATCATTGTAATAATTAAGCATGATATTATTTGCAGTATTAGAAGATGATGAAAATGTCTTACTATCCATAAGTACACCATCTACATACCAGCAAACCATTTTGTTTTTTGTGCTTACGGTAATAGTGTTTGTACTTCCAACAACTGTATTGACATCAACTGTAGGTTTTGAATAAACCAAATCCGCCCATTTAAAGGTTGCATTTGAGCCGCTTTCTTGTGAAATTTTAAAGTTTCCATTATCAGAATATAAAATTGCAGCACGAGTGCCAAGTTTTTCAATTTTATTAACAACAAACTCAATACTATAATCATATGTGTTGATGGTATTCACAACCGCAGACGGTAAATAACTTATTTTTGAGCTGTCGCTGCCACCTCCTGTAGTAACAAATCCATCCGTTGTCCAATAGTTATTAACATCTGTATATAACTTCATGTTATTATCTTTACCGCTTAAATCTTTCCACGTGTCTACGCTTTTGTCATAATAACCATCTCCCGAATTATCTTCAGACAAAAGCTTCATAACCAGCCCTTCCTCAGCGTAAGGATTAGTGTCATCGGTCGGTGTGTCTTCATTTTCTTCAATACTAAAGTTGTCTGCATTATACACTTGATTATCAACATCCCAAAGAATTGCCCACATAGAGGCAGCACCTGAAAATCCGGTATAACCGCTGTGATATACCTTTACAGTTTCACCTGCTTCAAACTTTCTGGAATATGCAGTATCCAACGGTTGTGAACCTGAAGCTAACGTGCTGTCAGCGCTCGCAAGTGAATTTATCCAAGGTGAAACAGTCCTCGCCGTATCCGTTACCCATCCTAATGCATAAGAATAATAAACAGGAGTATCATAATCGTTCCAATCTTTTTTTCCAACATACACTGAATCATATGGAATCGTCGGACTGTTGTCTTTGTTTTCACGAGTCCAATAATCGCCTTCCACACCGTAAGTATTTCCTGCTGATGGCACCATAAAAACAACGGTTCCGGCCGTATCCGCTGTAAAACTGAAATATTCGTCACCAGCTTTACCGCCGGTAAACCACCAATTGCTGTTATTATTTGAATAAACACCCATAAAATAACTGGCGCCTAAAAGCGCTTTAGATGTATACGCAAATGCCCAGCGTCTGTCTGAAAATGAAATTGACCCATTATCCTTATAAAGACCTGCACCACCAATAAATGTCGGCTTAAATGAGTCACTTGAAGCATTATCCGACATTTTAAAAGATGTAAGTCTTGGCTGCTTTGAAATAAATGTCACAGAATATTTTGTTTTTTTATTACCATTAGTAACATAAGCCACACCGACTGTAGATTCGTTTTTAATCGGTATAATGCCTTCGTCATTAGTAGGTCTGATTGTGGGAAGCGCCGTGCCAGCCGTAGCCGAATCAAGTTGTCCGTAGTTCACGCCATCTACCACAATACCGCTATTCGTATAAAAATCCTGTGCACTGTACGAAATATCTCCTGCACTGATACCATTTAACCGTACAAAGAATGTGTTGTCCGGCAATTCAACCTCATAATCAAGCACATTAGAAACAAAATCAGGAATTTCGTACTCCTTGCCATCTAATATATATGATAATGTTGACAATGTATAGGTATCACTTTCTTGCTGATAAAGAGATATTTTAATTTTTCTGATTGGAGTTTCCTCGCTAATAAAAGCGGGAGTAAGAGTAATCGTCGCCTCCCCGGGAATTTCATAATCCGAAACTTCTGCTTTTGTTGTCTGATCCGAAACAACAGGTACAATTGAAACGTCGCCCGAAACCTTAACAGTATATTTATCCACATCATCACTATAACTATCAAGCCAACTGTTTCCAATCAGAATCCCCTCTAAATCAGTTGTTGAGTTTAGAAAAACCGCTTCACTGGAATAAATTTCGGTACCTGTAATACTATCCCATACATAAGCTACTATTTTGGAATTAGAAGTGTTCGTCCCATTCGGAACCAAAACACCAACGCTAATATCCTTTTTTTTATCAGCATCGATATCAACATATTCGCAATTAGTATTTGTAAGCACATTGTCTTCATAAATTGCTATAATACAAAGCACAGCAGTAACAGCAGAAGAATGATTGCTGATTTCAGTGCTAAAATAAACCGTATTGCCCTCGGGAGGAAAGCTTTTCAATACAATACCATTGTTATTCGTAAATTTGACCTGTCCGACACTAATTGTATTGTTTATTGCATATATAGTCATATTTGACAGCATACTTAACATCATACTAAATACAATTAACACAATATAAAATCTTTTCATTATTTATGTTATCCTCCTATCCATAAGCGGCTGTTACAACTCAATAAAATACTTTGTTGTAACAGCCACTTCGGTGCTTTCAATCATTCACTATTGCAGGGTCAACGCTGTAGATTTACTTTTGATTAAAGGCTTTAAGTTACTCATATTTTCCCAAACAAATGCCTTAACTGTAACATTTCCTGTAATATTTGCCGTATCAAAACATGATACATAATCCTCAGTTGCCGGACCTGTAAAATCAATGGCATCACTAACTTTGAGCAGAGAATTGTTCGAATCATACAACGCAAACAATACAATACCCTCATATGTCCCTACTTCACCATAAACATCAACACCGGCATATAACTCAGTACCTGAAATCTGTGTATTCATAGTCATTGTAAGGTTATCACTTTCACTGTCCCACAATATAACGCCTGCCATCTGTCCGCCGGTTGTACCCGGTGTATATATAGTAACCTCTTCATTTGCATTAAAAGTATAACTATATAAGAAACCGCCAAGCTTACGAGTGTTTGAAATAATATTGGTTCTGTCTGCCAAATCCTCAAAGTAATAAGTATTAATATCTGATCTTACGTCAGCGGCATTGTAATCATACCATTCGGTGGCGTTATAGAAGTACTTCGGAGAGGTGTAACTGTTCCACGATTTATCGACCAGCCTCCAATCTGTTATATCTACAGATTTGATTGGATCTTCTCCATCTATAATTCCTGATCCGGTATCCGAAAACTCCTGAACAACACTCCAGCCGTTAGCTGCAGCAACCGAACCTGCTTTATAGTTGTTCGCAACGCCATTATACCCAATATAAATTGTACCTGCTGTATCCGCTTTAAATTTAAAATATTCAGCGCCCGCAGTATCCCATGTACTTATTTTGTCAGTAGCGTCAAACGGAAATGCAAGTGTACTACCCCCTACAAACGCATCTGATACATTGGATGCAATAATTTTTGCTCTATCGGTTGTTAAAACTGTTCCCGAATCGTTATTCATTGCCGCACCGCCGATAAATGCAATCTGCTTTTCCGTATCAGCCGTTCCGGTTGGATACGTTAAGCTTGTAAGCGAAGGTTGATTTGAATTAAAGGTAACTGTATATGTCTGCTGGACAATTCCTGCCTTGGTTAGTTCTAATATCGCTTTAGTAGACTCATTCTTAATCGGAATAAGCCCGCCGATAGCCGGACGTCGCATTGTCATCATTTCGACAGCATTTCCGGTGTTGGAAATACTTTGTATTGAACCGACTACTGTTGAAGCCGGCAGAGTATCCTGCACATAATAGCTTACTGTATAATCATTGGATATTGGTGTTGCACTTACTGTGGTATACATAGTATTATCCGCCAGACTAATGTTATAGTCACGCTGACCGCCTATAAGCGATACGCTTTTATTTTCAGTGTTTTCTGTATAGTTAACGGCAGAAGCCAAATCATCTTGTGCGCCTGTAACAATTGCGCAAACACTGTCCAGTGTTGCTGTACCAGTGATAGTCTTCGTGTCAGTAATATAGCCTGCGTTATATGTAGTAACACTGATATCATCAAAATCCGCGCTCAAATCCCCGCTTGAACCTACAAGCCATTGAATGTTATACATTACTGTTAATTCTGTGTTAGTTGTGTGAGTAGTAGTTGCATAAAGAACATTGTCCAAATATACCCTTACAACATTATTTGGATAATCCAAAACATAATCTATCTTATATTCCTTCGTTGGAACGCATTCAATAGGATTGCCATCCGATGTGTTATAGGTTGGTGTTTTCCCGACCACCACTGTACTGCCAAATTTTATTAATTCAGTAGTTGCGGAACCATCAGTATTATCCTGTGTAAGTACAGTCTGTGGTGTCTCTGCTGTTGCGGTGGTGGGCGTTTGCTTCCAGCTTATATGCCATATTTTCCCCTTCTTATTCGATAACGCATTTGCTGCCGTAGATGTATTATATAACATATAAAGGCGTAATCCCGTATCGGCAGAATTTGAAGCCGCACTTGTATAACGAATTTTACCACCTGTTGTTTCTGTTAATATATCACTCGCGCTCTTTGGGTGGAGTATAACACCTGCTGAAGCTGTAGCATTGGCAGGAGTTGCAATCATTCCCAAGCCGTTGTAATAATATCTATGTAGAATTGCAGTCTCTAATGATTCCTCTGCCGCTGCTCTCTGGTCACTATAATAAGCATTAACATTCGCACGTACATCGGCACCAGTCAGTGCTGTCGTATATAGCTTCATCATCTTATAAACAGCCGAGTTGCCCGGTCCATTCGAACTATCAAATCCGGCGAGGCAAAGTAATTCTTTTCCATTTGTACCAACGCTATAACCGGCTCCTCGTACACCTTTAGCCATCGACTTCAATTCACCGTCAACATACCACTTAACTTCCATATATCCAGAAGTGCCAACATCGCCGGTGGAGCCCGTCGTTAAATTGGTAACCGTAATTGAATTGTAGTGGCCAAGCATATCTCCTGTTTTAACTGCCGCAGTGCTGGTCTGGTACATTCCTCCGAGTCGAATTACTGCTCTATCTTTGGCATGATTATCTCCGCCATCTGAGTCTCCGTGAAAAAGTAGAGTCTTGCCACCTGTTGATTGAAATAGATGCGGAGTAGATGACTCAAGCTCACTCCAATCATCTGTAATAAATTCAAAAGTAAAACTTCCCCCGTTAGCAATAGCTCTAAAAGTTTGATCAGTAACCGTCTGAGGCAGGGTGGTTTCATTGGTTATTGTGCCCGTTCCATTGTTATAGGCTCTCCAACCATTTGCTGTCCAATAATCATCGGTAGTGGTTTTAAGCGTCATATCATTATTTTTACCGCTTAGATCCTTCCATGTTGTTGCGGTTGTATCCAAAATGTTGTTACCTGTATTGTTTTTAGCGTCCACATAGAATATAAGGCTGTCCGAAGCACCAGCCGAGACCTCAACTTGAAGCGCGGGAAAAAGCGTCAAAAGCATTGTAACTGTTATAATGTTACCTAAAAGTCTCCTACCAAAATGTTTTTTCATTTAATACACCCTTTCACAATATAATATTTTTATATAGTATCCCAAAGTTCACGCATCCAAATAACGTCTATATGCCTTTTGGTATATTTCTTGAATATCTTTTAACTTCATACCCTCCAACGTTTTAATGTAGTTATTCCATGTTGCATCGTTAATTGTATCCTCGCCCATAAACCATTTTTGTGTTTGCTCGTTAATATAGGTTTTTATATTTGTATAGTAGGCGGAAATTATGTCTTTTTCCTCTTTTGTAAACATATAATCAAGATCATTCAAATCTGCACTGCAATAGTTATTATCTCTGTAAAAACGAAAAGCCTCTTGCGCCTCCGGAATCATTCCTTGATATTCCGATTCTATTGAACCTATGGTTCCCGTTTCTACCTGTCCTTGCATTCTCATATATTTTGGCACACCCTCTTGGGCATTAATCACCGTATCTGTAAACACCTTTTTCCCATCAATTACGTTATAGTGCAACCCTTCCACGCCATAAGCGTTAAGCTCACAACCAACCTCAGACATCCAAAAATCCATATACTTAATTGTCTCAATTGGATTCTTGTTATCCTTAGAAATTCCCCAACCATAAGAATGATTAGCATAACGAACAAGGTACTCCTTCGCATTTCCGTTTATATCCTTAGGCGGCGCCATAACAGCAAGCTTAAATCCATCAACAGAGCTTGCGAATTTTGAATTGTATGCCATAGTACTGGAAATCCAGTCATTTGTAGTACCGCCATTATTACTGCTGAACAGTTGATCTCTGGCATTTGATCCTCTGCTAAACAGCTCCTGGTCAATAAGGCCTTCCTTATACCATTTTGAAAGCGTAATCATTGCTGTTTTATAATTATCTGTAACAGGACCAAATTCGACCTGTCCGTCATTATTGCTATCATACCAGTTAATCTTCGTGTAAAATAAATTTAAAAGCGGTTCGAGGCTGCAGCTGCGGTTAAAATACGGAATCTCATCCTTTTCACCATTACCATTGGGGTCTTTCTCACGGAAAGCCTTTAGTACATTGTAAAGCTCATCAATCGTTGTTGGCGCTTTTAGCCCAAGAGCATCAAGCCAATCCTGACGTACAAACCAAGCCTGTGATGGCAAAGACGCTGCATCAAAGCCATATGAAGAACCACGTATTTCGTATATTTTGCCGTCAGGAGCAACGGACTTTTTCCTGAATTCAGGATGTTCTTCATAAATACGCTTAATATTAGGCGCATATTGTTCAATTAAATCGTCCAAAGGAATTAATGCACCATCCATACCAATCTTATTCAATTCATCAACTCTATAATGAATTATGTCCGGTAATTTTTCATCTGCAAGCATCATATTAAATGCTTGTGAACTATCCGATACTGTACTTGATGCCGTGCCTGTTATTTTAACACCGGTAAGCTCTTCTGCTTTCTTAAACATGCTCCAGTTATTATCATACACGCAATAACCAAAAAAGTGCATGTGCATACTAAGCTCTAATGTGTCCTTGCCCGAATTTACAGACTCCTTGTTTTTGCAGCCTGTTCCGGAGAAACAAAGCGCCGCAATACATAAGATCAGAAAAACAGTTTTTTTTCTATTCATATTCATCCTCCTCGTATAAATTGGTACTGTCAAAAATATTTAATGCTTTTTCCCACAAACCCTTGATATACCAGCGTTTTCACTACTTTTAGGCTCTACCCCCCTCCGCAGAGGATAATTTTATCTTTGTTCGGAGCCTGCGTGTACCCACGTTGTATGGTCAAGGCACTTTACTAATCGAACTAAATATGCTACAATCCGCTTGGTGCGGGCGTTTAAGCTTATTTCTTATCTCCGTCCCGTCGCCCGCGTAAGACTTTACATGCATATTTAGTTTGGTTTGTCAAGTGTTTTGATTCAAAAAGTTTTCATAAAACTTTTGACACTACCTATAAATTGATATTTCAACCTTTAACCGCTCCAACTGTTACCCCCTTTACAAAAAACCTTTGTATGAACGGATATATTGCAACTATTGGAAGAGTTGACACCATAATAGTCGCAAAAATCATGGTTTCCCTTGATGTTGTCGTATAATCATATGAAGATGATTCCGTGTACGTAGCATTCATCTCAACAACCAGTTTCTTTAGAAGAACCTGCAAAGGAATCTTACTTTCGTCTTTCAGCAGTATCATTGACCAAAAATATCCATTCCATCTATCAACAAAATAGTATAGAATTATAGTTACGATTGCCGCACCCGAAAGAGGTAAATATATCTTTAAGAAAATCGTAAAATCAGACGCTCCGTCAATTTTTGCTGATTCTTCCATAGCATCTGGTACACCCTCAAAAAAGGTTCTCATAAGGATAAGGTAAAACGCGCTAACAGCACCGAGTAAAAGTATACCTGTCCTTGTGTTCATTAAACCAAGATTTCGAATGTTCAAATATGTGGGCATTGTTCCTGCTGAGAACCACATTGTAATCATTATAATAGTAATAAATATGTTTCTGCCTGCCAAGCGTTTTTTCGAAGTTACATATCCGCCAAGACAAGTCATTGAAATACTTAGAAACGTTCCAACCACTGAATAAAAGATAGTGTTCTCATATGCCGTAATAAGATTTTTCGTTCTAAACGCCTGCGCATATGCATCAGTACAAAAGTCCTTCACCCAAAATATTACCTTGCCCGTAGTCACCGCTTCAGCAGAGCTAAAGGATGCCACAAGCACATACCAGAGCGGATAAATTGTAACAAAAACCAATACTAACATGAAACACGTTAAAACTACATCAAATATGATACCACCTTTAGACTTTCTCTTCATATCTCATCACCATATTCCCACTTCGCTTATATTTTTCGATATTTTGTTTGCAATCATTACCAAAATAAGTGCAACCACACCATTAAAAAGCCCAACTGCTGTTGACAATGAATAATTCCCGTCAAGCAGACCAACACGATATACGTACGAACTTATAACATCGGCTGTTTCATATGTAACCGGTTGATATAATAGTATTATCGACTCCGATCCAAGTTGCAGCATATGCCCAATCTTCATAATAAGCATAACAGCTATTGTAGGCATAATTCCCGGAAGAGTAATATTCCATATACGCGAAAACCTTCCCGCGCCATCAATTTCCGCCGCCTCATACAAGCTGCTATCAATCGCACACATTGCTGAAGTGTATATTATTGTTCCAAATCCGATTGACTGCCAGCCACGCATCGTTAAAAATATCGTCCTGAAATAGCCGGAAACTGCTAAAAAATATGTTTTCGTTCCGCCGAGCGCCGCTATAATTACATTTACTATTCCCGATGACGGTGACAAAAATGTTACGACTAACCCTGCAACTACCACCGCAGATATAAAATGAGGAAGATATATTATAGTTTGTACGCTTGTTTTAAACCACTTGCACCTAACTTCGTTTATCATCAACGCAACAAATATTGTAAGGGGAAAGATTATGAAAATATTCAAAATATTTATCGCCAATGTATTTTTGATAACTCTCCATGCATACGGACCGGAAAAAAAAATTACAAAGTGCTTCACGCCTACCCATGGGCTGTCATTAATACCTTTAAATATTGAGTAGTCCTTAAATGCTAACTGTAAGCCATACATAGGGAAATAGCACCAAACTATATACCACACCATTACAGGAGTAATCATTATGTACAACTGATAATCTCTAAGCACTCTTGTCAGCAATTCCTGTTTTGAACCGGCAACTCTATTAATTGCACCTTCATTCATCTTCCTCATAATTTCTCTCTTCCTTTATGTTCGAAATATTTTGTAACTATTGCACAATAAAATTGTATATCACATCACGCAAATATGTCAATATTAACTTTTTGCTGTTTTGATTCAACTATTTGCTGTTTGTAATAAATTTTAGTTTTTACGACTTTAACTGCTCCTCATCAGTGGTATCGTTACTATATTTTGCAAACAATCTGCCTAATGCAGCGCTATTAGTACAGCCAACCATAGCTGCCACATCCTTAACCTTAATTTGAGGATTTTCAGCCATAATTTCCTTTGCCTTAACATATCTGTAGTACAGCAAATAATCCTTGAAATTTGTGCCGACAAGTTCCTTAAACTTTCTGGTGATATGATAGTAAGAAGCATTCAAATCGTCGGATAAATCCCTAAGGGAAATATCCTTGTCATAATTGCTTTCAACAAAAGCTATCATTTTCTTCATTGTCTTGTAATCAATTGACTTTCTGGTAGAACCAATGTATTCCGAAATAGCATCTAACATTTTTATTGTTTCGTTTTTTAAATCATCAACTGTGTGCGAATCATTAATAAACCTATATGTATCAGTTTCATCTCCAAATATTTCGCTTGGGTTTTTATTTATTTCCATTATTATTCGGCTTATTGTAGATGTAATCATCATGACCAATTGAGTTTTCTTTTCTTTTGTTACATAACCATCACTAATATTCATTTCAATAATGTTTTCAATACGGGCAGTGTATTTACTTCTCTCCGAATTGATGACGTCATTGATTAAAGCATTTTCAACATCAAGCGGATAATACAAAACGCTTTCCTCTATATCTCTGATATTGTCCATAGTGCAAATCATCGTTGAATAATCCGTGCTGAATATTTGGTGTTTTGATATACTGTAGCTCTCAGCATAGGATAAATATATTTTATCAAAGCTGTCTACGACCTTACCAACAGAAGCATAAAAGCTTATATACATAAGTGTCTCTATGTTTTCCAACACATTTTTTAAATCATCTTTAAATTTATCAATACTCTCAATTGACGCGATAATTGTATGCCCGTTTGGATTGATTTCAAGCACCTCAAAAAAACCGCATTTCGCAAAATGTGCCTTAAGCAGATCTACAACCGTACTCTTAACTTCGGGGAACACCTTCTGTGATATATTTTCAAAATCTACATACTGTAATATTACAGTAATCAGCAAAGTATTTTTAGTTGGCAAACAATACTCATTAATTTTCTGTTCGATTTCGTTCTTGTTTATGGAATTAAGCAATAAATCTTCAAAAAACTTATTTCTTATAATTTCCTTGTTTTCCTCAGCAAAATTGACAAGATATTCGTTGTTTTTAACTAATGAGTGTATTCTGTTACTGATTGCCTCAATCTCATCATCTTTTATTACAATGTTATCGCTTAAATCCAAAACAAGCTTATCAACAGGCTTGTATATTTTTTTACTAAAAACAATAGTTACAACCCAACCAATTAAAGACAGTATAAATGCTAAAAGCAAAACAGAAAAAAAGTGTTGATTTAATTCTTTGAGATATTGTAATTTTTTCACCGCAACAATTACATTCACATTGTTCAAAAATCCAGCATACTCCAATTTGCTGGCAAATACCTTGTATCGTCCTCCTGTTGAATTATCCAGCACATCATCAAGCTTGCTAATATCCTCCCCATCTTCACCCGCAGCTCTGATATACGAAGTTTTATCTTCTACCTCCAAAGCAGTAATATAACGCAAATTACTCTTATCAATTACTGAGTTCATTTCAATAGTAATAAAAATATATATTGGCGTACTGTAAATATATTTTATATACCTTGCCATAACAAAATAATCGGTTTCCACACCATCTTTATATGTAGTATAAATACGAAATTTGCCGTTTATAGCGTTGTCTTTTAACGAAATGTTTTTGATATCATAAAGATCATCATCTGAAATTCCAACCATTTCGGAAAAATATTTAACCGGCATTGTAGACGTATTTGAAATGACTGTCTTTTCATTTTCTTTCAACAAGTATATATCGTAGTTATTATTTTTAAGAGAGTTAATATATCCTAATAAAAAATTCCTTATTTTTGTTACGATGTAATTATTTGTTTCCGGAGCATTACAATAAGACCTGACGTAATCGTTAGATAAAACCATATTTGTTACCTCATCGGCCTGTGACATTACCGTTTCCATATTCATTGTAACGCTCTGAACGTTGTTGCTAACTTCGTTATTGAATCTTTTTTCCTCATTAACAAAAAGCAACAGATATATACAGATTGTAAAAATCAATATATATACCATAGAAACTATAAAGCTGTTTATTAATATTGTACGATAATATTTAATTGATTTTCACCTCACTCTACTTTCCTGTAATAACTATCTCAGTTACAGAATTCCATTTATTTACTGTATTTCCGTTGCCAAGGTATTTAACATATCGTGCCTTTACACCATTCAGTGTATATCCTTCAAGCTCCAGTGTGCTTCCGCTTGAATGTCCGTCTTTTATTACCCTTGTAAAGTTCTTGCCGTCCTCTGATACAGCAATTCCAAAATTATAAACTCTTGAATTTCCGTTGTGAAATGAAATATATACCTTATCAAGACTCTTAACAGAACCCAAATCGAATATCCCCCATGACAAATACTCATTGCCTTCAGATGCCCATCTGCTAGACAAATCCTCGTCAAGTGCGTTCGTGATTCCGTTACCCACCTCAGAGGGACTCGCCATCACCGAATATATTGGCAGGGCATCTTCAGTATTGTGATTGGACATATAGAAAATCTTTCCTTCATCATCTATGCTTGCCCCTTTAATATCCGTATAGACATATACAACCTTAGCAAATTTATCGTATTCGCTGACATATCCAAGCACCTCATACAAACATTTTGCCGATACCATGAGCGAACCGTCTGTCGTAATGACCTTACTATCAAAGACGACCTCTTTACCGTTGACATTCGCAAAATTATCTCCTTCGCCAATAATTATAATGTTGTTTTCATCTGTTATATATGCTTTATTGTCCCTCCACTCAACAGTCAAACCTTTTTTCTCGCAAATTGCTCTAATTGGCATCATAAGCTTATCGTCAATAAGGGCAGTTTCTGTTTTTGTATAAGTAACAGCTCCATCTATCAGCATATCAATTCCATTATTATTCACGCGTTTTTCTTCATTTTTTTGCTCTCTTACAGCATTATCACCTATACGAGTAATTTGATATTCACCCGCTGTTCCCTCAAAATACAGCATTCCGCCTTCCTTGGTTGCAACAGCATCACAAAGCTTATTTCCGTTACGGCTTACGCTCCACGTTCCGGCTTCAACATCAGTAACTGCGATTTTAAAAGTCCCCGCATCACCGAAACTAAAGCTTACATCGCTTTGCGTTCTGCCCTTTTCTTTTTGAAAAACAGTAATCCTGTCACTGATAATTGCACCGACAACCTTGTCATTTTCAATACAACTCACCTTCAACTGTTCGGTTCCATCGGCGTTTTCATCTGTTACAGCATCACCTACCTGCAATACATTAAGAAAATAATCCTCTTTTTGTGACTTTATCGGAGAAATTTCTATTCTATAATCAATATATTCATGCGACAAGGTAGGGTTTTTATAAGCAGAAGCAATTACCGAATCAGTCAAGGCTGAATAATTCCCCCCTGCAACCCATGCATCCTGCCCCTCACCGCCTATAATTTTAACCTCTGTATTTCCGACTGACGGTATCAAAGTATCTACTGTGAGTTTTCCGTTGTATCCGTTTTCAGTATTTTTATAAATTGTTTGATTTGTTTTTTCATTGAATTTCGCCATAGAAGGACCATGCAAAAGCCAAGCTTTTTTATAGCTTTCATTAGTTGCGGTTACCCTATCAAGCACAACCATAGCCATAGGACGATTTTCATCATTTAAATTATAATACATAAAACTACGTTCATAATCCGAAACCGTTGCAGACGAATATGCGTCCGTGATATCTCCTTTTAAATAACTGTATTCGGGCTTGCTTGCGTCAACTCCGATTTCATGCCCTTCTATCGAACCGATTTTCAAATTACTCTTTAGGTCGGCTAACGATTTTGCCGATTCTCCATCGTTTATTGATTTCTGACCGCCGGTAACGGTTTTTATGCTGCCCATATAACTAAATTCTTCATTAGGGTTTGTAACCGTAATCGTATTATGGGCTATACTCCGCTTTGTAAATAATTCCGTATGGTTTGAAGAATAAAGAGCTCCTCTATATGTCCCGGCATCATTTGCCAAAATGCCTTTATAATATATCTCGAAATGACCTGCATCCATATGCTGATGATTTCCAAACCAATATTCATTAACTTTCATTAACGCCATAGCCGCAGGCGAATTCATTCCATCATCCCAACTTGATCTTGCAATCATTGCACCCTGCGGTGTACCATAATACTTTACAAGCGGTAATGTGTCACATGTTTCAGCCTTAACGTCCGGTTTATTAAGACACAAAAATTCAACAGGGCTGGTAAATCCGTGACCATATGCAAAATTCGATAAGTTTTTATTGTTCCTTGCATACTCCAATTTGAGATAAGGGTCATTATAATAAGTTCCGGCAAGAAATATTGCTCGAACAGCAGAATAAGCAGTGGCGTAATTTCCGATAACCGCTTCTTGTCTGGGATCATCTCCATCCGAAAAGATCTGTCCGTCCGGACGTCTTCCGTAAATAAAAGAATATGGCAGGAAGCGATGCCCATCACCGTAAACATTAGGATATCCTATTTTATCCATCTCCCAAATAGCGTTATAATCCCACTGTGTTCTATATCCTGCATAATGTGTACCTTGATGATTCCAATTAGAAGCCCCTGTAAACTGTCTGACTGGCATATATTCAGTTAATATTCGTCCGACAACCAGCTCATATACGTCTGGTCGCTCATCTGCAATCGCTATAGCAAAAGCAAGAATATCACGCTGAAGTTGAGCTTCACCGCCATGCCCTGTTGTCGCCTGCATTGCTGTCGGAGGCCACCTAACCTCAATTCCATCTCCAATAATTTCAATACATCTCTCTGTAATATAGTCCTTATCTTCGTCTCTAAGCAGATTATAACACCAATCATACACCTCTGCCGCAGTAAATACCAAATGACCGCCGGGACGTGTATAAGCATCATCAAAGCGGCCTTCCAAAACAACAGTCTGAAGATAATTTGTCATTTCAGCGACTGCGAGTTTGCCGTTCTCCACATTTTTGCATATTGCATAATCAAAAGCCAAAGATTCAATTATCCCTAAAATTCCTTCACTCGAATTAGACCCCGAAGCAGGCGGCTCAAGCTTAGCGGTAAATCCGTCCTCATGTGCGACCGACAAATTCATCTGTTGATACTTCCATGCCTGCTGATTTTCCTCTTTTTGTGCATTTTCAAGAATCACAGGAATATCCTTCTGAGTAAAATACACTCTGGGATGCGAAACTTCAAGCTTTTCGGGAGTAGAATATGGATTTGATTTAATTGTCGTATCACGCATTATTAAGTCGCCATAGTTCCCCGCAGGCTGTTTCATGATATCGTCCGTAATTGCAAAACAATCCAACAAATAATTCTTTGTTAAATTCCTAATACGCACATTCACTTTTTCCCCTTTTGGAATACCCCTTATCTGACCAATCCGAATCCACGAAAATTTTGTTGTATCACTTCCTAAACTATAAGTCGAATATTGACTATTATTAAACGAAATTAAAATACTCCTATTCGCTTCACTGGGCATTGCATATACCCAAATATAATAAGTTTTATTATTTTCATCAGCAATAAAATTAAATTCAAGATGAGAGGGCATATCCGAGCTTTTCAGTGCGCTTGCGTCAAAATTACTTGACAACGCATGCCCTTTTGAAGCTGTATTGCTATGTATATCAGCAAATCCCCCATATGAGGTTAGCGACTCTGCCTCAAAAAAAGCATAACCGTCTTTTAAAGAAATATCTTTATTTTCTTTTATTATTTCCTTTGCAAGTCCCACATTAACATCTGTAGGTTTATAGCTTGTATTATTTGAAACTATGTACCTGTCAAGACCTATACTTTGCTTTTGGCGTTTTCTCACTCTAACAGACGCTGTTTCACCCGCACCAAGTGATACAGTCCCCATCTTTACCCATGTAGGGTCATCTGCTTCCGCAGTAAGCTGCAAAGTTGAATATGCTTTGTTCTGTATTGACAAAAAGAAATTCTGTCCCGATTTTGTTGCAACAGATGCCGTATGACGCAACCACATCGTATATGTGCCGGAAACATCCGCTGTGAAGCTTAAATCAAGCTGTGCCTCTTCTGCAACATCAGGTACAGTTTTATCCTCTCCCAACACTGCCAACGCCTTTTTCCCCGAATATTTATCTGCGGTTGTCTCTGCAAATGAGTCAATATCATACTTTAGGCTTTCTACTTCAACATCTAAAAAACCATCCTTGGTACATAATTGCGTATTGCCAATAATTTCAGCATCGCAAAATGGTGTAAATATAATCACACATAAAATAAAGCACATCAATCTTTTAAGCATACACACATCTCCCTTTAGTTAACTTTAATAGTTCTAATTTTCTTTTCTGCAATCGGTGTCAATTCAGATAAGTTATCCCAAGCAAATACCTTCAATGTCATATTTTCTTCCAAGCTTTTATATAAATTAAACACACAGGTATCATTACTGTTTATATCTAAGATTTCTGTTGAAATTAAATTATTGCTTGAATCATATAACGCATACAAAAGTTTTCCTGTACTAAATTCACCATATACATCACTTTTCACAGTTATTGACATAGCATCAATATTATATGATGGTACGCTGATGAATTTTTCCATTTTAAGCATTTCCTTACCTATCCTACTTGCAACATTCTGAGATGACAATTCTGTTGTGGAATAATTGAAAACTCTTGTAATAAGATTTTTAAGTGTTATTGTCTTCCCTATCGCGTTTGCAGGAAGCACATAACGAATCTCATTAAATACAGACACGCTCTTTATATCATCCCAAAGCATCACATATTGGAGCGCTTTATTAATGTATACTCTAACCTCCCCGGTCTCTGTATTTACAATAAAATCAATATCATAATCCGTACCCTTATCAAACGTCATTAAGAAATTACCTGACAAACCAGTGATGTTCCCGTCCTCACAGAAAGTAATAAACCCATCTGTGTTCGTATCATCGCAGCGTAATCCAAGTGAATAATCACCAACAGAATCTTCATTATATGTGAATGTGCTGCTATGATGTATTACTCCGCCGGCTGTAATATTATACTCCATTCGCAATGCTCCGCTTGAATTTCCCAATGCTGTAACGGTATATCCTGATTTATTATTCTCTGTTAAACCGCTGCTCCCCTCATCATTTACAGCAACGCTTGTTTTGGTTGGCGAAGATGTTCCATGAGTTCCGTAATATCTGTTTGTCATATCAGCAGATATTCCTGTACCAAAATATTTTCTTGCCACCTGAAGCATAGAAACTCCGCTATTATAAATTTCACAAACAAAATCCTTTAATACCATCTTGTCGCCCTTTGTTCCGTTAAACTCATAACAAATAGAACTCAAACCGCTTCCGGTCGCGTAATTTTCCCATGCTGCTTCTGTCACGAATCTTCCATTAATAAAACACATTATATGTCCGCTCATTAAGTTAAAAAGCAAATCTATCTTGTATTCTTTACCAAACTCGTATCCCATTAGTACATTATCGCTCGCATCACGGACTGTACCGTCCGATAAAAACCGCAATTGTTTTTGCGAATTCGGACTATCGCTTCGAGCCGCAACCAAATATATGAATTGTTCTCCTTTTGCAAGTTCCTCGTTTTTAAATATTACGCTGTGATGCAAAATCTTTTCGGTGGAATTAGAATAGTTGCCGCATTTTAGTGTCAAACGACTGTTCATGCTTGAAGCAGATGTAATTGTATATATTCCGCTTGCTTCAAACACGGTTGCAAGAGTTTTTGTATATGTTCCTGCAATTCCTCCGATAGAACTTAAATTCAGTTCCGTATCATTGTTAAAATTAACAGCATCAAGCACCGCTAAATTCACACATTTCGCAGTTTCATCATTCTCAATCTGACAATATAAGCTGTCACACAAAAGCTTTAACGGCACCATAATATATCCGTCAGTTACTGTCACTTTGTGCTCAAGTTTCACTTTATTGCCGTTTAAATATGCAATATCACTATTAACATTAAATATAAGCTCATTTGAACCTCTTTTAGCAACAGCATTGGTGGCGGTGGTTGTACATTCCGCTTCAATCAAGCCACAAATACAGGTTATTGGAGCCAATATTACATCATCCTCAGAAACTGCCGAAACAGGAGTGTATACATACTTGTCATTCATACGAATATCGATAGCATTTGATTTATCAATATTTACCTCAATAGGTTCCTGAGATATTGTTTCACTTTTATAAGCAAGCTTGTAATTTCCGGCCGGACCTTCAAAGTAACCTACGCCGCCTTCCTCAGTTACCTCAACCATTGCTATTATCTCACCGTCATCTCCGCCATAGCGTACATTCCAAGTACCAATTCCCAAATCTGCAACAGCAACTTTATATGTACCTGTTCCGCTAAAACTAAATCTAACAGCGCCACCCGAAATTTTCCCCTTATTTTTTCTGAACATTACCACTCTGTCAGCAATTTGCGCGCCTGCCCATGAGTCAGTTTCAATCAGTTTCACCTCAAACGGTGTCGTACCGTTTGCACTATTGCTGGTTACAGCGTCGCCGACCTGAATTACGTTTAAAAAATAGTTTGTTTTTTCAGGAGTTTTAGGAATTATCTCAATACGATATCCCTCCGACTCACTTGTCAAACCACTTCCAGTAACTTTTGCAACGGTAGATGGATGGTTTGTATTTCCATCATACGCCTCATAGCCGGTTCCGCCAACTACGTTAATATCAGTATTATCAGCAGAAGGCAGCAACGTATCTAATGTCAGCTTACCATTATAACCATTATCAGTATTGCGAAATATTGTTTGATTTCCATTTACAGTAGGTTCATTTACACCATGTAACAACCATGCTTTTTCAAAGCTCGCATCAGTCGAAACAACTCTATCAAATACCATCAAAGCCGCAGGATGTTCATCATCATTAAAATTCAAGAACATAAAACTGCGTTCAAAATCCGAAACGCTTGATGATGAATAAGCGCCTGTAATATCACCCTTCAAATACGTATATTCAGGTTTGATAGGATTAGGACCAATTTGATGTTCCTCAACTGAGCCTGTATTATGGTCACCGCCTGCAATAAAATCAGATAGGTCGCCTGATTCATTACCCTCATCAATAGGCACCTGTCCACCATCACTGGTGGTTATTCCATTATAAGTATAATCGTTACCATCTCTGACAACTATCGTATTGTGTGCAACACTTCTCTTATTATAACCTAAATCGTGATCCGTGCCATATGTAGAACCGGCATACCTTCCGGAATCACTTGCCAAAATTCCTTTATAATATAACTCGAAATGCCCCGAGTCAAGGTGGTCATGATTTGCAAACCAAACCTCTTTTACCTTCATAAAGGCAACAACTGCGTCGGAATTCATTCCCTCCTTCCAGTCTGTTCTGGCTATCATCGCTCCAACCGGAGAACCAAAATACTTTGTCAGCGGAAGCTCACTGACATTTTCCGATTCAACAAGCGGGTCGTTAAAACACAAAAACTCCACAGGACTCATTTCAGCGTGCCCATATCCAAAGCTTGCAAATGCTTTGTTTAATTTTGCCGCTTCCCTTTTCAGATAAGCGTTTTTATAATAGCTTGCCGTATATGTCATAAGCCTTTGATTATATGTTAACGAGTAATATGAGCCTATCTTCTCCCCATCACCTGGAGAATCGCCGTCTCTTAAAACTTGTCCGTCAGGTCGCCTTGCATATACTGTCCAGAATGGCACATACTCCAAATTTTCGCCATAAATATTCGGATACCCGATTTTATCCATAATTCTTGTTGCAATAATATCCCATTGACCCCTATAAGAAGCGTAATGACTACCCTGCGAATTCATATGCGATTGAAATATATATTTTTTCGCAGGAGCAAATTCATCAATAACTCTTCCAACAACTGCGTTATATATATCATCTCGTTCATCTGCAACCGCAACCGCAAAGGCTAAAACGTCTCTTTGAATTTGCGCCTCAGATACAAGCCCTGTAATGGCGCCTCCTGATGTTGGAGGCCATTTGACACCCATTCCGGCAGCAATAATTTCTATTGTATCATCAATAATATTTTTCTTATCATCACTGCTTCCCAATAAATCGTAACACCAGTCATACACCTCAGAAACAGTAAATACTAAATTACCCGCAGGTCTGATATAAGTACCTGTATAGTTTCCTATATAAACGATTGTATTTAAATAATTCTTTATTGCCGAAACCGCCTTGTTTCCGCACTCAGCGTTATCCGTTGTTGCATATTCAAACGCCAATGCTTCAATTATGCCCAAAACCTCATCATCAGAATTTGATTTTCCTGTCGCCGGGACAGAAAGAGACCCTGTAAAGCTGCTCTCCAATCCCTTTTTCACATTTTCCTTATGAGTCAAATAAGCATTAATATTTTCCGGCATCTGTGTATTACTAAGTATAGTGGATATATCATTGCTTGTAAAATACAATCTTGGATGTCCTGTTGGCGTTATTGTCGGCTTCGTATATAAATTGTCTGGAATTACCGTACTTTTTTCAATAATAGTTCCAGATTTCCCTGATGGTGTTTTAAAAATGCTGTCTGTGATAACAAAGTTATCTATCTTAAAATAACCTACTACCGCCCGCAGTCGCACATTAACTGCATAACCGGATTTTGCTTTTACGGTTCCAATTTGACGCCATTCATATTCATTAGCAGGTGAACCAAATTTGTATTCTGAGTAAATACTTCTATCAAAGCTAACAGAAATTGATTTTGATACAGTATTTGGATAAACCCGTGCCCAAAGACTGTAAGTCGCATCTTTATCCGGTGTAAAATTGAACTCCAACTGACCATCATTCTTGTTGCTTGAATCAAAAACATAGCTTTGAGAATTTACAAGTCCGCTGCTATTCGACAATCCTTCTATCGAATAAAACTTTGAGAATGCACTTGAATTATTAACTGTAACGCTTTCCGCCTCAAACATTTTACATCCATTAGTGGTAGCAACCTTATATGCAGAACTCATGCCGGCAGGTGTAAGCCCTAAATCATTATCCGTTGGAATGTATGAAGAATTTGTTGTAACAATGTATCTATCAAGTCCAATAGAAGCTTTCTGACGTCTTCGAATCCTTACAGAAGCAATATCTCCCGATGTAACAGCAATAGCTCCCAGTTGTACCCACTTAGGCGTACTGGCTTCTGCCGTCAATTGAAAGAAATTATATGAACTATAATCAATCGAAAGAAAAAAACTCTGTCCGGACATATTTGCAACAGAGGCTGTATGCCTCATCCAAAGATAATATGTAGCTGTTTTATCCGCTTGAAAGCTCAGATCAACATGTGCAGGATCGGTATATTTTGGCTGTGTCGTATCCGTTGCTAACACACCCAAAGCTGCTCCATTAGAATACAGTGTTTCATCTGTAATCACTTCAAGGTAGTTGCTGTCAAAATTCAGATTTTCAATTTCTACATCCAAAGAACCATCCAATGTCTGCAATGCTGCAAAGCATACAGTTTGCATCATCCAAAAAACCAAAACAGACCCAAAAAATACAATAAGCTGATTTCTTATTCTCACTTTAAGCTCCATTTCTCCGCCAAATACCAACGGTACAAAAATATTAATGAAAGCGCTGCCTTCTTCCTGCATAACCTCCAAAATTCTATTACATATTAATAAAAATTCCAGAGAAATAACAGTGTTTATTGACATATCTCACAATCATTATACATCCAAATGAACATTATTACAATATCAACTTTTTGCTTTTCAGTTTTAACTTTTTGCTTCAACAGTTATTCAACGTATTATACTACCGGCTAGTATAAACATATATTGGTTGAGGCATAATCAAAAAAAATATGATTAGATGCGGGGGTTACCGCAAAGAGTAGCCGCGTAAAGATATTATTTTCCGTATTGCTACCTATATTATATCATACGGAATACCGTAAAGTCTATACCTTATTGCCTGCTAAGTGAATTCAATAGCTGCAAATCTTATACAGCAACGGCAATAAATTCATTTAATATGCATGCTTTTTTTGCTAATATACATTAACTTTTTGCTGATATGCAAGACATATATTGACTTTTTATCGACTTATTGATATTATTATAAAAGAAAAATGTTAGAAGGAGTATTCATTATGATTAATAAACAATTTGCAATATACTACTTTTCAGGCACTCACTGGGATCGTGAATGGTATCAGTCGTTTCAAGGTTTTAGGTATAGACTTGTTGAAATGATGAATGAAATGATCGAGGTATTAGAAAATACACCTGATTTCAAAGTTTTCCATTTTGATGGACAATCTATTATTTTAGAGGATTACATGAGGATAGAGCCTCAAAATCGAGATAGATTGCAACAGCTTATTAAAGAGGGCAGAATTTTAGTTGGGCCTTGGTATGTAATGCCAGATGAATTTTTGCTATCAGGTGAAAGTCTTATTCGGAATCTTATGACAGGACACAAAATTACATCAGAATGGGGTGGAAGCCCATGGAAATATGGGTATATCTGTGATATTTTCGGGCATATTGCTCAAATGCCACAGATATTCAAAGGCTTTGGTATAGATTTTGCCTTACTTGGAAGAGGAACTAATGAACATAATTGTCCAGCTCATTTCTTATGGGAATCGCCGGATGGAAGTAACTGTATTACTTTTAAGCTACCTGATAAAAACGGATATGGCTGCTTTAGTGCAAGCCCTATTTTTGAAAAACAAGAAGATAGTGAGGAGCTTAAACAATTATTAGAAGAACATATTGAAGGCGAATTGAATAGAAGCGATATACCAATAGTGCTATTAATGGACGGAACTGACCATCAACATATTCGTCTTAAAACACCAGATTATATTGATAAAATTCGTGAACTATTTCCACAAGCAGAGGTATTTCATGATAATATTGAGCGAATGGGAGAAAAGCTAAAGGAATACTCTAATGTTATGCCTGTTAAAAAAGGTGAACTTAATGAAACTGCAAAAGCAAAGGGTGGATATTTACACTTAATTACCCATACACTTTCAAGCCGATACCCCATAAAGAAAAATAATGATGAATGTCAAACTTTACTCGAAAAATGGGTAGAGCCATTGGTGGTAATGGCTCAGGAAAATGGGCTCTGTATACAAAAAACATATGTAGATGAAGCATATAAATTCCTTATCCAAAACCATCCTCATGATTCGATTTGTGGTTGTTCTATCGACCAGGTGCACAAGGATATGGAATATCGTTTCAATCAATCTGAACAGATATCAGAGCAGTTAATATCTGCAATTATTAACCATGAAAAGTGTAAGCATAGTAAAGAAAATACTTCGAATATGAGGGTATTAAGTATTTTTAATCCTCTGCCATTCCCCAGACGCGAAGTTATTGCTTTGGAAATTGATTTTAATACTGACTATCCTACAAGGTATCAAGAACCGTTTGGATATGAAACTATCAATAGTTTTAAAGTATATGATGTAAAAGGCAATGAAATACCATATGGTATTGTAGAAAAAAAGAAAAATTATAGAATAAGAAGATATAACCAGTTCGTGGAATGGGCAGATGTATATAAAATATCTATGGAAATTGACGTTCCTGCAATGGGAGTTGCAGAATATAAAATTGAACCCTTTAATGAAGCGTCAAGATATCTGGATGTGCTTTGTAAAAACAATAATCAAGTGGAAAATGAATATATTAAGCTAACAGTTAATGATAATGGAACATTGAATATTTTAGATAAAATAAGTGGCAAATCATATAAACAATTACTTAGCTATCTTGATGATGGAGAAATAGGAGATGGTTGGTATCATGTTAGTCCATTGCAAAATCGTATAGTAAATAGCTTAGGAGCACCGTGTACTATAGAGTTGGTTGAAAATGGGCCTTCAAGAACGGTGTTTAGAATTGTCAAATATATGACTGTGCCAGAATGTATGCACTACCATAATAATGGAATTGACCGTTCTGACGAAGCTGCAAAAATGGAAATTACCTCATGGGTGGGTCTTTCGAAAGAGGCATCCTATGTGGATGTTGAAACAATAGTGAAAAATATTGCGCGTGACCATCGTTTAAGATTAGCTTTGCCAACCAATGTCGATTCTGATAAATATTTTGTTAATCAACCGTTTGCGTTTGTTGAAAGAAATACTGGGATTAATTACGATACGCAGGAATGGAAAGAATGTGAAGTGCCAGAAAAACAGATGGGAGGAATTGTGGGAAAAAGGTCCATGGATGGTAGCGGGTTGGCTTTTATCTCTGCATATGGACTACATGAGTGTGCCGGATTAGATGATGAAAATCAATCAATTTTAGTTACGTTGTTCCGTTCATTTGGTAAAACTACTAGAACAAATGGAGAAGATGGGGGGCAAATCTTAGGAGACCTATCCTTTAAATATTGCATTGTACCCTTGCAAAAAGATACTACATATGGGCAACTTATTAAAATGCAAGACTGCATACAAACAGGTGTAAGGTCAGTATCGTTTCGTGTTGCTGAGGATTATATGCTTGCTAATCATAAAAGCTATTTTATGGTTGAGAGTGAAAATATCTGCACAAGTATTATTAAAAGGCCTGAAAACGGCAAGAAAAATGTAGTTATTATAAGGCTGTGCAATATGTCTTCCGATGTATCTACTGCAAAGTTGAAATGTTTTAAGCAAATTGTAAAAGCTGAAGAAGTAAATATGAACGAAAATTACATTGCTGATATTCGCTTTGAGCAGAATTATGTGAATATCACTATGAGTGGGTGGAAAATTAGAACAATAAGTCTTGAATTTTAAAATCATCAATAAAATCATACACATAATTGTAGTGAATTGGTGTTTTGTAAGTTTTACGCCCCTTGTGTTAGGGTAAATGTGACTGTAACAAATAACAATACGGCGATATTAACCGTTTCGACAATCAAGCTGCTGTTGCTAAATATGCTGGTCTTGCTTGGTCGCAGTACCAGTCAGGCTCCTTTGAAGCACAAAACACACGACTTATTAAGTAGGGCAATCGATATCTTCGCTATTACTTAATTGAAGCCGCAGACTCTGTGAGAAAACGCAACTCCGAGTATGCTAACTTCTATAACCACAGATATAAAGGTCCGAAAAGCCGCCGTATTTACATTTCTGAAGAATTGGCACAATATTTAAAAGAAACGAAACTAAACATCTCCACAAACTGCAAGTATTGTGTTTTTTCGGGTGTGTGGATAATCTCGTGTAAGTATAATTCGACAATCTTCACAGGGCAAGAAATTGTAGGTTTAAAGCTTCGATTTTCTGTCAATAATAATTATTGACTTTTACCATAAAACAGGATAGGGCAACGCAGGAGTGCGCCACAATGTCATCAGTTTAAGAAAAAGTAGTGACTACACAATTACCGCTATGCATTCCAACGGACTGAAACCAAGAAGAATCAGATTGTTCTATGCATTGATTCGATTTAAACCAATCGATACCGTCAAAGACGATTTGAGCACAACCGACATTGAAAGGGCGGGGGATTTTCTGTAAAATCTGCTTCATATCCTTTACCAAACTTTCATTATATGGATAACCGTAATTGCTAAGCGAAACAATGGTACATCCTCTCTCTTCCGTTCGTCTGCATGGCGAAAGATAAGGAAATTTTTGAAGAATTTTATCAACACCAACTATTGAGGTCTGCACTATCATCAAAATAAAACATAAGCCTTTTGTTTAAAACGCCCAAATCTATCATTAAGTGCTCAACAAATGAAAATGTTTCTTTAAAAGCATATTGCTTTGAAATATCAAACACATACTTTCTATATACTCGCACTCCATACACCTCACCTTTAAAAACATAATAACAAACTCGCTCCACCTGTTTCAACAGCTCCAAGAAGCCCTTTATAATGTAATATGCCGTAATGATAACACCTGCCGCTACAACGCCTTCATAAACCGTTTGCGGTTCCGACCATGTAATCCGTTTATAATCTTCCTGCGGTTGTGGTGCCACTGCAGGTTCAGATGCAAATACCGGTATGCCGTTTTTTCTGTCCGCATAATAAACTACTCCAACATATTTACTCCCACATGTAGGATTGCTGGAGACATACACGCTATACCCCGGTCCCCAAGGAATGGAAAAAGGTGTAATATCCGAACCCAAATAATCAATCGGACAATACGAGCGTGATGCGTTTTCGGGAAGATGACTTGCTGTTCTATATGATTCAATTTGAAGTTCCGTCGAATATGACATCCCATAATAGCTATCCGGTTTAACCTCCCAAACGGCTTTTGCACCGCTCCAATCGCGAATAATATCAGCACGCCCGCCCTTTCGTTTGACTCCAGCGCCATAAATGTAAGTATTGGGATCTTTCCATACTGTGGTTCCATCTACGTGTAGCTGCAAAGCAGTCAAATCCACAACATAATCATGTTTTAATCTAAAGACGTTTATTCTGTTTAAATCACCAAATGAGGCTTGGCTTGTGTTGTTGATACTTGACCCGCTGAACAATGAACCAATTACTCTTTCCGCAACATTACCCGTTGGTCTTTCGATATGCATTACATCTGTCTGGTACTCATTCACAGCCGCTTGCGTAGTTGGTCCGTAAGATCCATATTGATCAAATGCAATATCTGTTGCATCAAGAAACCCAGCATTTATCAATGCTCTTCGAATTGCCATAATGTCTGAACCATATATTTGTGGTTCAGTGTAACTGATTAATATTTCAGTTCAGACGTGGCTATTATTGCTCCCGCTTCGGTTTGTAAATTATCATTGTAATAAAAGAAGAAGCCAATGCATACAAGAGATTTAATCTTGGCGTTGGTTTCCTTTTTGTGAGTAAACGTCCAAATAAATCGAAATATGAAAATCAATGAGGATTACCGTTGGACTTGTAATAACGGAAGTTTATATATTATAAATAGATAGTACTACAAACAGTTATGATCGTATTATTCATCTGTTATAATCTCATATCCTTTTACGACCAGTTCTGAGCTTACACCAGTAAATACATAATCAATTTGTCCGTTTGTTTCAGTTATCTGCAATTCGCCTTTTATAACCGATCTGCTTCCATCGGTATTATAAGACAATCCTGTTGTTAAAATGTATTTAGTGTTAACAGCGAGATGCTCGATAATGATTGGCTCCATCTTTTTATTTTCACCGTCAATTGATTTATTAAATATCGTATCTGCCGATGTATCATCAACAAAATCACAGTCAAAGCTATAACCGATTTTTAAATAATCTGGATAGTCTATGCGGAGCTGGATATTATCCGGAGTGACTTTTATAGCCTTAACGCTAAATGGCAGAGATGTGTTTTCACTACCGTTTGATAGTGCTACATTATTAGTATTATCTGTTATAACCGGCTGGTATTTAAGATTTGTATCTCTCAATATTCCATCTGCAAAAGAGAAAATATTGTCTTCACTCCTTGTTATTACAGATGAAAATTGATCATAAACAGAGCCATCATGAATTCCTAAAGCCCATTCCCAAGTGCCAACGGGCAATGTACTTAAATCAATTTCCTGATTCTCCGTAAAATCTCCGTACAACAATTCCTTTCTTAGTTCAGAACTGCTTACCGAAAAAATTACTTTTCTATTATTTAATGCTTCTGTAAAATATAATTTGCTACCTTGAATCTGCAGTGGAACAAACTCTTTCTTCGGAACATGTTGTCTATACTCCGTTCGCTCATAACGGAGGTTTTCAGGTGCAAGCAATTTAAGAACGGATATTGGGTCTTGAATATACCCTCTGTTTTCATCTTTTTGTTTGGAAATGGTAACCGGTTTATTGACTGTTGTTATTTTTATATCAGAGCCTTCATTCGGCGGTGTCAATAACGCTCCGTAGGTGAAAACTGAAACCACCCATCGTTTCGAAGCATTTCCGTAGTTAAACAGAATGCGGTCTGTTATGCCGAATTGTTTGGCGATCTCCATATAACCGTTTGGATATCCGCCCAGCTTTTCAGCCTCATTTCCATAGCCCCAGGCTGATATAAGTATTTTTATTACCTGCTCATTAGTCACAGTAATGTCAGGATAAAAATTTCCGTCTCCATAACCATTGATTGCACCATAATGATATGCAATATATATGTATTTTGCCGCCCAATGTGTCGGAGGAACATCTTCGAATGGCATTTCCTCCAGTTCCTCATTTGTCACCGCTACATTTTCGGTCCCTATCGCCCGGCAAAGAATAGCCGCAAATTCTGCCCTGGTAATTTCATCCTCTGCCCGCAAGTTTCCATCCTCATCGCCGGATAAGATGCCATTTTCCTGTAGCACATTCATTTCGGCATAATCATTTGCTGTATCTTCGGCGCGAACACCGTATCCTAACACAAATATCAGGCTTAGTATTAAAAGTACTATTTTTGATTTTTTCATTTTGCATCTCCTCACTTAAGCCACTATAACCAGGCTTTACATTTTTTATCTTATTCATCTATATGCATATCTTCCCTAAATAACATATAATTAAATCCGCGCAGCTCTTCATCCTCAATAATTTCTGATAGGTATACGAGTCCAATCTTGCTTTTTTCCGGAAAAAGCGGTATTAAAAGATTTCTTAGTTCCCTATAATCTTCTAATTCAGCCCTGAAAATATCCTTGCTTAGCTGGATGTACATCGAACCATCATCAAGTTTCTCTATTATCAAATGCTCATTACTGCATTTTGTTAATTCGGGAACTCTTTCGAGGTGTTTGGGAGAAAGTATTTGCGCCCAATAATAGCCTCTCACACAAGTATCAAAGTGAGATGACGCCTCCCATATATTTTGAACTATTGGCAGCTCAAACCACGTCAAATCCGTATCATACGTGCCAGTGTATGTAGAGTAACCCATAAAGGCATACACTCCATCAAATTGATTATATAGTTTCATCATTTCATTTTTTAAAGCAATGCAAAGATCATTTTTATCGATTTGATTTTGCAAAAGAAAACGATCTGTAAAGGACACGGCGATTGCATTGGTTTGTGTGGTATTTACCCCGCTGAATATATTGCGTTCTTTAAAGCTCATGGAAAAATTAAAAACACCATTCCGATAAATATCTTCTTGATTCTCTTCGTATATCATAAAATTTTGCACTTGCTTTTCTTCCAGCATTATCTTTAATTTTTTTAAATTAAGTGGCGTCAACTTTTGTGATTTCGACTTGAATGGTGGAAACATTATGCCAATTTTAGCTTTGTATTTTCCTATATCCTGAATATACTGAACAAAACTATCTAAAATTTGAAATATTTCAGGCAAGTGTTCATAAAAAGATTCCCTTGTATGAATTACCATATAAAGCGAATTATCATATTTCACCAGCATATCCGGCGGAATAAACGTGTATGACGTATTCATCATCTAATTCTCCTTTATATCTACAATATTACGACAAACGTGGTTAATATGGCTCCTATCGCTATAATAAGTATCACAAGACCATTAACTATAAGTCTGCCTGCTAACGCTCCAGCAGTATCATACTCATATTCAACATATTCCCTACTTGGACTCGTTTGTCGATTATATACCTCTTGTCCCTGCTCTTGTTCCTTCTCGTTATCATAACTTGTATAAAACAGCAAACCGGTATCCAATCCCGAACCCGTCCAGTATTCTACCTTTTCATTTGCACCATATGGAATAGGTAAGGGTGATCTGTGTATTTCAGGGGTTCTGTAAAATGGACAATAATATGACCTTTTTGGAGAAGAGAGATTGATTGGAAGCTGGCTCGCAGCTTCGTATCCTCGTACCTGAACTCTATACCATCTAAGAGTATTATCATCTTTTGGTTTTGCCTTAACTTCCCAAACATTTTTCATAAGACTTAAACGTAATACATCCACACTTCCATAACTGTTTAATTTAAAATCTTTATCCTCATAACCCGGTATATATTCTCCCGGATAATATACTCTTTTTTCTTTTAAAATATTAATTGCGCCTACATTACGAGCTAATTCCACAGCAAATTGATCTCTTACAAAATTATGTTTAGCACGAAATAAGTTTATTCTGGATGCACCTGCTAATAGAACATCACTGTAATTATTGCGTTCATAATTAGAGGAAGGCGCATAGTCAAACAAGCTATGAAACGTCACCCTGTAGACCGTGCCGGTTTGATCACTTGGCGCAAAACCTTTGGCAATTTGGTAATTCAAAACACTCTGAGCCGTAGATTCTTCATAATATCCAAAGTCCTCATCAGGAATATCATCTGGTTCTATATATCCATCCAGCATTAATTTTCTCTGAATTACCATCACATCAAAACATTTTGTATCGCCTAAATCTGTCGAAAGCACCCTAGACAGGGGCAAGCTGCGATCACCGCCCATTACATTAATTGCATAATCGGAAAACGGTGCGGAGCATACATAATCTGCCCGAATAAGGTTTGCTCTTATGCGAGCTGTATCCTGCGCAACCAGCCTCTGAGCTTCCGGTAAATCCCATGCCTTATTATATGCCGCTCCGAATACGTTGATTTGATCAGTTATATATGGATCTTTAATATAATTGTCCATATATGAGATATTCCCCAAGTCAGCTACAGACATGGTTGATATGCTTTCTGACTGTATACTAGAATTATATTCCGGCATAGTATAGCTTTGGGTTGTTGATGACTCAGTGTAAGAGCCATCAGCAGCGTAGGAATAGGTTGTTGAAATCTCAACACCATTACAGCGGGTTGTTTTATTTGTAATACGGCCGTTTTCATCTCTTTCATAAAATTCACAGAAACTTTCTAAGGATGAATCGTTTAATTTCTGCTTGAGTTCTTCAATCGTAGTCATCTGTGTACTTGTTTCCTGAGCACTAACTACTGCGCTTCCCGCTGTCGTAAAGTATGAAATTAACAGAGCGGCGACTAATGTAGGAGACAGCATTTTAAACCAAATTTTATTCTTCATCTTAATAATCCCTCCACTAATTTATCACTATGTCGTATTTGTTTCCGAAAGCATTAATTACCATGTCCTTGACATAAATATAATAGGTCTGTCCCGATGTTAAATCCACTGAAATAAGAAAATTGTTATCCACCCCCGAGTTATTATCAGATGCTAATGTTATGTCGCTGTCACAAACGGTCGCTACGGTATTTGTTGTTCCAAACGTCTGAATCGTGTATGTCTTACTTACCGTAGGGTGAAAGACATATATATGCGTCTGCCCTTCATAACCAAATCGATTTGCTTTTTTCTGGTTGACATATAATTCGGTCGGGGCATCGTTTTTACCTGCTATATTCTCAATTAATATTTTATACTGCCCTAACGACTGTGCGTTATTATGATATACTTTAATATAATAAGTTTTTCCTGCCTCCATTTCGTAAGACAAAGAGGCATTGTAATCATTCGGCTCAGCATATTCATAATCGTCACAAAATCCAAGTATATGATAGAGCGAATCATACATTTCCATAACAGTATCCGTGCTGCCCAATGTCTTTGCAAAATAAACACCAGTTTTATTCGGAATAAAGCTGAAAAAGTCAGCGTCTCCGGCAATATCAATCGCGGCAATCCTTTCAGTTCCTTCCTGTATCGCTGATGCAGACATGAAATCATCACCATCATCATTAACCAGAATAGTAACTGTTATCTGCGAAGAAGGGTCGTTTCCTCCATAAGCTGCTGTACCTGAAATAAGGATTGTGTAAATCCCGGATGTTTGCGGTATGAAATAGCCTTCATAGCTGCTTCCGGTCTTTTTAATGTTACTTACTGAAGCCCCATTGACCTTCATGCTCACTCCGCTTACATTGTAAGCCTTACCAGATACTTTTACGCTGCCACCGTTATAGGTGCGTAAGGTTGTCACGCTTGGATCAGTAATGGAAATGCTTGCCGTATCTTGTTGTGGCGGTGTTATCACGGAACCTATTGGTACCACCGTTAGTGTGCAATTCGTTTTTGAGTCTTCTCCCACTGACCAATTAAGGTAATTTGACACCTTAACATAATATGAACCTGCTGTCAATTCATATTCAATTCTCGAATATTCATCTATATTATCGTTATTTTTAGTAACACGGCCACCGGATGCTCTGAATAACTGCAGATACGTATTACAGTTAGTATTATACTTTTTTGTATATATGGCGTATGTTCTCTCATCTGAAACGGTGAATGTATAATATGCCTCATATGTATTGCTTATATTTGCGGTACCGCCAACAGTTATACTTTTATAGGAGTAAGGTTCCACGATGAGTTTACAATAAACAACCGCATCTTCATATGCAGATACCTTAATGTAATAGGTTCCCGCTGACATATACTTTTCAATCAATGAATACACGCTGTCCCCGTAGTCGTCACTATCTGCGTTACTACTCATATTTGAATTAAGGAGATTAAGGAGCGTATCACATTTCGTTGAGGTTTTGACAGTCCTGAAAGCATAATATCCGCTATCCATAATTGTAATTTTATAATACTGTTCCGTTTTCCCACTGATTGTCTTGCTGTCATTTGTAGAAATGGTTTCAACTGGCAATACCGTAATACTCATGCTGATGGATTGATAATAATCGGAAGTGCCTTTTTTCAATTGCCAGCCCAAAACATATGTCGTAGAGGTCGTAACATCCGGAGCGGTGATGTTAAATGTAAACTCTTTGCTTTGACCGTATTCAATCACATCTGTTGAAGTAAATGTTAAATCAGTACTAATAAAGCTGCTGCTGTTATTAATGCGTACCAGCTGATATTGATTTGCAAGTGTCCATGCGTTTGCTCCGATGTTGGTTGCTTTTATTGTAACGGAACTCTGCGTTTTCGATATCATCGTTGTAGGGTAGTTACTTGCCACCAATGCACATCCATCCGATGTCGTTGAACAATTCGTAGATAATGTATAGGAGCTTCCCGTTCCGCTATATCGTACAATTTCAATAAGGTATGTACCGCTGATAAGGCTTTTTGACAGCACTTCAGGATTTTGTCCGGTGCATGCTTTATCTACAATACCATATTTATTAGTGTATAATTGATACAAATAGATATCATAATCCGTACTATCGGTAGTTGAGACAGATATCTGCACTCCGGTCTTTGCACTGATAGAAAACATGTGATATCTTCTGTTATTAGTGCTAATTGAATACGGGGCGCTTGTGCCTAAATTCATGCTTCCGACAGCCGAGGTCTGCAAAGATAATGTATACTTATCCCCTGAATATGACCCGTCAGCAGAAATAATTATTATGTAATAGATTCCAGCGGATAAGTCCTTTATTATTTCCTCCGTTAATTTTATAGTATCAGTGCTGCTGGCAATGGTTGTACCAGCGCTGTTAAGTAAGTATAAATCATAGTCGTGTCCTGACGGAATGTTCAAAGTAATTTTAGCTACCTTTGCGGCTCCGGTTATTTCAAATTTAAAATAATCCTTATCATCTTGATTGTGGATATTGGCTTCAATTTCACTGCCGTCAGATATTAACTTAGCATCTGCGGTATTATTATTATATTCATAATCATCTTTTTTAGGGTAATTTTTTACTGACAGCGTATAAAACGCTGAAGTATTATATGTTGATTCCGCACTGTTCACCCGAATGTAATACCACACATTAGGATCAACATTCACCGAGTCAATAATTTCACTTAGACCTCTTCCCTTATATGATCCATACATAAAAGTATCACTTGAATTTCTTAACTCAAGGTTATAGTTACATGCAGCAGGTATGCCCTGAAGGGTTATAGTTGCTGTTCCAGCCACTGAGAATTTAATTTTAAAATAATCGATGTCACCCGCGTAGGTCATATACCCATAAGCATTATATCCATCGTAAACTTGATCAGCTACATTATATGCATTATTAGGTTCTTGTTCCCACTTATCACCAGCCGCCATTGTTTCAACCTGAGCCGCTTTTTCTTCTGGCGTCAATGTAATCTGCTGTGGAATTGTGCTTGGGTTCTCAAATGCCTGATGGGTGCAGTCATATTGTTCAATATAATATCCCACCTCATTTTCGAGCGCTTTAATCAGAAATTTACCAGAATAAGTATCGTGCGAATTTTCATGTAGAAAATCGAAAGTAAATGCATATTCTATGTTGCTGCTTAATGTACCAAGCTGAAAAGATTTGATTTCAGAAGTATACTCATCTGACAGAACAGAGGCCGCGTTTTCTGTATCAAGTTGATAAGAAACTGATACTTTTAGGGAGCTATATACTTTTGATTCATCAATTGTTATGCTGGCTTGACAGTCTGACGTCACACAAATTTCGTATGGACGCGCATTGTTTTTTTCTATGGGAGGTTCGTTCGTGTGGTCAATATCAACCACTCCCTGATCTCGATCATCATTATATACATAGCTGATGCAGCGATTGTATTTTGGGAAAGGTATTGCTGCCTGTACACAGATCAAATCCGCTGACATTGGAAAACGGATAGACATGCATCCTTGATGAAGGCGTAATGCGTCCCCGTTCCGCAACACCGATGCGAACCGAGTCGATCCTGCCGTCCGCGCTGATGTAAAATCCGAAAAGCAGCCGCGGTAGTGGAAATTGGGAGTACTCTGTTTTTTCGTAAGCAATATCCGCATGAGTATCCGTAAAATCCAGAACAACATATTTGTTTCCCTTACTTCCTCCCGCATAGGAAATGCAATTTTGCGGCAGGAGTCCGCTGCTGACCATTTCGTGTACAATGGAATTCCTGATACAGTCTAAAAATGCATACACATCAACCTGTTTATGAGAAATAACACCGTTATCGTATTCTTCCACAAAAATCTCCATGTCCTTATTGATTCTTATAACCATTTCATCCTGTACGTTCATTATGCCGCGCTCCTTATCATGCTTTCTTGACTTCCGGTAGCAAGGAAGCGGTTTCCTCTTTTTCTAAGCAGTCCGGTTAATTCTGTTTCCAGCTCTGCTTTGAATGTCTTATATGCCTCCATTGCTTTCACAATCCAGACACATAATGGAAGTTCAAGGGTAAAATAGCAGTCCCACGCTACCTCTATATACGCATCCTTTTTCTCATTTTGGATTGAATAATCAAATGAATAGGAATCAAAATATCTCAAAGCTTCAATTTCCCTATTCATTTGCTCAATGCGTGGATTGCTTTCAGTATTTCCGCCTTCTATTTTGTGTATTAGCCTTGCAATCCTGTAACAGCGTTTCATCTCATCGCTGCTGAACCGCCAGTGATATTCTTCCGTATCGTCAACCTCATCACCGTTCTCATCTAATACCGGCATAAGCTCGGCGATTGGCGCCGCGTATTCCAACGCTTCCCACACAAACCCATAAAAGCTGTCCTCATCTATGCTGTAATCATCAAACAGCCTGATAAAGTCTATTATTCCGGCGTCATAGTACGTTTTAAATAAATATAACAGCCAAAGACGGCTAATGATAACAGATGTATCAATACCACCAATCATTGTTTATTCCTCCTGTTAAAAAAATTTCTTCTTTCCGTCAGTGCGCGCACTGCTCCCATAGAATTGTCGGACAACCGATTCGGTTTTTTCTATCAGTTCGCTGTAGTCCGAAAAACGGATGTCAATAAAATTTTCTATGTCGTCCGCGTCAAATTGTTCAAAATCAATACTGTCAAATGGGATATCGCACTCTTCAAGCGTTGCCTTTACAATTAGATTGTAGATATATTGCTCACCCGGTGTTTCAAGATGAAACTGATTTTCTTCAAGCTTCGGCAGCTGCTTCAATTTCGCGCAAAACTTTTGCATATCCAGCTTGATTGCTTCCATATTAATAGTCCTCCGGCATTAATATTGTTGTATACGACCTGTCGTACTCTGTGATAATCCAGAACTTTGTGCCGTTATCGTCACGATAAGCCGCCAATATCCTCTCACCGTTTTTAACTGCATAATCATTCAGTTTTTTATCAGCTTCAGTAAGATCGCCCCAATCGCAATTTATGTATCTTTGGTTTAAAACTTGATAAACACTTTCTTTAACCAGTACATTTTGCGCATGGGATGTTATCACAACTTTGCCTAAAGCGAATTTTGAATGATTCATATAAACCTCCTTAACATTTGACGTCCATGATCACCAGTGCATACTTATATGAGTTTTTCAGAATATCCTGCACCAATTCCCGGGAAGCTCTGGCTTCTCCATTATCAACATAAAACAATGTGGTTCCGCTGCTGTAATGTCCATACAATTGCTGTATTACCCTGTGAATCTCATAGAAAATGCTTGGTGAGACGTCATTTTTTACCCACTCATTTATCTGATTTTTTTCTAAGATAATCTTTTGTTTCAATCTATCCACAAGAGGACTGTTTTGAAGCGCAATGTCAAAATCATTCTTGATTTGTTCATCGGATTTTTTCTTTAAATCCAGATAAACTTCTAAAAACTTTTTCTTGTGCAACGCCGCAAAAATGACTCCCGCATGATATGACGCCAAGCATTTATACTGCCCCGCATCCTTAGCATATCCGTCTATGACAGAATCAAAATAATGTTCTAATACATCTTCGCATCTTAAACGTAAAGAATCAGCCAATTCACAGATATTTTGTTTCTCCCTGTGGGTGAGTGTTGGAATTTGTTCTGCTTCCAATTCAATAATAAATCCTTGCAGCATACTTTCTTCCTCCCTCGTTAAGCCAGCCGTTTAAATCCATCCGGCGTCAGGATATTGAATATCATTTTATTTACCCTTGTTTCCGTAATGGTTTCATCGGTCTCGTTATAATAGCTTTTATTCTCTTTTACAATACGTCCCTTGATGATATGAGGGTTATCACAGTCCACATAACCGTTGATCAATCCGCTGCCGCCAATCAAGCCAATCTGCCCGATGTTCAGCGGCAGAAGCGGTCTTTTCTGCGTTTCATCCAGCTTGCTCTTTTCAAACAGCATATCAATGGATTTTGACGCTTTAAGCTGTCTTTGCAGCTCGGCCACATTAAACTGCGCACCTTTGAAGATTTCTACTTGTTTTTCCGGCGTTGTAATATGGTATGATCCTTCATCCACAGTATTAAGCAACGGGATGTCCTCCGGGCGCATGGCGCAGTCCGCCAGTTTTTGAGCCAATTCGCTGCCGTCTTCCTTGTGTTTACGAATACCGAACACAGCAATCTGATTGAATTTCTTGAATTCAGAGTCCAAAAACCGGTACACCTTTATTTCAGAAAAGTTATCGCATAAGATTCGGCAAATATCTGTTGTTAAGCGGTAATAGGGAATGATATAAATCAAAACCCCGCCTATCATCAGGTGATACATACTCTCCACCAGAAACCGTTTTTCGGAACGCGCATTGGAACCGCCCTCGGTCATTACCGATAGGTAGGGCGGATTCAGAAGCATCAGATGAAACGCCTCATGACTGACGCGGGAATGGAAGAAACTCCCGTATCCCACACGGTCAAGCCGTCCTTCCGCCTCCTGTGCCCGCAGCTCGTCAAGTTCTATACCATAGCGAACAGTGTTTTCATCCATTGTCAGCATTTCAAGCGCCAGCCCGCAGCCGCAGCACGGATCAAATACATTAATCCGATATTCAGGAAAAGCGAGAGCACGCTTCATCAGCTTGATATGCTCAATATCCGTAGGATAATAACCTGTTCGGACATTGTTCATCAAACGTCCTATAATGCTTGCGTTTGCTGTCTCCGGCTTTGGGATCTGCTTTTGAAGTACAGCCACTGTCCCGATAAATTTACTGTAATCGGGCGCAAGTAAATTGAATTTTCGTATAGCGTCATATAACTTGCCGGCGAATGCCGCGCATTCCGCCATCTCCGTTTCGGAAAACAGCAGCTTTGCGCTTTGCACTGCCTCCAGCAGCTTATTTTTAGCCGTTTCCAGCTCGGCATAGGCTTCCTTGGCTTTAATCATATCTCTTTTTTCCTTATACCGTTCAACCGCCTGCCTTTTCACGGGGATAGCCTCGATTAGAGAACTCAGTGTTCTTGACACCTCCCCGAATCGTTCAAGGACAAAATACCTTTCCTCCATATGATTTACGCCGCCTTTCCAAACCCGATGATTTTCTCTTCCGGCAATATATCCCGCACCACACGCGAATAGGTATAGCCTTTCAGTCGGCGCATACCATGCTCATCAACCGATTCCAGACATTTTTCCGTAATAGTAATCAACTTATCAAGCGTCATTGTATACGTTACGCTTTGCGTAAAAACCATATTTTCTTTTTTCATACATTTATCCTCTTTTCTTTAAAATTGGTTTCATATTCAGGTTCCGGCTGGAAAACGTCAAGTGTCTGACGTCAATTCTCCCTAGTATCAGCAGTTGGTAAAGCAATGAAACAACCGCGGTAGAAGCGAAAATATTTGCCGCTATACTCTGCGGCGACAATACGCTTCTTTCCGCACAGGAAAGCTCCGTCGGAAATTTTTCTTCATCTGCCAAAATGTCACGATAAACTCCGCCAACAGGCTTTGCGCTGGTTTTTCCATTCCTGCGAATTCCGCAGACAACCTGACCGGTGTATTCACCATTCCCTGAGTCAATATATATCAGATCATCGGATTTACAAAATACCTCATGATACAACTGCCTCGACCGGTTGTTATCTACCGCTCCGATTAAAATCACGTCTTCTTTCAACTGCCCGCAATACGGATTTTTGGGTACAAGCAGATTTTTAAGCCTTTCCGCGTCCTCGATATATTCAGGGATATACTCTGTTTCCATACCAAAAACCGATGAGTACCTTTCTGCAATCACCTGAGCTTTATTACAGCCGATATCACAGGCGGCAAAATTCTGCCGGATAAGATTTTTATCTTCCACGACATCCCCGTCCGCGATGATAATCCGGATATGTCTTCCTGACGCATACGCAATTCGATACAAGTGCGGCGCAATATATCCGCCGGTACCGCCCGCGCCGATCAAAAGGATTTTAGCGGTATTATTTAATGAATATTTCATAAAAACCGCACATCCTTTTTCTCCGCAAGTTCTACCTGCCTCGTCCAAAGCTCCGGAAACTCACCGTCTATTCCATCAAAGACCAGTGACGGCTCAATCGGGACATATTTTCCTCCGACTGATATTCGTACTGATATTTCGGGAAAATATTTGTCCAGCCTGCCAATAACCGCATAAATACGGGTTGCCTTTTCGTCATCATCATCTATCATGGAAAACTGCGCTTTCATTGTGTTGTGAGAATGAATATCCATGACATGGACGAACCTGTTGGCAACATCGTTAAGCTTTGCGTCTACACTGTCATTACTTACAATCTGTTTTGGGATATGAATATAATATTTGTGGTCTACCGTGTCCCAATAAATGTTAGCGAGCGCTTCAAACTTATTTTCCTCGTGCAGAAGACTTTTAAAAAAAGAGATAATCTGCGACAACATATAGAATGGCAGAGGAGGCAAAGCCGGAACAAGTCCGGCTTTGATTCTATTTAATCCTCTTGCGTTTCCGGTTGGCGCCGCGAAACGTCCGATTGGTGTAAAGCGCACCTCATAGATGTTGCCGTCCTCTGATGGTATCAGTACAATCGGCTTTCCGCTTTTTTCCGCTTCCGAAAGATTGGTAAATACGCCTTTATACACGGGCATTTCACCTTTTTTCTGTGCTGTTACCTTGGGCGTTACCACACAAATTACGTCACCCTTTGACTTTTTCAGCGCCTCCAAAAATTCCTTTGAGGTTTCAATCTCTGATTTCATTTTAGCAATTGTAGACTTTTTCGCGTCTGCTACGGTTTTTGTGATTTTCCCATAGGTTACGCTCCATGTCACCCTTTTTTCGTCGTCAAGCTCTGGAAAATCAGCAGATTTCTCAGAACGCAAAGCTTCAAAGGTTATAGATGAATTAACGATTTCCTCTTTGACCCCTGCATACTCAAAAACAGGCGCCTTCGCAACTAAACCGATTTTAACATCCTGCGCCTGTTTTTCTTCCGCTTGGGACAGCGCTGCCTCAAATGGATTGACAGGCAGTTCTGCCACTGGTTTCTTTGCACTGTCATCTGCTGTAATTGTCTGTTTTGGCGTTTGAGCTGAATCTTCCTGTTCATCACTCACCATCCCTTTACTCGCCTGCGGCGGTTCACTATCCGCGGCATCGTCGCTCTCATCTGAGCCTGCAAACGGATTGAATCCGGGATCTGCGTCTGTGAAATCTCCAAATTCCTCTTCTCCTCCGAGATCAATTTCTTCGTCGCCTGTAAAGATGTTTTCTCCTTCATTTTCCTGCACCTCCGATAAATTTTGGTTTTTTTCCTGTTCCAGCATGTAATTTTCCTCCTTATGAAATGTTTATATAAAAAAACAAGCCTAACACCGCAATGGCGGATCATGCCTGCTTATTTTATCTGTCTTTTTACACTGCCATTTCGAGATCACAGATAATTTCTTCCATATTGCGAAAGCATCTATTGATATCCGATAATGCCACAGCGTATATCTGTGCGATTTCCCGGTTGGAATAACCGGATAATTTCAATGAAATCATTTCCTGATAAGGATGGTTCATCGCTTGCAAAATCGTATCTAACGCTTGCTTCTCACATATTTGTTCGCATACATTGCAGCCATTATCAGGCAGTATATCCTGAAATGTTAGCGTACCACTGTAATTCACGGGATAATCAAGACTCAATACAACTGCCCTTCGTTTTTGTGAACGATAGCTTTTGCGGTAATTGCTTATAGCTGAATCCATTGCCTCGTATGCTATGGTGCAAAATGCTGCCTTCTGCAATTCTTCATTTTCCAGATAGCTATTCACGGCACGTAAGTATTTGAAAATAACCACATCATAGTATTCATCCTCACTCAGATGTCTGCATTCCAGATATTCCGATACCAATTTGTGGTTTTGTGCCGCAAATGCCTGTTCTTTACTTGTAAGTTTCATTTTTTCCTTCCTCCTCAAAATTTGTTTTGTTATAAATAAAAAAACGCGCAAGTTCCGCATTTAAAGCGAATCCTGTGCGTTTTGTTTATCCTGTTTTATTATTTTTTCTAACAAAAAAGGCTGTCAGGCAGACCTATCCCTTAGAATAAGCTCGTCTGACAACCATTTTAACAGTGACCATTTAAACAGTAACCATGTTTACATTTTTATTTTATCAAAACTTATTGCTATTTACAATACCATGTGTCAAAAAAAAGCAGGATATTAAGCAACAGTATTTAATGTTATCTACCAACACTACACAACTGCTTTTATCTTCATAGTAATTACGGTAGAGCTTCTGCAATTTGACATGAATTATGAACATAAATAAAAGCTACTTTTTTCATTTGTAAGTCTTCCATATTTTATTTAATCAGCTCTAATAATTTCTCATCTTTTATTTCATCAGCACTCCAAGAAATTACCGCAAAATGCCCATTAGAGTGTGCATCAACTTTATTTATCCATTCTATTTCATTACTTGCTTTAGCAAGTAACATAGAATTAGTAGTGCCTGTATGATACAATGAGGAATTGATAACCCACCATTTACTGTGAATCCCCGCGCGTTTTAAATCTTCTTCAAGTCTCATTGCTTCATAAACAGGTGTTGTTTCTGCTAGCGTAACAATAATAACTTCTGTTTCAGCGCCGTTTCTAAGTCTTGGAAGTAATTTCTTAACAGACTCAGGAATATCACCTTGTGAACGCTTAATCTCTTTATGATAGCTTTGAGTAGAATCAAGGAGCAATAATGTGTGTCCTGTTGGTGCAGTGTCTATAACAACAATTTCATTTTCTGCCTTTTCTACAATCTGCGCAAAAGCTCTGAACACTGCAATTTCCTGAGTGCAGGGGGAACGCAAATCTTCCTCAACATACGCTATATCATCATCAGACATAGTTTCTCTTGCTTTTTTCAAAACCTCTTCTTTGTATTTTTCAAGTTCCGCTTGTTCATCAATATGGCTCATGGTAATTCCACTATTCTCATTAATAACGAACTTCAAATGTGCCGCAGGATCGGTAGTAGTCAGATGTACCTTTTTACCTTTTGCAGATAAGCCAATTGCAATTGCCGCCGCAACAGTCGTTTTGCCTACTCCGCCTTTACCCATCGTAAATATGACTTTTTTATTTGTATTATACAAATCGTCAATGACATCTTTTAGATTAGGGATTGAATTTGCATTGATTTTTTCATCTCTAACAATATAATTATCCTTTGTCAAAAATGCTCTGACATTTTCCATTCCGGTAATGTTATATGCCCTTAATGGAATGGTATATGTCTTAATATTTTCAAGTCCCTGCGGTATTGCTTCTAGAGCCTTTTGTTGCTTTTGATACAGGCTTTCAGATGTTTTATCATCATAAGAAGTCAGAACGCCATTTATAACCATAGTCTGATTATTGACACCGATATCAGAAAGTTCCTTGGACGCTCTTTCTGCCTCTTTCAGGGGAGAAATTTCTGGTCTTGAAATAAGAATTAGAGTAGTCAATTCGCCATTTGCCAAAGTTTCAACGGCTTTTTTATAAATTGCTCTTTTGCTTTCCAAGCCGGACAACTGCCCTAAACAGGATGCACCATGCGTGTTTTCGCTGATAAAGTTACTCCATGCAGAGGGTAGTTGTAGCATTCTTAGGGTATGTCCTGTCGGTGCAGTATCAAATATGATATGGTCATATTCTTTTTGTGCCTTTTCATCTGTTATAAAATTGGAAAATTCATTAAATGCGGCAATTTCCACTGTGCATGAGCCGGATAATTGTTCCTCCATATTATTTAACACTGCATCAGGGAGTTTTCCCCTGTATGGAGCAATAACACTTTCTTTGTATTCTGCCGCCGCTTGAATAGGATCAAGATTTGCCACAACGAGATTGGGTACCTCTTTAATAGCAACGCCTTTATTATTAAGGTTAGTATTAAAAACATCTTGCAGGTTTGATGCCGGGTCGGTACTTATTAAAAGCACTTTTTTACCACGGTCTGCAAGAGTTACAGCAGTTGCACATGCAGTTGATGTTTTGCCCACGCCACCTTTTCCCGTATAGAACAAATATTTAGTCAAATTTATTTCTTGAGGATTAAATCTTTCGTACATTAGCAACAACCACCCTTGCAACCACAACCACCGGATTTTTTTGGTGTAACCTTAACTTTTTGTACAGGCTTTTTTCCTTCTCCCAAATAGCTTCTCGGAACATCTAATAACGAAATTATTTCATCATTTGAGGGGTATCTGCCCATTATTACAATTTCCCCATCTAATGTGGTTACGGGTAAGCCTTCAACGCCCTTTGAATTAAGATATTCATTTATCACCTTGTTATTAACAAATTCCATAGGCGCATTTGTTAAATTGAATCTTTCAACGTTTATACCGTTTGTTTTAAGCGAGCCTAAAACAGTTGAAATTCTTAGTAATTCAGTGTCAACACCGACACCACAAAGTCCGGTATCACAACACATAGCAGGTTCAAAAATTTGCATTTTTTTCATAATAAATCTCTCCATTCATAATGATTTTAATAAAATCTTTTTTTATACAGCTTTTTCTATGACTTTCTCCGGAAACCAATTCTTCGTTTTATTAATTATTTTTACAAGCAATAACATAACAGGCACCTCCGTAAGAACTCCAACAGTACAAGCAAGAACAACCGGAGAGTCGGGACCAAAAAGCGCAATTGCAACTGCTACTGATAATTCAAAAAAATCTGAGGCTGCAATAAGAGAAGCAGGCGCAGCTATGTTATGAGGTTGTTTAGTCCATTTGCACAGCAGATAAGTGAAATTAGCAGAGATTACATTCTGAAGTATAAGTGGTACTGCAATTAGTAGTACATAAAGTGGCTGCTCTAAAATAATATCCCCTTGGAACGAAAAGATAATTACCAAAGTCAAAAGCAAGCCTAAAGTTGTTATACCGTCAAACTTGGGAACAAATTTATCGTTAAAATATTCCTCGCCATTTTTCTTAATCATCAAAGTACGTGTGAGAGCACCGCCAGCCAACGGTACAACTACAAACAATATAATTGAAAATACAAGCGTATCCCAAGGGATCTGAACATTGTTAACACCCAGCAAAAATTGAACTAATGGTACAAAGAGGACAAGGATAAGTAGGTCATTGACCGAAACCTGTACAAGTGTATGTGCCGGATCACCTTTTGTAAGATTGCTCCACACAAATACCATTGCTGTGCATGGAGCCGTACCTAACAATACCGCACCTGTTATAAAATCCTGTGCTAAATTGGCAGGGATAAAAGCTTGAAAAACAATCTTAAAAAATAGAGTTGCCAATCCGAACATAAGGAAAGGTTTGATAACCCAGCTGCTACCACTGGATATTAGTATACCCAATGGGCGCTTTCCTACGTTTTTTATAGATTGGAAATTAATCTTCATCATCATTGGGTAAATCATAATCCAAATAAGTATTGCAATGGGAATATTTTGCCCCGCAAACTGCATCTTCTCTAAAAATGTTGGAATTCCCGACATAAACTTCCCAATAAGAATCCCTGCTGCCATACATAGTAGAACCCAAACCGTAAGATACTTTTCAAAAAATCCAATACCCTGTGTTTTTTCATTACTCACTATAATCACTCCTAATTTCTTTATTTTTGCAGTTACATAAATCCTGACCTTTGTACTTTTTGCATTTTTGACAATCTGTTTGATAATTCAGAAGCTCTGAAAATTTCCTCGATAGATAATTCCAAAGTTCACTATTATCTTGTATAAATTTTTCACTTACTTTGTAATATACCCATTGTGCATTTTTATAGCTATCAAGCATTCCACAATTCTTAAGAACTGTTAAGTGCCTCGAAATGTTTGATTGTGTTAAATCTAGGCATGCCTCAATTTCACATACGCACAATTCACCATCAGTTAGAATTGATAAAATTCTCAGCCTGCTATTTTCTGATAAAGCCTTAAATATTTCGTCCATAACTTCTCACCTCCATATTTTGTATATGCCTATATGTTTATTTACTCATATACTATGCCAAGAGTTAGCCATTTGTTACAATGACTATAGATGGATATTATTTCGTATTATCTTTTAAATTCATTTTACTGAAATGTTTGTGCCCTCCAGAAAGGTTATATACTTTTTTAAATCCTTGATTAATCAGAATATTTTGTGCCGCATTACCTGTTACACCCTTGTTGCAATAGGTAATTGCAATAATATCTTTATCAAAATTTTTTGAAGCATTTCTTAATTTTGACTGAGGAATATTATCAGCAGTTTCAATATGATTTTTTTCATATTGAGATGAGGCTCTCGCATCTATCAAATTATATTTTTCTCCAGAGTGTATAAGTTCCTCTAATTCCTGTGCAGTCATAAGCGGTCTGCCTTTGTTAATAGCATTATCAAGTATCATCCCTGTGTACATAACAGGGTCTTTTGTAGTAGAAAAAGGCGGCGCATACGCCAAATCAAGATGAAATAAATCTTCAACCTTTGCTTTAAACGTAATTGCTGTTACAAACACATCAATTCTTTTGTCCACACCATCAAACCCAACTATCTGAGTCCCCAAAAGTCTACCGCTTGCTTTATCAGCTATACCTTTTATAACCATTTCCTTACCGCCCATATATTCGGGTTTGTTCGGCTTAATATTGTGGCATACTTGGACATCATAACCCTGCATTATTGCTTCACGCTCAGACAATCCTGTTTGAGCAACCGTCATATCGAATATTTTGAATATACCTGTGCCAAGAACTCCTTTGAATTCAAGGCTGCCTCCGGTTAAGCTATCACCGGCTATTCTTCCAGTCTTGTTAGCAGTAGAACCCATAGGGCGGTATATCGGCTTGCCTGTTACAACATGATATTGCTCAATGCAATCGCCACAGGCATATATGTCTTTTACATTGGTTTGCATTTTATTATTTACTTTTATTGCACCCGTTATACCAAGTTCAACCCCTGCTTGTTTTGCAAGCGCTGTATTGGGTCGCACTCCTGTGGAAAGGAGTATCATATCAGCATCAATAATTTTACCGTCAGACAAGACTACACTACCTTCAGTAATTTCACTGACAGAGGAACTTGTCAAAACCGTAACACCATTTTTTTCAATATGCTCTTTGACATATACCGCCATATCACTGTCAAGTCCGGGGGTAACCTGTGGCAGCATCTCAACCAATGTAACTTCAATTCCAAGTCCTTTTAGATTTTCACAAACCTCTAAACCTATAAAACCTGTACCAACGATTGTGGCTGACTTCGGGTTATTCGCATTAATAAAAACTTTTATTTTAGTCATATCACCAATATTACGCAAAGTGAAAACATTAGCACCATCAGTACCTTTGATAGGTGGAACACTTGCACTCGCTCCCATTGCAAATACAAGCTTGTCATAAGAATCAACAAAAATATCACCTGTTAAAAGATTTTTGACTTCCACTGTTTTTTTATCAGGACTTATGGAAATCACCTCATGCAATATTAAAATCTCCACATTATATTTGCTTTTAAAGAATGCAGGGTCACGAGGAATCAACTCATCTGCACTTTCAACCTCACCCCCGATGTAGTATGGCATACCACAACCGGAGTAAGAAATAAAGCTATCTTTCTCATAAATAACAATTTCTGCATCCTCGTTGTTCCGTCTTGCCTTTGCCGCAGCGGATGTTCCGGCAGCTACCGCACCTATGATAATTATTCGCATTTGTTACCCTCCTCGATATTTTTGCAAATACATGTTTCTTGTTCGACAGTAATGTTTTCCCAAAATACTTTTACCATTGCGATTTTTTCTTGATTTACGCTGTATCTTATCCACGAACCATCCTTCCTGCTATTTACAAGCTCGCAATCTGTTAATATTTTCATATGATATGACAGAGTTGGCTGTGTAATGTTAAACGGCTCAAGAATATCACAAGCACAAAGCTCACCGCAGGATAACATCTCAATAATTTTTAATCTTGTTTCATCAGATAACGCTTTAAATATCAGAGCATATTCAGCGTGCAAATTCAATTTTGAACACCTCCTGTATAACGAATTTTCAAGATATAGATGTTTATCTATATCTATTATAATACTCACATAGATAAATGTCAATATGTAATTAAAATTTTTTTTAAAGGATATATTAGTCGCTTAACTAAAAAAATCAATAGACCCTTTTATACAAACAAATAAACCTTCAAGGCGATGCTTTAATCACTTTGAAGGTTTATCTATATATCATATTTTTTAATTTTAATTCAGCTTTACTTCTTTATTGCCTCTATGATAAACGAAGCTACAAAATCCTCAAGATTCTTATCCGGCGCCCATGACTTTAAAATCTCCCGGCTGTTATCTTTTGGGATCATTTTAATATCTTCGAATCCAGCGTTTTGCATCATTGCTTTCATATTTTCTGCGAATTCAACTCCGGCTATACAACCTGACATCAAAAGTAACGTCATTATCACAGCATCCGGCACTGCAGCAACAACCTCCAGAACCATTAATCGCAACTTCGGAATAATTTTTACGTATTTGGTCTCTTACTTCTTCTTTATTATTAATAATAAACACCTCCTATATAATCGGTTATGTTTTTAATGAAGGAAGACGGGTATTGTTATTTCACAACATTAACAACAGCTACAACCACCGCTTCCACAGCAACCAGCATTTCCAGATGATTTATTATCCTCTTTTAGTCCTAATACCTTGTATGCAGCCTGTCTAATAGCCTTTGCAGGAATAACTTCATACTCGTTACCTTCAAATATTACTGTTCGGCAGAAAGTTTCAGCTCCAAGTAAAGCTGTGCAGGAATCACAGAAGTTTTTTGATACCTCAATATCCAAAATATCTTCAATGGGAATTCCATTAAAAAGGATAGTATTTGATTGTGGAATTTCGGCGTCGTCAAGTTTTGTTTCCGCATATTCCACCACAATACCCTGCGGCTGCAACGCCCTTTTCAATCTTTTTATTTCGTTAGCAAGGTTTTCACCCGTATCATAGCAGCGATCGCACGTTTCCCCCTCAACATCAAGGTGTCGCCATTCAATTTTAAGAGTTTTCATAAAATTACCTCCATTTATAGAATTTTTACGCATCTATAAATATAGACGTAGCGCAAGAAAAAAAGACGCAAAATTTATAGCATATATTCAGCAAAATTTACAATCACTGTATTTATGCTCATAATCAATAACATTTCCCATTTTGTCAAATTCAAGAGTACAGCAACCTATTAGCATCTCCTTTAGCTTTTCCCTTGCCCTTTGAACTCTCGATCTTGCACCTGATTCTGATAATCCCATTCTTTTACTTAATTCTTTCTGAGTTAGATTTTGATATTCTGTTAAAATAATTGCTTGTTTGTATTTTTCAGGCAGATATTGAATCATTGCTTTTAGACATTGCGCAATTTCTTCATTTGACGTTACTTCATCCTCAGACTCACTTATCATTTCCTCCGATAATTCTATATTAATGGATTCAAATTTTTGTCCTCTATAATAATCTATAATAGAATTTCTTGCAATTCTAAACACCCATGAATGAATTTTATCAGTTTCCCTTAAACTGCTAATATTGCTTTGTATTTTATAAAATATATTTTGCAGAATATCCTCTACATCCTGATCATTTTTGACTCGTTTTTTAATAAACCCCTTTAAAGGTTTACTAAGATCATTCCATATGTTTTCAACAATTTGGGTAACTGATACATCATTCATAATTCACCTCATTTCAATACAATTACCACAGCAAATTTCTGCACATTTACCACAACCTTTGCATTTTTCAAGATTTATTTCTATCCTACCCCCAATAGGCTCATCTTCATCTTCAACATATGAAAAGGCATTATTGGGGCAAGCTTTCATTGGCGGACAAATATCAGGCTGAGCTGCACATCTTTCCTTTACAATAAAAGGTTTCATATTATTTTGCCACCTTTTCAATGATCTTTATAATATCCTTTGGTTTTAATAGTTTGCCGTAAGATACGACCTTTCCATCAATAACAAGAGCAGGTGTTGACATTACGCCATATTTGGAAATTTCAACAACGTCGCCAATATTTTCAACCTCTACATCTAACCCCATTTCAGCTACAGCTATTTTGGCATTTTCAAACGTTTCTGTACTTTTTTTACAACAAGCTCCTAAAACTTTAATATCCATAATAATTCTCCTTTTTATATTTTTATAATATTTATTGTTTAGTACCCATTTCAGCTAATACAGCCAAAATTTGTTCTTCCGTCATTCCTCCTTGATGTGATGTATAAACATGTAGGTTTGTATCTTTTGTGGAATACATATTCATTTGCATTTTATCGGGGTCACTGGGTACATACGGTTTGCCGTTTTTATCAAAGAAAAACTGTGTTGGTATTACTTCAACCGGGAAATTCCCTACTGCATTTTTGTATTTCCATACGTCAACGAATTTTACAATTACTTTGCCTTGTAAATCAGCATTAAGCTTTTTAAGAACAGGTGCCATCAGCTTACATGGGACACATGAATCAGCACCAAAGTCTATAATGATTGGTAAGCCGTATGACTTTAATTTCTCTAAATCAATCTTTGTTGCAGCCAAATCAAAATCTGCATTTGTAGTTTCAGGCTTTTTAGTACTAACAGGGGCTTCTGTATTTTTTGCTGTTTCTGTTTGGGTTTCTAATTTTCCTTCTGTAACAGATACTTCTGAATTAGCCGGTTTTTCATTATTATTTAAAGTCTTGTTGGCTTCTTCTGATACATTTATTGTTGAGTTTCCTGTACTTTCTGTATTTTGAATAGAATCTTTATTTACCGCTTCGGATTTTTCAATAACACTATCGTTTGCCACGTCATTAGTGGAATCGGTAACAGCATCAGTGTTTGCAACTTCTACGGTAGTATTTACTAAATCATCTTTATCTACATTATCATCCTTTACGGCGGCTATATCTGTTGTTTGAACAGCACTATCTAAATTATCATTAGGCTTATTTTTTAAAAACCATATACCTCCGATAATAGCGATAATTAGAATAGGAGAAATAATTTTTGCAATCTTTATTGATTTTTCTTTAGTCATATTAACACTCCTCTTATATTTAAATTAGTATATATAAATATTTTTATTACAATCCTAAATAAAACATATAGAATGCAATAAGTAAAATAGCGATTCCCATAACATATTTTAATACGGTCGCAAACGCGCCATATTTACCACTTGATGTCAGTTTCTTTACAAAACCGATGGATGTTCCCGCTATCAAAACCAAAAAACTATGTCCAATGGAATATAACAATAGTAATAAAATTCCCCAAGCCACATTTCCGCTTCTTGCAACAATGCCTAATAAAACAATAAGCACCGGTGTTGCACAGGGCGAAGAAAATATCCCGCCTAAAATTCCTGCAATAAATGCTCCAATATATCCTTTTTTTGTACTTTTGGATATAAGATGTGTTGATGGTATGAAGTTATACACTTCAAAGGTTTGTAATGCCATAAGTACCATTAACACGCCTAACACAATATACCACCACGAAGATGACGTTCCCATTAGTTTGCCTAATACCGACGCCACAGTTCCAAGTGTTGTAAATGTTATTGCCGAACCAACAGTAAATGTCAGGGATAACTTGAAAGCTTTTTTGGCGTCATTGCCTCCTGTTCCACCCACATAACCTATTACAAGAGGTACGCTGGATAAGGCACATGGTGTTACGGATGTTAAAACGCCTGCCAAAAGAGCTAACAGTGGAGCAAGCCACATATTTTGTTTTATCAGGACAGATAGGGTTTCAAGTAAGTTATTAACCATGGTTATTTAACCCCCATCTCTTTTAACACTTCTCTTATTTGTTCTTCCGTTAATCCACCTTGATGTGAAGTATAAATGTGTTCATTTGTGTTTTTCGTAGAATACATTTTCATTTGCATCTTATCCGGGTCACTTGGCACATATGGTTTTCCGTTTTTATCAAAGAAAAACTGTGTTGGTATTACTTCAACTGGAAAATTTGCTGCTGCATCTTTGTATTTCCACACATCAACGAATTTCACAATTACTTTGCCTTGTAATTCTGCATTCAATTTTTTTAGAACAGGAGCCATCTCCTTACATGGGATACAAGAATCAGCACCAAAGTCAATTATAATTGGTAAGCCGTATGACTTTAATTTCTCCAAATCAATCTCCGTTGCCGCCAAAGCAAAATCAGCATTTTTATCTGTATTTGAAACTTCACCATTTGACGAATTGCCCTTATCGGCTGTCGATGAACTATTATTTTGTGCCGAAGGAGTTGAAGTGCTTGAAGGTGTTGGAGAAGTTGGAGTTTGTGCAGACTCCTTTGCACTATTTTTAAATATCCATATTGCTCCTATTATTGCAACAATTAAGATTGGAGTAACAATTTTAACTAATAATCCTGTTTTTTTTATATTCTTCATTAACAGTTACCCCCGCAGCCACAACCACAGTCAGCATCACCATTTTCTCCGTTTGGCGGTGTCCAACCAGTATCATCCCCAACATATTTTATTGCACCGTTAGGACAAATGTTTCCACACCCATGACAACCTTGAATACAACCATCACCATTTAAAACAATAGGTGATGGTTTTTTTGTTACATCAAAAACACCATGATTGCACATCTCTATGCAAGCACCACACTCAGCACAGTCTAAATAATCAATAACCGGATACCATTTCTTAGACATTTCTTTTCCCCCTTAATTTATATTAAAATATATTGAATCGCATTAAATAAATAACCGACAAGGATGATGCCTATCGTACATATACCAATGAACAATGCCAGCAATTTAGGCTTAACAGCTTTACGTAACATAATAATCGAAGGTAGTGACAGCGTGGTCACAGCCATCATGAATGACAAAACTGAGCCGAGCTGCGCACCCTTAGAAAGCAATGCTTCCGCAATAGGAATAGTTCCAAAAATGTCAGCATACATCGGAACTCCAACAAGTGTTGCCAGTACAACTGAAAATGGATTATTGCTTCCGAGAATATTTACAACCCAAGACTCAGGAATCCAATTGTGAATTAATGCACCTATACCAACACCAACCAAAACATAAGGGAAAACCTTTTTGGCGGTTCCCATTACTTGTTCCCACGCATATTTCATACGGTCTTTTTTTGTCAATTCCATTGACTCAATGTCAACGTTACCTGCCGTGCGGATAAATTGTTCAACTTGATTTTCCATGTGCAGTTTTTCAATAATTGTACCCCCGATAACCGCAATTATCAAACCAAAAACAACATAGGCAATCGCAACTTTGGCTCCAAAAATGCTCATAAGCAAAACAAGTGAGCCGAGGTCAACCATTGGCGAGGATATTAAAAACGAAAATGTAACACCAAGTGGAAGTCCAGCGCTTGCAAACCCAATGAATAATGGTATTGAAGAACACGAACAGAAAGGTGTTACTGTACCAAGCAATGCTGCTACACAATTTGCTCCTACACCATGAAACCGGCCAAGAATCTTTTTACTTCGTTCCGGTGGGAAATAGCTTTGAATGTAGGAGATAATGAAAATCAAAACGCCGAGTAAAACCATTATTTTTACGGTGTCATAAAGAAAAAACTGTACGCTTGCACCGATCTTACCTTTTATATCAAGACCAAAAGTCAATAACATACTTCCAATTACTTCATTCAACCATTTCATGCCGAGAACTTGATTCTGAAAAAAAAACCACATTGACTGTATTACTTGCATTTACAATCCTCCTCATTTTTTATAGTTGTTAATTCGACTAATAGCTCTTTTGCATGCAACCCTCCTGTTTCAGACAAAGAGTAATGAGTCCATTTGCCTTCTTTACGGGCAGCCACTATACCGCTATCAACCAAAATCTTCATGTGATGTGATAAGGTTGATTGTACAATTTGCATTTTCTCTAATATTTTGCAAGCACATTTTTCACCACTTTGAAGCATCTCAAGTATCATCAGACGGTTTACATCACAAAAAGCCTTAAACACTTTTGCATTATCTTCATAGTTATTATTCAATTCATTCACCTCATATTTATTTTATTCGATATATCATTTTATATTATATGATATAAATCGATATTTGTCAATATATTTTTTTAAATTTATGGATGCATGCTTTTTAGTGCGTAAAGTTAAAATGATAAAAAAATAAACCTGCAAGAAAAGTAATTACTTTTTAGCAGGTTTTTTAAAAATATTTCCGAAAAAAATGTACTATTTAGATTTCTCTATATAGAGACTTCTGTCAGACATAATTCCAAAATTCGAATCATTTCATCAACATGTTTCTTTTCAATTATCAGCGCGATTAAGTATGCTAAAAGGTTGCCAGACAGACTTATCCCATTAATAAGCATCTTACAACCATTTTAACAGTAACCATGTTTACATTATATATATCATACATTGTTAAGCCTTACAATATCATGTGTCAAAAAAATACCCGGGGTCAAAGCTTACAAATCATTCACTTTATATAGTATGCATAAGGTGGTTGATATTTTCTTAAATAGAAATCCCCTTTGATAACTGTAATAACAACGGTGTCTCCTTCATTGACATCAAGCGCAGCCAAGCTTTTTTTGCTTATTTTAACCGTATAACTTTTGCCAAGAAGCGTCCTATATACGCTAACAGCTTTTGAAAAATGACCAAATGCAGCTATGACGTAATATTGTGCCATTTTTTCCGCATAAATCATATATTCATTTTGTTCTCTATCATATATCAATCTCATTATCAACATCTCTCCAATATGAAATCCCGTTCTGCAGACTGCCTCATAAGGCATCTGGAGTTCACCGCCCGCACCTAGCGGAGCAAAATACGTATGTAAAGTGGTTTCTATATCTGGATTTACTCCGCCCTGACATATATTTTGTAAGCGTTCCATTTCCATAAAAATATCATGCATATTCTGATATTGATGATTGATCCGGCTATATTCCAAATCTCGAATCAATTCATTGTATATTCTTCGGTATCTGCGGATCATATGAAATTCCCCTTATATCATCTTCTGACAAAAAGCCTGGAGCTTTCAACGAACTGCTGTTCCAGCCTTCCGAAAATCAAGGAATAGAAATTAATTTTTTTAGACGCAGCTACGAGAAACCTTCCAGTCAATGGTTGTTGACACTTGAGCCTTCGGTTTACTAAAATCGAAGCTATAACATCTAATAATGATATAATAATCCCCAAAAAGAATAATCTTGCTCCTAACGATAAAATTATATAATTTTTATTCATCTTCCGTTCCTCTCTGTATTGTACTTATTTTTTTAATTTATCAAACGTTTGTTTTGATTTACCTTTTCGCTCCGCAGTCTCATTATAATTGACAATAATATCAACAATATCACCTTCTTTGGCGTCGCCAAATAGTTTTCGCATAGCATATATTAAATCCCCGTCGGGCAGTTCGACTATCGCAAAATAAGATTCAAAACGGTCTATGATCACTCTCAATGAAACTTCCTCCTATGGATCACATACACTGCATGGCGTATATTTTTTCTTTGCCTCCGAAAGTTGTATAGGATGCCCGCTGTTCTTTAAATATCTGCATCCATTCCTATGATATTTGATTCCGTTGTCTGTAACATAGACAATCTCTTCTTTTGGCGGAGCATTTGCCTGTATTTCAGTGGAAATCGTATTCAAAGTTACATTTATACCGTCCGATTCGGCAATGACCGTTCCGTCCAGATTAGAGTCATTGCTACAAAATGAATCATTCCAGGATAAACTAAAGAGGTCAGATGGACCAATTGAACGTATTTATGCAAAGGTTGCAGAAGATAACAATATGGGAAATAAAGATATTGTTGCTCTTTTTAATGACGATGATTTTTTAATTGATGTCGATTTTTGCGATGAATTGGTTCGTGATGAAGCAGATAGAAAAGCAAGAAAAATGGCAGATAAGTTGTTGGCAGAACCAGAATTAGCAAGTATTATTGCAAAGTATATGAACTGCTTTGTTGATCAGGTAATACAAACTTGTGCGGGAATTGAAGCGGGTGATTTTGAACAAATATTTAAAGATATACGAAGGGAACTTGAAAGGCAAGGTAAAAATTTAACTTTATTAATTGAGGATATAACTGCTTTTACTGGAATTAACAGAGCACTATTGAATGTTTTGACTACCGAACATACAGGGATGTATGAGGAGCAGCAATTATGCAGAATATCTTCCGTAATAGGTACAACGGAAGAGTATTATAAAGAATTTAGAGACAATTACAAGGATAGAATTACGACAGAATTAAAAATTTCTGATGGAGCGTTGGGAGAAACTGAGAATGACCTTTTTGAATTTGTAGGTCGTTATCTGAATGTTATGTCTCTAAATAAAGAGCAAGTTGAATACTGGTATACATCTGGCCTTCTAGAAGCAGAGTATCCAGTACATCAGATTGTTGAAGGCAAACAGTGGGAATATGTCGAGATTAGTGAAGGAATTCGATTGAATTTATACCCATTTACAAAGACTGCAATAACTAATTTGTATAATATCGTATTGGGTGAATTTAAAACACCTAGATATTTGCTAAGAGATGTTATAGAGCGCACTTTTCATGATATATTATTTGATAGAAATAATTTTCCTGGATTTACGATTAGTCCTACTCCTATTTGGAATCCTATTGACCATAGAGAATATGTTAGAGAACGTGTGGGTGCAGATGATTTTGAGAGAATCAACAAATTTATGTGTGTGTGGGGAAATGCAACAGCATATAAAACTAATGTTGGAGGTGTTGAATGTCTAGCAGGAGTTTCAATTGAAATTTATAAGGAGTTGAAATTTCCAATAATTGACGGAATAATAACGGATAAAATTCAGCCTAAATTAGGGAAATTAGCCACTACTAAAACAGCCAACCAAGGTAGCTTAGCATCTGATTCTCAGAATAATATAAAGAATGAAAAAGAACAGGAAACATTGAGAAAATATCAAAAAGAATTGGAGAGAGTTGAAAAGTGGATAGCTGGTGCTACTTTTGATGAGTTTACAAGAGTTAGAGATGACATTTCAAGCTATTTGAATTCTGCGATTAATTGGCAATGCGAGGGTGTTTCATTTGACAATTTATCAAGAACCAAATCAAAGAAACTTATTGGATTCGAGCGTCAGAAACGTGGAGAAGATAATATGTTTTTTATTTTACAAGCAAATAGAGAAACTCAAAGTATTATAGAAGCATTTTTGGCTTATAGAATGCTAGGCAAGGAATCATGGTCATTTGACGGAGCACCAATGATGATATATCGTGTAATGATGTGGACAGAAAAGATTAAGAAAGATTTAATTGATTCAATCAATAAGTTTGAACATCGAACAGTTGATTACCATGATTGTGCCTTAATGGCTGAAATGTATAGACTTATTATGCTTGGACTATACAAAGGAAATACAGTTGAGAGTATTCAGCCAGAATTGTTATTAGCTAATAACCTTGAACGAGTAACAGACAATTCACATTCAAAAGAATGGAATGACTTATTAAATTTAATGACTAGATCAGAACAAGATAAAAAAAATAAGGAAGTAGTTGTTCAATATTTTAATCTAGTTCAAGGAGCTCAAAAATCATCTCAGGTGTTTATAAATGAAGTTGAATTTATAAAAGCGGTAAAGAGAGTAAAATCAAAAAAAATACTTATGGATGATGCAACATTACAGTTATACGATCCTGTTAGCTTGAGAAGGGATTCAAGGGAATATCTTCAAAAAATACTTGATAGAATTGGAAAAGTAAGTGATGCAGAAACTGAAAAGGCAAAGCTTCTTTTAGCTAGTGTTTCAGGATATTTTGATGATGATAACATTGATGATGAAGACATTTTGGATTTGATTGAAAATATAATAGAGTTTTATAATCAGACTAACACATCACAAGTAAATGTGAAATACGAGCCCAACATGATTGTAGGTGTTCGAAAAGAAGCAAAATCAATTGAAGTTGCGATTAATACGGTAAGAAAAGCTTGTATGAAGACCGATACATTAGATCGAATTATGTTATTTTCACAAGATCCAATGAAACGTATTGAAAAATTATTAGAATTGTTGCAGAAGGTTGAAAAGGATGCATTGTTTATTCAACAAGATGTTAAGAAACGTAAAGAACTCTTAAGAGGAACCACTTCCAGTGTAAACGACAATGAGAAATTTAAAAATGTAAATGAAGTTTTAAAACATTGTAAGACAGTCTTGAACGAAATGGAGGTGTAGAATATGTTTGCTTCTATGTTGAATGAATGTATTAACGATATGAAGGAAGTTAAAGAGATAGAGAACATGTCTTATGACAGCAAAAAACAAGGGAAAACAGATGATGGGTTTATAACTCTTGCTAATCAGTATGACATGATATTAAATTTTCTTAATTTGGCATATAGAAAGGCGAATTTTGTGGCTTCGGTGGAAACTAGATCATTAGCAAGGTCAATATTGAGTAAAATTGAAAAGATAGTGGAAAGTGGTATCGCAAGAGACGATGTCAATAATCAAATTATGACTGAATGTAAAAAGCTTGATACGGAAATTAGTGTGGAATGGAAACAGTTTTATTCTGATAAATCAGTAGGTCTATTAAGCTTATTGGATACGGTAATTGATATAACAGATGATAGAATTAAAACGCAACAATCCATTAATAAAATTAAGAAGGGCGCAAATTTTCCAAATGATGAAAAAGATTTGAACTTTTTGCAGTCTGGATTATCAGAGGCAGAAGAAACAATTAAAAACTTAGGCTTAGATGACGACATAATTTTATTTTTAAAAAAAGTTGGAAATGGTGGTGCTACTCTTGCTGATATTACATCTGATATATTAGGGTGGATAGAAAGAGAACACTTGGAAAGTAAAATAGCTATTAGTTTTTCGGCATTATAAATAGTAATAAAACGGAGCAATGATGAGGACTTTTCAAAGCGATATGAAATAATATTCTGAGATGCTTGAAAGTACGCAGATGATTAAAACATATTTTACATTCGAATTACAATCCTGTATGAAATAAAGTATACTATTGACTTTCTTATTAATATAATATATAATAATATCAAATCACGATTATAATAAGTTAGATTTGTAAATTTAATTAGCATTTTAGTAAGAGTTTGTAATCATACTGAATTTTAGTGGAATTTAAAGGTTTACAAAGATTTCGGGGAAGCATTTGGGATAAAAGGAGGTAGTATAGATGTTCATCGGCAGAAATAGTGAGCTTGACTTCTTAAATGATAGATATAATAGTAGCACTGGGCAGCTAGGGAACCACTGATTAAATGCCATTTTCCGAACCTTGTCGAACAGAGAGGACGTTTTAATATTCCACCACGCTGATATATTTGTCTATTAGGCAGAAAATCGTGGATTTTCAGCCTATTTCCCTTTCATTTGCCCCATTTTAGGCAAAAAGGGCAGACTAATCCCTATGATGCCGCCAGCGTTCGTTTGGCTCTGACGCACATAAGCAG